>OGNQ01000003.1_pt1 | contig 190902 bp, 186 predicted proteins | sample 1573481 | NCBI WGS metagenome assembly OGNQ01 (sample SAMEA2581920, study PRJEB24529) | metagenome | biome: Human gut stool | place: China | collected 2011 | reverse complement strand
TTCTTTTCATAAACCTATAAAATCACGACTTGTGAGAGGACGCTTATATCTGCCCAATCACAGCCTATAAAAGCACCACAAAATCTGCGACACTACGCTAATTAAACTCCGGTTACTCAATATATTCATAGTATGCTGGCAGATATTTATCCACAATATCAAACGGGGCCGGTCCAATGGAAAGTACCGCCTGATGGAAGGATTTGTCATTGTAATTCTTGATATTTTTCAGGGAAGTTTCCTTCTTCAATTCCTCGAACTTCAAAAATCCAATGTAATATTTTAAATAATGCGTTGGTTCTTCCACGATCAGCTCAAAAATACTTTCAATCGCATCATCATTTGTGATTCCGTAATTATTCCAGAACTTTTTCGTGTCCTCCAAAGTCCAGCCCTCATAGTGGATGCCGATATCGGTGGAAGCATAGAGGCTTAAGGTGGCATCCTGATTCAGCTCTAAAATGGTGGCAACATCGTTATCCAGACCTGCGTAATGATAAGACTGGAATTCCACATAAGTCGCCCAGCCCTCGACAAAACCGGAATAATTTAAAATCGAGCGCACCGGCTCAATCCCGGATTCATAAGTCATGACCGTCTGGTAAAGATGCCCCGGAAATCCCTCGTGTGCAAGCGTTGTAAAATAGGAAATATTTGTAGTGTCCGTTGTTTCATTAATATAAATAGAGTTATGCGAATAATCGTCAATCGGTGCAATCACATAAAATGCCGGGGCAAGATAATCTGCCACGCAGTCGTCAATGTAACTGACGGTGTAACTTGTTTCCGGCGGAGCAGGGAAATCATCCAGCATAACTTCTTTTAAATGGTTTAATGTGGTTGCAGAGTCCGTCGGTGTCAGAGTCGCTTCGGAGGCAAGCTCCCAAAGCTCAGGGTTCTCAGTAGTAAGATCGGAGGATTCCTGCAATACTTTTACCCGCTCATTGGAAATCATATTTTCCAGTGTTTTGACACTCTCGGAAGCACCGGTGTTGTAGGCGAGCAGATATTCATAATACTGTTTTCCTTCCGGGAAATAGCAAAGTCCGTTTTCATTGGTTCCGGAACCTAAAAGGTCTGTCAGTGCAGCGGCAAGATTTTCGTAGGCTGGAAAAATATGTTCGCGGAGCATTTTTTCGTTTTGCAGCCTGTAATGGTCTTTTTCAGACTGGGTCAGACCGGTGAGCTTATCAATCCTTGTGTTAAACGTTTCGATCAGGTAGTGATTGTCGGAATCCGCAATAAAAGCGTTACACTGATCGATAATGTTCTGGCAGGCAAAATCGGACATAAAAAGTCCCGCATCTGCCTTCTCCTTCTCAAAAGAAATGATCTGGTCAAAATATTCATCTGTTAAGGCAAGAAGTTTCAGATAATCTTCCACGTCTTTTTTGCTGTTGAAAGAGTATTCTTCGTACAGGATTGGAAGCTGCGCCTGAACACCGGTCGATGGGCGAAGCAGTTCATCATACAAATACATGTCAGCCATATCCAGCTGCAGTTTAAAATAGTTTTCCAATATATCATAAGTGAGCTGCTGGTTTAAGGTAAGTTCTGTGTAGGAAAAAGAGTTTAAACCCGACAGGTAATTTTCCAGTCTTGCGTTGCTGTCTGCCATGGCATCGATCGAGAGATCGCCTAAAGTGACAGGGTAATCGGTGATGCCATATTTTTCGGGATCCGAGATGGTAAAATGCAGATTGATCGTATTTTCCGTCACTTCCGTCTCAAAAATATCGTTTATGAACTGATCAAAGGCTTCAACGGTCTGGGGATTTTCTTCGGATATTTCCTGGCTGTATTCAATTGACTCAAAGTGCGCACAACCGGCAAAAAGTGAAATGGCGAGTGCCACACACACGGCGGATGATGCGACTTTTTTCTTTGTAAAAATTTTAGAATATCTGTTTTGGTTCAAACTTGCATTACCTCACTTCATATGCTAGAATAAAAGCCTAATTCTATTATATCTAATTAACACATCATATGTAAAGGATTCTCTGAATATGTAGAGAGAGGATGTTCCCAATTAGAAAACAAAAATATAATAAAAAACGATTTCCCATTGGTATTATTTTGATCATTTTTCTTCTAAACCTGTATTTTGGCGAAAAAATGAATATTTATGCCGCTTCAATACCATTTGAAGGGGAAGGAATTGCATTTGATTCCGAAGGAAATCTGTGGATGGTCACACACGATAAAGCGGCAGTGACCGGAATCCGTTACACGACACTCGGCTGGACGATCAAGAGATATAACAGTCCGATCGCCGGAAACCAGAGCGTCCGGGTGAAATTAGAGACATATTGTCCGGATAAAGTCGATCCAAATAACCCGGAGTATTTATATGGATATTTTGTGATCCATAAAGAACGGATTTTCCAGAGCATCAACAGCGCGTATCCCGAATGGGCACAGGAATTGTATACGAATGGCGGCACGGTTTATCTGGACGGTATTATGACTGTCGTTCAGAATGGCGTAAAGCAGGGCTCTATGAGCGAAGGAGGTGCACTGTCCGGCGAGGTATACACAACTTACAGCGGAATTGCAGGAGCAAGAAACTGGAGGGATAAAGAGGGATTAAAAAGCCATTTTGACAAAAGTGTTTATTTCCCGGCGAATCCGGGGATGATCGAAGCACCTGTGGAGGGCGATGAAAACATGGAGGTTGTCACAGTGACTTCCGGGATCAATGCGGATAATCTATCTTCCGTCAACCGCCTATGGATTTCATCGGATGAGTTTGAGGTGAACCGTGCCATTCCGTCATCGGAGTGTGTGTCCATCGGAGGAAGCCTGCAAAAATATTATTATCAGGCAACTTATGAGCACCATTATGGAACGAAGGAAGTTCCGGTCACAGCAAATGTGACTTACACACTGACCTGGAATGATGGAAGACCGCATCGGGAACAGGTGACGGTAACAAAAAGCGCGGAAGTCCCAAGAGAGTATTCCTACTGGAAAATCCGCACGATCAATCTGTGTTATCTGAAAAATGCAGAGGTGCGGAATGGAGCATTGCCGGATGGAAACGTGCGGCTGGAGAATTTGTACTACCCAAATGTCACAGTGCAGAAGAATACAGATTCCATGACACTCCCGGAGGCAACTGTTGCAGTGGATGGTGGTGTGATCGCTGGTGGAACGACCAAACCTGCAATTCCGGATGGTAATATTTTGCCGCTTGTAGATAATAAAATTGGTAAAATTATAGTAAAAAACGACGTATTTTCCATAGATGGAGAAATATGGATGAACGGAGCTGCCTATGAAGAGAAAACACCGGAGCCGGTCACATTATCCGGTGAGCGAAAGCAGTCAGTGCAGAAAAATGACATTCAGATTCCCGGTGCAACGGCGAATCAGATATACGAATCCGTTGGTACAGCAGAATATGCATCTTATTTTTCAGGTGGAATTGTAAATAATGCGATGGTACCTGACATCAATCCGGTCGCAGTCCATACTCCGGTGGTCTGTGTGGGAATGTCGACAGATGACATCGGGTTCAATCAGCAGATCATTCCGACCAAATATAAAAGTCTGATCTTAGGGCGCACATTTACCGTGTCTGTTGGAACAGCCGGAACGCATCTTGATGAAAAGGGCTATGGAACCAGAGAGTATCGAAAATATGTGAAGGCAAGACAGGTGAAATTTCCGTTTCCGGTCGTTTCGGATGGCAGGCAGATTGCAGCAGACAGCTGGATCACCCTTCAGTCGGAGACCGCTGAATTTTTACTCCCTGTGTCAGTGCCGGAAGGCGATTATAATATTTCTTACCGCTCAATTGCAATTAACGCGGAAAAAAATATAACAGAACAGGAATATGCAAACACAGATAAAAACAACTACATAGCGACTGGAAGCGTCAGAGTGACAGTGATCGGACGGCTGTATGATTTTTGTGTGACAAATGTGATCGATTATCCAAGGTGGGAGCGCGTGTTCTGGAAAGAAGGGAAGACGGCTCGGACAGACACGGCTTATTTCAGTGGGACGAATGATCTGAACGGAATCAGACAGAGAGAGTCAGGCAGCCTGTATCTGGTACCGCTTATCAGGGGAAGTCATCCCTATGACAGCAGCATTCATGCACCGGGGTTAGGATACCGCATGGAATTTTCCATTAAAACGAGTGGGAGTATGTGGCATGCAGAGGATTCTGTTGAACTTGTTCCAACCTATTATTATATGGAGCGGGACGGCAGCAGTCTGCGTCAGGTAAACCTATACCGGAAAGACGATTTACAGGAATTTTATCTTCCGGTGAGCCTGAAGGCAGAAGACCGGACAATCACGGCAGAAGGAATGCAGACGTGGCGTGGAAGTTATCAGATCCCTGCAGATGTATACATTGCCAATGCGGAAGTGGATCTTGCTGATTATGTTGCACAAAAGAAAGGCAGGATCAGACAAAAAGATCCTGTATTTCTGCGGGATGGATATCTGATTGTCTATTTTTCCATTCAGTCGATCAAAGAAGGAAATCCACATCTTGACTATGAAAACAGACAAAATGTCAACAATGGATACTGTGATATGTGGAAAACAGAAGGATACCAGACAGTGCGTGTGGATTCGGAAGGACACGTCTTTTCATTTCAGGAGGGCATGGTGTTTGTGTTCGACCAGAAGAAAAATATGCACACGGATTACACAAGTGTCGGCACACATTAAAGATATTTTTTCAGTGTCCCTGTCATAGGATTGTTATAAACAATAAGCAGGAAGTTGTGCATATATGAATTATTTATGGGCATTTATGATTTTATCCGGAGTCATATTTTCTGCGTTCCATGGGACGATTCCGGCGGTTACCGGGGCTGTGCTTGATTCTGCAAAAGAGGCAGTGACACTCTGCATCACGATGACCGGAGTGATGTCCTTCTGGATGGGACTGATGCGGATCGCAGAGAGAGGAGGAGTGATCGCCGGATTATCAAGAAAGTTAAAACCTGTTTTAAGATTTCTTTTTCCGCAGATTCCACCGGGGCACGTTGCAAATGAGCAGATCGCAGCCAATATGATCGCAAATATTTTCGGACTTGGCTGGGCGGCTACGCCAGCCGGACTGAAGGCAATGGAAAGCCTTGAAGAATTAGAGGAGAGCAGGCGAAAGGAGATGGGGACGGAGAACGGTGCAGCAAAAAGAAAAAAAGGGCACCAGACAAAACCAGCCCCGGTGCCCCGCGGTACTGCCAACGCAGAGATGTGTACGTTTCTGATCATGAATATCTCATCCCTGCAGTTGATCCCGGTCAATATTATTGCCTTCAGAAGCCAGTATGGGAGCGTGAACCCGGCGGAAATCATAGGACCTGCAATACTGGCGACTGTTATTAGTACCATTACGGCTGTAATTTTCTGTAAATTTGCACAAAAACTTACAAACTAATTGAAAAAAGCGTACTACTTGGAGTATAATGAAATTAGTACATAAACGAGGTGTCACATATGAAAAATGCCATTTTAATTGTAGACGACAGCAGACTGAACCGGGAAATACTGGCTGACATTTTAAAAGATAAATATAACATTATCGAGGCAGAGGATGGCAGGAGCGGTCTGGAGGTTTTGGAGAAAAGAAAAGATGATATCGTTCTGGTAATTCTGGATATTGTTATGCCGGGCATGGACGGCTTTGCGTTTATGGAAGAAGCCAGAACGAGGGAATCCATCCGCAATATACCAATTGTCGTAGCAACGACAGAGAATGATTATCAAACGGAAAAAAGATGTCTCGAACTGGGCGTGTGGGATTTTATTCCAAAAGTTTTCCAGCCGGAGATCATCCGTTTCCGTGTGCTGAACACGATCAAACGGAGTATGGCACATTCGCTGGAACATGATGGTCTGACTGGATTGTATACGATACAGAAGTTCAGTCAATGTGTAAAAAGAAACCTGGAAAATAATCAGGATACAAAGTTTACATTTATACGTCTTGATATTGAACGTTTCAAAATGATCAACAATTTTTACGGAGTAGAAGCAGGAGACCGTCTTCTGGTCTATATTTCCGGTCTGATCGAAACATATTGGCAGGACGTGGAAAACTGCGTATTTGGAAGGATTGACGGGGATGTTTTTGGCATCTGTTTTCCAAGAGACGAGAAAAAACTCAATGGATTTCTTCTATATATAAAACGGGAACTGAAAAAGTATAAGGCGGCTTACTATCTGGAAACAGCAATGGGAATCTACGACATTCTGGATAATAACCTTGATGTCCGGAACATTATTGCCCGTGCAACGCTCGCAGCAAAGCAGTGCAAAGGCCAGTACATGATCCATGAAGCGCGGTACACGGAAGAACTGCGTGCAAAGATCATCCGGGAACAGAATATTATCAATGAGATGGAGCATGCCCTTGAAACCGGGGAATTTGTCGTTTATTTTCAGCCAAAATATGAACTGGATCACTGCAGGCCATCGGGAGCGGAGGCGCTGGTGCGCTGGAAGAAGGCGGACGGTACGATCGTTTCACCGGGGGACTTTATCCCTGTATTTGAAAGTAACGGATTTATTATCCGGCTTGATTACTATGTATGGGATCAGGTGTGCCAGTTTATTAAGAATAATCTGGCTCACAGAGGGGATTCCGAAGTGATCTCCGTGAATGTTTCCAGAGTGAATCTGTATAATCCGGATTTTCTGGAGTCGCTGGTCAATCTGGTCGAAAAATACAAAATTCCGCCAAAATACCTGAATCTGGAGCTGACAGAGAGCGCTTTCTCGGATGACGCCCGTATGATACAGAATGCAGTAGATTATCTGCACAAAGCAGGATTTACGATATTAATGGACGATTTTGGAAGCGGATATTCTTCCCTGAACGTTCTCAAAGATATTGATATTGATGTTTTAAAGATTGACATGCGTTTCCTGTCCAAGGGATCATCAGAGGAACGGGGCGAGAAGATCCTTGAGGCTGTGATCAAAATGGCAAAATCGCTGGACATGCTTGTTATTGCTGAGGGTGTCGAGGAAGAAAAACAGGTGAAAATGTTGAAACGTCTCGGTTGTGATTACATTCAGGGATACTATTTTGCAAAGCCGATGCCGAAAAAAGACTATGTGAAGCTTCTGCAAAAGAGCCGATAGAAAAGGGTTTACATAAAATAAAGAATGTGCGTTCCTGCATATTCTTTATTTTTTTGCATAGAATTTAGAGAGAAGAGAGCTGATATAGGAATAGGATATGAAACTGCTCCTTTTTTTATCGGAAATAACCATTCCACTTCTGATTTTTTGTATTGTCGGATATGGACTTTTAAACAGACAGCCGGTGTATGAGGAATTTGTGGAAGGGGCAAAGGATGGCTTTTGGACGGTGATCAAAATCATGCCGACACTGATCGGACTGATGGTGGCAGTTGGCGTACTGCGCGCATCGGGACTTTTGGACTGCATTGCGCAGGGGCTGGGTCAGGTAACAGCAGAAATAGGATTTCCGGCAGAACTTTTTCCGATTACCATTGTAAAAATGTTTTCCTCCTCGGCAGCGACCGGGCTGTTGCTCGACATTTACAAAGAGTACGGCGCAGATTCCACGCTTGGGAAAATGGCATCCATCATGATGAGCAGTACGGAAACTATTTTTTATACAATGTCGGTTTATTTCATGTCGGTAAAAGTAAAGAAAACCCGTTATACGCTTGCGGGTGCATTGCTGGCAACAGTGGCAGGGACGCTTGCAAGTGTGGTGATCGTTTCTTATATGTAATATCGTTTGCATGATTTGAGAAAGCTGTTCGTACTGTAAATGTCAGCAGGAAATTTGACAATTATGAGGAATGAGACTATAATACCTCAATGAACAGAACAAAAATATAAAGTTCATTCAGAAAAATATCGCGGGATGGAGCAGTCTGGAAGCTCGTCGGGCTCATAACCCGAAGGTCATAGGTTCAAATCCTGTCCCCGCTACTAATTACATAAGATACATGCCCAGATAGCTCAGTTGGTAGAGCAGAGGACTGAAAATCCTCGTGTCGCTGGTTCGATTCCGGCTCTGGGCATCTTTTTTATTTGGCGGAAACCTTGTAAAATCAAGGGTTTCCGCCGTTTTTTAATGCTTGAAAATTGCGTTACTGCGCATTTACTGCGCACTTTTCATGAAAAAAGTTTTATTTGATCAATCTTTCGGTTATCATTTTCGATAACCTTCTGGGTGACATGGATGTAGATTTTGCTTGTGATCTCACTTTTGCTGTGTCCGAGCCTTCGTGCGATTTCCTCCGGTGTCATGCCGTTTGCAGCCAGGAGGGAAGCATGCGTGTGTCGGAGCATATGAGGAGTGACACGTCTGCCGAGAAGCTTTTCAGATAAATCTCCAAGGTATTTTTCATAGCTTCGGTGTAATATATGATCTCCTGTCTTTGTATTCGGAATCAACAGCTTTGTTCGGATATTTCTTTCAATCATCATTTCATTTCGCCACAGCATACATTTTTTCAGTTCTGTGAGAAGATCCGGCTGGATGTGGATTGTACGCTTGGAGTGGTCTGTTTTTGGAGTTGTTACTATGTCATTGATGGAATCGTATGTTTTGGATATGCGTATAGTAAGGTTGCTCATGTCTATGTCTGACACTTCCAGCGCAGATATTTCTCCGAAGCGAAGACCGGTGAGTAAAAGTATAGATGTGATATAGTACCAGTTCCAACGATTATCTTCTTTGATTGCAGCGAGTAGGTCCTTTGCTTCGGTTGGTTCCAGATACTTTAATGTGATCTCTTGTTCTTCACACGAATCAACAAATGGCTTGAGCTTACTGATCAGCGCCAAGTTGTTGTGATAATCATTTGCATATCCCCAGTTCAGCATGGCTTTGAATCTTGTAATATAATTATTTACTGTACTGACCGGTTTCCCGGAATCAAGCAGTCTTGAGTTGACATACTGCGCTGTAAGGTTATTCACGATGGCATCTGGATTAAGCAGATCGAGAACCGAGGATGTAATGATCTTGTTCCTTTTTACGGTTGACTGCTTGAATGTGAGTGCCTGCGTTTTCAGGTACTCTTTTTGCAGTTGTGAAAGTGTTGTAGAGCAGTCAACACATTGAAGCTCTGCAATAGCTGCTTCAATCTTTGCAGTCAATTCTCTTTGTGCTTTGTTTCTGTTCTGCACCGAGTCTTTTGGCATTGAGACGGATGCTATTTCCAGCTTTCCGGTTAATGGGTTTTTGTACCGTGCCCGGTAAACGGCCGTACCATTTTTTTGAATATTACACCACATAGAAAGACCTCCTTTGAAAAATAGGCATAAAAAAATAAGCCTATGAAAATGTGAAGGCTTATGGTATAATACAAGTTGCGAATTTGTTATGCATAAGCCTTCGGTTTATGGGTGACACCCTCAGGTGTTTCCATCACCTGGGGGATTTTTATTTATCTATTTTTTATTGAAATTGTGCAGGATATGCAAATATCTCATAGTCCGCAACAGTATCTGTATTTACACCTTCTGGAAGTGTGATTCCACTCAGTTCAAAGCCAATTGTATCATTTGGATTCAGGTCTTCCATTATAACGGTATTGCTTATACCAATAGGCGTGTGATCGGCATCATAGAATATAGCGGCTACATAGCTTACAGATTCTACTTGATCAGATGTGCATGTTAGCCTTCCTGTAACATCAATTCGATCCCAATCGTTATTATTTGTTGATACATCCGAAATTTCATATCTTGTTTTATGTATAGATGCTTTTTCAACATCAGGTCTAGGTAAAACAGTTAATTTCAAATCGCCAGAATAGTTATCAAGCGTTATAGTGTCAGACATATAACCTTTTTCTCCGGGAGAAATCACATTAGGATATGTTGGTACGCTTTTCATAGCAGATACTAAGTGACCATTTTCATCTTCTAGGTCGCATGCTCCGTTAGATAAATATAAATCCGAAGTACCTGTATTTTCAATTTCGACAATTACGTCAACCATTACGCCACTATATGATTCTTGAACTTGAGCATTTGTGTAGGTAATTTCATATGCTGTTTCGTTTTCAGATTCTGTTGTTGTCTCTGTTTCGCCATCTTCATCAGATGCGGTTGTTTCGGTGTTGTCTGCAATATAGGATGCTTCGGTAATTGCTTCTGTTGAGTTATTATCGTAAGATCCTAAATTAGGCTCTTTTGATGCTCCACAGCCAGTGAGCAAAGAGCAAGCAAGCATAATTGCAAAAAGTTTTTTCTTCATAATAGGAATCCCCCTTTATTAAATTTTATTGTGTGCATAATATTCTAAGTGGTCAACGCAAGCATCTCTATTCTCGAAGTCCAACCGGGTGATGTGGGACAGAGCATGTAAGTAAGCATCTGTCTGCTGTTCCTGATTGAGTCTTGAATTGATAAAGATTGAGAAACTGCCATCTTCGTTCGAAGTGACCGTTTCCTTTGCGTTTGCTCCTTTAAAATCAATTAAGTGTACAAATACTTCGTTCGTAATATCACCCCCTGCGACTAAGAGCATATCATATCGCAGGTACAATAATACGGACTTATTCGCCTTTTTCTTTCTTTTTTAATGCAAGTAGCATTGTATGTACTGTTTGGATGTCTTCCGGAGAAGCATCACGTGCAGCATCGAAGAGAAGTGAGAGCTCTTTGTTCTCGAAGATCTCCTGTGCTATTTTTGCTGTCTTCGGATTCTCGTAGTAATGTGTTTCCTCAACTTGATCTTTATCTTCCATCAAATTTGAACGTTTACAGTTGAATAATTCACACATTGCATCCACTTTATCCATTCTTGGAGATTTGATGCCATTACACCAATTATAAACAGATGTAGTTCCTACGTTCAGATGTTTTGCGAGCTCTGCTTGTGTCATATTATACTTATTAAGATAATATCTTAGATTTTTTGCGAACAATTTATTGAATTCTTCGTATGGCATGTTACCACCTCCCTACAAAAGAGATTATACACCATAAGTGGACATATAGCAACTAAAAATGAAAAAAATTCACTTTCGGTGTTGACATCCACTTAAAGTGATGGTATTATGATATGCGAAAGGAGATGATAACGATTGCAGAATGTTAAGATAAGCTTGGCAGCGGCAAGAGTAAATGCGAAATTAACTCAGGAAGATGTCGCCAAAAGCCTTAAAGTAAGCAAAAAAACAGTAATCAACTGGGAAAAAGGTGCAGTTACACCGTCGTTTGCAATTCTTGATACATTATCGAGATTATATAATATGCCGTTAGATTATATTTTTTTGCCTACAAAATCCACTTAAAGTGATAGAAAGGAGAAGGAATTGGGATTTATAAAAAACTTTGTTGAATCTGAAAAGGAATTGAAATCAATTAGAGAAGACGTTAGAAGAGAAAAATTCCTTGAAGATAACAAAGGGTTTCAAGAATTTCATCATGTAACAGATGAAGAGATTCTTTTCTATGAGTACCTGTATAAAAGGGAACGCAAATATAGAACAGTAATTCTTATTTTAAGCCTAGTTTGCTTAGGATTATTACTGTCAATATGGACGTAACGATTGAAACAACTATAGGTGTGATAACGGAAGTAAGCACTCGTGAGAAAAATATTTCCCTGCGATATGTTAGGTAGCGAAGATAATTGCTTGTGACAGAGTACGTTCCATCTGGTATGGATGAACCAATAATGTCTGTTTTTCCAGAACTGTTTTGGCGGATAAATTTTATATCAGAAAGGTAATATTCGGAATCACCAAAATATTCAGCTTTGGATTTCTTTCTCATGCGGGTAACAAAAAGCTTATATTTTTCCTTCATACTTAAAGTTATTTTTTCAAAATCGTAAACCATGTGACACACCATCCTTTTTTGGGAATAGTGTATCACAAATTTAATTTGATAGAAAGGAGAAGCATGAGCGAGTTAGTATGTGTAATTCTGATTGTGGTTGCTATTAGTCAGTTTGTAAGAGCAGCCGCATATAAGAAATCAACAAAAGCCCTTACGCTGTATCTGAAAGATATTGATGCTGTTCCCGATGAACAGACAATACAGAGATACAGTGAAAAGGCATTGCAGTCATCAAATACCAAACTTTGATGGAAAGGAGAAGCATGGTAACAAAGAAACAGGCAAAGCAGATCATTTCTCTTGCTGAAGGTATGACACGTGCAGAATGGAGCAGAATCAATCACATTATAGAAAATGGTTTTGAGACACAAGAAGCCAAGTTGACGTTTGAGCCGCAAAGAGAACTTGACCTCCTGCTTGAACAAAATTTTATTCCTTGACAATTTGAATAAATGCGGGATTTATTCGGTAGTCCTTCCCTTGGTACTGGATATGAATGTAATCGTACTCAAAGCATTTTGCGTTTCGTGCTCCATCTTCATATCTCAGGTTTTCTTGGAAATATGTGACAGGGTTTTGGCAATCTGCAACGGTTGCGGTTTCTGTAATATCAATCCATTCACCAAGCAGGCAAGCATAAATTCTCATGATTTCACCTTCTTTCATATGTACTTGGCTCTGGCGGGAGCCTGTAAAGGGAGTATAGAAGCAGTGAAAAGAATAGTCAAGCGGATAGCGTATAACGGACAAAAGATGAAATTGCAGAAAAAATAAAAAAATTATTTGATTTATCGTTTTTTTCCTGGAAACCATCGTTTTACTAAATATACAAGGAGGTTTTAGCAAAATGGAGATCACATCAATTAAGTACATCAGTGCATCGCCGTATATGTCGAAAGCTCAGATCCAGAAGTTGATGAACGTATCTGCCAGAACGGTTACTAGCCGAATCGCAGAGATCGACCAATACGTTCAGAATGGCAGATATGGCGCACACACAATATTGGATGGCTGCGGCGTAACATATGTGAATTATCTCGCTTTTATAGATTTTTTGAAATATCGAAAAGATCTAAAAGCTGGACGCAGAGTGCCGCCGTACAACCCGAAGCGTATTGCGGAGCAGATCGCATGGGGCACACTTGCCACGGAAAATCAGTAATGACAAGCAGAGAGGAAGAAAGAAGATGAGCAATGACATGATTATATGGTCCTACCGGCTGGCAACGTTCGCCATGGTCGAAGGTGCGGTGCTGTTATGGATTGGCATGATCTACGGATTCTGGATGATGCTTGCGGCAGTAATCTATAAGGAACTGATCGAATGTGCCAACGATGATGATATGGACCATGCAATCGAGATCTACAAAAAAAGCACCCTTGGGACTGGCATCCCGCAGGTGCAAATAACAAATAACACAAATAGAAGTATAACACGGAAGGGAGCGTGAATCAATGGTTACGATGCAGGTGCTTCCAAATCGTGAAGATTGGTTGAAGCACAGAACGAAGATCGGCGGATCAGATGCATCTGCAATACTCGGCAAGAATCCATACAAGACGAATGTGGAACTCTGGAAGGACAAGGCGTTTCATCTGATGCCGGAGGATATCTCGGACAAGCCGTATGTGAAGTATGGCACCGAAGCAGAGAAGTATCTCCGGGAACTGTTCAAGATGGATTATCCGCAGTATGAGATGTTCTACGAGGAAAATAACATGTGGACGAATGACGCATATCCGTTCGCACATGCATCTCTGGATGGATGGCTCAAGGATGAAGCTGGCCGTATGGGTGTATGGGAGTGTAAGACAACAAATATCCTGCAGTCTCGTCAGAAAGAGAAGTGGGATCATCGCCTGCCGGAGAACTATTACATACAGATCTTGCATTATCTGATGGTGACAGAGTTTGAGTTTGTGGAGCTGAAAGCGCAGCTCAAATCAGTGTTCTCAGATGGAACGGTGTATTTGCAGACCAGACATTATCACATCGAGAGATCTGATGTGGAAGCGGATATTGAATATCTGGCGGATGAAGAGCGGAAGTTCTGGATGTGCGTAGAGAACATGAAGGCTCCGCCGTTGGTACTGCCGGAGATATAGGAGGATGTCTCATGTATGGATATATCTGTCCGACCTGTGGTGCACATCTGGACCCACAGGAGCGATGTGAGGAATGCACAGAACAGAAGTTGAATGATCAGCGGGAGAGCGAACGTATCAAGCGTCTGCTCTCGGTAGGGAAGGATGCTCAATATGAGCTGGTATTAAGTTAGGAGGATATGAATGGAGTTAAGAGTAGAACCGGTTACATTTCCGGAGGTAATTCAGTTTAACTATGAGGAATTGAAAGCAGAGATTACAAGCAAGGTAGAGATGTATAAGAACCTTGTATATACAGGTAGTGATCAGATTAAGGATGCGAAAGCAGACAGAGCGGCATTGAATAAGCTTATTAAGGCTATGTCAGACGAGAGAATCCGTATCAAGAAGGATTGTTTGAAGCCTTATGAAGAGTTTGAACGGAAGATTAAGGAACTCACGGATATTGTGAATGAGCCGGTACAGTTGATTGACAAGCAGATCAAAGAATATGAGCAGACGTTGAAGGAAGAGAAGCGGAAGGAGATTGAAGCACTCTTTGAGACAATTGGATTTCAGGCATTTGTAAAGCTGGAGATGATCTGGGACGAGAAGTGGTTGAATGCATCCGTATCGATGAAGTCTATCGAAGAGAAGATGCGTGCCAGATTAAACGAGATTAGCACAGCGGTATTCACACTCAACAAGCTCCCGGAGTTTGGCTTTGAAGCGTTGGAACTGTACAAAGAGACGCTGGATCTGCCAAAGGCAATCGAGAAGGCGCAGCATATGTCCGAAATCGCCAAGAAGAGAGCGCAGTACGAAGCAGAGGAAAAGGCGAGAAGAGAAGCCGAGGAAGCACGTGCGAAGCAGATTGCACAGGAGCAGGCATCGCAGCAGTTGGAACAGCCGGCGGAACAGATGGTTATGGATCTTGTTCCACAGGAAGCTCCGGCACAGCAGGAACTGGAGCCGTCAAAAGAGTGGATTCGGTTTGCAGCACTTCTCACAACCGAAGATGCACTTGCCCTGAAAGAGTTCTTCCAGAGCAGAAACATAGAGTTTAGAGCGATTTAGGAGGATATGAAGATGGTAAAAGCAGAAAATGGAACAGCAATAATTAGTGGAAATGAAGGTATATGTGCGGTTGAAATTGCATCAATCCTTGGTAGTTTTAAGCATAACCTTCGTGTAAGTTATGACAAGAAGGATGCAGATGAAAAATACAAAAAGATTCTTACATTAGCTGATGCCACTTGTGATGAACTTATGAAGAAGGATAAGAGAGAGATGGAATCAGACAAGAAGGGCGGATTGGATGAAATCTTAGACCAGTTAGCCGAGACGCTTTCAGATATTGTAGTTGATGCGTTTGTGAAGAAGGGAGACAGATAAGATGGTACAGAATAGTTTGGTTAAGAGTAAGCAGAATCAGATTCAGGACACAACAATGACCGGGTTCCTGAATCGTATGGATATCAAAGCGAATATTGAGCAGGCACTTGGTAAGGGAAATGTGCAGCGCTTTATCTCCGGCGTAGTATCGGCAGTCAGCGTGAATCCTGCTCTTGCAGAATGTACGAAGCCATCGATCCTGTCTGGTGCGCTGTTGGGAGAGAGCTTGAAGCTTTCCCCATCGCCACAGCTTGGTCATTATTACCTTGTGCCGTATAGCGACAATAAAGCCGGTACAAAGGTTGCACAGTTCCAGATGGGATACAAAGGATATATTCAGCTTGCAATCCGATCAGGTCAGTATAAGAAGCTTACTGTGCTGGCTATCAAGGAAGGAGAGTTTATCAGCTTTGATCCGATGAATGAGGAAATAAACATTCAGTTGATGGTTAATGACTGGGATGCACGAGAGAAAGCGGAGACGGTTGGATATTATGCGATGTTTGAACTTGTGAATGGATTTCGAAAGTCGATGTATTGGAGCAAAAATCAGATGCTCGCGCATGCGGACAAATACTCACAGGCTTTTTCAAAAGATGGAACCGCAATTAACACGAGATACGGTGTGAAGCATAAGGTGTCTTATGCAGATTATGTTGCCGGTAATTATGATCAGCGTGATTCGTGGATGTATTCAAGCTTCTGGTATAAGAACTTCGATGCAATGGCATACAAGACGATGCTCCGTCAGTTGATCAGCAAGTGGGGGATCATGTCTATCGAGATGCAGTCGGCATTTGAATCCGACATGGCATACATCAAAGAGGATGGTTCCAAGGTATATGTAGAAGATGAGCCAGTTGCAGATGTAGATGCTACAGAAACTTCACAGCAGGCGGAAACACTTGAGGAACAGGCGAAAGACTCTCAGCAGGAAGAACGGGCACAGGTGGATGAAGCGGAAATGCCGACGCCGGAGCAGGTGAACAACAGTGCCGCTGCCGCATTGTTTGGATAAGGTTATTGTACAAAGATATATCACAGTATTCTTTGTTTTATTGTAAGTCATTCTCTACCGCTACAAAAGCGGTAGAGGGAAAGGAGTTACATGAGCAAATACAGAAGCAGGAAAGTGGTAGTTGACGGTATTACATTTGATTCCAAGAAGGAAGCGTGGCGGTACCGGGAGCTTCATTTGCTTGAACAGACTGGCGAGATTAGCAATCTGCAGATGCAGGTCAAATATGAACTGATTCCATCGCAATATGAACTGCGACCGGTCACATTGAAGAATGGATTTGTGAAGATGAAGAAGTTTTGCGTGGAACATGCATGTAGTTATATCGCTGATTTCGTTTATATAGATACCAACGGAGATACGGTCGTAGAGGATACAAAAGGATTCCGGACTAAGGATTACATTATCAAGCGGAAACTGATGCTCTACAGACACGGTATCCGGATCAGGGAGGTGTGACAAGATGGGAGCAAATATCAGAGATACACATAAGGTTGTAAAAGCGATGCTTGAGAAACATCCAGAGACTCGGAGCAGTGACGGATGCTTATGCTACATGGTGTACAAGGAGATTGGCAAGAAGAACGGTGTGGACGTAGATAAGATTCCTATTCAGCATTTCTTCCTGCATATGCGAGAGCTTGGATTTCCTGCGACAGAATCGGTTAGAAGAGCACGGCAGAAGATTCAGGCAGAGAACAAAGATCTTGCAGGAAGCGAGTTCGTAGAATGTAATCGAACAATGCTTGAAGATGTTTATAAGGATTATGCAACCAGCATTATTAAATAGCTGGATTGAAAGGAAGGAGCAGATGGCAAGACCGCAAAAAAAAGGATTGCTGTACTTCCCATTTGACACGGATTTCTTCGCAGACCTAAAGATTCGGGCACTCAGTGCAAGATACGGATCGGATGGATTGATATTCTACATATGGTTGCTTGCGGAGATATATAGAGAAAACGGTTATTACATCGTATGGAATGAGGACAGCGAGGATGCAGCGATAGCATCCCTTGGGCTGTCCGAGGGTTCAATGAAGCAGATAATGACATTCTTGGCTAGTCGGTCACTAATCGTTGAGATCACACTTGCTAGTTCGGACACTATCATTACCTCCCCGAATATACAGAAACGCTATCAGGAGGCGGCAAAGAGCCTTAGACGTGAAATCATAGTTGATTGTGAGATATGGCTTTTGAATGAAGAGGAGACCGCTTCTTTTATTAAAGTCACCCAAAATTCGGATAAATACAGTAAAAACCATAATAAATCCGTTAAAAATGAGAGTAAATCCCGTAAAAACCCCACAAATAAAATAAAAGTAAATGAAATGAAAGTAAATGAAAGAGAGAGCGCACCCGCAAAGCATTCATATGGACCATTCGGAAATGTGATGCTGTTGGATGATGAATTCACCAAGCTCGCAGATAAGTACGGAGCTGATATTCGTAACGATGCAATCGAATTTCTTGATATGTACATTGAAGAGAAAGGTTACAAAACAAAGTCTCATTATCTCGCAATTATTCGATGGGTAGTAAATGCAGTGAATGAGCGCAGGCAGAAACAGAGACGAGGATATCAGAGCAATATGCCTAAGAGCGTACAACCGACGCAGGAGCGAGTATCTGCGCTTGATGAGATGGAAGCTCTCTTTCAGCAGGAGGTGAATGGATTTGACAAAGGCAGAAAGAATTGAACTGCGAAATCAGAAGATCATGGAGAATATCAAACTCGTGTATTTTCATTTGAATAAATATCATGGATTCCCAAATTACGATGACATCATACAGGAAGGTGTACTTGCACTGGTGGAAGCCATTGACAGAAGTAAGGATCTGGAACACTTAAATCGAAATTATATCGGTATATATATCAACAGATATGTGGAAAGATACATTCAATTTGGAGATGTGACAGTACGTACACCATTTCACTGGAAAGATGTCGAGAAACCACAGTATGTATCACTCGACAAGATTGTAAATGATGATGGTGACAGTTATGGGGATTCGTTTCTGGAAGACAGACACGATTGTATCGGAGAACTTATTACGATGATGGATTTTGAACATATGGTAGATCAGTTGTCTCCGAGAACACAGAAGCCGATGCGGTGCATGCTGCAGGGATATGGAATGACCGATACAGCGAAAATGTGCGGTATATCCTTTGAACGAGTGAGACAGATCAAGAAGCTGTGCAATAGAGAGCTGGTTGCAAGTGAGGTGTGACATGACATACAGAGAATTTTTAGAAAGCAAAATCGACCTTGCAACAGACAGCGGATTTGTGGTTGATCGTTTAAAGATCAATCCGGCATTGAAACCACATCAGTCAGATGCTGTTGCATGGGCACTTAAAGGCGGACGCCGGGCATTGTTTGAAGCGTTTGGACTTGGAAAAACGGTACAGGAGATAGAGTTCTGCCATCTGGCAGCAGAACATACCGGCGGCAGAGCTTTGATTGTATTGCCGCTTGGAGTGAAGCAGGAGTTCACCAGAGATGCGGTGGAGCTGCTCGGATATGAGAAGCCGGAGTACTGCCGGACAATGGAAGAGGTCAAGGCGTGTGACAGTCAGATCGTACTGACGAACTATGAGCGAGTGAGAGATGGTGATGTAGATCCAGCGTACTTCGTAGCAACGTCACTGGATGAAGCAAGCGTTCTCCGCTCATTTGGAAGTAAGACATATCAGACATTTTTGGATAAATTCAAGAATGTTCCGTATAAGCTTGTAGCCACGGCTACACCATCGCCGAATAAGTACAAGGAGCTGATTCATTATGCTGGGTACCTGGAAGTCATGGACACTGGACAGGCACTGACAAGATTCTTCCAGCGGGATAGTACAAAGGCAAACAACTTGATGCTGTATCCGAACATGGAAGATGAGTTCTGGCTGTGGGTATCAAGCTGGGCGCTGTTCGTAACAAAACCATCGGATATCAATCCGGAATATTCAGATGCAGGCTATGATCTGCCGCCGTTGGATGTGAGATGGCATGAGATACCGATTCATTACGGAGATTCTGTTGACAGGGATGGGCAGATGCAGCTTTTTCAGGAAGCAGCAGAAGGATTGAAAGAAGCGGCAGCAGTCAAGCGGGATAGCATAGACATCCGTGTGCAGAAGATGAAAGAGATTGTTGACGCATCACCAGATGATCATTTCTTGTTGTGGCACGATCTGGAGAGCGAACGGCATGCAATCAAAAAAGCGTTGCCAGAGGCAGTTGATATCTATGGAGCTATGGACTATGAGATGAGAGAACAGCGTGTAATTGATTTCTCGAATGGAAAGACACGGCTGTTTGCAACAAAGAAATCGCTGTCCGGCTCTGGGTGTAATTTCCAACGATATTGCCACCGGGAAATATTCCTTGGTATTGATTATGAATTCAATGATTTTATTCAAGCAATCCACAGATGTTACCGATTCTTGCAGAGTCAGCCGGTTGTGATTGACATTATCTACATGGAGAACGAGCGGCAGATCAAGGAAGCATTGCTGGAGAAATGGAAGAATCATAATTACATGGTCCAGCGGATGGTTGAGATCGTGAAGAAGTATGGACTTAATTCAGCGAACAAAGCTGAACGATTGGAAAGGAAGATGGGAGTGGAAGGAACAAGAGAAGAACGAACCGTGCGAGGTAATCACTATGAAGCAGTATACGGCGATTGTGTGGAAGAAACACGTGTCATGGCAAGTAACAGTGTTGATCTGATACATACGTCGATACCATTCGGCAATCACTACGAGTACAGCGCAAATTATAACGACTTTGGACACAATCAGGATACAGAGCGGTTCTTTGAACAGATGGACTACCTGACGCCGGAGCTTCTGCGAGCTTTAAAGCCTGGCAGAGTGGCAGCAGTACATGTTAAAGATCGGGTGCTGTTTGGAAATGCGACTGGTACCGGTATGCCGACGATCGAGCCGTTTCATGCGGATTGTATCGAACATTACATGAAGCATGGTTTTATGTATTTCGGCATGATCACTGTTGTGACGGATGTTGTACGAGAGAATAACCAGACATATCGCCTTGGCTGGTCTGAACAGTGCAAGGACGGTACCAAGATGGGTGTAGGATGCCCGGAATATATCTTGCTATTCCGAAAGCTCCCAACGGATCACAGCAAAGCATATGCGGATGATCCGGTATCAAAGAGCAAGGAAGAATACACAAGAGCACAATGGCAGATAGATGCACACGGATATTGGAGATCATCTGGTGATCGTCTGATCAGTAAGGATGAGCTGAAAGAGATATCGGTGGATAATCTGCAGAAAGCATACAGGAAATACAGCAGAGAGAGCGTGTACAACTATGAAGAGCATGTGAAGCTTGCAAAAGAGCTTGATAAGGACGGCAGACTGCCGGCCACTTTCATGGTGGTTGCTCCGGGATCATGGAATCAGCTTGAGGTGTGGGATGATATCAACCGCATGCGGACGCTTAACACGACACAGAGCCGCAGAAGAGCGCAGATGCATGTATGTCCGCTTCAGCTTGATATTGTGGAGCGGATCATCAATAGATACAGCAATCCGGGAGATGTCGTATATGATCCGTTCGGCGGACTTATGACGGTACCAATGACGGCGGTTAAGATGGGAAGATATGGTAAAGGCTGTGAGTTGAATCCTGATTATTTCCGAGATGGAGTTGGATATCTGCAGGCAGCAGAAAATGAGATGGACGAGCTGACGCTGTTCGATTTTATGTAAAAAGATTATGTGGCGGGTTCGAGGGGAATCGAACCCCTCGGTGTCCAAAGATTTACTTATCATCTGTTCCTGCAACATTGGATTCCAGCGCAAACCCACGCACACCTGCGCCCGCCGTTAGCTTTAAAAAAAAATCATATATTGCCATAATAGTCCCTCCAGTAAGTGTAATGCTTAATTTAAGATTAGTTGTAATTGTATGTTCATATATGGCGGAACAGCATGAGATAAATAATGTAAGTAAATATGTTATTGGCAAATTATATCAATATTATATTGCCATTAAATTAGAAAATCAAGGAAAGGAGACATAAAATACATGTTACAGGAACAATTTGACTTCTTGGAAGATATTGAGATAGACAAGCCGGATGTGGAATTCCAGTTCCAGAAGTGGAAAGAACAGAAGCGTGAAGCAAAAAGCCGGATGATTGCCATGCAATATCAGCCATATGAAGTAAAAAAGAAACGGTCAGAACTCCGGGCAATAGAATTTCTTCAGGAGATGGATAAACGTGGGAAAGTAGCACATGTCAGTGTTGGTGGACTTGATAGCATTACATTGCATGTATTCTTGAAATCTATCGGAATTGATGTACCTGCAATATCAGTATCAAGTCTGGAAGATGCAAGTATTCAGAAAGTGCACAAAGCGCTTGGTGTGACAATTCTGCATTCATATAAGACAAAGACACAGGTATTGAATGAGGTTGGATTTCCGGTAATCAGTAAGCGTATAGCAGGTAAGATTGCATTGTTACAGAATCCGACGGAAAAGAATAAAACTGTCAGACATGCGATTATTACAGGTGAATGTGGAGAACTCGGTCATTTTCAGAAGAATAGCCGGATGAAACTGCCGCAGAAGTGGTTGAAATTGTTCGGGGGGTATGAAAACGAAAATGAAGGAGTGAACTATCAGAAACCGGATTTCAAAGTATCAAATGATTGTTGCTACTGGCTCAAAGAAAAACCATGTGACGACTGGGCGAGGGAACATCAGAGCTATCCGTATCTTGGAATGATGGCATCGGAAGGCGGGCAGAGAGAAGAAGCGCTTACCGATCACGGATGCAACTACTATGGAAAAACCACAATGCGATCGGCTCCGTTTGCTCCGTATATGCGAAATGACATATTAAAGCTGGCATTGGAAATGGATGATTGGTATCACAAAAACATGGATGTGTTTGAGAAGTTGTACTATGAGCAACCTTACAGCAAAGACAAGAATGGAAATGTAATACCATATGAGCCGGTGGATAGCATTATACCGGATATTTACGGCGATGTAGTACAGGATCAGTGCGGAAATCTTCGGACTACAGGAGCACAGCGAACCGGATGTAGTATGTGTGGCTTTGGCATTCACATGGAGAAAAGACCACATAGATTTGATAAATTGCGAGAGCGTAACCAGAAAGAATGGGAGTATTACATGTACCGGTGTTGTACAGATCCAGAGACTGGAGAGAAATATGGCTGGGGAAGAGTCCTAGATTACATAGGCGTTCCATGGGAAGATTACCCGGCAATTCAGATGGAGTTGCCATTAGATCAGATGATGTAGCGTCGAAATTTGTCGAACTTTGAAAATTGAATATTGATGGTTGGAGTGGTATAATTTTTATATCATACTATAGGAGGAATGAAGATGTTTACAGAACAAGATATTCAAAATGTTATAGAGGCATACGAATCAAGGGGCATTGTAACGAGGGACGACTTTGGTAATTTAGATTCAAGACCATTATCTGATGAGGTATTGGATGAATTGCGTCGAAGAGGTTACAGAAGTGCTAAGATGACAGAGGCTCATTTACCTCAATTTGTAGATTATTCTAGGGCAATTTATGATCCTGATCAATATGAGCCAGATGAAGCAGACGAGTTTTTAATTAAGTATGTGCTTCATGAATATTAAGATTATAATATTGGAACCAACCATCCGTATTCGATGGTTGGTATTTTTTTGCGCAAAAATAAAGGAGAGTGAAGTTATTGAAGAAAATGAAAGTAAAGAACTATCTGCAGCAGGTACAGAAGATTGATGCTGTGATTACAAACAAGATGATTGAACGGGAGCAGTGGCTTACATTGGCAAGCTCGTTGTCCGGTCAGACGGATGGAGAGCGTGTGAAGTCGTCAGGATCCAATCAGAAGATGGAAGATTCGGTTGTTATGGCAATCGATGCTGCAAGAGATATTGATAAGTATGTGGCAAGGCTCAGAGATGTTAAGAGCGAGATCAGCGAAGTAATTCAGCAGATTCCGGTCAAGGAGTACAATGTGTTGCACAAGCTCTACATTCAAGGCAAAGACCTTGACGATGTGGCAGCGGATAACAAGAAATCGTATTCGTGGGCGTCAACCATGCATGGAAGGGCACTTGCTCACGTTCAGGGCGTGCTTGATACATTAGAAGCTCTTCCGGAGAACAGCGGGAAGTATCGTTTTCGGAAGGGGTTGAAGCTGTGAGTGAATATCCATGTAAAGGATGTACGGACAGAAAGGTAGGTTGCCATGGCGAGTGTGAAGGCTACAAAGCATTCGCCACGGAGCAACGGAAGAAAAATGAGTGTATTAGAAAACAGAAGGATGCTCTGAGCAATTACCTGGATATGAAGCAGGAAGTTGTGGAGCGGGCGAAAAGGAGGAGATGATGCATAGTGATGAACAAGAGAAAATCGATTCCAAAGAAGATACGGCTTTTAGTATATGAAAAATGTAACCATAGATGCGGTTATTGCGGTTGCGAGATCGAATATAAGGATATGCAGGTAGATCACGCAAAGCCGCTTAGAATTGGAGGGGAAGATGATATATCAAATTACATGCCAGCTTGTAGGAGCTGCAACCACTATAAAGCCACTTTAGATGTCGAGGGATTTCGAAAGTATCTTTCAGAAATACATAAAAGGCTTATGCGTGACAGCATACCTTATCAAGTGGCGGAGCGGTTTGGAATCGTTAAGTATGTGTCTGACGATGTAAAATTCTATTTCGAAGAATTGAGAGGTAATCAAAATGAAATGTAACGAGTGCAGCAATGCAAATATCTGCTTAGACCATATCGAAATCCTTAGCTTGGATGGGTGCACGAGTGGAATACCAGACCGCAAAGTAATCACCAATGCCGACAGGATAAGGAATATGTCGGATGAAGAGTTGGCAGAGTTTTTAGATATTGTCGGAGAAGATGGCATTTCATCACAGTATACAGATGTTCCGTGTGATTGCTGCTGCGAAAAAACAGAATGCTCTAAATGTTGGAAAGAGTGGCTTCAATCAGAAGCAGAATAGGAGAGAACATGGAAGATAGATATTTATTCAAGGCGAAGAGAGTTGATAATGGAGAATGGGTACAAGGGGCATTATTGCTTCATGATGCAGACACAGCTACTATATTCAATCAGCATCCGGCGGATGGCTCTTTGCAAGGATTTGAAGTAGATAGAAACACAGCCTGCCAATGTACTGGCTTAAAAGATAAAAATGGCAATCTGATATGGGAAAATGATATTGTAAATTGTCTGGCTGAAGAATGCTGTGGCTACATTGGTTGGAATGAAGATGAAGCAGGATTTTATTTTAACGTGTTACTCGAAGATGGAACTTACGAAGAAGAACACATTTACGATTATGTGGATTGTATGGATGTAATTGGCAACGTATTTGACAATCCAGAGTTATTAGGGAGGAACGACGAGTGAGTGTAAAACAAATATTGTTTAATACCGAAATGGTTCGTGCGATTCTGGACGGACGAAAGAGTTGCACGAGAAGAATTGTTAAACCACAACAGCTTGTAGGGCTATTGCCGGATAAATGTAAAAACGGAGTACAAGAAGAATTTCTGAAAGAAAAGAAATTCATGTTCAAGCCATACTGTAATATGACTGATAGCGAACTGATAATGACGTCATATAAAAAACCATATCAGCCGGGAGATATCCTGTATGTTAGAGAAACATGGTTTAAGGGATTAAAGAGATATATGTATCGTGCAGATTACTCCGATACGGAGAAGTTTTACCGTGATGGAAAAGAAATCGAGATGAAATGGCATCCCTCCATCCACATGCCGAAAGAAGCGGCACGCATCTGGTTAAAGGTTACGGATGTGAGGGTGGAACGGTTGCAGGATATTACAGAGGATGAGACATTTGAGGAAGGTCTTGACTTCACGCCTCCATGTTTGCACTTAACAGGAGAGAACTATTGCGATATAGATGGGCCATGCACAAGTAAAATTAAATACTGCGATATGAGTTCTGGTGAACTATTTGGGGAAGTATTGTGGAATCCCACAATCAAGAAATCCGTCCTTGACCGCTACGGATGGGATGCAAACCCTTGGGTCTGGGTTATCGAGTTTGAGCGGTGCGACAAGCCGGAAAGCGAGGGATAATATGACAGAGAGTGAAGCGGTTAAAGAATTTCAACAAAACATTGACTTACCATTTGGAAGTAACGTATCAAAAGAAGCGGCAAAGATGGCAATACAGGCACTTGAAAAGCAGGTACCGAAGAAAGTTAGGTATGAAGATGTTGGTTATGACCAGTACGGCCATGTCAATGTATATGCTTGTATATGCCCATCATGTGCCTTGGAAATAATTAAATTTGATGACACTGATGTTTCTGAAAAATGTGAAAGTGATGATGTAGAAAAAATGTTTCACAGCAGTATGGTGCATCATGCTTATATTGGATTGAATAATTATTGTAACAGATGCGGTCAGAAGTTGAAATGGAGTGATGAAGAATGAGATTGATTGATGCAGATGTATTAGTTAAGGATTTATTGGAACAGATACCTTTAGCAGAAAATGTGCCAATATTTAAAGATATTATTGAAAGCCAGCCGACCGCTTATGATACAGATAAGGTTTTGAAGCAGATGGAAGATGCAACTGCAATAGGTGCTGATTGTGTAGGAAATGCGTTTGAGTGCATTCCCAAATATATGGCAATCGAAATTGTAAAGGCAGGTGGTAAAATCTATGGGAAAGTTGATTGATCCGGAAAGATTAAAGAGCAGATTGGAAAGTTATGCTGAAACATACAAGAGTGCCGGCATGGATGTACCGTATGATATGGCGGTTGTGACGGATATCATTGATCGCAGCATTAACAGTTACAATGTGGATTATGTAGCAGAGAATGTAATGGATATGCTGGAGGGTATCGTTGACGAAAATCTGCTGAAAGACGTGGTGGCATGCATCAAAAGAGGGTATAGTTTGATTGCATACACCTAAAATCAGTATAAAGATTGTGAAAAAGTTGTAAGTTTTTTGACTTATTTGTATAACATGAGACGAGAAATCTGTGTTATATTTAATGTATCATAAATGGAAGTTGAAGGCATCGTGCATTTTGCATGGTGCCTTTTGCTTTATGCCTGCCGTACTCTTTAGCTGATCATATCCTCCGGTGCGGTAGGCTTTTTGTTTGGATGGATATTGTAAAGGATGGTGATTGTGATGGCTAAACTCACAGCCAAACAGCAGAGATTCTGTGATGAATACCTGATTGATCTGAATGCCACACAAGCAGCTATCAGAGCAGGGTATTCGAAGAAAACGGCAAATAGAATCGGAACTGAAAACTTGTCAAAACTTGTAATCAGAGAATATATAGAAAACCGGATGGCGGAGAAAGAAGCGGCACTGATTGCCAATCAGGATGAGGTACTTAAGTATCTTACATCCGTGCTTCGTGGACAGAGCAAATCGACAGAGATTGTGATTGAAGGCTTGGGCGATGGAAGCACAAAGGCTCGGAAGATGGAGAAAGAGCCATCTGAGAAGGACAAGCTGAAGGCGGCGGAGCTTCTGGGCAAGCGATATGGATTGTACACCGAGAAGGTGGAAGAGAAAGTCGATATGGAATTGAATGTGACTATCGATTATGGAGATGAAGAAGATACCGGCGGTGATGCCGATTGAATCTGAATGTAAAGGCAAATCCATGTTTCCGGGAGGTAGACCGAAGCACGAAGCGATATATCGTAATGAAAGGCTCTGCAGGATCTGGGAAAAGCGTTGACACGGCGCAGAACTATATACTGCGTCTGATGAAAGATAAGGGGCGCAATCTTGTATGCGTTCGTAAATCGGATATCACGAACCGAGACAGTACGTATGCAGAGCTTACAGGTGCCGTGTATCGGATGTTTGGAGATAAGGCGGAGCGATATTGGAAGATGACCACATCGCCGTTGTCGCTTGAATGTCGGGCGAATGGCAACCGCATTATATTCCGTGGAATGAATGATGATAAGCAACGAGAGAAGCTTAAGTCAATCACATTCCAGAAGGGAAAGCTCACAGATGTGTGGTGCGAAGAAGCAACAGAGCTGACGCAGGCAGATGTGGAAATTATAGATGATAGATTGCGTGGAGAATTGCCGCCCGGGCAGTTCTACCAGCTTAGAATGACCTTCAACCCGGTGAATAAGAATCATTGGATAAAGAAGGTCTATTTTGATAGATATGATCCGGACGTGCTGACACACCATAGTACATATCTTGGTAACCGCTTTATTGATGCGGCGTATCATCGGCGTATGATGCGTAGAAAAGAAGTAGATCCGGAAGGATACAAGATATATGGCTTGGGTGAATGGGGCGAGATAGGCGGCTTGATTCTTCATAACTGGGAAGTCACAGATGTATCTCAGAATCTGAATGATTATGATGATATCGCAATCGGTCAGGACTTTGGTTTCAACCATGCGAACGCTATCTTGCTTCTGGGTATCAAGGATGATGATATATACATTCTCGATGAGATATATGTGCATGAGAAAGAAACTGCGGAAATCATTCCGCTGGCGATTCAGCATGCTATACCGACGAATAAGCCTATGTGGTGCGATTCCGCAGAGCCGGACAGAATCAAGACATGGAAGGGCGCTGGCTATCGTGCCAAGGGCGTTGATAAGGGCGGTTCCGTCGGATCTGTCAAAGCTCAGATAGACTGGCTCAAGGGCGTGGTCGATAAGAACCACATTATACGAAGAAGAATATTTGTTGCACCTCATTGTGTAAATACAATTAAGGAGCTGCAACAATGGAAATGGAAAAAGGACGAGCGAACAGGTGAGTATACTGACGAGCCGGTTCCAATCATGGATGATGCGATGGCGGCACTTCGATATGGCATCGAAGGATGGCGTAAGCCTTGTCCATGGCTTATTTAATTAGAAAGGGCAAAGAATGTGCTGACGGTAGACGAGATTAAAAAGTTCATAGACAATGATAAGACAAGCGAGAAGAAGCGGTTTGCAAAGGTCGGTGAGCGGTATTATGACGGCGACAATGACATCAAGCAGTACCGCTTATTTTATTACAATGCAGATGGCAATCTGGTTGAAGATAAGACTCGAAGCAATGTGAAGATACCGCACCTCTTCTTTACGGAGCTGGTAGATCAGGCGGTGCAGTATATATTATCCGGAAATCGAAACGGAGAACGCATTGTGCGATCGGATGATCCAGAGCTTCAGAAGCATATGGATAAGTATTTCAATAACAATGACATCTTTATGGATGAGCTGGCTGAGTGTATCACAGACTGCAAGATCAAAGGATTTTCATACATTTATGCATACAAGGATGCGAATGACAGATATGCATTTGCTACAGCTGATTCCATGGGCGTTATTGAAGTGCGTAAGAAAGACACGGACGATGGATGCGCCTATGTAATTTACTATTATACGGATCGCATAGACAAAGGACACAAGGTTATAACACGTGTGCAGGTGTGGAGTGAGAAAGACACGACATACTATGCGATGGTTGACGACGGCGAACTCATGATTGATGATTCTGTGAAGATCAACCCAAGACCTCACATTCTGTACAAGAAGAACGGTGGGAAGGAAGATGATACATATTATGAATCGCTTGGGTTTATTCCGTTCTTCCGGTTGGATAATAACAAGAAGCAGCATTCGTCTCTGCGACCGATTAAACCGCTGATTGATGATTATGATCTGATGGCATCGAGCTTATCCAATAACTTGATTGATTTCGACACACCTTTGCATGTGGTTAAGGGATACGAAGGCGATAACATGGATGAGTTGCAGACAAATCTCAAGACAAAGAAGATTATCGGCACGGGAGAGAATGGCGATGTCGACATCAAGACAGTTGATGTGCCATATCAGGCACGTAAAGAGAAGATGGAGCTGGATGAGAAGAATATCTATCGTTTCGGCATGGGTCTGAATACGACCGGATTGAAAGATACGTCAGCAACAACGAATATCGCAATCAAGGCGGCATATTCGCTCTTGGAACTGCAGTGCAACAAGCTGGAGATCCGGTTGAAGAAACTGCTCCGGCACCTCGTACGGATTGTAATTGAAGAGATCAACAAGACTGAGCAGAAGGGCTATCAGGATTCAGACGTATATTTCAAGTTTGAGCATGTGATCATGAGCAATGCGCAGGAGAATGCACAGATCAAGCTCACGGAAGCGCAGGCGCATCAGGTAGTAATCAACACGATCATGTCATTAGCAGACACCCTAGATGATGAGACGATTATCAAGGCTATCTGTGATGAGTTAGATATTGACTACGAAGAAATCAAGGATAAGTTGCCGAAGGATGCAGAGAAAGATACAGCGGATGCCAAGCAGTTGTTGAATGGAGTTGTGACGAATGAACAAGCGACAGAAGGAAGTTCTGCAAGCACAACTGAATAGTGAGGAAGAGGTAATTGCACAGTTAAAAAGCACGTATGGGCAGGCTCTAAGGGATTGTGAATCAAAGATACAGGAGTTATCGATGCGGGCAGACCTTGAGCCTGAAAATATACAGTCAATCATATATCAAAAGCAATACCAGGAAGCAATCAAAGCACAGTTAGAGGGCGCTCTTGCGAATCTGCAATCAGATTCATATGCAACTGTGTCTGATTATCTTACACGGAGTTATCAGGATGGATATCTTGGTTCTATGTATGATATGCAAGGGCAGGGAATACCGCTTGTGATGCCGATAGACCAAGAAGCTGTGACAAGGGCAATGGTACTTGACTCCAAGCTATCCACGTCTCTGTATGATCGACTGGGCGAAGATGTTAAGGCAATCAAGAAATCCGTGCGGCAGGAAGTATCGAGAGGAATTGCGCAGGGCATGACGTGGAGCAACATTGCATCGAACCTTGCACGGAATATGAAGCATACGCCATTCCAGAAGGCGTACAACAATTCAATCCGGATTGCCCGGACAGAAGGGCATCGCATACAGAATCGTGCCGCATTGGACGCTCAGAAGAGAGCAATAGATCGTGGCGCAGAGGTTGTAAAACAGTGGAATGCGGTACTTGATGGAAGAACAAGATCAGAGCACCGAGATCTGGATGGTCAAATCCGAGAAGTCGACGAGATGTTTGAAGTCGCCGGATACAAGGCAGAAGCTCCGGGATTGTTTGGTGATCCATCACAGGATTGTAATTGCCGTTGCTGTCTGGATCAGAGAGCGAGATGGGCACTTAACTGCGGTATTGTGAAGATGGATAATTTCTCGAAACAAACAGTCACTTTCGAATCTCCAGAAGAGTATGCGGAGTGGAAAAAAGTATACTGGTCTGATGAAAATATCGCATATATGCAGCATGTCACGGACATGGAGAAGAAATACGGCAAGAACTTCGAGAAGATGCTTAATTCCATGACCGATAAGGAATATGAGAAGTATAAGCGGTTGCTGGATAACAATCCGATGTATAAACCGAAAGTGACACTTGTTAAGAATGCAGAAGAAGCTAAAACTGCATTAAAGAATAGAATTGGCTTTAGAAACTGTAATATAGATTCAATGGACGAAAGACTGATTGTGGATAATACAAATCAGCTGATCCGTCTGGAAAGCAAATTCGGAGTAATACATAAATCCGATTTTGTAGATATTGATGTAGACGAAGGTAATTTTGCCGGAAATGTGAATAGCAGCAGATTATCACCAGCAAGTCAATATTTGGTTCTGAATAAAAAACGTTATACGAATAGAGATTCCCTGATAAAGAAGGAAATCAAAGATATGGATAGTGGATACTCAATGCCTTTTTCACATACAAACGAAGAAGCTTCCATAGCAACGGTAACTCATGAATATGGACATATGTTACAGAATGTTATCAAGAAGGACTATATGGAGTCTCTTGGTTGGAAAAATTCAGATATGCTTGCATTTGTAAATAAAAGCGCAAAAACGGACAAGGCAAAATATAAGTGGTATGCAGATGCTCAAAAAACTGTTCAAAATAACTGCTATGATGAAATAATTGCAATTGCGAAAAGAAACAATCCTGCATTTGATTTGGACGCAAATATATCAGAATATGGAAAGACAAGTAAGGCAGAGTTTTTTGCAGAAGTATTTGCCAACAGCCAGCTCGGAAAGCCTAATGAATTAGGTGTAGCTATGAATGAGTGGCTAGACAAGAAATACCTTGCAAATGGCGTGGAAAATGGTACAATAAAGCTAAGTAATATAGATGTTCGTAAGAAGTATATTGAAGAAGTTTCAAAGATAAAAGGTACTATAGATAATAATCTTCCAATCGAACAACAAGCCAGACAGGCTTTTGAAGCTAGAAATCGAATACGGACGGAAGCCAGAAGCTTGATGGCAGATGAAGCAACACGGGTACAGTTGGAAAAAGAAAGGCCTAATAAGACATTTGAAGAACTCATCTCTTCTAAGATGAAAAGGAAGGGAATGACCAGGGATGAAGCAATCAGAGATATTTATGATACTGCAACCAAAACAAACGCAAATGTGAATAGAGAGTTAGGACTGGGTGGTGATTGAGATGTTTGAATATAATATTTGCAAAGAAGCTAGTAATGAAGAGTTCAAAAAAGCTTGCAATAAAATTGAACAGAATATTAGTAATTTAAGCTCTGGCGATCCACTTGTAGATGTTGACGGATCAGTAGTGAAGATTTATAAAAATAGTGATGATACGATAAAAGTATTTAATGATTATGAGGTTGATGCTGTTTGGATAGAATCAACCATAAATCTTGATAGAGTATTAAAGTAGAGAAAGCACTCCGCAGTAGCAGGGTGCTTTTTCTATGTATAATTATGTAATTTAGACCATGATAAAAACGTGGTCTTTTTTTATGCCCAAATCGGCTTAAGGCGATTAAACTGTGACGAATACTTACTCCGGCAAGAGTGATAACTGCCATGCGTGACTGCGATTAAAGTCAAGAAAGGATGGAAACTATGGAACTGAAAGATGTGTTAGGAGAAGAACTGTACAAACAGGTTCAGGCGAAGATTGATGAGCAGAACTCGAAGGAAGAGGACAAGCTCAAGCATGTTCGATTTGCGGATCTGTCGGAAGGAAACTACATCAGCAAAGAGAAGTATGATTCCGAAACCGAGAGATTGAATGGACTGATCACCGGCAAAGACACGGAGATCGGCAACGCAAATAAGCTCATCGAAGAACTGAAGAAGGCTTCCAAGGGCGATGAAGGTATGCAGCAGAAGATTTCAACGTATGAGGCGGAGAATGCCCGCTTGCAGCAGGAACTGGAAGAGACAAAGGTCAGCTCCGCATTGAAAGTCGCTTTGTTATCAGCCAAGACGGATGATACCGATTATATGACATTCAAGATCAAGGAGATGCTGAAAGAGAAGGGCGAAGAACTCAAAATCGACGATGATGGCAATATCAAAGGATGGGATGATATGCTCACAACCCTCAAGACGCAGTTCCCGGCACACTTCGAGAGTTCAGAAGGTGGAAGTCGACAGATTATTGAGAATAAGCTGGACAAGGGAGATCCGGCTGGCGGTTCTGCAGAGCCTAAGGATTTAGCAGAAGCGCTGAAACAGCAGTATGAAGCCGCAACGAACGGCTAAGAAAGGAAAGGTGAAAAACTATGGCAATGACATTAGAAGAAATGAAGAAAGGTATGAGCGATAAGGTGTTCTCGCAGATCGTGGATATCTTTCTGAGACAGTCTACCGTACTGCAGATGCTTACATTTGATGATTGTGTATCAGCATCCGGCGGTGGTTCAACAATGAAGTACAAGTATCTTAGAAAGGTGCTTCCGGCTACAGCAGAGTTCCGTAAACTTGGTGGTTCTTATGCAAACTCTGTAGCTACAAAGCATGAGTGTGAAGCAAGCCTTGCTATCATGGGTGGCGCTGTACAGATGGACAGAGTGCTTAACAAAGTAGCCGGTAACTTCGACAACCTTGCATATCAGATTGAGGAACATATCAAGGCGATTGTTTCTCTGTTCCATTACACACTGATCAATGGCGATGCTACTACAACTGCATCGACAGATCATCCGGAATTCCAGGGACTGGATTCCATGATTGCTGGCACTGCAACAGAGTATGGTGCATCCAAGTCAATTGACCTGTCTACAATCGCCCAGATCAAGGCAAATGCAGACGAGTTCTACGAGGCACTTTCGCTTCTGATCAAGACTACTGATGCAGATGCAGTTCTTACAAACACGGAGACAATCACAAAGATTCAGACTGTTGCTCGTGTCCTTGGCTACAGAACGGAGAGCGAAGAGGCATTTGGTAAGCGTATTACAACGATTGATGGTATCAAGCTTGTTGATATGCAGAACCACTACACTGTAAGTGGAAGCAATGCAACTGCAAATTCTGTAGTGAAGAAGGGAATCAGCAGAAAGATTGGATCAGCAGAGACAGCAACAACAGGACTGACAGATATCTATGCTGTCAAGTTTGATGTGAATGATGGATTCCACGGCATCAGCCTGAATGGTGGTTCAGTTATCGATAAGTATCTGCCTGATTTCAGCAAGCCGGGTACAATGAAGGATGCAGAGGTCGAGATGATCGCTGCAACCGTGTTGAAGAATACACAGCATGCAGGTGTACTTCGTAATATCAAGATTGCGTAAGCAAAGAGAGGATAGGTGATAAATATGCCAGCAAAGACAGAGACAAAGGCTGTAAAGTGGCTTGTAGTCGTTAACAATGCGCCTGCTTATTGCGGAGTTGGTGCCGGTGGCGTCCAGTTCGCAAATGGACAGGCTGTGATTGATAGCGAGCGCATGGCATCCTGGTTTGAGGAACATGACGGATATACTGTCACAAAGCAGCAGTAAGGCGGTGATCATATGATTATGACCGTTGAAGAGTTGAAATCATATATCGATATTACTGCGAAGGATCCGGTGCTTGAAGCAAAGCTTCAGGCGCTGGAGCTTCTTATACGGAAGTACACGAATAACAACTTCCAAGACAGAAGCAGACGTTTCAATGCAGAGGTTAAGAGCGGAGTGCTACAGGGTGCATCGAATCTGTTTGCAGAGGGTGACACCGTACAAATATCGGAATCGTTGTATAACGATGGATTGTATGTGATTAAGGGTATTGATATGGACAATGCACATATGGATTTTGATGAGCCACTTTCGGATGAAATATGTGTACTTGTAACGAAGGTCAAATATCCTATGGATGTGAAGCTCGGTGTAGCCAATATGCTGAAATGGGATATCGAGAACAGGGACAAGGTCGGTATTCAGTCGGAGACACTTAGCAGACATTCTGTGACGTATTTCAACATGGATGGCGATAATTCGCTTATGGGATACCCAAAGTCACTTCTTGGATTCCTGAAGCCGTATATGAAAGCGAGATTTTAAATGGATGGTGATTAGATGATTGGCGGAAATATAACCGGTCAGATTCAGCTCTGTAAGACAGAGACGAATATCATCGGTTCATGCGATAAGACATGGGAGACTGTGGATGATATAACAGGGTACCTTGATCTATCGACAGGAGACAGCAAGTACACAACATACAATGCTAAGATTCAGGAATCGACGCATGTATTTCTTGCGGATTATAAGAAATTGGACAGCCGCATCAAGGCGGAGAACAGCCGTATGGGGATCAATGGAAAGGTGTATGACATCATGGTGATTGATGATCCGATGGAGCTGCATGAGCAGTTGGAGATCTATCTGAAATACACAGGAGGTCAGTAATATGTCCGATGTAGAGTTTACAAATAATTCCATACAGATCAAGAAAGCGATCAGAGAAAAGGCGATTGCATTTCTTGAAGAAGCGGCAGGAGAAGTGCAGACGGCTGTACACAATGCATCCAGAGTAGATACTGGAGAGACAAGGGGTTCATACACTTATGTGGTCGATGAATCTGAATTAGAAGCAATCGTTGGATCTCCAGAAGAAAATGCCATCTGGGAAGAGTTCGGTACTGGCGAATATGCCGTGAATGGTAATGGTCGTAAAGGCGGCTGGTATTATGAGGATAAGAAGGGAAATGGACACTTCACACATGGTAAGACACCGAACAGACCGCTTGAAAAAGCCTTCAAGGCTACGAATGGTGCAATTCAGAATCGAGCAAATGAAATATTTGGAGAGTTGAAATAATGAGTATAGCAGCATTAAATTATATTGGTGAACTAATGAAGTCCAGCGGGATTCCATACCAATTCGGAGAATGGGTTGGCGAAATCCCAGACCGATATTATGTTGGAGAGTACATGGAAGATGATTCTCCGACCAAGGAAGAGGATGGAAGTCAGGGGACAACATTTATATTAAATGGATGGACCCGTGGGAATCCGATTCTATTTGAGCAGGACAAAGAAACAATAGAGAGATTCTTACAACAGTCACGCATGAATCCAGATGGTTCGTGTGTGGCTGTTTTTTATTCAAATGCATTTTCGGTACCGACCGGAGATGGGACATTGAAGAGAATTCAGATCAATCTGACTATAAAAGAATGGAAGGTGATATAAATGGCAGAAAACACATGGAGAGAATTGTGCGTATCTGGTGTAACAGAGAATACGCCGAAGCGGATACTGTTAAATGCGTGTGTACTGTACAAAAACTTTAAGTATGACACAAGCAAGAAGCTCTGGACAGGTACTTTGCTTGGTGCTACATCCGGCGGTACAAAGTTCACGATTGCTCCGGAGATTACAAATATCTCGGTGGATGGTGTGCTTGTTAATGCGAAGGGACTTGTGCAGAAAGTCGGCGAGACGGCAAAGGTTGAGACGAATATGGTCGAGCTCACAAAAGACTGGTTGAAGGCAACAACAATCGGACAGGAAGGCACGTCGGTAGATGAAACAATGGATGTGATTGAATCTAAGGCAACAATCGAAGATAGCGATTATGTTGAGAATTTCGCATGCGTCGGATACAAGACGAATGGCACACCTGTGATCGTATTGTTTGATTATGCGCTTTGTACATCTGGCTTGTCAGCAGATACGAAGAACAAAGAGGCATCAACAATCCCAACGACATTCGATTGCTATGCTGATCTCAAGGCAGGCGCTATGACGAATGTGCTTCCTTATCACATCTATATGCCGAAGGAAGTTGTTGAGAGCAATACAGTTAATCAGTTGCTGGATGATGCAGCGTAATACCGAATATTAGGAGGATAAGTAACTATGGAAAAGGAAATGACAACAGAAACAGAAGTAATGCAGGGAACAGTAGAGGAAGCTGTACAGGAAGAGAAAAAGCCGTATACATTGCGAGCATTGAATTCGAAAGACATCTTCCCAATGATGAAGATTATTTCATGTATTAAAATCAGCAAGTTTTCTGATTGCTTTTCATCGGATGAAGCAAAACGTTTGATAGAAAAATCTATGCAGAATCAGAAGATCACTATGAAGGATGTAGAAGAGCTCGGTATGGGCATTGCATTTGAGATTGGCGATGTTATTCTGGAGAATCTTCCGAATGCTGAGAAATACATCTATCAGCTTCTCTCGAATCTGTCAGGTATGACAGTAAAGGAACTGGAAGATATGAATCCAGGAATGTTCCTTACGATGATTATGGATGTGGTCAAACAGAGTGGATTCGCAGATTTTTTCAAGGTTGCTTTGAAATCTATCGGGTAGGTGATTTAGAGTTTTGGGACTTGCTATTCAAGCGATATGCAAGTCCTTTTCTATTTTTGGATGAGATGATTGCGACAGATCGCTTGGTAGAGTTCGTGGATTCAATTGTGAAGCGGACGAACAAGGATACCGAAGAGGATGTGCTGTGGGAGTTTTTCTTGAACAAGGTGCAGGGAGAATCCTATGAGGATTTCGTAAATCGTGTACGTGGTCAGGCATCATCTCAGAAATCACTATCTGACGAGGAAATCAAAGCGATGGTGGAAAATTCAATGAATGCATTCGGCATTGAATTGGTTTAAAAGGAGAATGCGATGGAATTATTTAAGATCTTTGGTCGAATCGCACTCAAAGGTCAGGCAGAAACTGAAGATGGTTTAGATTCTGTGGCAGGTAAGGCATCCGGCGTTGGACAAGCTCTTCTAAAGGGCATTGGAACATTTGCAAAGTGGGGCGCTGCGGCGGCAACGGCAGCAGCAACAGCAACGGCGGCACTTGTGAAGAGTGCTGTGACAGCATATTCGGATTATGAGCAGTTAGTCGGCGGTGTCGAGACACTGTTCAAGGATTCGGCAAGTGAAGTACAGAAATATGCTGCAAACGCATATCAGACGGCTGGATTGTCTGCAAACGAGTACATGGAAACTGTTACTGGCTTTTCGGCGTCATTGTTACAGAGCTTGGATGGAGACACAAAGGCAGCGGCTGAAAAGGCGAATGTAGCAATCACGGATATGTCCGATAATGCAAATAAGATGGGTACCTCGATGGAATCTATCCAGAATGCATACCAGGGATTCGCCAAGCAGAACTACACGATGCTCGACAACTTGAAGCTTGGCTACGGCGGTACTAAAGAAGAGATGCAACGACTTTTGGAAGATGCAGAGAAGTTATCAGGACAGAAGTTTGATCTATCATCATATGCGGATATCGTAGATGCGATTCATGTTGTGCAAACAGAAATGGGCATCACAGGTACTACCGCAAAGGAAGCGGCAACAACAATTCAGGGATCTGTGAACATGACGAAGGCGGCATGGCAGAATCTGGTAGTCGGTATTGCAGACGATACACAGGATTTCGATGTGCTTGTCAATAATTTTGTAGAATCCGTTACGACTGCCGGTAATAATATTCTTCCGCGAGTGGAAATTGCCTTGAAGGGCGTTGGTACGCTCGTAGAGAAGCTTGCGCCGATCGTTGCCAAGACGGTACCGAATATCGTATCAACGACGCTGCCGAGTATGATCAAAGCAGGAACGAGCATGATCCGGGCGTTACTGGATGGATTGCTTAAGGCTGTGCCGGAGCTGATACCATGCTTTAAGGATATTATCATTCAGCTGATCGAAGTGATAGTGGACAATCTGCCGCTAATCATTGAAGCGGCTGTTACAATAGCGGGTGCGATTGTATCCGGACTTGTAGAAGCATTGCCGGATATACTTACTGCAGGTATTCAGCTGATACAGAGCTTAGCGCAGGGGCTTACGAATGGCATTCCGACTATTTTATCAACAGCGATTACAATCGTTAGCAAATTGGCGTCCACATATCTGGAAAATGTGCCACAGTTGATACAGACAGGTATTCAGCTGTTATTAGGACTTGTAAAGGGAATTTTGCAGGCGGTACCGCAGTTGCTTCAGGAGCTTCCGGGGATTATTACGCAGATGGTCGAAAATATATTATCTTGTATACCTATGATCATCGAGTGCGGAATCGAATTATTGACCTCGTTGGTTGATGCATTGCCACAGATTATACAGTCGATTGTTGCAGTATTGCCAAAGATTATAAACGGAATCATTGAGGCACTCTTAGGGCACATCGATGAAATTATTCAGGCGGGCATTAAACTGCTTGTAGCTTTGATTGATGCACTACCACAGATTATCGATACAATCTGTAAAGCACTGCCACAGATTATAGAAGGAATCACAGGCGCCTTGATTGATCATATTGATGATATTATTGCCGCAGGCGTTGAGCTTTTTATGGCGCTTGTAACTAATTTACCACAGATTATAGTAAGCATTGCAGGTAAGGTACCGCAGATTATTACAGGCATTGTATCCGCTATAGGTCAATGCCTTGGTGAAATGTGGGAAGCAGGAAAACGACTTATGAATAAATTGTGGGAAGGTATGAAAGCAATTGCCCCGGATATAGCTGCGTGGACAAAAGAATTTGTAAAGAGTATTTTCACACTGAATATAAATGTTGGTGGTGTGGCTCAGAATATTGCAAATAAAGCGGCGCAAGCAACAGGCTCTGGAAATACAGGAAGTTTTACAGCTAGAAAGCATGCAAAAGGCGGTGTTGTTGAGAAAGGTGAGATTGCACTTCTGGAAGGTGACGGAGCGGAAGCGGTTGTACCGCTGCATCAGAATCGCATGTGGATTTCGCGAGTAGCGCAGGATATGAAGAATGCGTTAGATTATGGTCAGTCATCATCTGGAAGCAAAAATGACAATGCACTGCTTGAGCTTATATATGAGCTGTTAGAGCGGCTTCCGGATCTGATACTTGAGGGTATGGAATCCGTGAATATGAAAGTTGATAAGAGAGAATTTGCAAGAATGGTAAAAGAGGTGACGGCAACTTGATAGAAAAAGCACGATATGTCAATCATATGAACGAGGTAATTGAATTTGGTGCGAATGGCATCTATATCAACGAGAACGATCTGCATGATTTCGCATGGACAGCTACAAGCATGAATGACAAAATATCGTCATTTAAGATGGGAATTGTCAAGAAGTCGTTGCCTGTCGTTTTTGCATGTAGAAATGATGACGAGGGCACAGAAAGTAGAAATCGTTTGTTTGAGGTGTGTGAAAAGGATGTAGTTGCAAGAAAACATGGAAAACTCTATATTGGCGATTACTATATGCGGTGTTATGTCACAGGATGTAAGGCGTCAAAATACACCTATAATAAGCGATACATGAAGAATACGTTGACGATTCAGACGGATTATCCGCAATGGATAAAAGAAACGATTATTACATTCAATTCAAATGAGGAGATAGTTGGTAAAAACTTAGACTATAATAACGATCATCCATATGATTACACATCAAATATTCTTGGGAAAAAACTGCAAAATGCGGATTTTGTAAATACAAATTTTCGGATGCGTATTTATGGACCATGCAAAAGTCCAGAGATATTGATTCGAGGACATATGTATTCGGTGGATGTTGATATTGAAGCAAACGAGTACCTGACGATTGACTCTGTAGAAAAGACAATAATCTTGTATGAAAGCGACGGTAGTCAGCGGAATTGTTTTGATCTGCGAAATAGAGACTCTTACATATTTCAAAAGATCCCGCCGGGCGTAATGGATGTAGCTACTTCGTCAAATCTGATATTTGATATTACATTGTTGGAAGAGAGGAGCATACCAAGATGGACTTAATTTATATGGATGAATCCAAAAAAGATATCGATGTGCTCAAAGACTATACATTAGATCTTGCATATGGAAGCGACGAGAATGATTTTGAATGTAAAGTAAATATCAATAATAACGTATGTAAAACTGGTTATTATCTTTATTTTGAGGGCGAAGAATATGGCGGAGTGATAGATTCCGTTGGCGTTGATACAGATGAGACGACAGTAACATACTCAGGTCGTACATGGCACGGCATACTTGAGTCTAAAGTGTTGCAACCAGATGAAGGCGAAGACTATTTGAGCGTATCTGGAGAAGCAAACGAAGTGTTAAAGCTTTTGATTGAACGGATGGGACTTTCGGAGCTGTTCAAGGTAAGCACTTTGAACTCAAAGATACAGATATCATCCTATCAGATGAATCGTTATATAAAGGGTTATACAGGCATCATGAAGATGCTGAAAGCATACAATGCAAAACTGAATATGGTATTTAATAGAGGATTTGTTGAATTATCGGCAAGTCCTCTTACTGATTATAGTCGGGATGAGCAGTTTGATACAGATCAGATAAGTTTCACAATTAAGAGAAATAGCAAGCATATCAATCATGTTATATGTCTTGGACGAGGTGACCTGAAAGATAGACGAGTGATTCATATTTACTGCGATTTGCTTGGTAATATCAGTGGAACACAGACACTTACCGGATTGGATGAGATGTGTGAGATCTACGACAATTCCAATGCTGAATCAGATGAGGATTTGATTCAGGGTGGAATTGATAAGATAACAGAGTCTTTTGCAAGTGACTCGGTCGATTTTTCGTTGGACAGTAACGATCAATATATATTTGATGTAAATGACAAGGTAGGGGCAAGGGAGCAGATTACAGGAACTTATGTAGTTGCGTCCGTATCTAAGAAAATAGTCAATATCAGTAATAACAGTACATCAATATCTTATGATTGTGAAGCAGATACAGTGAGCGTGTCTGCTGGTCCATATCCATCTTCTGGTGACGGATCTGAATCTGGGCAGACAGTGAGCATCAAAATAGGATCAGTGACAACAGGTGGCGCTGGTTCAGATGCGGAAGTGAAAAATGCCGGAGACAACAAGAATATGATTCTTGATTTCGTGATACCGAAAGGCGACAAAGGACAAGACGGAGCTGCCGGAGCGAAGGGAGAAAAAGGCGACCAAGGAGATAAGGGCGCAGATGGCGTCGACGGTAAGAGTATCAGTGAAGTTATCAACTATTATTTGGCAACATCTGCTTCAAGTGGTGTCACCGCAAAAACATCTGGATGGACAACAACGGTGCAGTCAGTTTCTGCAAGTAAAAAATATTTATGGAATTATGAAGTTGTAAAACTGTCAGATGGAACGATCGTAAGTACATCAATGCCATGTATTATAGGTGCGTATGGTGATAGAGGAAATCCGGGAGCCGATGGTAAGGACGGAAGTGATGGCACGAATGGAACTGACGGAATAGGAATTAAGGAGATAGAGGAGTTTTATGCTGTATCAACCTCGAATACCAAAGTACCAACATCATGGTCTACAACAGTACCGACGATGACAGCAACAAACAAGTACCTTTGGAACTATGAAACGATCACATATACGAACAATACTTCGGTAGATACTGCAAAGAAGGTTATTGGTGTGTATGGAGATAAGGGAGCTACCGGAGCGAAGGGTGATAAAGGAGATCAAGGAGAGAAAGGCGTAGACGGTGTTGGCGTACAATCGGTGGATGCCATGTACTACAAGTCGACATCGGCTACTTTTCTTTCTGGAGGTTCGTGGGTAACAACCTCGCCAGATTGGGAGAATGGGAAGTATATCTGGACAAAGACGGTTATCAAGTATACGGACAACTCTACAAAAGAGACGACGCCAGTCTGTATCACAGGTGCGGCTGGCGCAAATGGTAAAGATGGTTCAGATGGCACGAACGGCAAGGATGGAACGAATGGTAAAGATGGAGCAACTGGTAAAGGAGTAAAGTCGATAGTTGAGCAGTATTATAAATCTACATCGGCAACCTCTTTAGTTGGAGGAAGCTGGAGTACGACATATCCCGGATGGGAGAATGGAAAGTATATTTGGACACGATCTGTCATTACCTATACCGACAGTACAACATCTACTACCACGGCAGTTTGTGTAACCGGACAGAAAGGCGATACAGGAGCCAAGGGAGATACCGGTGCAACCGGTAAAGGTGTTAAAACAACTGCGGTAACTTATCAGGCATCGTCTAGTGGTACAACAACCCCAACCGGGACGTGGAGTACGACGATTCCAACGGTATCAGCAGGACAGTATCTTTGGACAAGAACGATTATCACCTATACAGACAACACAACATCTACATCATATTCAGTTGGGCGTAATGGAACGAACGGTACGAATGGAACCAATGGAACGAACGGCAAGGATGGAGCAGCTGGAAAAGGTATCAAATCCACGGCAGTAACATATCAAGCCGGAGCATCGGGAACAACGGTACCAACTGGGACGTGGTCTGCGTCGATACCGGCTGCGGACACATCAAAGCCATATCTTTGGACAAGGACGATCATCACCTATACGGACAACACAACATCAACGTCGTACAGTGTAGGTGCTACGCCAGAAGGAATGGTTCAAAAGAAAAAAATCATTTCTGAAATCAACCAGTCGGCAGAGGAGATTTCAATCAAGGCTGAAAAAATCAGTCTCGAAGGTTTGGTGACTGCGAACCAGAATTTTAAGGTTTTGACTGACGGCTCGATCGAAGCGAAGAATGGTAAGTTTACTGGAGATTTGACGACAACCAGTTCTTTGAGAATATATAAAGAACGTGTTATTGGAAATAATCATACAGGTAAGTATATGGATGCGTCCATTGATGTTGATGTTGCTGGTTTTAGTCAAAAAAATTATGGCTTGCAAGATGATTTATCTGTAATTACTGCATCTTCAGAAGTAACAGGTTTGCAGAGTTTGTATATTGATTCAAATACAAATATGCTTAGAGTACCAAATTATCTTGTGGGAACAAATGCGCAATTTGAATATGCGGATTTTACAACAATGCTAGGAGCGCAGCAGTTAGCTGTGGCTGGAAATGCAGGTATTGGAAATAATCTAAGAGTTCAGAATGTATTGAATGTAGGAAGTCAAATTTCACTATGGTCTGATAACGAAGGTGGAAATATTAATTTAAAAGCACCAGATGGCCGTGATTATCAGATAGATACATGCGGAAATGAATTAAGGATTTATACTTTCGGAACAGACGGTGTATTTAAAGATTTCAAATTGATGGGGGCAGATGGGCTGCATAATAACCGAGTATTATGGGCGGGTGGAATATGGCCGGTGTCAAGTCAGACGGCTTACCTTTCCCAGCCGATATCAGCACAACCTAATGGAATTGTAATAGTGTTTAGATCATATGAACCTGGAGTTGGTATGTCTAGTGGGTATTATTCATTTTACTTCGTACCAAAAGCAAGAATAACAAATTGGGATAGCGATGGTGGAGGACATAGCGTGTATTGTTCTAGCACGGGCATGGATTATGTTGCTAATAAATATCTGTATATTTCTGACACTTGTATAGTGGGTAATGATAATAACAGTAAAGGAACTTATACATCAGCTTCAGGAATAAAGTGTACACCAAATCGTTTTGCAATGTTTAGAGTAATAGGAGTGTGATTTTATGGCATTAAAGAAGGAAGTAACTGCTGAAAATGGAATAGTAACTAATTATCATAGAATAGCGTTATTGAGCATTGAAGTTAATCAGCAATGTACAATATTGGTTCATTCATATCTTACAGAGGAAGCAAGACTTGGCGAAAAAAAATATCATGATGGTCTTGTACCGGTATTACCTCCGCATTATGTTAAAGCAGAATATTACAATACTGAATATGACGCAGATATGAATATACACAAAGCATATGAATACATAAAATCGCTTCCGCAATTTAGCGAAGCTGAAGATGTGTAATATGCGTGAAATTTATGTTTGATGCTGAAGATTATGTATCACAAAGAGGTAATGCAATCAAAACTGTGATTGCATAAAATAAAAAGAAGGAGGCTGATTATTATGCAAATAATCGACACACATTTAAAGTTTAAATCTCTTACAAAGAGAAAAAGCACAGATGGAGGAGCTGTATTTCATCATTCTGCATGTCACGGTAGTGTAGAGGATATTCACAGAATGCATCTTGCAAATGGATGGTCTGGCATTGGGTATCATATCTATATTCGTTTAGATGGCAAAGTATACAAGGGCAGACCAATCGATATGATCGGCGCACATGCATCTGGTGTGAATTACAACACGATTGGAGTTTGTTGTGAAGGAAATTTTGAAAATGAACAGATGCCAGAAGCACAGAAGCAGGCTTTGAAAGAAGTTGTTTCATGGCTTCGCAAGGAATATGGAATTACTCGATTCAGAAAGCATAGTGATGTGAGTAAGACTGCATGCCCCGGAAAAAACTTTCCGTTTGGAGAAGTGGTGAAAGTATCCGAGAATATCCCATCGAAGACTGAATCTATACAGCAGATTCAACATATCGCTGCTAAGGACGCTATCATTCGTGCCGGACAGATCCATGCGAATAATTTTGCCGGTGCCGGAATCGTAACGGATGGTATTCGTGGAAATGCGACCATTAAAGCAGGAATTAAGGTGTTACAAACAGCGATGAACTTAGACTATAAGTCGAAACTTGCGGTTGATGGGATTTATGGATCTTCCACTAAAGCCGCACTTGGAAAGCACTATGTAAAAAAGGGCGAGAAACAATACATGGTTACTGCACTGCATATTTTGCTTATGCTTAAAGGATATGCGTGTGATCTCACATGTCCGGGGGTATTTGACACAGCTACAGAATCAGTAGTGAAAGAGTATCAGAAAAACAATCTGCTTACAGTTGATGGTGTTGTTGGATATAATACATGGATGTCGCTTATTCACTAAGCGGAGAAAGAAGGGAAAGACTATGGCACATTTAGTAACAGGGTATGCCGGGAAAGAACATATTAGATCAGCAGATCAGGGCAGCTTCAATGCTGCCTTTTTTGGTGATGGAGAATTTGTTATGAGTAGCGGATCAAGATTTGCAGGAGCAATTATCAATAACAACACAGTTAGAATTTCTGACGGCGATATGCTGATGCAGGGCAGACATATCCGTATTGAACCGAATACTTATGAAGATTTGACAATATCGACAGGTACCGCAGGAACAAATCGAATTGATCTGATCGTAATGACCTACGAGAAAAATGCGGCATCAGGTATTGAATCTGCAAAGTTAGAAGTTGTACAGGGGACAGCAACGTCGGGAACGCCGTCTGCTCCTGAAATAGTAAGTGGAGATATTTTAAATGGTGATTTGAAAAATCAAATGCCGCTATATGCGGTTTATGTATCAGGTGTAGCACTGACCAAGATATCAACACAGTTTATGGTCTGTCCGACATATAAAGATTTAGCAATCTATTATGCACAACAGTTCCAGAACGCATGCGAAACACATTTGAATTCTTTAAATATCATTGACTCTGCTGATGCAATCGACGCAAATTCAGCAGCAAATCAGCTTGCAGGAGCACTTGGTGTTAAAGAGCTTGCAAGTCAAAAGGCACCAGCGGCGCATATACATGATGATTTATATTACAGAAAAGAAACGATTGACAAAGCATTGAATTCTAAGAGCAATACCGGTCATAATCATGACGAAAGATATAGTGGTGTTAACCATAATCATGATGAAAGATATTGTTTGCCGGTTGGTACAGCTGTACTTAATTCGAACCTATATAGTGCACCATTTAAATACGGTAAATGGAAATGTGCAGGATATGTTAATATTGAACTGTATGATGCCAATGGTGAAATTAGAATAATAGCTCCATATGTTTGGACCAGAGAATCATAGAAAAGGGGTAAAACATGACATCAATAATATCTGCCATGATTGCGGCGTTTGTTACATTGATCGTATGCTTAATCAATAATCACTATCAGCAAAAGGCTGCAAGCAAAAAGCATGATGAAACAATTGCATTGATAGAGTACAAGCTTGATGAGCTATCAAAAAGAGTAGACAAGCACAACAATGTTGTTGAACGTACATATCGTTTAGAGGAGCAACAGGCGGTCACAAATGAGAAAATTCGTACCGCAAATCATAGAATTGAGGATTTAGAAGATTTAGAGAAGAAAGGATGATGAATATGGATTTATCAAATTATGTAACAGTATTACCGATCGTGATCATTTGTTATCTGGTTGGAATCGGGTGTAAGGCGAGCAAGAAGATCAGCGATAAGGTGATACCGGTAATCGTAGGAATTGTGGGAGGAATCATTGCAGTACCTGCTATGTATGTGATGAAGAGCTTCCCAGCAGAGGATATTATCACGGCGATTTCAGTTGGCATCATGTCTGGACTTGCTTCTACAGGAGTAAATCAGATTTATAAGCAGAGCAAGAAATAGTTTACTGCGCATTTACTGCGCAAAAATTTTGCGTATGTTTGCATTTCGTGAGTTATAATACATATTAAAAATGCTTTTATTTACTTGCGTTTGCACATATTTGCTTTATAATAGGAAGAAATCCGAATTCCGGCTCTGGGCATCTTTTTTATTCGGCGGAAACCACGTAGAATCAAGGGTTTCCGCCGTTTTTTAATGGTTGAAAATCACTTAGGTGTGCAAAAGGTGTGCAGAAATTATGAAAACAGAATTAAATATTTGACTTTCCCCAATACCTTTCAATGGCTGCCTGGTTCAGTCCTTCTCCAATGACGATTAAGATTGCCTGACCATTTGGAATTGGCTGAATTTCTGTTTTTTGATGCGTAACGTTGAGGGAAATCCACGATCCATCAGAGAGTTTCTGAAATCCCTTGATTCGAAATACTTTTCCACATGCAGGATCATTTAGGATTTTGGTGCAGGATTCTTTCAGAAATTCTTCTGTGAAATCCATATTCATAAAATATAAGCTGTCGTATGTTTTCTTATCATCAAACCATAATTTGGCGTAATCTGCGGAATGATAGCCAGAGGAAAGGATGGCTTTGAAATCTGCATCGGTTAAATCATCCCAGTTTTTTTCTATTGTAATAGAAGGAGTTGGTTTCTTTTCAGTATGGAGAATCTCAAAGGATTGGTCTACATAGTTTTTGGTAGAGATAAGTTTCTCCGAGCTTACTTCCTGAACATGACTGTATAAAAGGGCACCAGCCTGTGCTACCTGTGACGCGAGAAGATAACGGGAAGATTCGGATAATGTCTGTTCCAGATCGGCATCTACGATGGTAATTACATTTCCGATTTCATACCAGCGGTCGAGGGGGGATTCGTGTAATGCATCAAAAAATTCGTCCATATCGAAGATACCGGATGGCTCTACAAGGACACGATCGTAGCCGCACATGCCCATAGCGATCAGCTTCGTCTTGAACCGGCGGCGGTGGCAGTCGGCATCACAGCCACCTGCAACCATTTCCAATGTACAGTGATCCCCTAAGATATCCTGCAACAGCATGGCATCAACATTCACGGCTCCAAAATCATTTTCGAGGATGCCGATGTTCATTCCCTGTTGCAGCAAGTAGGTGGCGTATTTTTTTATAAAAGTTGTTTTGCCGGAACCTAAGAATCCGGTAATTAAATCTATTTTTATCATTTTTATAATCTCCTTTTCAAGAAATGTGTAATTTGCAGATTTATATTTCTATGCTGTTGTTCATGGTGTTTCTAAAATCAAGTTCATTATATAGTTGTCCGAAATGAGCGTCAAATATATTTTCTACGGTTACATAAGAAAATATCTCAATAGCAGATTGTTTTGTTGTCAATCTGAACGGACGTGACATAGAAATAGTATAAGAGAATGTTTGCGGAGAAAAGATGGATATTTCAAGTTATGTAACGGTACTTCCCATTGTGATCATCTGTTATCTGGTTGGGATTGGGTGTAAGGCAAGCAAAATAATCAGCGATAAAATGATTCCAGTGATTGTCGGCATCGTGGGAGGAATCGTTGCGGTGCCTGCCATGTATGTGATGAAAAGCTTTCCAGCGGAAGATATTATTACGGCGATCTCAGTTGGAATTATGTCCGGATTTGCATCCACGGGGATCAATCAGGTGTATAAGCAGAGCAAAAAAGAGGAGTGAAAACAGGAAAATAAACCAATTTTGACGGAATACGTACCAATTATGCATGAACGCGAAAAAACAAAAATTTATGTGCTATTATGTAAAAAATGACAGATTATATATGTAAAAGTAAATAGATTTGCGAAGGATAAAACATTTAGGAGAGAGTGTGTAATATGGTTGAAAATAATGTGGAGTCAGTAAGGGAAAATGACCGTTATTTGGAGACAATTATCAATCGGAAAAAGAGGACAATCCCGATTGCATCTATAGAATATGTAGAGAGCAGAGGACGGAAAATCGTCTTGCATCTGGGGTGTGGAGAGATGACATTTTATTCGAAGATTTCCGAGATTGAGGAGAAACTGGTCAATAATGGATTTGTCCGCGTGCATCAGAGTTTTATGGTTCGCATGGCAGATATATCGAAAATAAGCCGAACATCTATAAAGTGTGGGAAGATAGAGGTTCCAGTGAGCCGTAGGTATTATGGGGAGTTGAGGAAGATGATTATGGAATAGGTAGATAAAAAGAGATCCGTTATATACAGATCTCTTTTCGTTTTTAGGAAAAATGTTAATGAAGAGGCAAATTATGGTGCGAATGAAGAAAAAAAGGAAAAGAGAATATTATTTTCGTGGTTATAGGATTGACAGGGATTATTCTGGTAATTGTTGGTGTGATTATATTGTGGGGAGGGAAGAAAAAAACTGACACGTCAACATACGGAATTACGGAAATGACAAATTCTGAGATTACACAAGAAACAGAGATATTTGGACAGGAAATATCCAACTCGCAGTCTTCAAAAGAATTAGATAGAGATCAAACTTTGGCTGCAATTGAGAGATTTTGTAGGGAACAAAATCCTGATTTAAATAATATGAGTCAGGATGAGTATTCTTTTTATTGGGAACTGACATCGGAAACAGAACAGGAATATGTATTCACGTATCGCTCTTATACAGGTTCTTTTACATATTTTCATGTGAACAAAGCAACAGGAGAAGTTACGACAATGGAATATGTACCAGGAATAACGGATGGAGAGGTTCCAGGAGCAGAGGAATTTCAGATTTGGGATTATATAGATTGATTTACAATTATACGGGATAAGGAGTTGGAAATATGGCGGACAGATTATGTATGGGATGCATGGAAGTATATGAAGATAAATATGATATTTGTCCATATTGCGGATATAAGGAGGGTGCTCCGGCAAAAGAAGCAATTCATCTTGCACCAGGAACTGTGATTGGGAATAAATATATTGTTGGGCAGTCTATCGGAAATGGAGGATTTGGCGTTACCTATATTGGCTGGGATGCAGTGTTAAATCAGAAAATTGCAATCAAAGAGTATCTTCCAAGTGAGTTTTCAACCAGAGCCATGGGTGTTTCCAACGTAACAATATTTACAGGACAAAAAGAGGAACAATTTTTAAGTGGTGTAAATAAATTTGTGGATGAAGCACGGAGACTGGCAAAGTTTAAGGGCGTTTCAGGAATCGTAGACATACATGATACATTTCAGGCGAATAATACTGCGTACATTATTATGGAGTATATTGATGGCGAGACACTGAAAGAAAGACTGGAGCGGGAAGGAAAAATTCCATATGAAGAAGCTTTAAAAATCATGAAGCCAGTCGTGGAAGCATTGAAGGAAGTGCATAAAGAGGGAATTTTACATCGAGATATATCGCCGGATAATATCATGATATCCAAAGATGGTGATGTAAAAATCATAGATTTTGGTGCAGCAAGATATGCAACGACAGGACACAGCCGCAGTTTGTCAGTTCTGGTGAAGCCAGGATATGCACCACAGGAGCAATACCGAAGCAGGGGAGATCAGGGAACATGGACGGATGTGTATGCTTGCGCGGCAACATTATATAAGATGATTACAGGTGTCACACCGGAAGATTCCATGGAACGGGAATTAAAGGATACGCTTGTGGCACCATCAAAGTTAGGGGTAAAAATACCAAAGAATATAGAAAATGCAATCTTAAACGCGATGAATCTGCAAATTGAGGATCGGACGCAGACGGCAGAAGACTTTGAAAATGATTTATTTTCTGACAAGGATGTAAAACGAAATAAGGTTCATATAAGGAAAATGGATATAGGCAAATGGCCATTATGGGTAAAAATTGCTTCAGGAATCGGAACAGCGGCGGTTGTTACATGTATTGTGTTGCTGTTGACGGGAGTAATTCGAGTCTCAGACATGTTCCATGGAGATAGCGGAAATCTCTCCGATGGATATGTGTACGCACCGAATATTATCAATACGGAGTTAGATGAGGCAGAGAAGAAGGTTTCAGAGGCGAAGCTCATCATGCAGATCACGGATAAGAAAAATGATTCCGTAATACCTGAAAATCTTGTGTTGACGCAAAATATTCCAGGTGGAGAAGTTGTGAAGGAAAAGACTGTCATGGCGATAGTCGTGAGTGCCGGAGAACAGGTTACATATATGCCGGACATCGAAGGATTGGAAAAAGATGCGGTTGTAGATTTGCTGATCAATATGGGATGGACGCAGGAGGATATCACGATAGAGGACAAAGAAAGCGATGTTGCACCTGGGTATGTAGCAGAGCTGGCAGTTGCAGACGGAAAAGCCGTTGCCTGTGGGGATGAAATTGCCGTTGGAACGAAAATGGTGATTTATATATCGACTGGTCGAAAAGATTACGACAGTCAGAAACAGACTACGGTTCCGGATGTATGTAACAAAAACTGGGGAGATGCTATGCAAACACTTGCATCGTCTAAACTCTACATATATAAACTTGCGACAGAATACAGTGATACTGTTCCAAAAGGAAATATCATCAGCCAGAATCCAACGGCTAAAGAGACAATGACAGAAGGCGAAAAGGTTGGTGTTGTTGTCAGCCTTGGAAAACAGGAAGATGCAAAGATTCATGTACCGGATGTGCAGTATAAGAGCCGGGAACAGGCGATTGCAATCTTAGAGGCACAGGGACTTAAAGTGCAAACACAGGATGAAGAAAGTGGCACGGTACAAAAGGATCATGTAATCAGACAGAGTGTAGAAGCAGGAACAGAGGTTGCAGGTGGAACAACGGTTATCATCTATATCAGTCTCGGAAATCCGGATGCCGTTTTGCAGTATGAGGGTACGACGGATGAGACAACAACGGAGAAAGGCAGTACGACGGAAAAGAAGGAGACAACCGAAAAACAGGATACGACAGAGCAGAACGATGGCTCTGCAAATAAGGATGGAATTCCGAATGTTGTAGGTTTGCATTATTATGCTGCCAGAGATAAATTGTGGGACTGTGAACAGATAGATAATATATACGGTGGAAATATAGTGTTACTAAATGCTTACAAACCAGGAGTAGCAGATGGAATAGTATTTGCACAAGGTCCGGGATCACAGTTGAATACGTATATTGCTCAGCATTATAGTAGTGAATTTGCGGGTTCGTATCTTAATGATGATTGGTCAGATTGTTATGTTATATATGTGTCAGATAGTCAAGGCTGGACGTATTATCGATATCGAGATGTAGTATCATATGAAGAGACAACTTCAACAAGCAATGTGCCACCAGAGGGTTTTGAATATTATAAAAGTGAAAATAGTGATACATACGGAGACTGGTCAGACTGGTCAGAATGGGGTGTCGATCCCGTGGCTGCGAGTGATGTATGTAATGTTGAAGAGGATTCGTCAACAGGAACGATATTGTACCGTTATCAGACAAGAGAAAAGACAACGACTACAACATATTATTTTAGAAAACCGATATATGGCGAGTGGTCAAGCTGGAGTGAATCTCAATATTATCCAAGTGATACAAGACAGGTAGAAGAACGATATGAAGAACATATGATACATCCAGCCTTGGGATTTTTTGCTTAGAATTATCGGAGATTTAGTTTTGGGAAGTTTGCTTTAGAAAGTACGATTGACAAAAGAGGTTAATGAGCAACACATTTTACCGGGATCATGAGTGATTTTACGTTTGTGGGGAGGAAGTATGCAGATAACGATTTATTATGGCAACCAGAATTTGGGAAGTTATGATCTGGAACAATTTCATAAAGAAGTAGTAAGCTTTGGCAGACAGCCAGATAATGATATCGTGTTAAATTATGATTTCGTATCACGTGTACATGGTGTGTTTTATAAGGAAAACGGTATCTGGAATGTGCAGGATCTGAACAGTACCAATGGAGTTCAGTTCGAGGGCAGGAAAATAGCTGGAACGAGACAGATACATACAGGAGACCGATTTGTAATAACAACAGGTAAAACAAATCAATATATCGTATTAACAGTTGAACAAAATCATAGAACGACGCAAACTGCCAATATAGTTTTTAAGAAACCAGAGAAAAAAATGATAAGTGTGCGTGAGCTGGTCGAATGGATTATTGCAAGTATACTTGTTTTGTTTATTGCAGTTTCGTCTATAATTGGCGCAGGGATTCCGGCATATTTGAATCATAAGTTTGCAAATGAAAAATTATCCGGATGTCTGATCGGAACGACATTTCAGATAGAAGATGAATATGGACATGAAATTGAATATACAATAACGGATACGAGTCAGATTATAAGTATTGAGACATCAGAGCCAAATTGGATTGGATTTTTCAGGTATGAATATTATGGAGCGGTAAATGTAGATATTGGAACAGGTATTCTGGAAAATATATCGGTTGATGTTACAGTCCCTTTTATGGGATGGAAAAAGGAAGTGGCATGGTATTTTAACATGGATACCGTTCCGGAGTATGGAAATGAACGCGAAGTGTCGGATGTGGGATTTGATTTTGTGCAGGCCCCATATGTAACGGTTGGAGATATCATGAGTAATCTTGGAATAATGGGTAGCTATGAGATTATGGCTGTCGGGGAGACTTGCGTCAGCCAGTCCTATGATGCGATAGAGTTTGCAGTCATTTACCGTGAGAAGGGAATCAATTTTTCCGAACCAAGAGAGGATTGGACACGGATAGAATATAATTATGAGACAGGGGAATGGGAGTGGTGTCCACCAATTGAAAAAGGAAATAAGTCGTCATTTGGGATGGTATTTGCGGAGATGAATTTTGAAGATGGAATTTTTGAACCGGATGAGGAATACACAAGTGACTATGAGATTGGTATATCACTTAATTTTGCGTCCATTATGGAAGAATAAAGGGGAAGGTTATGGAAGGAACATATTATTTACAAATAGGAACAATTTTGCATGACAGATATGAAATAAAGGATATTTTAGGTGCTGGAGGATTTGGAATTACATATAAGGCGTGGGATAACACGCTTCAGACAGAGGTATGTATAAAGGAATATTACCCTGTTGGAATTGCAAATCGTGCAGTTACAGCGACTCTGGTAAGTGTATATACAAATGCTGATGAGGTAAGTTATAGGAGGGGAATGCAGCGATTTTTGCGGGAGGCAAGAGGATTAGCAAAGCTTGGATCCGTAAAAAACATTGTCAATGTGCATGATTATTTTGAAGAGAATAATACAGCATATATGGTCATGGAACATTTGAAGGGTAAAACGCTCAAGTGTTTCGTAAAGGAAAATGGAGGTAAAGTTAATTGATTTCGGTGCATTGAAACAGGAGATTGCAGAGGTAAATAAATCTACGTCAATCATTTTAAAATATGGGTTTGCACCTCCAGAACAGTATACAAGCAATAGTCGCGGGCAGGGGGCATGGACAGATATTTATGCTGTAGGTGCAACAGTATATTATATTTTAACAGGCTTAATTCCACAGGATTCAGTTATGAGAATGATGGAAGATGTATTGGTTCCATTGGAAGAGATTATACCTTCAATATCAAAGAACTTCAGCGATGCAATTATGAAAGCGATGAGCTTAAACATACGGGAACGATTCGCGTCAGCAGAGGATTTTTTGAATGAACTGCTAAGTGATACAGAGACGAATGATACAAAAAACAGACAACAAAGAAAGAAAAGCTATAAAGATAATTATGTGAAATCTGAGAAAAAAACGAAGGGGAGACATGAAAAAACTGAGAAAAAAGAAAATCAGCATTCTTCGGGGCGAAAAAAATAATGCCATTTCTAATTGCAGGAAGTGGCTTGTTAGTCTGCTGTGTGATTACAATTTTACTGTTGATAAAATATCAGGTAATAGATATAAAATCTAACGAACCTCCTTTTGAATATGAAGACAAACAAATTGTAATAGATACAATGTATCTTTTTGAGAAGTACGTGAATGTAGGTGATGATTATGTTGACTATTATATCAATGATGGCTCAAAATTCGAGAAATCAATAGTTAAAGAAATCAAAAATGTTGAAGAAAAATATAACATTGGAGAATTTGAACAATATGATCAATACATATATGCGATTGATTTTGATATACAAAATGTGGACTATAAGATACAGAATTATAAACATTCCGTACGGGTAATGGTAACAAATCATGCTGAGAACAGAGATGTATATATAACAGTTTGGTTTAAAGAAAATCCAGAATATTATATAAAACTTGATCAGGCAGAACAAACATATAATGCAGATCAAGTGAAGAAAGAGATTGAAGAGTATTATGACTCAGAAGAAGAATTTTTTGATCAATATGGAAGTTATTATTCCAGTATAGATGATGTTGTACAGCAAGGCATTGAATCTGAAATGAAAGATGTATATGAATATTTGCCATCAAGAGCGAGGATAACTGTAAAATAAATTAAATACCAATAATATAACGAAATTTTTGCTATAGCAGCTTTAATGTCAATAAAAAAATGAAATAGAAGCAATCGGAATCTTTTCTGATAAGAATCCGGTTGCTTTTTTATGTATACAGTACCAATTTTGACGAGAAACGTGCCAATAATGCATGATGACGAAAATTGTGATTTTTTTGTGATACTATAATGAACGGACATTTTGACCCTGAAAAAGGAGAATGCTTGGAATATGCAAATTGTTATTAAGTATGCAGATAAAAAAATAGATGGTTACATATTGGAGCAGTTCAATAAAGAAGTTGTAAGCTTTGGCAGGCAGCCGGACAATGATATTATACTTGATTTGGATTTTATATCGCGGATACATGGCGTATTTTTTATGGAAGACGGAACATGGTATGTACAGGATCTGGACAGTACGAATGGATTGCTTGTAAATGGAACCTATATTGACCAGCCATATGCGATCAAAGAGGGGGATTGCATTTGTATACAGAGAAAAGATGGGGAAGAAAGTATAAGCATATATATCAGCGAATCAGAGCAAGCGAAGCTGGATAAGGCCAGATCTCCTAAGAAGCTGGTTATTATTTTGAGTGTGATATGTGTACTGCTGGCAGCACTTATAGTTTCGTTGATTATTTACGCAACACACAGAGATTCGTCAAAGAAGGAAACGGCGACACCGACGGATGCTTCGACCGAGACAGAAGAGACATCGGAAATAGAAGAACCAACAACCGAGGCGGAAGAAGTAACAGAGGAATTACCAGATGCCGAAGAAGATGAACTGAATGGGGGAGAATTGGAAGAGGACAATTATTTAAAAGTAAAAAGCGAATATTATAATCCTAATGATGAGTATACTGGAAAATGGATTTATGAATATGATTCAAATTATAATTTAAGTAGTATTAACTCTTATACAAAAGATGATCAGTTAGAGTCTTCGTTAATATATGAATATGATTCGGATGGGAATATTACCTGTGAAAAATCTTGTACATATTATTCTGGTGTAACTGAAGAAACAGACACCATTTATATATATGAAAATAATAAAATGGTAAAATATTATGATCAAAAAATAGGTGGAGAGGATGTTGGATATCATGTTCTAGAATATGGAGATTCTCCTTATGCAATTAAGGAGACATATTATGATTCTAATGGAAATACTAATAGTTGGAATGAGTATGAATATGATGAGAACGGAAATAATATAAAAGAAATATATTGGGTTAAGGACAGAAAGCAAGGTTATAGGTTGTGTTCAGAGACAATGAAGAAATATGAAAAAAATCAACTTATTGAGACTGAGAAAAATTTATATGATAAAGATGGTATAATATATGAAAACGAGAGACAAACGAATCAATATGATGAATACGGAAATGTTGTTGAAAATGTCATTTATAAAAATGGTGAGTTGTTCAGAAGCTTTAAATGGCAGTATATATATAATGAATTTGGATTAATAGAAACAAGAAGTTATTATGTAGATGATATGCTTTCATGGGTTGAAAAAAATGAGTATTCACAAAAGTAAAAAATATTTTTATGACACCATTTATGAGACAAGAGAGAAATTGTGGAAAAAATGCATTATTTGCAAACAGGAATAATCATATATGGGAGATATGTGTTACAGACTGTTTTAGATGAATATGGAATTATATGTAAAGCAAGGGACAACGACAACGTGTTTCAGGAAGAGGTTGTCCCTTCGATTTCAAAGAATTTCAGTTATGCAATTATGTAAGCGATGAGTTTATATATATGGGAACGATTCGTGTCAACAGAGAATTTAATGCGTTATTAAACGAATAGGATTCCCTAATAAAAAGTGCACAGAAAAAAGAGTTTAAGCCAGATTTTAATCGGAAATGATCTATTTGAAAGATTCCGGTTGCTTTTTTATGTATACAGTACCAATTTTGACGAGAAACGTGCCAATAATGCATGATGACGAAAATTGTGATTTTTTTGTGATACTATAATGAACGGACATTTTGACCCTGAAAAAGGAGAATGCTTGGAATATGCAAATTGTTATTAAGTATGCAGATAAAAAAATAGATGGTTACATATTGGAGCAGTTCAATAAAGAAGTTGTAAGCTTTGGCAGGCAGCCGGACAATGATATTATACTTGATTTGGATTTTATATCGCGGATACATGGCGTATTTTTTATGGAAGACGGAACATGGTATGTACAGGATCTGGACAGTACGAATGGATTGCTTGTAAATGGAACCTATATTGACCAGCCATATGCGATCAAAGAGGGGGATTGCATTTGTATACAGAGAAAAGATGGGGAAGAAAGTATAAGCATATATATCAGCGAATCAGAGCAAGCGAAGCTGGATAAGGCCAGATCTCCTAAGAAGCTGGTTATTATTTTGAGTGTGATATGTGTACTGCTGGTAGCATTTATAGTTTCGTTGGTTATTTACGCAACACACAGAGATTCGTCAAAGAAGGAAACGGCGACACCAACGGATGCTTCAACGGAGACAGAGGAAGCAACGGAAACAGAGGAACCAACAACTGTGACAACAATCGAGGCGGAAACTACGATGGAAGAAGTAGAAGAAACAACGGAAGAAACAACAGAAGAAACGGTTACAACAGAAGCCGTACAGAATGCGGTTTCGGAAACCGATTTCCCGGTAGAAAATAGTGTAGGCGGGTTGAGTTATTCGGAGGCGGCTAAGGACCAAGACCAGCATTTTTTCGTGGAACATAATGACTGCTATTATCCAATGACAAACAGCGAATGCTTTGATGAGAACATGGTATCGTTAAAAATCAGGTTTGTGGGAGAAAATTTTGAATATGCCCAGGTGCATGTCGGTGACAAAATTGTTGGATTTGATGGTATGCATGGATTTAAATCCATATCAATTATTAATAGTGAAGGATATTCTGTTCCGCAGGAATTCGTTACAAATGATGATGGCACAGTAGAGTTTCACAAGAGCAGTTTTAATTCATCCTTATACTACGGCAAATGTTTTATTACGACGAATAAGATATTTAAAATTAATGATGAGGATGCAAATAGGATAGCAGATTATGTAGAAATTGGAGATGGATGGCCTACATACAAATTTTTGTATTATGCAGAGCCAACGAATATTGAAGTAACATATTATAAGAATTACGAGCAGGTAGTAAAAACAGTTTCTGTAGATAAGAAATGTTTTTTGTTGGGAGATAAGTATAAGGCTGATTACCAAGAGGCTCCAGAAGGGTATTTTTATTATGACACATCGAATCTTCCACTTGGGAAATATGTAATTAATGCGATGGCAGGCGTGCAGTTTGCTATTGAAGTAGTTGAATAAAATTTGTTTTTAAACAGTGGAGTAACGTTTGATATGAAATCAATAGTAATTTATTATGGCAACCAAAAAAGCGAAAGCTATAATCTGGAACAATTTCAAAAGGAAGTCGTAAGCTTTGGAAGACAGCCGGACAATGATATTGTACTTGATTTGGAGTTTGTATCGAGAATCCATGGTGTGTTTTATATGGAAGAGGGCATATGGTATGTGCAGGATCTGAACAGTACGAATGGGATACTGGTGAATGGAAACCGAGTAGAGCAATATGCGATTGAAGAGGGGGATTGCATTTGCATACAGGGGAAAGACAGTGAAGAAAGTATAAGTATCTATATTGGTGGGGGAAAAGAAGCCAAGGGAAATAAAACAAAGTCGAAAAAGAAGCTGGTTATTATTCTCAGCGTTGTGTGTGTATTGCTGGCAGGGCTTATTGTTTCATTGATTGTTTATGCAAAGCACAGAGATTCGTCAAAAAAGGATACTGCAACACCGACGGATGCCTCAACAGAAGCTGAGGCGGAAACGGAGTCCGAAGAACCTGCAACTGCATCAACGACAGAGGCGGAAACGACAACAGAAGAAGCAGAAGAAATACCTGAAGATATTGGATTTTCCTATGGGAAATTGCAACATACAACGTTTATTTTTTCAAGTGGAGCAGGGGCATGGGAGACAGATTTGTCCGTTGATGCAGATGGGAATTTCTCAGGTATGTTTCATGATAGCGAGATGGGAGATACCGGAGAAGGATATCCAAGTGGATCAATCTATTTTAGTGAATTCTTCGGACGGTTTGGACAGTTAGAAAAGGTGGATGATTACACCTATGCAACGACGATAGAATCGATAGAGTATGTAAATGAACCGGGAACGGAAGAGATAAAGGATGAAATGCGATACAAGTATAGTGAAGCGTATGGGCTTGAAAATGCGGGTCGAATTTTGTTTTATCTTCCGGGAAGACCTTTGGACAGTTTCTCAGAGGGAGAACGGTCGTGGATGAATTTATATCTTATGAATAATTATGGTGGTAAGCTCCCTATGGTTTTACTTTGCAATGAGAATGAAGAGCAGGTTATGCAGGGAAATAGCAGTTTGACAGCAGAATATCAGCCATATATAGATGTGTTAGAAAGAGAGGCGGATAAAATTTCTGCATATACAACGGGATATGGGAATGCCTCAATATGTTATATAGATGTTACGGGAGATGAGAAACCGGAACTGTTGTTTATGACAGAAAATTCTGAAACTGGAGGTGGAGATTTAAATATTTATACAATTGAAAATGGTAAAGAAAAGCAAATCTGTTTCTTGGAAAACTTAAATATTCCAGTGGCTGGTGGAACAGAGTACTGTGTGTTTCGCAAAAAGGATGATTTTCGATTATATGCAATATCTGAAACCTACGATGGTAATGGCTCACGTTCTACTTTTTATCGCTTTGATTTAGCGGATAATGGTTCATTGGCTGCGGAGCAAGTAATGTGTTGGAATGATAGTGGAGAAGTGAATTCGTATATGGACAATGGTATTTATGAAATAGTATGTACAATTGGTGAAAAACAAGTCACTTCAGAAGAATTCATGGAAAATGTAATTTTATTTGTCAAAGATATGGAAATGGTTGCCTTAAATACATATCGGGAGTTTGATTTAAGTCCATATATGCAACCGAGACCGACAAGTAGTATATTGCCAGCGATTTCAAAATCTGAGCATATTTATGTGGAAAGTTATGACGCAGAGTATGGTATATATAGAGGCAATTTAGTGGATTAAATTTGTCAAATATAACAATAAACTATATAAAATTTGCAATGACGATAGTTTAAAAATTTTGTCTATTATTATGAATATAATTCAGGCGTATAAAGGAGGTTTCAGATGATTACATATAAAATATATTCGAACATAGGAAATCGGGAAGTAAACGAAGACAGTGTCGGCGAGCAACAAAAAGACGAAAATTATTTGTTTATACTGGCGGATGGTCTGGGTGGACATGGACATGGAGAATGTGCATCGAATTTGGCTGTGACAACTTCATCGGAAATGTTCCATGGGGAGTATTTTCAGGGAAAAAATGAAAAAGAATTTCTGGCACAATGCTTTGACTGTGCGCAGGATATTATCACGATGTCACAGAAGGAGACACGCGAATATGCGGATATGAAGACAACGATGGTGCTGCTTTTGATTTCGGGAAATCGTGCTTATTGGGGACATATAGGAGATTCCAGATTATATTATTTCAAGAAAAATAAGATGATTACGCGGACGCTGGATCACAGTGTTCCACAAATGCTTGTCAATACTGGAGAAATCAAAGAAAAGGATATTCGTGGACATGAGGATCGGAGCCGGTTGCTTCGGGTTGTGGGAAGTCCGTGGATGAATGGACATGCGTATGATATCTCAGAAGGGATAGATTTAAACAAGTCACAGGTTTTTTTACTTTGTTCGGATGGATTCTGGGAGCAGATCACGGAAAAAGAGATGATGCAGTGTCTGAAGAAGGCGGATACGGTAGATGCGTGGCTTGATCGCATGGTTGAGATAGTGAACGAGAACGGAAAAGGATCGGATATGGACAACAATTCGGCGATTGCGGTATGGGTAGAGCCGGAGAATAAATAAAGAGGGGTAAAAAGGTATGAATAAGAGAAATATATGCTTTAGCATTCTTATAACAGTGTTTTCGTTGATGGCAGTAATTACGATGTTTCTTCCATATTTCCGGATTGGAACAACGGAAGTCAAACAGGCATTTGATACAACCTTTGATGGAATTGCACAACTGGATTCTGCATTTGAAGATGGTGGTTCCGGAGATTTGCTGCCATCCAGATCAGGTGTGAAATTATTGAAGGATGTCATAGACATTCCGACGGATCAGACATACAACTACATTTCCGGTTTGAAGAGACTGGTTGTAAGTATGTTACTTGTTGCGTGGATAACAGCAGTTGCGGTGATTGTAATTGCATGGGTGTTAAAGAAAAAAGCAAAATATATTGTAGGGATGACACTGTCTGCGGTTTCAATCGCAGCGTCGCTTACATTGTATATATCAGTTCCGGGTATTGCAAAGAATGCATTGGTCGAGGCAATAGAAAAAAGTCTGTTTAATGATACCGGTGTATATGAATATTTGCTCGGCAGCTTTGTAAAGGAAACCGTCCTTTCATATATTGGAAGGTTCTGCAGACAATTATTGCAGCATTCGGTACAGATAGGATTCTGGCTTCTGGTTGGCATGATGGGTGCAGTGTTTATTGCATCTTTGGTCGGATTGATTCTGGAGTCTGTTCGGGGAAAAGTAGAATTGCCGTCAGCGGGAGACGTTGCACAGGCTGTATCTGCAATGATATATGGAATCAAAGGAGAGTATGCGGGTGCAGAGGCAGCAGTGGGAAATGGAATTGTTATTGGTCGTGATCCAGCTGCGTGTCAGTTGGTTCTCAATAAGGACAAGGTTAGCCGCAGGCATTGTAAGATTGCCTATAATCCGGCGAATAACACATATGTGGTAACCGATTATTCCAGCAATGGAACCTATATATCCGGGAAGGCAATGCAGAAAAATCAACCGACAGAAATACCTGCCGGAACGATGATTCAATTGGGTAAAGATGGAGATATATTCCGGCTTGGAAAATAGATACGAGGGATGAACTATGAAGAGAAGATGTCTGAATTGTATGAAAGAATTTGGAATACCAGAAGGACAGGAGCAGAATCATTTTGCTTGCCCTTTTTGTGGATATAGAGAGGGGACTCCTCCGAAGGAGATAACATATCTGTATCCGGGAACGATATTGCAAAATCGTTATATCATCGGAACCACGCTCGGAGCAGGTGGATTTGGAATTACATATAAAGCATGGGATACAACGTTAGAGATGGTTGTGGCAATCAAGGAATATTATCCGGCAGGTATGGTACAACGTGTGCCGGGAGATCCAAATCTGATCGTGTATGGAGGCAGACATCAGGAAGAATTTTATTCCAATTTGGAGCGTTTCCTGGAGGAAGCACGTAAGATGGCAATATTTGAAAAAAGTAAAAATATTGTCCATGTTGAAAATCACTTTGAAGCAAATAATACGGCATATATAGTCATGGAATTTCTTGATGGAATTTCCGTAAAGGAATTTATGAAACAGGAAGGCGGCAAGCTGGATATGGAAACAGCGTTAGAAATTGCATTCGCTGTTTCAGAAGCATTGCAGGAGATTCATGATGCATCGATCCTGCACCGGGATATCAGTCCGGATAATGTATTTTTGTGTGAGGGAAACAAAGTTAAGGTTCTGGATTTTGGAGCTGCAAGATTATCGGATACAGAGAAAGAAGTGACGCGCTCGATTATTTTGAAACCGGGATTTGCACCGCCGGAACAATATCAGACAAAAAGTAAGCAGGGACCATGGACGGATATATATGCGCTGTCTGCGATGTTGTATTACTGCATAACCGGTGTGATGCCAGACGAGAGTACAAATCGGAAGATAGAGGATACGGTTGTTGCTCCGAAAGAATTAGATCCGTCAATACCGGATTATATCAGCGATACGATTATGCGTGGAATGGCAGTCAATGAGGCGCTGCGGTTTCAGAATATTGGTGAGTTTCAGAAAGCACTTTTAAAAGAAAAAAAGGTTGTTGACGATAAAACAGAGCTGAAAAAAAGAAAGAGAAGACGTGTGTTTACGATAGCAGCTGCGGTTCTTTTGCTGGCAGTCGGAGGGTTCGCGGCATGGCGTATCTATGACAGCAAGGATCCGGTCCTGAATCCGGCGACGATCACAGTCTGGGTTGCATATTCCGGAGATGAGGATGCGGATTCAGCGAAACAAATGATGGAAGATATGTCGGATATGTTCCAAAGTGATCAGGCTGCCGTAACAGTTTCCGTAGAAGCAATTCCAGAGGAACAATATGCTGACAGACTGGAACAGGCAAAGGCAGATGGAACGATGCCAACAGTATATCAGGCGGAGTATGCATCAGAGGAGATACAGAAGTCGGCTGCATCTGTAAAACCGGTTTATAACAGTATGGATAACCTGTCGGATTATTATTTCTTGAAATCATATAAAAAGAAGTTGATAGAGGAAAAAGAGGTTCCACTTGGGTTCAATATTCCGGTCGTGTATGTGCGCCGGTCGGATACGGTGGATGCATCTTCTTTTGAACTGAGTCGAATATCAGACATACAGGAATCACAGTATTATATGGATTCTGCATATGCAGATATGCTGATCAACACTTTGGGAGGTAGTTATCATTATGAAAATGGTCTGGCTATGGATAATGCCGCAAAGGAACTGATACAGGATGTAGTGAAACATACGAAAAGCAATATAAAACTTGAAAATAGTGAAAAGGCGATGGATGGGTTTGCGAATGGAACGGTTTCTTATTATCTGGCATCTGTGCGGGAATTGCAGACATTTAATAAAAATGTAGTTGGATTGTATGAGATGCGGTCGATTCAGTCAAATACCTTGTGTGGACGATTCACGGATGCGTACAGCATCAGTGGAAGTGCCAGTAAAGAGGAGATTGCGGCAGCTAGAGTCTGGCTTCGGTACATGCTGGAGGAGGGACCGCAGAAGACCTATCATCTGGTGCATCGACATGCGATACCACTGCAGAAAGATGCATACAGAGTATATGTGGATAATAACAGTAAGCTAAGTTTGATTGATGGATATTTAGATAATCTGAAATTTTATCCGGAGAATGAGAAAAAGCTTGAAACACTGACGGCGGATTTGTGGAAGCAGGTTGTGCTAAAGCGAACAAAAACCATTGACGAATGGTGTGAGGAACAAAAATAAAGGGAGATATCGATATGGCTGATAAGTTATGTATGGGTTGTATGGAAACCTACAATGATAAATATGATGTTTGTCCACATTGTGGTTATGTGGATGGAACAGCACCGAAAGAAGCATATCATTTGATACCAGGTACTGTGATTGAGGGACGATATATCGTAGGCAAGGTAATTGGAAATGGTGGATTCGGTGTGACTTATATTGGCTATGATCCGGTATTAAACCAGAAGATTGCAATCAAGGAGTATCTGCCGGGAGAATTTTCAACCAGAGCTATGGGCTCTCCGGATGTGACAGTTTTCTCCGGAGAGAAAGAAGAACAGTTTGCAAGTGGAATTATAAAGTTTGTTGAAGAAGCAAGACGGCTTGCAAAATTCAAACATACGCCGGGAATCGTGGACATTCACGATAGTTTTCAGGCGAATCACACGGCGTATATCATTATGGAATATATTGATGGAGAGACGTTGAAAGAAAAACTGGAACGGGAAGGTAGGATTCCGGTTGATGAAGCACTGAATATTATGATGCCAGTGATAGGGGCATTAAAAGAAGTGCACAAAGAGGGGATTTTACACCGGGATATTTCTCCGGATAATATCATGATCTCGAAGACTGGTGAAGTGAAGATCATTGATTTTGGTGCGGCACGATTTGCAACAACAACGCATAGTCGTAGTTTGTCTGTGCTTGTAAAGCCAGGGTATGCGCCAGAAGAACAGTATCGGAGCCGCGGGGATCAGGGAACATGGACGGATGTGTATGCCTGTGCGGCAACGTTATATAAGATGATTACGGGTGTGACGCCGGAGGATGCGATGGAACGCCGTAACAAAGATACATTGCTTCCACCATCCAAACTGGGAATTAAGATCCCGAAGAACAAAGAGAATGCGATTATGAATGCTTTGAATATTCGCATCGAGGATCGTACACAGACGGCAGATGATCTGGAAGCGGATTTGTTCAGTGACCAGGCTGTCAAGCGGAACAAGATTCATTTAAAGAAGATGGATATTGGTAAATGGCCGATTTGGCTGAAAATTACATCAGGCGTGGCGGCCGCTGCAGTGTGTGTATTTATTGTATTGCTGGTGACGGGCGTTATTAAGTTTGCTGATTTGTTCCACTCGAACCGGGGGCAGTTGGAAAATGGATATGTATATGCACCGGAAGTAGTAAACATTGCTCTGGCAGAGGCGGAAAAGACGGTCGGTGATGCCAATCTGATCACACAGATTACTGATAAGCAGCATTCCGATGAGATTGCAGAGGATATGGTGTTACAGCAGAATATTCCATCTGGAACAGTTGTACAGGAAAAAACGGTAATGGAACTGGTAGTAAGTGCCGGATATGAGAAGGGATATATGCCAGATATTGTCGGATTATCCAAAGATGAGGTAATGAAATTGCTTTTGGATATGGGTTGGGATGAGAGTGCAATAACTTTTGAAGATGTGGAGAGTGAAGTGGCTCCAGGCTATGTCGCAAAACAGGATGTGGAAGAAGGAACAACGGTTAAAATCGGTGAAAAGATAACGATTTATCTGTCAAAGGGTGTTGATGGATATGACACGAACAACAATACAAAGGTTCCCAATCTTGTAAAAGACAAATGGTCTGATGCACAGAGCAAGGTAAAGAAAGCAAAATTGTATTTGTATAAATCTGGAACGGATTATAGTAACACAGTTCCAAAAGGATGCGTTATATCTCAGAATCCCGAAGCGGACACAGAGGTGGCTGAGGGATCGAAAGTAGGTGTGGTTATCAGCCTTGGAAAGCAAGAGGATGCAATGGTACATGTACCGGATGTCCAATATAAGAGCAGTTCAGAGGCAATTGCATTGCTGCAGGCGCAGGGACTTGAGGTGCAGACAAAGAATGAGGAAAGTGATTCTGTACAGAAAGACCATGTTATTCGTCAGAGTGTTGCAGCAGGAACAGAAGTGCAGGTTGGAACGACCGTGGTTATTTATATAAGTTTGGGAAATCCGAATGCAGTAATTACGTATGATCCAACGACAACACAAGCCAATGTGACAACAGAAAATAGTACAACAGAAAAAACAACAGCATCAACGGATAATAAACCTTCAGATTCTTCTGGAAAGACTACGACGCAGGTAACTACAACAGAGGCAAAGCAAGAGGAAGAAGTCGTGAATCCGGTTACAACGACGGAAGCTCCACCACAGCCAGATCCAGAGGCAGGAAAGATTAAGGTTCCAAATCTGGTAGGAAAAACAGAAGCAGAGGCAAGAAAGAGCCTTAGTGATAAAAAACTTTCTGCAGGAGCAGTTACATATCAACATAAAGAGGGCGCCACAGATGGAATGGTGCTTTCACAGGGAATAGAGCCGGATACAAAAGTTGCAAAGGAAACAGTTGTTAATTTTGTTGTGTGCGACAACACAAAGGTAAAGTATTATCGCTATAGAAATGTGGAATCATATGATGAAAAAACATCAACTTCTAGTGCAACGCCACCTGCTGGCTATGAATATGTAAGAAGTCAGAACAGTACAAGCTATGGAGATTGGGGTGGCTGGTCTGATTGGGGAAAGAATGCAGTGGGATCAAGTGATACTTGTGAGGTTCAAACAGAATCTGGAGCGGACTGTGGTTGGTATTATAATCCGCAGAATGGTACATTTAATGACAAAAATGTAAATGGAGTATGTTCAAGACAAGAATACTGTGTACCGTGGTCTTCGTTATCAAAAATGAGTCCATTTCAGTGGGTTACAGGAGGAACTGAGCGGTGGTGCTTAAATGGATGTATTGTATATCGACATGTCTCTGGTACGGGTGAATGGTCGTGGTCAGGTACTATATATCGGTACAGGCAAAGAAGCAAAACGGTTATAACCACTTATTATTTCCGAAAACCTGTTTATGGTTCGTGGAGTTCGTGGAGCACGAGTAAACCAGCATCGTCGGCGACGAGAGAGATAGAAACGTCGGAGGAATATAAATACTAAATGAATACAAGGAGATAAATACATGTTAAGAATTGGCATTTGTGATGATTCGCAACATGACAGAGATTTAATCCGTGAAACTGTTGGAAAGGCACTTTTTGATTATGAAGAAATCGAGATTACAATTTTTACATCGGGAGATAAAGTTATTGAGTCAATAGAACAGGGGCAGTTTGATTGTGAATTGCTTTTGTTGGACATTATGATGGAGCCTGTTAATGGCATGCAGGTTGCTGAATATATTCGTACAAATAAGGTAGATGTGGATATTATTTTCATTACACGGTCTACGCAATATGTATATCAGGGGTATATATATAAAGCTTTTTCCTATGTTTTAAAGGAACAAGCGGGTAAAGATATGAGTCGAGAAGTGCGGAGATATGTAGATGAATTGAATGCTTCTGAGGAGTGCCTGAATGTAATTTCAAAGGGAAAGGCCCGAAGAATTCCTATTAATGCTATTCATTACGTTGAAAGCAGTGGACGGTTGCTATTGCTACACTTAGAAAAAGAAGACGTGCCATTTTATGCAAAAATGGCAGAGATTGAAGTCGTTTTGGGTGAACGGGGATTTATTCGGACTCATCAGAGTTTTATGGTTCGTAAAGCGGATATATGTAGCATGACGCGTGAACGGGTAAATTGTGGAACATATGCTGTACCAATCAGTAGACGTTATTATCAGGAAATCAGAGACATTTTTGACAGAAGCAAAAAATAAGGAGAAAGAAAATGCCAAATTCAAGAATTACAGTGACGAGAAGCCTGGCGATGAATCAGGATGATGCCGGGGCGATTATCGGAATAAAAGGATATTTGATAGGCAAAATCATTCGGCTCAAGCCGGAACAACGTGTGCTGCTTGGAAGGGATGCATCGCAATGTGATGTTGTTCTAAGTGGCGATATGGTAAGTCGTGTACATTGTTCTATTTGTTATGATGGAAAAAAGAAAACGTATATTGTAAATGATCTGTCTACAAATGGTATTCTCGTTGATCGTAAATATATGCTGAAAAAACGCCAGAATACAGAGCTTCCGACAGGAAGCCAGCTGTTTATAGGAAGTGAAGACAATATAATTTGTCTTGGATAATACAAAAATTACAGCAAACCTGTCAAAACTTACCAGAAGGATCAAAAAATTACAATTCGCGGTATGATGATCTCAACACGAAACAAGAACCAATATGAGGGAGGTCATTCATATGAAGAAAAAAGGATTAAAAAGATTTATCAGCAAATGTCTGGCAGCGTGTCTGACAGTGACGATTATGGCAACTGGTGGTTTTGGAACAATGGTTTCAAAGGCTGGACAGAGAGAAGATGTAGTAGCACTTGCAAGATCGCAGGTTGGATATCATGAGAAGGCATCCAATGCGAATCTGGATGATTACACAGCGAACAGTGGTTCCGGTAATTTCACGAAGTATGCAAGAGACCTAGGAGTTGGAAATGGTCAGCCATGGTGTGCATATTTTGTATGGTGGGTACTTCAGAGCAGCGGTGTGGATTCGAATGCATATCCAAGAACCGGATGGGTTCCAACGATTGCACAGTGGTTTAAAAATGCAGGATTGTATTATCCATCTGGTGGTTCCTATGTACCAAACCCTGGTGATATCGTTATTTTCGGAAGTGGCAACAGCCATGTAGGAATGGTGGAATATGTAGATCGTGGATATGTACATTGCATAGAGGGAAACGCAGGCGATTGCGTAAAACAGACGTCTTACAATCTGTACACTTCCTCTTATATGAGAGGATTCGGAGCTGTTAATTACAGACCATCCGATACAACCAAACCGACAATCACAGATGTGAAGGTGACGGAGCAGACAGCAAATACTTATACAGTACAATGTATTGCTACAGATGATGTATCAGTTGCAAAGGTACAGTTCCCAACATGGACCGAAAAGAATGGACAGGATGATATTCGTTGGGATACTGTTACACAGTCTGACAATGGCGTATATACATACACAGTGAATATTGCAGATCATGGTAATGAAGAGGGTGTTTATAACACACATATCTACGCATATGATTCAAGTGGAAATATATCTGATTGCCATACCGTACAGGTTACGATGGATAAGACAGCCCCTTCAATCTCTGTAGTGGAGATTCGTGAGATCACAACAGAAGGGTTTAAGCTTCGGTTTGAGGCAAGTGATGCTCTGACAGGCGTTCAGCACGTCGGATGTCTTGCATATACAAATGGAAATGAATTATCCATTCCGGAAAAATGGTATGAGGATGGAAAGAATTTTGCAACTAATGTCGGTGGCGACAAATGGGAATATGAAGTTAAAATCGCAGATCACGACAACACACGGGGTAGTTACGATGTAAAGCTTTTAGCATATGATAAATGTAACAATGTGTGTGAATATATTATCAAAGATATTGTAGTACCAGAGCCTGAAAATGTTGTGAGTGGATCTGTAGCAGGAGATATCGCAAATAATCCGACAATCTCAGAGGCGCCGGATTATAACACTGGTAATGAATGGGATCCGGAGGATGCAACATCCACAGATGGACAGCCAGAGGATACAACGACAGAAGTGCAGGAACCGGCACAGAATGATACAACTCCAGACGACACAACAGGAGATACCAATATTGTGATCGATACAAACATTAATGTAGAAAACAATTACACAACGATTACGAATAACTATATTTCCAATAACACATACATTCAAAATGGAGTTACTTATACAGCATCAGATATTCCGGTATTAGACAGTGTTTCGGTCGCAGATACTTATGTTGCTCCAACATCTACACAGGTTGGAACAAATCCATCGCAGACAGTGGAGCAGCTCATGGATACCAATCCAGCACAGGCAGTTTCAGGAGTTTTGACACAATATGCAGGAAACTGTGCACAGTCTGCACAGGAGAATCCGGCAAACACCACAGCTGAGTCTGAAGAGATTGAAGGAGGACAGGAACCAACGGAACTTGTAAATACATTGTCACAGTTGCAGGCAGAAGCCGGTGAGAAGACAAGTGTATCATATACAACAACGATTGATGGAAGAAAGGTGACATTTACAATTACCTTAAAATAAATTTCATATTACCACATGGGATTGTCTGGGTCAGGCAGTCCCATATGGTGGTTTTAGGGAAAGTGAGGAAATCCGGGGGTATGGGAATTATACGATGTGAGAAAGGGTTGCATTTTTACGATAATGTGAAATATGACAAATGCCCGTATTGCGAACAGCGGAAACAGCAGATACAGAAGAATACAAATATCATGCAGGAGCAGAAAACGGTTGCAGTACAGGCAGAAAAGCTTTCAGAATTGGAAGAATATATTTGCAGACAGGAAAAAGAAAAGATAGAAGCCAATGATTATGGAAGGACAATCGGGTATTACTCGCCGGTACGGGGAAACGATTATGTGACCGGGTGGCTGGTATGCGTGAAAGGTCCGGAAAAAGGACGAGATTATCGACTACACCACGGATTCAACAGGCTTGGGCGAAGTATGGATATGGATGTTATTTTTTCGGAAGACAGAAGCATTTCACGGGATACGCATTGCTCGGTTGTATATGATGGGAAATCCAATCATTTTTATATAGTTCCGGGGAAGGGAACGCTTACATATGTGAATCAGGAATTATTAGAGAAACAACGGGTATTACGAAGCGGAGATCGATTATATATAGGAGACAGCATATTTGAATTTATAGCATATTGCAGGGAAGGACATACATGGGAGGAAGAAGAATGAAAAATATATGGAAAAAACTGGTTTTATTTGCATCACTACTGTGCCTGCTTATCACTTCGACGATGACGTATGGGAGTAGTCAGAGTGTAAAAGCGAAGACGAGTGGAGTGGAGGTAGCGACGCCTTCTTCGCCAGGGACAACTACCGAAAAGACTACGACAGAAAAAAGCACAGAACAGACGACAGAGAAGAAAACAGAAACGACGACACAGGCAGTGCAGCAGGGGACAGGTAGCACGCAGGAAGTAACCAGTGAGCAGGAAACAACGGAAGCAGATCCATATAAAGACTATACACAGATCCATATGGAAGCGGATTCAGAAAACCGGGTAGAGCAGGTACAGGGAAATCTTCCTACGATTTGGATGATATTTTATTATAACGGAAAAAACGGAGCACTTCAGGCAACCGATCCACATAACGTCAGCATGCAGTTCAATGGAAACGAATGGACGGCATCCGAACTGTCTCAGTGGAAAAAGACTGGATATGGAATCCATTATTATGTGTTATTGGATACATCAGGATCTGTGAAGGGATATTTTGCAGAACTGATTGATGCAATCAATGGACTGGCTCTGAAGATGGAAGAAGCAGATACACTCACTCTTTATACGGTTGGAAATGCGTCCGATACATTAACACCTGTAATTGTAGATGCAACAGCAGATCAGACAGCGGAAATAAAAGAAAAACTGGATGCATTGTCTGCAAATGATGAAAGAACCTATTTGAATGATGGTATTGTGAATCTGGTAAAACAGATTCAGACGAAAAATCAGAGTATAGAAGGAGACAGTTTTACCGGCAGAGATATTATTTTTGTGCTGTCGGATGGTGAGAATGATTCGAACACCGGAAAGACAAGTGAAGAAGTGAAAAGTGCATTGAAGGATGCCAATATCCCGGTTTATGCGTTTATGAACAAAAATGCGCAGGCAACGAATGGGAATGCCTTGGAAGGAATTGCAGCATCAAGCAGTGGCGAAGGTATTTACGTTGAGGACAATGATTTTTCAAACAGCGTGGAAACGAAAATCAATGAGTTACAGGATGCATGGATTGCAACCTTTACCAATACAGATGCACAGGAGGGCATAGGTTATACGATCGGTCTGAAACTTATTCTGGAGGATAGTCAGGAAATCTGGAATTATGCAGAAAAGTCGGTTGTATTTAATAAGGCACAGCCGGATTTGGAGCCACCACAGGTCGTTTCCGTTGTCCGTTCTGGAGATAATAGCATTGATATCAAATTCAGCGAGTTTGTCCTTAGGGCAGATTCTGTGGAGGCGTACAGAATCGTGGAAGACGGCGTGGCAACTGACAGTTCGTCAAGCGGGAGACAGGCAACAAGGCTGCAGTGTGTCAGCGTGTCGGAGACGGGAGCTCATACAGATTGTACATATCGACTTACCATGAATGACACGATTTATAAGGGGGATTATTGTATTTATTTTTCCGGTATAACGGATTTGCAGGGAAATGCACTTGCAGGTGATTACCATGTGAGCCTTACAGATGCACCGGAAAAACAGGTGGAAAAGGAAAGCTTTTTCAAGCAATTCTGGTGGATTTTTCTGGTAATATTTTTAATTATACTGGCTGTAATATTGCTGGTTGTTTTCCATGTGATTAAGAAAAATAAGGGAATTGTAGTTGTAGATGATAAGGCTGTTTTTGCAGAAAATACAGATGTGAAGCAGCATATCATTCTGGAACAGCAAAAAAGTGGACAGCCAATTAGTTTGTATTTGTATTCGAATGGGAAAATGATAAAGAAAGTAGATGCTGGTGTGCAGGGAAGCATTATCATTGGACGTTCGGATCTGTGTGACATTTTTATTGATGATGTTATGATGTCCAGACAGCATTTTGCAATCGAATATGATGGAGAGAGTTTTTATATTCAGGATTTGGATACAACCAATGGAACTATGTTGAATGGTGTGAAGATGACACATAAACGAAGATTGGAGAAAAACGATCGTATCACGGCAGGATCGTTGGATATCGTTGTAAGGTGGTAGGAGATATGACAGATTCAACAGTCGAATTAAAAAGTCAGCTGTGTCTGAATGGAAAATACATAATCCAGCATACACTTGGCGTCGGAGGATTTGGAATTACATATGTGGCGTATGATATGGAAGCAAAACGAAATTGCGCTGTGAAGGAACTGTTTCCACAGGGAATCGTAACGAGAACGATGGATGGAATGAACGTAGCGGTTGTTTCAACCGATAAGCAGGAAACGTTTGAGCACAGTAAGGAACGCTTTTTAGAAGAAGCGGAGATCCTTCAAAGTCTGAATCCAGTCAAGGAAGTAGTTTCGGTATATGACTTTTTCATGGAAAACGGAACGTGCTACTTTGTTATGGAATATCTGGAAGGGGTGACCTTGCGTAAGCTTGTGAAGATGTCCGGAAATGGTCTTCCATATGATGTTGTGATGGACACAGTGAGGAAGCTGGGACATGCATTGGTTATCGTGCATCAGCACAATTTTTTTCACAGAGATATAAGCCCGGACAACATTATTGTGACAGGAAATGGAGAGGTAAAGCTGATTGATTTTGGAAATGCCAAGACGCTTTCACAGGACGCTAATCAGAAATTGTCTGTAGTTTTAAAACCAGGGTTTGCACCGCTGGAACAATACTCATTGCATGGAAAGCAGGGTACATATACCGATGTATATTCTCTGGCGTGTACAATTTATTATATGATGACAGCCAAGAAGATACCGGATGCACTGGATCGTACAAAGGGAAAGGCCTATCAGAAATTAAAGGAATTCGGATATCCGGCATTTGTCTCCGATACGATAGATAAAGCACTTATGATTAAGTACACAGAACGTATACAGACGGTAAGTACATTTTTGAAATGCCTGGGGTTGGCAGATGATCAAAATATTCCGAAGGATCAGAAGGCATGGCTGACAAAGTATGTGCATAAAGTCCCGGAACCTCAGCCATCCGCTACGAAAAGATATATACAGATTCTTCAGGTAGGAAAAGCAGAAGTAAAGTACGATCTTCCGGACAACAAGGGAATCACAATAGGGAGAGTTGCACAGTTTTGCGATATTGTGGTTGAGGGCGATCCACATATAAGCAAAAAGCATTGTGAAGTGATATATGATGCAAAGGGAAGAAGATTTTTAGTGTTAGATCAGTCATCAAATGGATTATATATCAATGGACAAAAACTTCCACATGGTCAGCCGGTAATGATAAAACCAGGGCAACTGATTATGCTTGGCAGTAATAGCAGTGGATTTAAGGTAGGTGAAAAGGTATGACAGAAGAGGCTAGAAAGCAGAGAGATGTGACAACCGTTCGTTTTGAGAGAGATGTAGATATTGACAGCTTATTGGAGGCTTCGAATGCGTTGCATATAAATATGGGGATATCCAGTATTTTAGGAACGAGGAAAAATCAACAGGATACCGTGTTTGGAGCGGTAGATGGAAATCGTGCGATTGCAGTTGTCTGTGATGGTATGGGAGGTATGAATGGTGGTGAACTCGCAAGCCAGACAGCAGCAACTATTCTTATTGATGATTATTACAACACGACAATCACAGATGTGCGAGAGTTCTTTCAAAAAGAAGCGAAGAAGATGGATCAGGCAGTCAATAATCTGAAAAATGAAGATGGAAGACCGCTGAATGGAGGAACGACTGTCGTTGCGGTTGTGATTGAAAATAATAAAATGTATTTTCTGTCGGTAGGTGACAGCAAAATATACATACTGCGTGACAATGAGATCCTTGCAGTAAACCGGGAACATAATTACCGGTTGAGTCTGGATGAGAAACTGAAAAAAGGGCAGATCACAAAGGAGCAATATATTGCAGAAGAAGATCAGGCAGAGGCGTTGATCAGTTATCTGGGTATGGGAAATGTATCTCTGATGGATATTAACAACGAACCATTTATACTGCAGGAAAATGATATTGTTTTGCTTTGCAGTGATGGATTATATAAGCGATTGCCAGATAAGGATATCATGCAGATTATTCAGCTTGAGGAACCGGATATGAATCGTGCAGCACGCAGATTGACAGATGTAGTTATGATGCGCACACGAAAAAATCAGGATAATACATCGCTGGTGCTGCTGCAATATAGCAGACACTAGGATGATATCATAAATTATTAGGAGGATAAAAGGATGAATTTAAAGAGATGTAGCAATGGACATTTTTATGATGTGGATAAGTACGCAACCTGTCCACATTGTGCAGGTGCAAGCGGGGTTGATGACAGTATGGCAAGTACAGTTGCATATGGAGCGTCAGATGCAACGGTTGGGTATACGGTTCCTGATAATCAGGGAGCAACGCTTGGCAGTACAGTCGCTTATGATGGAAATGCAGGAAATATGGGAATCTCATTGATGAGTGAGCAGAGCATTCCGACAACACCAAACAATGGCGCAACAAAAGCAGGAAGTCTGGAGGGCTGGCTGAAGGATCATTCACAGGATACAACTTCCGGCTGGAATGACCCGGATGAGGATGATCAAAAGACACAGAGACATTCTTCTCTGGACAGCAATGTAGAACCAGTTGTTGGCTGGTTGATTTGTCTCAATGGTGAAGATGCAGGTAAGAGCTTTACGTTGAAGTCTGGAAGAAACTTTATTGGCCGAGGCGCAGACATGGATGTTGTTTTGTCTGGCGACATGAGCGTATCCAGAGAAAAGCATGCAATCATTTTGTATGAGCCAAAGAAACGTGTATTCCTGGCACAGCCGGGAGAGTCCAAGGAATTGTTTTATGTGAATGATGAAGTTGTATTAAATGTTACAAGTCTGAATGCATATGACAAGATTGCAATTGGAAATACCGAATTATATTTTGTTCCGTTCTGTGGAGAGGTATTTGCCTGGGAGGACTTGGGTAAGGTAAATGAGTAGTGGATTTTATCAGAACCTATGTGTAACTGTATTTGATGGAGAAAGGCCCAGCTATGAGGTGCAGCTTGCAAGCGTAGGGAAGGATGTAATCAGTTTTGGAAGGCAGTCAGATTGTGATATTGTGCTGACTTCGGAGTATGCATCACGTATCCATGGATGTATTTATATGCAGGATGGAAAATGCTATATCGAAGATATGAACAGTACAAACGGGCTGTTATATCATGGAAAACGTGCAAAGCGCGTGCATGTGACAGACGGGGATTACATCCGGATTATTGCGCAGAAAAAGGACGCAGCAAAAGGGGTATTGTTTGTCTTTTCGGTTCAAAAACAGGAACAAAAATGGGTAAAATATGATCTTTCACAACTTGCATCGAAAGAACGTATTACTTTGGGACGAGATGAAACGAATGATATCTGTCTGAAACATGTGAGTATTTCGCATAAACATGCGGAAGTGATGAGATACGGATCAGACTTTATTCTTCGAGATTTAAACAGCACAAATGGTGTGTATGTTAATGGGAAGAAAATACATGATAAGGTAAAGCTTCGGGATAAAGACTTTATTTTGATATCTCATACGAGAATCATTTATGCAAATGGGACACTTTCTTATGTCTGTGCAAGAAATGGAATTTCTGTACAGGTTAAGAACGTGCAGAAACGTGTTGGAAAACATAAGGATATTACTATTTGTGATCATGTGAACCTGAGGATTGCACCGGGAGAACTTGTTGCGATTATCGGTGGTTCTGGTGCCGGAAAATCAACATTGATGAACTGTATCAGTGGCTATAGTAAACCGACAGCAGGTGAGGTACTTGTAAATGAAGTTGGGTTGTATCAGAATTTTGATATGCTGAAGCATATTATTGGCTATGTTCCGCAGCAGGATATTGTGTACGATAATCTGACTGTGGAGTCCATGCTATATTATTCTGCAAAACTTCGATTGCCAAAGGATGTAAAGGAAGAGGAACTGCATGCAATCGTGGATAAAGTGATTGATACAGTGGAACTGACAGAACGCAAGGACACGTTTGTACGAAATCTTTCTGGTGGACAACGTAAGCGGGCAAGTATCGCTGTGGAGTTACTGACCGATCCAAAGCTGTTCTTCCTGGATGAACCAGCTTCAGGGCTGGATCCTGGAACGGAGCGGAGTCTGATTCGTACATTGAAGGGAATGACGGTTTCTGGTAAGACAGTTATTCTGGTTACACACAGTACTCTGAATCTGGATATGTATGATAAAATTGTGTTTATGGGAACTGGCGGAAAGCTGTGTTTTAGCGGAACCTATCAGGAGGCATTGGCGTTTTTCCAGACAGAAGATATTGTAGATGTATATGAAATGATTAGTAAGCATGCTGGTTTCTGGCAAAGTCGGTATGCTGAAAAGGTGAATGTGCAGAATACATCAGGGGGTAGTTCTGATAGTGAGAAAATCAAAAAAACGTCGAAAAAGGGATTTGTCAGACAATTTGGTGTTTTGAGTGCACGATATATAAAACTGATGCTAAACGACAGGCAACGTATGTTATTGCTATTGTTACAGGCCCCGTTACTGGCGTATCTGATCACACTTGTCGCAAATGGAAAGGAATTTGAACAGTATGAGGTTACAAAGAGTCTGCTGTTTGCGCTTTCGTGTTGTGGTTTCTGGATTGGAATCTTAAGTTCCATTCAGGAGATTTGTAAGGAACGCAATATATTGAAGCGGGAATATATGACAGGATTAAATCTGTGCAGTTATATTCTCAGTAAAGTGGTAGTGTTGGGACTTTTATGTCTGATTCAGACATTATTGATTGTGACAACATTTACTGTTTTGTTGAAATATCCCGGGGAGGGAATCTGCATGCCTGCATATCTGGAATATTGTATGACGACGTGGGGAACGGCTATGGCAGCGGCGGCTATGGGACTGTTTGTGTCGTCGCTGTTCTCAAATGCGGATCGGGCGATGACAGTGGCTCCAATTCTGCTTATGCCGCAGATTCTGTTTTCGGGCGTCATCTTTAATCTGGAGGATGCTACGGAAGTTGTATCGTATTTGACAGTGTGCCGATGGTCGATGGAAGGATATGGTTCAACTGCAAATCTGAATGATCTGAAGTTGAAGATGCAGGATCAGGGATTTGAAATTGTACATAAGGCAGAGGACTTTTTTACACATAATCTGCAGCATATACTGACAGTGTGGGGAATCCTGCTATTGTTTATCGTAGGATTTTCTGTTGCGTCTGGTCTTGTATTGCGAAGACTGAGAAAGGTTTAGGCAGGAGACACGGAGAGGAGACGAATATGGATATTATAGTAGTTGATCCAAATGGAAATCAGAGGAAATATAATATTGAAGCTTTTCAAAAAGAAGTGGTAAGCTTTGGACGGCAGCCGGATAATGATATTGTCTTTAATTATGATTTTGTGTCGCGTGTGCATGGTGTGATATATCGTGAGGGAATGCAGTATTATATAGAAGACATGAACAGTACAAATGGAATCTATGTAAATGGAAGCAGGACGAAGCGGGCAAAATTGAACATGGGAGACAGCATAGTACTGGCACGATCTTTCCAGGACGGAAGTCGGATTGAGATATCGGTAGGTGACAAGGTAGTCGCACAACAGCCATATGTACAACCATATCAGCAACCGGTTTATGCAGATGCAAATGCGAATGCGAATGCTGTGTATGGAAATTATATGCCGCAACAGCCGATGGCATGGTATAAGTTCGTCATTTATTTTCAGCTGCTTTTTTCTGCATTTATATGTGGAATGCTTGCATTTATGGCATTTTCTACTGTTTCAGATATGCAGGATTCAAAACCGAATATGCAATATTGGGAATGGACAGATGGTTTGTTTGACAGCTATTCGGATAGCATTGATTCTATTATAATACAGTATGTAATTTTGGGAATTTTGGCAATAACTACAGCAGTTATCTGTATAGTAGTGCGAAATGAGTTGGCAGAGTTTAAAACTAGCGGTCCAAGAAACTATTATCTGGTCAATTTTATGATTGCAGCATGTTTATGTCTGTATAATGCAATTATGATGCAGCTTGTATTTATTGAAGAAAATACATATGCGTGGATCGAGAATGGCGGAAATGCGATGAGTGATGATGTAATAGGTGCGATTTTGATTAGCTGTGGTATAATTGTGGCAGTAACAGCATTTTATGTAGTGCTGAACAAATCATATTTTGACAAGAGAAAACATCTGTTTACAAGGTAGATAAAAAGAGGAATGCATAGACATGAATATCAAAAAGTGTGAGCGAGGACATTTTTACAATGGGGACAAATATCAAACATGTCCCCATTGCAAGGAGGCGGAGCCGGCAAAAAATATTCCTCAAGATGAGGAGGCAAAACCGGTACAGGGTTATCAGATTGATGAAAATATGCCGGAAACAATTGCATATGGAAGAAATGCAACAGCGGGTGATACGGTTGCATATATCCCAACCGATGCAGGTATGATCGGTGAACTTTTATATCAGAACGAGGATATGGTTCCTCAAAAACAGCAGCCGGTTGTGCAGCAACCAGTTGTACAGCAGTCGCATGTACAGAATTTACTTCCGGTAGGATGGCTGGTGGCAGTATCCGGATTGGAATACGGGAAGCAATATCCGATATTTACCTGTGACAATTTTATTGGAAGTAGTGCAGAAAATACGATTTGCATACAGGGAGACGCATATGTTTTGCCAGAGCATCATTGCACACTGTCGTTTGATATAATGCAGCAGAAAATCGTTTTGAACTTGGAAAGCTCAACTGGAGAAATTAGTGTAAACGATGTGCGTGCAACGGAAAGCTGTTATTTGAATCATAAGGATAAAATCCAAATAGGTGGTTCTGTATACATGTTGATTGAGTTGTGCAGAGATGGGTTTTCCTGGTGGAACACTTTGCCTGTACAGGATCAAAAAAAGACGGATCAGATTAATGATATCGATCTTGCTTTTTCGGAAGAACAGCGCACAGGTACGAATTTAAATATGGAGGATATTCGGGCTAAGATGCGGGCACGACATTCTGTGGCATTTGCTCCACAGAAGATGCCAATATTAGCAGAGAGCAATATGCAGGATGTCGCTTCAATGAAAGCTGGTGAGACAAGCGTTCTTATGGGAGATGGCATGATGGATATGTCAGATCTTCAGGAGACAAACGTTCTGGCAGCGTCTACATGGAGATGCGCGATGTGTAATGGATTAAATTCGGAATTCGCAAATGTCTGTATGATATGTGGAGCAAAGAGAGTTTAGATGAAATATCCATCTGGTTATTTTCCTGCACTTACGTTATAATAAAGATAATTTTCAAATGAATAACATAATCGAGGTTAAAATTATGAATATCAGAAAATGTGAAAATGGTCATTTTTATAACGGAGACAGATATAAAATCTGCCCATACTGTGAGGAAGCAAAACTCTTGCAGAATCCAGACACAGAGAAGCAGGAGAATGCAAAAAAGGAAAAAACAGACAAGAAGAAAGAACCGAAGGTTCGTCCAGTCAAGAAAAAATATGTGGAGAAGGATATCCGGCAGGATTATCGGAATCTCACAGAGCAGTTGATCGAGCGGAACATATCGATTACAACAATGGAGAGTGCGACTGCCGGACAGATTGCGTCTCTGATTACGGATACAGAAGGGGCATCTGCCATCTTCAAAGGTGCGAGCATTACATATAGCAATGAGACGAAGATCATGCAGGGTGTGTCCGCTGAGGTGATTCATAAGTATACGGTGTATTCGAAGGAGACAGCGGAAGCCATGGCGACCGCCTGCGCGAATATGTATGGTGCGGACATCGGAATCGGTGTCACCGGAACGATGGGAAATACGGATCCGGACAATGCGGATGCATCGGTTCCCGGACAGGTTTATTTTGCGATAAGCCTGAAAGGTACTGTTAGGTCCTATGTTGTCGAGATTCCACAGCAACCAAGCAGGTTAATGTACAAACTGGCGGTGGCGAAGGAAGTCTATGATGTATTGATGAGATTGTTTGAGTAAAAAGAAAGACATGATATACACATCAAAATGTATGTCATGTCTTTTTGGTTGCGCAAAACACAAACAATTCACAAAACAACGCTTGAAAAATATGGATATCCATTATAACATATTATTAGAAGTCTGTACCGCGGGGAAACTTCGGAATCAGGCAGATGATTGGAGACAGAATATGAAATATTACATACCAACAAAAGTATACCAGGAGATAGATGCAGTAAAGGTACATGCAGAGGAATTGGCAGGCTATGGAAGCTACGCACTGATTGTGACAGGAAAATATTCCGCACGCGCGAATGGAGCGCTTGCAGATGTGGAGGCAGCACTTGATGCATATGGAAAGAAACATGTGCAGTATGATGGGATCGAAGAAAATCCCTCTGTGGAAACGGTCATGAAAGCGACCGAGTTTGGAAAAAGAAATGGCGTGGATTTCGTAATTGCGATTGGCGGTGGTTCGCCAATGGATGCGGCAAAGGCGATTGCGATTATGCTTGCCAACCCGGAGAAGGATGCGGATTATCTGTATGAGAATGTCGCGCATACAAAGGCGCTCCCAGTTGTAACGATTCCGACGACCTGTGGAACCGGCTCAGAGGTGACTGGTGTCGCAGTGCTTACCGTCCATGCGAAGCGGACAAAGGCATCGCTGCCACACCGTGTATTTCCGGTGCTTGCATTGGCAGATCCGAAATATCTGAAGACCGCATCGAAGAAAGTCATTGGACAGACCGCGATTGATGCGCTTGGACATATGATTGAGAGTTATCTGAATACGACCGCGACGGATTACAGCCGGATGTTCGTTGATCAGGGCCTAAAGGTATGGGCGAGAAGCAAGGATGCCCTGCTTGGTATGAGGGAGATGACAGACGAGGATTACAGCAATTTCCTGTTGGCATCGACACTCGCAGGTATGGCGATTGCACAGACAGGAACGACGATTCCGCATAGCTTAAGCTATGCGATCACGTATGAACTTGGCGTGCCGCATGGCATTGCAATCGGATATTTCCTGCCGGGATATATCCGTGAAGCAGATGTGGCAGATCAGGAATATCTGTTGTCGACAATTGGATTTTCTTCTGTGGACGAGTTTGCAGATTTCTTTCAGGTTGTGAGCGACTGCGGCATCCTGCCGGAAGAAAACATCCGTCAGGTTGTTGATATTGTAGCCGAAAATAAAGCGAAGCTTGCGCTTTGCCCATATCCACTTGACAAGGAAGTATTGTTAAGAATCGCGAGCTGGAGGAAGTAATATTAGTTATAGATAATTGCAAAATATAATTGGATATGCCTGAGATATAACATGATTGTTCACCTGTGATATATAATTTCATGAAGCATATGATATGTTTGCAACTTAGAAATACTTGATGTTCCATAAATAAAACAGCAGTGTTTGAACACGATGTTCAAACAAGCTGCCACTGAGCCAGGGATGGCGAATTGGCAGCGGCTGCGGGAGCATAAGAGATTGTAGATTGGAACATTTAGTATTTCTTGGTTGCAATTCATTATATGCTTCATGAAATGGATATATCGCAGATGAACGGTATGTTATATTCAGGTATATCGAATTATTTTGCAATTATCATAGATAGATTAGAAAGGAACACACAAATGAGTTATGTAGAGTTTAAGAACGTAAGCAAAACCTATAAGACCGGTGATGTCAGTGTTGAAGCCTTAAAGGATGCATCCTTTGAGATCGGGAAAGGCGAGATCTGTGTCATCGTGGGACAGTCCGGTGCAGGTAAGACCACCCTGCTCAATATCCTTGGCGGTATGGATCGCCTGACTGAAGGAGAGGTGTATCTGGATGGCACAGCGGTTTCGGATTACAACAAGAAACAGCTCGCGACGTACAGACGGCGGGATATCGGATTCGTATTTCAGTTTTATAATCTGATCCCGAACCTGACTGCACTGGAGAATGTCGAGATCGCGTCTCAGTTGTCCAAGGATCCGATGAATCCATCGGAGGTGCTTGCCCATGTCGGATTGGAAGAACGTATGAATAACTTCCCGGCACAGCTATCCGGTGGAGAACAGCAGCGTGTGGCAATCGCACGCGCACTCGCAAAGAATCCGAAGCTTCTGCTCTGTGATGAACCGACCGGTGCTCTCGATTATGAGACGGGAAAGGCAATTTTAAAGCTGCTGCAGGATTGCAGCCGGAAGCGTGGCATGACCGTTGTGATCATCACCCACAATCAGGCACTTACGGCTATGGCAGACCGGATCATTAAAGTAAAGAGTGGTAAGATTGCTTCGGTGAAGATGAATGAACAGATTGTACCGGTAGAAGAAATTGAGTGGTGATAGAAGATGCGGGCATATAGAAAAAATATACGTAGAACAATTGGACAGAGTATGGGACGGTACCTGGCAATTCTTGCAATCATTGCGCTGGGCGTTGGATTTTTCTCCGGACTGAAGGTGACAAAGCCGGGCATGGTGGAAACCGGAAATAAGTATTTGCGAGAGCATAACTTCTATGATTTCCGGCTGCTTTCTTCGATTGGATTTGATGCAGATGCGGTAGAGGAAATGCGGAAGCAGGAGCATGTGCTGGCGGCAGATGGCTCTTACTACGAGGATATGATCTATGAAGATGCGGATGGTAAGGAGAAGGTGTTGCGCGCACAGTCCATTACGGAGCATGTGAATACACTGGAACTGCGGGATGGTCGTATGCCGGAAGCAGACGATGAATGTGTGGTGGATGCATATCAGTTCAAGGGACAGGATATCATCGGACAGGAAATTGAGATTGCGGACAGCAACACGCAGGATACAAAAGATGCATTTGCACACAAGAAATACAAAGTTGTCGGTACGGTGAATTCGCCAATCTATATCAATATCGAACGTGGAACGACGGATCTTGGAAATGGACGGATCAGTGCATTTATCTTTATTCCGGAAGGCGGATTTTCCTTTGATGCATATAAGGAAATCTATGTACAAAGTCAGGATTCCTATGATATCTATACGGATGCGTATGATGATTTTATCGATGATGTCACACCGGATATGGAGACTGCATTGAAGGCGGTTACCGATGATCGGTATGACCGGCTTGTGACAGAGCTGGGCAGGACACTTGTGGAGGACGCGGTTGAAAAGCAACAGCAAGAATTACAGGCGATGATGCAGGATGCGCAGAGCGGAACGCTCACACAGGAGCAGATAGCCCAGATGGAACAGTTACAGCCTCTTACGCAGGAACAACAGGATGCACTCGTACAGGAATATGGAGAACAGGCGGCGAAGGAAGCATTTGGAGATGTAAAGACGTATGTGCTGGATCGTTCGACGAATGTCGGTTATATGTGCTATGACAATGATACGAACATCGTCGATGGCGTAGCAAAGGTATTCCCGATTTTCTTCTTCCTGATTGCGGCACTTGTCTGTTCGACGACGATGACACGTATGGTGGATGATGAGCGTGGACAGATCGGAACATACCGGGCACTTGGTTATACGAATGGACGCATTATGGCGAAGTATCTGATTTATTCCGGAAGCTCGGCGTTCCTTGGCTGCGTGATCGGATTCTTCGGAGGAAGCTATCTGTTCCCATATGTAATATCTGAGGCGTATAAGATGTTGTATGATTTCGGAACAGGCATTGAATTTTATTTTTCACCAGGACTTCTGGTAATCTGCCTGATTGTGTCGCTGCTTTGCTCAATGGGAACGGCATTCCTTGCCTGTATCAATGAGCTTCGGTGTATGCCGGCAGAGCTGATCCGGCCGAAGGCTCCGGCAGCAGGAAAACGTATCTTACTGGAGCGGATTCCATTTATCTGGAAGCCGATGAAGTTCTTACATAAGGTAACAGCACGAAATGTATTCCGTTTTAAGAAGCGTATGTTCATGATGCTGCTTGGTATCGCCGGATGTACGGCACTTGTCCTGACGGGGCTTGGAGTGAAGGATTCAGTATCAAATCTGGCGGAATTCCAGTATGGAGATATTGATACTTACGATATGGAAGTAACCCTGAATGGCACATATAACGAGGATATACAGCAGGAGGTGGAAGATGCCGTCGGCGATGGCTTTGAATCATCTACGGCAATCCTGAAAAGCACGGTGGAATATCATGCAGCTTCTGCAATTAAAACAGTGTATCTAATTGCTGCAGAGCCGGAAGATTTAGAAAGCTTTGTGAAGTTTGATATGACAACCAGCAATGGCACTTATCCGGGAAACGGTGAGGTGATGTTGTCAAAGAAGATTGCGGAGATTGCGGATGTGACGGTTGGCGATCCGATTACCCTGCATGATACGGATGCGGGAGATGTGACGCTGACCGTATCGGGAATCTTCGAAAACTATGTATGGCACTACGCATATATCACACCGGAATGCTATGAGCAGTATTTTGACAAAGCATGCGAGGCAAATACAATGTATTTGCATGTCGATACAGACAGTACCGCTTATGAGGCAGGCGGGAAATTATCTGCACTCTCCAATGTGATGAGCGTCTCAGTTGTTGCAGACATCAAAGACCGTGTGGAGAATATGATGAAGATGATGGATGCGGTTGTCGGACTTGTAATTGGCAGTGCGGGTGCGCTTGCATTTATCGTGTTATTCAACTTAAGCAATATCAATATTACGGAGCGTGTGCGGGAGATTGCAACAATCAAGGTACTTGGTTTTTATCCGCGAGAGACAGGATCGTATGTTTTTCGGGAGAATTTCATACTGACGCTGATGGGAATCGTTGTCGGACTTCCACTTGGCTGTTTGCTGCATCGGTTTGTTATGTCCCAGATTCAGGTCGATATGGTGGCATTTGCAACGAGAATCATGAATATCAGTTATCTGTATAGCGTTCTGATTGTACTGGCATTCCTGATTATTGTGGATCTGGTGATGCGTCGGAAAATTGATAAAATAGATATGGCGGAATCGTTGAAGTCTATCGAGTAAGTATGTTATAATACAAATTGTGTCTGTGTGTGCAAGTCAGGCTGTGCATTCAAAAAACAGCTTAGATATGTATTTGCGAATATTGACAAAGACGCATAAGTAATATTTGGAGGAAAAAGAAATGGGTTTACATATGGTAAAGGCGGTTCCAACGCCGGAAGAGATTCGCGCAGCGCATCCGATGGACAAAGAGTTACAGGAGATCAAAGCAAAAAGAGATGCTGAGATCAAGAAGATATTTACCGGTGAGTCTGATAAGTTTATTGCGATCATCGGTCCTTGCTCCGCAGATTATGAGAATTCGGTGCTCGATTATCTCTGCAGACTGGCAGCTGTTGCAGAGAAGATCAAGGATAAGGTTTTTGTAATTCCTAGAATCTACACTAACAAACCACGTACAAATGGTTCCGGATATAAGGGCATGCTGCATCAGCCGAATCCGGAGGATAAGCCGGATTTCATCGAGGGTGTGAAGGCAATCCGAAAGATGCACATCAAAGCAATCCGTGAGACAGGACTGACTGCAGCCGATGAGATGCTGTATACGGATAACTGGCCATATCTCGAGGATATTTTATCTTATGTGGCAATCGGTGCAAGAAGTGTGGAGAATCAGGCACATCGTCTGACATCGAGCGGTATTGACGTTCCGGTTGGAATGAAGAACCCGACAAGTGGTGATTTCTCCGTTATGCTCAATTCTTGTGTGGCTGCACAGGCAAAGCATACATTCCTGTTCTCAGGATACGAGGCAAAGACCGATGGAAACCCATTGGCACACTGTATCCTGCGTGGATCTTTGAGCAAGAGCGGACGTTCGATTCCAAATTATCATTATGAGGATCTGAAGTACCTTGCTGAGGCGTATGGCAAGTATAAGCTTGTGAATCCTGCATGTATTGTGGATGCAAATCACAACAACTCTGGTAAGAAGTGGGATGAGCAGCCTCGTATCGTAAATGAGATTCTGCACAGCAGAAGACACAGTGATGAGGTAAAGCATCTGGTCAAGGGTGTTATGGTAGAGAGCTACATCGAGGATGGAAATCAGCCAATCGGTGGTGGATGCTATGGCAAGTCAATCACAGATCCTTGTCTTGGATGGAAGAAGACAGAGAGACTGCTTCTGGAGATGGCAGAGCAGCTGTAAGCAAAATGAGACTTATGGATAAGCTGCTGGTTCGAATCAATCAGCAGCTTATTTTGAGCCAGGAGGTTACATATGAATATATTTAGTATTTTGATTCCGAAGCACACATTGACGTACTTAAATGCAAATGATCCTCTGGATCAGGCAGTTGCATTTCTGCTTGGTGCCACATATACGGCAATCCCTGTGGTGGATGACCAGGGACGGTATGTCGGGATCGCCAGTGAGGGTGATTTCCTGCGTGCGGTCATGGAACACGGACGTGAGAACCTCGCAAAGTATAAGGTAGCAGATATCGTCAACAAAGACGAAGGCGCGAAAGTATTAAATACTGTAGAAAAAGATGAGATTATGGAAAGGATTCTGGATCGGAATTTCCTCTGCGTGGTAGATGACCGGGATTGCTTTATCGGCATTATCACACGAAAGAGTATCATTCTGTACCTGAAGAACTGATATGTATAAGTATGTATTTTTGGATCTTGATGGGACGATTACGGAACCGGAAGAGGGCATCATCAATGGTGTGTTGTATGCGCTTTCGAAGTTTGGAATTACAGTAGAAGATCGGACGACGTTGTATCCTTACATTGGACCCCCACTTCGGGATTCGTTCCGGGAATTTCATGGACTCTCGGAAGAAGAGGCAGAACAGGCGGTGTTGTATTACCGGGAATATTACAGCACGAAGGGTATCTACCAAAATGGTATTATGCCGGGGATGGAAGCTGCATTTCAGACGCTTCAGGAGCGTGGTTGTCATCTGTATGTGGCAACGTCGAAGCCGGAGCTTTATGCAAAACAGATTCTGGAACATCTGAAGTTGGATGGATATTTTGATATCATTGCAGGCAGTACCTTTGACAAATCAAGAGATACAAAGGCAGCGGTGATTGAGTATCTGCTTGCCGGGATTGCGGCAGATCAGGGAAAACCTTCGATGGACGATATCATTATGGTTGGTGACCGGGAGTTCGATGTAATCGGTGCCAGAGCATTTGGAATCGAGACGATCGGTGTACTGTTTGGATATGGCAGTAAAGAAGAGTTTGAAGCCTGTGATTGCAGATATCTTGCAGAGAATGCGGAAGAGATGGTGCAGATCATCCTGCGATAATACATGAGAATACGGGCGGTTATGTTTCTGTATAGTGTTAATACTGTTGGGGATGATCGATGTAACATAGGAAAGAGGTTATAATAAATGGATTTTCAGATTGGACAGATCATTCGAATGAAGAAGCCGCATCCGTGTGGTGGAAATACTTGGGAGATCCAGCGTGTTGGCATGGATTTCCGGTTGAAGTGCCAGACTTGTGGACATATGGTGATGATTCCAAGACGTGTTGTGGAAAAAGGCTTCCGTGGATTTGTAGAGGAATAAAGAAAAAGTAGAGCGGTTGGCTCTACTTTTTTTGCTTTTCTTTCTTCGCTTTCTTTTCGATGTACAGTTTTTTATCTGCCTGTTCCAACACCTCTTCGATATCCAGATCTTTTGTACAGGCAACTTCACAGATACCGATACTCATCTCAATCCGGTATGGCTTTTGAACCATCTGATTATGGCGTTCTGTGATTTCTGCGATACGATGCTTCATGATCTTTTCGTAGTTTGGAATACCAAGCAGTGCGAAAGCTACAAACTCGTCTCCGCCGAAGCGGGAGATAACATCGGTATTTCGGAATGCTTCTTTTAAGATCATACCGATTTCCCGGAGGGCAAAATCACCTTCGTCGTGCCCGTATTTATCGTTGATCATCTTCAGGTTGTCCATGTCTGCATAGAGAACAAGTACCTCTCGGTTCTGGTTCATCGGATTCTCAATGATCGTCTTGACGTAGTCTAAGAATCCCCAGCGGTTGTATAAGCCGGTCAGCTGATCGGTCTTGGAGATCTCCTTTAAGATCAGATTATGCTTGGACATCTGCTCTAAGTTTTGCTGCAGATGTTCACTGATTTCTTTCTGCTGTTCTAACAAAAGCATCGTCTTTAACGCGGCAGAAATATGGATGCCAAGGGATGGAACCATATTGAAATAATCAAGCTCCGTATCACAGACAATCAGACCAAGCAACTGTTCCTGTGAGAACAGCGGTGCAAGGATGTAAGTTCTCCGTTTATCCTGCTGCATCTTTGTGTTGTTGAAAATGCTGTTAATTGTTACAAGCTGTTCGTTCTTCGGTACACCGAAGGACTGGTTTTCAATCGTATAGGCACGTAACAACAGCGAATCCGGTTTGCGGAATACTGTGTCGTGTGGATGATTGATCGGCTGTTTGAACGTATATAAGAACGAAGAGTGGATACCAATCGCACTCATATTTTTCAGGATGGATTCAAATGGAAGATCCATCAGTCTGGATTGTGACAGGTTTGCGCTGATTTCGTCCACCAGATGTGTGATCTGTGCCATACTGCCGTACTGCTTCTGGTAGGTACGGAAGTTGGAGATGGAAAGCTGCTGATACATCGATGAAAAGACATCGACGAACGTAATCCGCTTCTCTGGATCTTCAATCTGACGCTCCAATACAAATTGTAAGGAGAACAGCAGATTCACAAAAAGCTCTACCGAAGTATAGGAGAAAATCGGCTGTTCGATAATCTGTGTGAACAATGTCTGGACATCCATTCGATCTGCTGCAATATCGTTTGATGTTGTCAGATCGCAGATCAGACGGAAAAATACGGACAGGTCATCCTTTAACTGGAGGATGATGTTTGTGTCAGCGTAAGTGCTGAACAGATAGTTCATAATATGTTTCAGAATCTCTGGACGTTTCTTCTCGTCGAGAAGTCCAACCAATTGCAGTTTTGCTGCCAGAGAATCATAATCGTAGTTCGCACAGCCACAGGAGCAGCGGTGAATATAATGGGTTGCAACACGCTGTGCGACAGGTGCTGTATTCTCATCTAAGAAATCCGCCATATGGAGGATTGCCTTGTATGCAAGCTCAGCTGCGTTTGCCTCGACGGTTGTGAGAGGTGGATTTAATGTGGACGCGTAAGGCGCATTATCAAAGCCGATTGCTAAGATGTCCTTGCCGACCTTCAGTCCAAGCTTGGCAAATACACGATATCCGCCTTTTGCCATTTCATCATTTGCAAATACGACGGCATCTAATTCCGGATGGGTTGAGACGAAAGCTCCGATCAGCTTTTCACTACTATCCTCGAAATTGCCATAGACAACATAGTTTTCGTTATATGGAATATTCTGTTCTTCCAGAACCTTGCGATAGGCATTCAGACGTTCCATCGCGTCAATATTGGTCTTTGGACCGCTGACGTAACCGATGTTCTTCGCACCGTGATCGACGATCAGATGCCGGATGCCCTGCATGAAGGCGCCCTGATTATCAAAAATCATAGATGGATACCCTGGCATATCGGTGTAGAGGATGACAACCGGAATTCCAAGAAATTGTGCAAGGAATCTGCGGCGGGCGTCAAGATCAATACGACAACCGATCAGTCCCATCATAATATATAAAATATCCAGGTGATTATCATTTGCAAACTGGAACAGGGTATTATACTGATATTCGTACTGTAAATGGTCATCAGAAATAAGGGTATTATCAAGATACATACCCGGAAAGATATACATATTTGCATCAATGGCACGTGCGCCAAGCTCGGCACCTTTGACTGCCTCTGATGTAAATGGAGTATTCAAATCATTGATTAGCAATCCTATATTTTTTCGCAAAGAAAATTCCCCCTTGTTCCATAAAACAAACCACGAACCTTATAATTTCATTATCGACATTTTAACTGAAAATTCAACATAATTTTCAAAAATTGTAAAATTTGTAGCATACTATTGTGAAAAAACACAAAAAAATAGGAAACTATCTTTGCAAAAGTGCTGAAAATCTGGAGATTCAGAAAAACCGACTTACGATTTGCCTGCAAAAGTGATATTATAAATAGGTAGAATATAAGAGGGTTTAATAGAAAGATGGAGGCGAGAGAGTGTTTCATGTAGGCGATTATATCGTATATGGAAGCAATGGTATATGCCGGGTGGAGGAGATCACACATCCGGATATAGCGGGAATTGATGAAGACAAATTGTATTATGTGTTAGTGCCGGAAAAGACAAGGGACAGTCGGTTGTTTTGCCCGACAGACAATAGCCGGGTTGTGCTTCGGAGTGTGATCACAGCCGATGAGGCGGCAGCTTTGATGGAAGAGGTCAAGGAAATCGAACCATTGCAGGTAGAGAGTGAGCGGATGCGGGATGACAGTTACAAAAAGGCAATGAAAAGCTGTGATCTGCGCCAGTGTGTCAAGGTAATCAAGGCACTTCTGATCCGGAAAGAAGAGCGTGAGTCACATGGAAAGAAAGTGACGGTAACTGATGAACGGTATATGAAGCTCGCCGAGGAGGGCTTATACAGTGAGCTTTCTCTGGTTATGGGAAAAGACCGGGAAGAAATCAAAGAGAAATTTTTAGATTATTGTAAGCAATAGTCTTTTATTTTTTCGGATAGTATAGTATAATATGCTTATCTAGGATAAAATTAAAGAAAAATGGAGGAATTACAAATGTTAGTTTCAGCTACAGAAATGTTGAAAAAGGCTAAAGCTGGTCATTATGCAGTTGGTCAGTTCAACATCAATAACCTTGAGTGGACAAAGTCAATTCTTTTAACAGCACAGGAATTAAACTCCCCAGTTATCCTTGGTGTATCTGAGGGTGCCGGAAAGTATATGACAGGATTCAAGACAGTTGCAGCTATGGTTAAGGCTATGGACGAGGAACTTGGAATCACAGTTCCAGTAGCACTTCATTTGGATCATGGAACATACGAAGGATGTTATAAGTGTATCAAGGCTGGTTTCACATCTATCATGTTTGATGGTTCTCACTATCCATTCGAAGAGAACCTTGCTAAGTCTACAGAGCTCGTAAACGTAGCTCATCAGCTTGGTCTTTCTATCGAGTGTGAAGTTGGTTCTATCGGTGGAGAAGAAGACGGCGTTGTAGGTATGGGTGAGTGTGCAGATCCTGAAGAATGTAAGACAATCGCTGATCTTGGCGTAGACATGCTTGCTGCAGGTATCGGTAATATCCATGGTAAGTATCCGGCAAACTGGAAGGGACTTTCTTTCGAGACATTGGATGCTATCCAGCAGAAGACAGGCATTATGCCTCTCGTACTTCACGGTGGTACAGGTATTCCTGCTGATATGATCAAGAAGGCAATTACACTTGGTGTATCTAAGATCAACGTAAATACAGAGTGTCAGCTTTCATTCCAGGAAGCTACAAGAAAGTACATTGAAGCTGGTAAGGATCTCGAGGGTAAGGGATTTGATCCACGTAAGCTCCTTGCACCTGGTGCAGAAGCTATCAAGGCAACAGTAAAAGAGAAGATGGAACTTTTCGGATCTGTTGGTAAGGCTTAATAAGTAACTTCTTTAAAAAAGACTAGATGCGAGTCGCTCTACATCATGTAGGGCGACTTTTTTCAACGTTTTTCTTCTGTATTTCTCTTGTTTCCTGTGTCTGCATGTATTATAATTATTATAATTATGCGGCAGTATGCCCATTTATGTAAACTACTGCCGAACCAGGAGAAAACGCATGGCTTTAAAACACGTAATGATCAACGATATAATTGCAGAACATAGTGCGCGGATGCAGAATCTGAAAAAGTACTATCCGTTTTTCGTGTTGAATGAGACGACTTTTACACAGTACAAGGAAGGTAAGTATGCGTTTTTAGATATGGGATATATCACGATGGCGTCCTTGCGGTTTTTCATCAATGAAAACAATTTCCACGAAAAGGACGTCACGTATGAAGAATATGAGGATTTCCTGCGGGAACTTCTGACGCGGGATTTCAAGCTGGAAGAGGAACCGGTAGAGCTGCGCGAACTGATCTCCTATATTTTTGATAAGATTAAAAATGACGGACGGGCGTTTGAGTTTCATTTCTATGATCCGGAAGTGCGGGAAAACAAGGTCGCACGCGTGAAGCTGATTGACAGTCATATCGCGCAGGGGACGGTTTATTATACGATTACGCCAGAGGGCATTGAGTTCTATCTGGATACGAAGGAAATCAAAGACGAGAGCAAGATCAATGTATCCCAGTTGTTGCTTGAGAAGATGATCAATGCGAACAACTTCAAGGGCGGTATCGATGTGGTTCGTCGGATCAACAGTCAGGTGATCTCGCTGATTGAGCAGAAGGAGCAGGTCGTAAAGCTGCTTGGAGTGGATGTGTTCGAGGGGGCAAAGGCGTATGAACATTTCATGGACACGACGGCAAAGTGGTTTACCGAAGAGCAGAAATTATTTGTGAAGAACAAGGCGCTGGTCGATAAGGCGATTGAAAAGGCAGAGTTTGAACGCGATACCGATGGAGGTTCACCGACCCTGCATTCGAAGGCACTCGCGGAGATCAGCCAGTTGGAGACAGAGTTAAAGAAAACAATCTACAATCATAGCCGCTTGATCGGTGAGACAACCGAGCTGTCACAGTTGTCCGATCAGATCATCAACCGGGCGAAATTACGGAAATTAAGACCAGTCTTTGATTTTAAGCAGGCGTTAAATACGATCATGAAGCTGGATCAGCCGGATCTGCTGGCACATGTGCTGGAACCGCTGTTTGCGCCGCGGATGGATAAGTATTTCACGATGCGGAACATCGACAATATCCTGACGCTTCGAAGTGATGAGAAGCAGGAGACAGAGAAGATTGAAAAGCGGGAACTGACACCAGATTTCAAGTATGAGGACGAGATTCTGGAGGAGAAGATCGGACGAAACTTCGCCCACCTGTTCTACGAGCTCTGCGATCAGTTGAAGAAGTGGAATCGTGTTACCTTGAAGGAATACAATGGAATCCTTGAAATAAAATTTGGCGAGGAAATCTATACAAACCGCGATTACTATGCGTTCCTGGTACATTTATCCGGGAAGCGGTCGTATCGGGTTGATGAAATGCTGGAGAAGCAGGAAACGATGTTAGAAGAGATGGTCGTCGAACATCTGACAGAGGAAGAAAAGGAACGCATTCGAGATATTCGATTCACAATCACATTTGGAACGGATGAGGTAGAGATCAAACCACAGATGCAGGATATAGAAGCCGTCGAGTCGTTTGTGGTAACGGATATGAATTTTGAAAGGGAGGCAGCCGAGTAATGGAACAGCGAAATCTGGAAAAAGCATTGGATGTATATGCCGCGTTGATTACCGGGCAGGAAATCTCCAGAAGCAATCCGGACACACGGGATCTGTATGAAGAATTTTATGCAAATGCTGCTGTGTACGACATTGTAGCCAAGATGATGAAAAAACTGAATTTGAATTTATATGAATATCAGGATGCGGTCTATCTGACTGCCGGTGAGGGAAACCGCGTGTTTGGATATACAAACGATGATATGAAGCGTCTGCTTGGGCTACGGTTAAACCGGGAGCTGTATATGGTATATTTTATCATGTACAATTTCCTGTTACTGTTCTATCAGGATTCCGCATCGTATCAGGTGAAGGAATATGTGCGGCTCGAAGATATTTTAGAGCAGGTAACAACGTATCTTGCGTCAATTACAAAGGATCTGTCTGTGTATTCCATGAGTGATGTGGAAGCGGACAGTTTCAAGTCACTGGCGCTTTTGTGGGATGAGCTTCCACTTGTGACTTCCGATGAGAAGGACAAGAACCGTGCCAGCCGTGCGTCCCGTACCGGATATGTGAAACTGACGTTTAATTTCTTACAGGAACAGAAATTATTCATCGCGGTGGAAGACCGCTATTATCCAACTGACCGTTTCCATGCGATCGTGGAGAACTATTTCGAGGAGTACAAAGGAAAAATCTACAAAGTACTGGGAGGAGAGACAAATGCCTAGTATCAACCGTATTCGTGTCAACAATGTAAAATATAATTTTGGAACGCAGTACTACGATGATTTTACCATGCGGATGTATGGAAAGAACACTTTGTACGATCTGGCAAATGGTGGTGGAAAGAGTGTGCTGATGCTGCTTTTGATGCAGAACATGATTCCAAACTGTACACTCGATGAGAAACAGCCGATTGAAAAGCTGTTTCGTACCGGAAATGGAAATACAACCATCCATTCTCTCGTCGAATGGAAGTTGGATGAGCAGGATCGCAAGGAAGGCTATCGCTATATGACGACGGGATTCTGCGCGCGCAAAGCGAAGGATGTCGAGGGCGAGACGGCGAAGAAGGATGTGGCAGCGATTGAGTATTTCAATTACTGTATTTTCTACCGGGAGTACAATAAAAATGATATTATCAATCTGCCGTTGTCGAAGGACAAAGAGCGCATCACGTTTCAGGGATTGCGGAATTATTTGAAAGAGTTAGAACATCGTGATATGTCACTGAAGGTCTGCATCTTTGACCGGAAGGGTGAATACCAGCGGTTTATCAGCGGATATGGTCTGCATGAGAGCCAGTGGGAGATCATCCGAGGAATCAATAAGACCGAGGGGCATGTGCGTACCTATTTCGAGACGAATTATAAGACGACGCGAAAGGTCGTGGAGGATCTGCTGATCGAGGGCATCATCGAGAAAGCGTATGCAGTAAAGACGATGCGTGACGGCGAGGATTCTGACACAATGGCGAAGATGCTCATGGATATCAAGGAGCAGCTTACGATCCTTGCTAAGAAGAAAAAGGATATTACAAGCTATGACCATCAGGCGGAGCTGATCGAGGTGCTGCGGGATAAAGTCGCGTCATTTATGAGTCTGTATCAGGAGCAGACGAATATGGAGAAGCTTCTGGCGGATATCTGCGTGACTGGAGAAGAGTTTGTAAAAAATGATGCCGAGACGCTGGAAAAGCTGGAGCAGACGCGCAATGAGAAGCGTGCGGCAAAGGACGACCAGAGAAAACGGATGGAATGCCTGAAGGTTGCACGGGATAAACGACATCTCGAACAGCTTTACGGACAGATTAAACAGGCGGAAAAACAGCTTGAAATGGAACAGAGCCGTCTGGAGACTGAGCAGGCGGAGTTCGCAAAAAAAGAGAGTATTAACGAGTATCTCGAATATGTGGATGACCGCAGGAAAAAGGATGAACTGGAGGCGTGGGTAAAGGCGCAGATGAATGCGTCAGCCTTTGATGAGACACAGTTATATACCTATGCCTATAATATAAAGATGCGCATGGATGTGCAGATGACGAACCTGCGCAACCAGATTGCAGCCGATACGGAAGAATTAAAGCGTGAGGTCGCAAAGCAGAAATATAATGAGAAGATGCTTGCTGAGATGCAGGTGCAGCACGCAGTGTATGAGCATAGCAAGCAGGAGGCTGAGACGCAGATCCGGCAGTTATCCGAACAGCTTTCCGCAATCCGTATGGAGATGAATGAGATCCGGTTTACGAAAGTGGATGAGCAGCTTGCAGAGTCCAAAGAGTTACTGGCATCTTTGCAGGAACAGCAGACACAGGAGGAAGCGCTTGTCGCAGATTGCAGGAAACAGGAAGAAGCGCAGAAGGAACGGCTGATGCAGCTTCGTCTGCAACAGGCAGAAAATGAGAAGCAGCTTGCGGAGCTTCTGACGAAGGAACAGGCATTTGAGGAAGCAGCAGAAAAACTGAATAAGATACAGACAATTTACGGGGCATCCGAGATGGAAGCACTGTCGGATGTGCTGGCAGATCGTATCCGTGATGCGGTGCTCAAGATAGAGACACTGAAAAAGCAGGGGGTGGAATGCGCCAAGAATGCGGAGCGACTGGCGGAGGGCAGATTGATCGGAGTATCCGAGGCTGCCAAGAAGGTATTGGATTATATTGAGACACGGCATGGAAGTGCAGCTATGTACGGAATGGATTATGTATCGGCTCTGCCGGCGGACAAGCAGGCGGCGGTACTTTCAGCAAATCCACAGCTTGTTTATGGGATTGTGGCAGAGGACTACGATACCCTGGCAGAAGATCCGAATATCCGCACAATTGATACAGGCGAAGTTCCAATCTATATTTATGATCGTGACCGGATGGAAGAGATGGCGATGCATCTCGGAGACAATGTGTTTGCGGTGTCGGCAACACCGGAGTATCTGCTGGATGCCGAGACGATCAGCACACTGGTCGCAAAGGAGCGGCAGCGGGAAACAGAGATTGGCGATCAGCTTGCCATGCAGGAGGAGATGCTTTCTGCATACCGGGAGGATCAGGCATTTTTAATCCGTCTGTCTGACCGGGATCTGTTGGAGGCAGGAAAACGTCTGGCAGATGCAAGAAAGACGGCGACGGAATTAGAGACGCAGCTTACCGCATGCATGGATGAGCTCGAAATGATCCGCAAGAAGATTGCGGCATCGAAAGAAAAACAGGAAAATTGTAAGCAGGAATACGAAGCATGCATACAGGATGTGAACCGGTTATATACCGTGGAGCAGTTAACCTCTGTGATTGCTACACAGGAACAGCGGCAGGCAGAGGCAGAAAAGGCACTGGAGCGTCTGGAAGAACAGAAAGCATCGTTCGTGGCACAGGGCGGAGACAGCCGGCTTGATACAGAGCAAACAGAAGCGAAAATACGTTTCATGCAGGAACAGCTGGATACGCTTGTACGTGAATGGAAAGATAATTATGAGTCTTATTATAATGTCGATCAGGAATACGAAGTATTAACGATTTCGGATGAGGATTTACGGGCGAGATTCCGGACAATGGTTGATGAGAACCGCGGCGATATGCGTGCGATGGAAGATAAGCAGCTCGTGATCGCCACATTGCTTGCTTCGATGGAAAAATCCAGAAAATCAATCGAGCGCAGAGGTGTTGATTTTAAAGAACTGGCAGATCTGGAAAGCCGGAATCTGCTGTATTTCTCGGATGATGCGGTGCTTACCGTATGCCGGGGGAATATTGCACAGACGAAGGAACAGTTAAAGAAAGAGGAACGGCAGCTTTCCGAGATCCGCTCCAAAGCAGATAAGTTAGATGGAAGCATTCAATATGCAATCGAGAATATCCAGAATGGATATGGTTCTTACGAGGAAGTGGATGCAAGTGAGTCAGAGATCATTGCCAGTCTTGAAAGCGGGCAGACATTGCTGGCACGGCTGGAGGCGGAAGCAAAGGCGTGCGACGAAGAGTATCGTACCTATGAGAAACGGCAGCGGTATATGACAGATCTGTATAAGGATGTCAAGCGGATCGTAACGACACATGAGATCAGTCTGGAAGATGCGACACCGATGTTAGAGGATAAAGAGACATTACGGGAGATGTTTGAATCCCAGCTTATGAATTTCGACCGGACATGCAAACAGCTTGACCGTGCGAAAAATGAGCTGCTCAAATTTAAGGGCAATACGGCACAGGCGTTTGATGAGATGCATGCGTATGAGCTTGCGGGAACGATCCGGGACGATGTGCGGATTCCAGAGAATTATGCAGAGGCAAAGGCATTGGTGGACAATCTGGAGTCTATGGTTGGATATGTGCGTCTGGAACGTGACCGTGTGGAGAAGAGTCTGACCGATATGGAGGGGCTTAAAGCAAACTTCGAGGAGCAGTGCCTGCAACGGTGTTTGGATGTGCGGACGGAGCTGGATAAATTACCGAAGCTTTCCCGGATTATCATGGAGGATGAAGTGATCCAGATGGTAGGCTTACAGGTGCCATATGTGAAGGATGAGTTTTTGAAACAGCGGATGTCGGATTATGTAGACCGCATCGTGGCACAGGCAGATGATTATGAGCAGGATCGCGACCGGATGAAATTTATTAGGAACAGTTTGACTTTAAAGAAATTGTTCAGTGTGATTGTAACCGATATGAATGCGATCAAGCTGAGTCTGTATAAGCGGGAAAGAATCAAAGAACAGAGCCGTTATCTGAAATACGAGGAGGCCGTTGGAAGTACCGGACAGTCGCAGGGTATTTATATCCAATTCTTGATTTCCATCATCAATTACATTTCCGGTATGTACCGGATTGGAAATGAGGATACAGGAACAAAGACGATCTTTATTGATAACCCGTTTGGTGCGGCGAAGGATGTGTATATCTGGGAGCCGATCTTCGCATTGCTTGCGGCAAATCATGTACAGCTGATCGTGCCGGCACGTGGGGCAACACCAGCAATCACCGGACGATTCGATGTCAATTATATTTTAGGACAACAGATGGCAGGCGGAAAGCAGCTGACCGTAGTTGTCGATTATACAAGCAAAGTCGAGCAGGAGGAACTTGTTTATCAGGATCTTGAATATGAACAGGTGAGCTTCGATTTTATATAGTAGGGAAAGACAGAGGATAAGTTATGCATTACAAGGAAGTAAAAGCAATTTTATCTCCGCAGAATGGTCTGAATATCTATCGGGGATGCAGTTATTCGTGTGTGTTCTGCGATGCACGCAGTACCTGCCACCGGATGGATCACGAATTTGAAGATATCGAGGTAAAAGCCCATGCTGTGGATATGCTGGAGTATGCATTGAAGAAAAAGCGGACAAGGAGCATGATACAGATCGGTTCTTCGTCGGAGCCGTATATTCCGCTCGAAGAGGAATTGCAACTGGTGCGGCGGTGTCTGAACCAGATCGAGCGGTTTGATTTTGGATTGGTATTACATACACATTCAATGCTTGCACTGCGGGATATTGATATCTTAGATAAGATCAACCGTAAGACCAAATGCATCGTGATCGTGCGGCTGAGTACCTATGATGATGCGCTCGCGAAAAAGTTAGAGCCTGGAACGTCGCTTCCATCAGAGCGGTTTTCGCTGATGCAGCAGCTCACGGAGCGGGGCATCACAGTGATCGTCAACCTGGCACCAATCCTGCCGTTTATCAATGATGACATGGAGAACATACAGGGGTTGTTGTCGTACTGTGTGAAAGCGGGCGTATATGGAATCCTGACGGACAAAATGTGTCCGGTTTTAAGAGAGGGAAACCGGGAGCGTTTTTATCAGCAGCTCTATAAGAATTTCCCGGATATCTATGATCAGTATGAGGCTGTTTACGCAGACGAGAAGACATTGAAGACAAAAAATTATACCGAGATTATGGCGTGCATCCGTGAGACCTGCGAGGCGCATGGAATCCAGTATGATAAGGAAGAACTGCTTCGGTTCACGCGGGAGTATAAGAATAAGACGATCGGAACACAGCTCAGTTTGTTTGACATGATGTAAAAATGGTAGATATATGAGGAGATGGAGAAGATGAGTAAGAGCAAAAAAGAAAGACAACAGGAAAAAAAGGAGCTGAGACAGGCACAGGAGAAGGCGCAGCCAAAACAGCCGCAGGCAGAGAAAAAGCCAGAACCGAAACCAGTAGAAGCAAAGAACGCGCAGCCGGAGACAGCCGCAGATGTGAAGATGAATTTCTATTCCGGCATGTCTATGATCATGACGATTATGGCAGCTGCTTCCGCAGTGGTTGCCATGATTGTAGCAGCAAGAGGATTTTATTATATTCTGCAGACTCTGTATGATGAGACGCAGACCGATATCGTGCTTTTGAGCGATAATCTGGTTGCGGCGGATTTCAGTCCATCGATCCGCATCTTTCTGTATGTGATGGGACTGCTGATGGCGGTACAAGTGGTGTTATCTCTGGTAGGTACGGTAACAGCAATCAATCCGAAGAAGAAACCACTCTTCCCGATTTCGGTTGCCATGACAGTTCTGGCGGTTGCAGCATTGGTGCTCTATCTGGTTGGAAATGCAAAGACCGGAGATATCGCCAATATGTTTTCCAGAGTGGAGATGCATAAGCAGATCGGACTTTATACGATTTACCTGTATGTGCTGATTGCAAATCTGGTTTGTGCAGTGGTAAATCTGTTTGGACAGATGTATGGTTTGAAGTTGTATAAAAAGACAGGCAGTACCTGTTAGTAAAATAGAAAAAGTGTAGGAGGGTATGAAAATGGCATTTAAGGATTTTGTAAAGACAGTGAAGAGTGAAGCTGGTGACGCAGTGGAGGTTACAAAGCTGAAAGCAAAGATCAGCAAGGAAAAGGCAAATATCAAGGAGACATATGAGGCAATCGGTGAGATCTTCTACAATAAGGTAAAAGAGGGTGCGCAGATGGATCCGGAATTTTCGCCGTTGGTAGAGAAGATTGACGCTGCAAAAGAGTCAATCAAAAACTGCAATGACGAAATCGATCATGTAAAGATGAACTAAAATAAATGAAATAAGAAAGCAGAGGGAAACAAAGATGGACTATAATCAGATGAGCTTGAAGATGCATGAAGAAAATCACGGAAAGCTGGAGGTTGTCTCTAAGGTCGCAATCAATGACCGCGATGACTTAAGCACCGCTTATACACCAGGTGTTGCAGAGCCATGCCGTAAGATTCATGCGAATCCGGCTGACGTATACAAATATACCTGCAAGGCAAATACCGTTGCTGTTGTATCCGATGGTACGGCTGTACTTGGACTTGGCGACATCGGACCGGAGGCTGCGATTCCAGTTATGGAAGGAAAGTCTGTGCTGTTCAAACGGTTTGCAGGCGTGGATGCATTTCCAATCTGTCTGGATACAAAAGATGTCGATGAGATCGTGGAAACAGTAAAGCGGATCGCACCGGTATTCGGTGGTATCAATCTGGAGGATATTTCTGCTCCACGTTGTTTTGAGATTGAGAGCCGTCTGAAGGAAGAGCTGGATATTCCGGTATTCCATGATGATCAGCATGGTACAGCGATTGTTGTATCGGCAGGATTGATCAATGCATTGAAGCTGGTTGGAAAGCCATTTGATAAGGCAAATGTTGTGATCAATGGAGCTGGTTCCGCAGGTATTTCTATCTGCAAGCTGTTGCTCGCACTCGGTATCGGGAATGTTGTACTGGTCGATAAAAACGGAGCACTTTGTCCGGGTGAGGACTGGATGAATCCGGCACAAGCAGCGATGGCAGAGGTGACAAATAAAGATAAGCAGACTGGGGCGCTTGCTGAGATCATGAAGGGCAAGGATGTCTTTATCGGTGTGTCTGCACCGAATATTGTAACTGCAGAGATGGTCGCATCGATGGCAAACGATCCAATCGTATTCGCAATGGCAAATCCAACACCGGAGATCATGCCAGAGGAAGCAAAGAAGGGCGGCGTGCGCGTGATGGCAACCGGTCGTTCTGATTATCCAAACCAGATCAACAACGTGCTTGTATTCCCTGGTATTTTCCGTGGTGCGCTGGATGCGAAGGCAAAGGCAATCACAGAGGAGATGAAGATTGCGGCAGCCAAGGCAATTGCTTCGATCGTAACAGATGAGGAATTAAATGAGGAGTATATCATTCCGGGTGCTTTTGATGAGAGAGTGGCAAAGGTCGTTGCCAAGGCAGTATCGGATGAGGCAAAGAAGCTCGGAATCGTAAAGGAATAAGATAGTTGTAAAGATGCGGGAGGTGTGCAGATGGACGGAATGAGTCAGAAGCTCGAACAGGTGCAGGCGGAAGTAAATAAAGTGATCAAGGGCAAGGAGGATGTTGTAAAGAAGGTTCTTGCTGCCGTGATTGCAGGCGGACATATTCTGATGGAGGATATTCCGGGTGTAGGTAAGACGACGCTTGCAACAACCTTTGCAAAGAGTATGTCAATGCACTATAAGCGTGTGCAGTTTACGCCGGATGTACTGCCGAGTGATATCCTGGGATTTTCCATGTATAACTCTGCCACCAAGGATTTTGAATACCGGGAAGGTGCGGTATTTACGAATCTGTTCTTAGCGGATGAGATTAACCGAACCTCGCCGAAGACACAGTCCGCATTGCTTGAAGTTATGGAAGAAAAAACGGCGACGGTTGACGGTGTGACCCGGCCGTTGCCAGATCCATTTGTCGTAATCGCAACAGAGAATCCATATGGTTCTTCTGGTACGCAGATGCTGCCGGAATCCCAGCTTGACCGTTTTATGGTGTGTTTGTCCATGGGGTATCCAAGTCATGCAGATGCAGTGGCAATTCTGAAAGGAAATGCAGGGAAACCACTTTCGAAGGTGCAGGAAGTCATCTCGATGGAAGAGGTGCTTGCGTTGCGTGCGATGACAAATGATCTCTATGTGAAAGATGAAATCTATGAGTATATTGTAAATCTGGTGGAGGCAACCCGGACGATGGAGATCTTTTCGATGGGAGCCAGCCCGCGAGGTACGATCGCACTTTTGCGTATGGCAAAGGCAATGGCAGTGATCGACGGCAGAGATTATGTCTGTGCCAAGGATGTGCAGGATGTAGCGCGTGATGTATTAGGACATCGTGTGAAGCTGTCAGCACGTGGAAAGGCACAGGGTATCACAATGCAGCAGGCGATCGGAATGGTGATCGCAAATGTTACAGCACCGAGGGTATAAGGATTGGCAGAATATATTGTTCGGATAATTGGATATGGGTTATTGCTCTTTGTAAATGGGATGATCTACTATTTTCTGCATAGCCAGTTTTATTTTCTGGTGCTTGTGCTGATGGTGGCTGGACCAATCCTTTCCGCAATGTCGGTGTGGGTATTGCGGCATTATTTGCAGGTAGAGATTCATCATGCGCAGGATTCCTATGGGGTACAGGGGGAGACTGCGTATTTTACGATACAGATCAAAAATCCAACGTGGTTTGTCTCGCTGGATACGAAGCTGATCGTAAATGTGGAGAACACTCTGATGGAGACGATCGGGCAACAGGTATTTTCCGTGCCGGTACATGCTGGAAAAGGATATACCCTTACGCTTCCGGTTGTGGCGACGTATCCGGGACTGTTAAAGATCAGTGTGTCACGTGTGTATATCAAAGATCTGATGGGATTTTTTCGATTGAAGAAAAACGTGGAGCAGACGGCGGAGCTTAGTATCCTGCCGCGGGCTGTGACGGATATCGCATATGAAAAGACGGCACTTGAACAGGGCATGTTGGAGAGCGAGGAAAGCTCAAAACGGGGCAATGATTTCTCTGACGTGCAGGAAGTCCGGGAGTATATTCCGGGCGATAAGCTGATGAGTATCCACTGGAAGCTGTCAGCAAAGCGGGATATCCTGATGGTGAAGGATCGCGTGAGTATGTCGGATCACCAGCTTGTGATCGTGCCGGAGCTTTTTATCGATCAACCGGTGAATCTGGCGGCGATTCTGACGATGACGTATTCCGTGATTCTGGAACTGATACAGGAGCAGACGACCGTGCGGCTTTTGTATTGGAGTACAAACCGCTATGAATATGAAGATGTGAGGATTGATTATAAGGAAGAACTAGATGCGGCGTTTGCCCGTTTGTATTATGAGAAGGCATATAAGAATCCGAGTGAAGCGGCAGATCATATGGCACTGGTGCACCCGGAAATGCATGCATATCTGCATGTATTTAGTGATGGACAGGGTGCGCAGATGCAGGTGCGGGAAAATGAGTAGGTTATAATATGGCAAAAAAGAAACATGCAGATACAATTGAATCGATGGAACTGTGCGAGGGTGTGTACCTGCAGGAGGAATTCTTCGAGAAGAAGGAAAACCGGGTGCTTACTCTGTTGTTGAAGGGCTTCATTGTCTATCTTCTTTCGATGGGAAGTATCGGTTTTTATCTGACGGCATTTGACATTTCGTTTCATGTCGGGCTTTGCCATGCTTTGATTTTACTGACATCGCTTGGCTGTGCAATGTTGTATTACCGATTGATGGTGGAAAACCTCGGTTATCTGTTTTTGTTTGTCACCTTTGCATTTCTGGTATTTACATTCCGTGATTACATCAACAGTGGATTTTATGCGATCGTGAACATCACGGTTGATAATGCAGCCCAGTATTTCGATGTGGATATTCAGAGGTTATATGAGGAGAAAATTGGCAACCGGTATGTGACAGTCACGTTTGTGGCACTCTTTATCGGTATTGTGCTTGACATCTTATTAAATGTCTATATCTCCCGACGGATGCAGTATGTGACGGCAATCGTGATTATCATGTGTCTGAATCTGATTCCGCTTTATCTGACGATGGAGCCGGATTTGTTGTATGTGCTTATGATGCTTGCCGGTGTGGCTATGGCGATTATATTTAAGGCGGGAAAGCATTACAGTCCGCAGGTATCAGTCAAGCGTAGCAACGCACAGTTTCAGGTGCAGGGAAAAAAGAAAAAAGAGGTTGCCTATGTCTATGACGTGAAAGCAATGGTGCAGGCAGGGGTACTGGCGGTAGTCACTGCAATACTGGTCGTGACGGCGGCAAGCAGCTTTCGCCCGAAGGAGTCATTTAATGTCGGATACACCGGAAACAAATATAAAGATCTGACAATGGCGGCGATGTCGACGTTACTGGTCGACGGTTTTGAGGGCTTGTATCACAGAACTGGTACCAACGGCGGTGTTGGAGGTGGAAAGCTGGGAGAGGTTTCTACGGTTTATCTGGATAACCAGACCGATCTGGTTGTGAAGATGGCACCATATACATCAAACCGGATCTACCTGAAATCTTTTACTGGCGTCCGATATAACCCATATGCGAACGAGTGGACACCGATGAGTGAAATCCGGAATTATGATGGCATGGACACGAGTGCGGAGGTAAGATCGCTGAAAGAACAATACGAGGAGAACCGTGAGGGCAGTGCCAAAGCAACGATGGAGATTCAGTGTGTGGGTGTGTATCCTCAGTTGTATCAGCCGTATTATACTGCGGACGCAGAAGCGATACGGAACGGTTATACGATCACCTATTATCCGCGTGTGGCAGGAAACCGTGCATCCGTGACGTCAGAGTCTGTGGCGTATAATGATATGGATCTGTATGTGCCGGAGGAGAATTTAGAGGCGGTGTCACAGGTTGCATCGGAGCTTGGAACAATCGGAACGACAGATCATGTGATCGAGGAACTGAAAAATTATTATCAGGAGAATTATCCGTATACCGTCCGTCCGGGAAAGACACCAAAGAAAAAGGATTTTGTCAACTATTTCCTGTTGGAAAATAAGAAAGGCTATTGTTCTTATTTTGCAAGTGCGGCGGTGCTGATCTTCCGATACATGGGAATTCCGGCACGGTATGTGGAAGGTTATGCGATTGATTACGATCAGATATTAAGTGGCGAGCTGGTCGATGGCGCGGATTATGCAGATTATTATGATGGCTATTCTGAGATTGGTGAGACTGCATATGTAAAAGTGGATGTGACTGATGCCGATGCACATGCATGGGTGGAGGTGTACGATCCGGTAATCGGCTGGTATCCGGTGGATGTGACACCGTCGTCAAGCGACGATGAGGATATCACGAATTTCTGGGATGAGTTTGCAGATTTCATGGGCGGCGACGAAAGCGGTTCCGATACGGTTACAGAGAATGGAAATGCACTGACGATTCCGGACAATCTGATGCGGAATATCGTGTATGGACTGGCTGTGATCGCTGCTGGATTTGTTGTATTTCTGCTTGGAAAACAGTTTGTACTATGGATGTTATTCTATATCCGATTTGCCAAAGCTTCCTATAATGATAAGCTGATCTTATATTACAGCCGGATGGTGAAACGTTACGAGAAACGGCATACGGAGTTTGCAACATGTAAAAACTATGAGAATCAAATCCAATATATGCTTACCCATATGGCACAGGGAGAGGCGAGAACAGAGTTGGAACCGCAAGCCGGAACAGTAATTGAAATCTTGAATATCGCGGGCTTCTCGAATCAGTCCGTGGAAGAAGCAACCTATAAAAAGACGCAGGAATATCTGAAGAAACTGCGGCGGGCAGTGGGGAAGTAGACGTACAATAAAAATGTGCGTCTTTTTTTCTAAATTTTTCTAATTTTCCTCGAAAACCTATTGACTTTGTAGGAATTGAGTAGTAATATCTTCTCAACGAATACATACTATTCCTACTAAAGAGGTATGAAATATAGGAAATGGCAAAAATAGAAACGAAAAAGAAAAGGAGAAAACAAAGATGAAGATTGCAAAACAGTTAACTGAATTGATTGGAAATACTCCGCTTCTGGAGCTTACAAATTACGAGAAGGAGCAGGACTTGAAGGCAAAGATCGTAGTCAAGCTTGAGTACTTCAACCCACTTGGAAGTGTGAAGGACCGTGTTGCAAATGCGATGATCGAGCAGGGAATCAAGGATGGCAAGATCAATCAGGATACGATCATTATTGAGCCGACAAGCGGTAACACCGGAATCGGTCTTGCATTTGTATGTGCGGCAAAGGGACTGCATCTGATTCTGACGATGCCGGATACGATGAGTGTGGAGCGTCGGAAGATCGTAGGTGCACTTGGAGCAGAAATCGTCCTGACACCTGGACGCGATGGCATGAAGGGCGCAATCGCCAAGGCAGAGAGTCTGAAGGAGGAATATGGAAATGCATTTATTCCACAGCAGTTTGAGAATGCTGCAAATCCAGCCATCCATAAGGCAACGACAGCACAGGAGATCTGGAATGATACAGACGGACAGGTTGACATCTTCGTATCAGCCGTAGGTACAGGCGGAACCGTAACAGGAACCGGACTTGGGCTGAAAGAGAAAAATCCGGATGTGAAGGTGGTTGCAGTAGAGCCTGCAAGCTCCCCGGTTCTTTCCGGAGGAAAGCCGGGTCCACATAAGATTCAGGGTATCGGTGCCGGATTCGTACCAGATGTGCTTCGTATGGATATCTTAGATGAGATCATCCCGGTAGAAAACGATGCAGCATTTGAGACATCCAGAGATGTAGCAAGAACCGATGGCGTACTCGTTGGTATCTCTTCCGGAGCTGCACTGTTCGCTGCAACCGAGCTTGCAAAGCGTCCGGAGAATGAAGGAAAGACAATCGTTGTATTGCTTCCGGATACCGGGGAGAGATATTTATCAACTTCACTCTTTGTATAAAAAAGGAACATTATGAAGAAAAAACTGATGCTCGGACTCCTTGCATTTGCGCTCCTTCTGACCGGATGCGGAAAGCAGGAGGACGGGACAATCCGAATTACAAATGTGTCATATGATCCGACGCGGGAATTCTATGAAGCATATAATCAGATGTTCGAGGAACATTATCAGGATACATATGGCGAGACTGTGGAGGTTATCCAGTCGCATGGTGGTTCCGGTGCACAGGCGCGATCCGTCGTGGAGGGCTGTAATGCGGATGTTGTAACACTCGCACTCGAACATGATATTACACTGATCCAGAATACCGGATTGATCGATGCGGGATGGAAAGAGGAATTCAGCGATGATTCCTCTCCATATACATCGACCATCGTATTCCTTGTAAGAAAGGGTAACCCGAAGCAGATTCAGGACTGGGACGATCTGATCCGCGAGGATGTGGAAGTCATCACACCCGATCCGAAGAGCAGCGGTGGTGCCTGCTGGAATTTCTTGGCAGCACTTAGTTATGCGAAGACCGTATATAAGGAAGAAACGGAGCAGCAGGATTTCATGCGGAAGCTATACAGCCGGGTTTCTGTCATGGATTCCGGAGCCAGAGGTGCAACAACGACATTCGTGGAGAACAAAAAAGGCGATGTGCTTGTGGCATGGGAGAATGAGGCAATCACAATCCAGAATTCTTATGCCGGTGAATATGAGATCATCAATCCTTCCGTCAGTATACTGGCACAGCCGAGTGTGGCAATCGTCGATGACAATGCAGATGCCAACGGCACGCAGGAAGTAAGCAGGCAGTATCTTGAATATCTGTGCAGTGATGAGGCACAACGGTTGATCGGAACCTATGGATATCGTCCGGCCGATGCAGAAATCCTGAAGGAATATGCAGATAAATTTGATCTGACTATCGATCTGTGGAGTATCGATGACTTTGGCGGATGGGACAACGCCTATGAAACGTATTTCGATGATGGTGCATTGTTCGATCAGATCTATAACCATTCGTAGAGGAAAGAGTACAAAAGCGATGAAGAAAGCAAAAAAGACGCGTGTGATTCCGGGATATCATCTGACATTTGGAATCGTAATTACATTATTATCCCTGATCGTACTGATCCCGCTTGCATCGGTGCTTGTCTATGCACTGAAGCTTTCGCCGGGGGAGTGGTTCCGGCTTATCATGAAGGAAAATGTGAGAAATGCATTTCTGACAAGTGTTGGATGTTCCTTCCTGGCAGCTGTGATCAATACCGTGTTTGGATTGATCCTTGCATGGACACTTGTCAAATATGAGTTTCCGGGGAAGAAGCTGTTAGATGGATTCATCGAGCTGCCGTTTGCGCTTCCGACTGCGGTTGCAGGTATCACGCTTTCAAAGCTTTTTACGGACAGTGGATTTTACGGGAAGATATTCGCGAAGCTTGGAATCCGGATCGCTTATACGAAGGCAGGACTTGTGATTGCTCTGATCTTTGTCGGAATCCCGTTTGTTGTGCGGGCGGTACAGCCGGTATTAGAGAAGATGGATGGACAGTATGAGGAAGCGGCATTCATGCTTGGCGCAAGCCGCAGGAAAACATTTTTTGCCGTGATCCTTCCGGAATTACGACCGGCACTTCTTACCGGATTCGGGCTGGCATTCGCCAGAGGTATCGGAGAATACGGAAGTGTCATCTACATATCGGGAAACAGCGCGAAGGACAAGACGCAGGTCATCTCGTATGTGATCATGCAGAAGCTTGGAATGATCGATTATGAGAGCGCCACAGCGATTGCACTGCTGATGCTAATTATATCGTTTGTATTGTTGTTATTTATCAATATCGTTCAGGCGAGACAATCTGCCAGAACGAATCTGCTTTAATTAGTGTCCATGGGACGAAGTCCCATATTAGGATGACGCTGACAATCTGCCGCCGAACGGATGTGAGGGGCGATACATTAGGAAGGAGGAACCAGCATGAGTGAAAATGAGAAATTAGAGCGAAGCAGACGCCGGACAAAAATCATACTGATCACGATTACGGTACTGTTTATCGTGTTGATGCTGGTTGTGCCATTACTTTCTGTAATCGTCAATTCCCTGCGGGAGGGATTCACATTTTACATTGAGTCAATCTCGACAGAATATGTGCGTCACTCGCTACTTGTGACGCTGCTTGCAACCGGCATTGCGGTTGTAGTGAATACGATATTCGGAATCTGCGCCGCATGGCTGCTCACGAAGTTTTCCTTCCGGGGCAATCAGATTCTTGCAACTTTGATTGATATCCCATTTTCGATATCGCCGGTCATCGTAGGACTTGCCTACCTGATGACCTTCGGCAGACTTGGATGGTTCTACCCGGTGATCCGGGCGTTTAATCAGCATTTTGGAACGGATGTGAGAATTGCATTTGCGATTCCGGGCGTAGTGCTTGCTACGGTGTTTGTCACATTTCCGTTTGTCTCAAGAGAGATCATCCCGGTATTAAATGTACAGGGAAAGGATGAGGAAGAAGCCGCTGCGCTGATGGGTGCAAAGGGATTCACGATATTTCGGAAGATCACATTTCCACATATGAAATGGGGACTGATCTACGGCATCATCCTCTGTACGGCGCGGGCGCTGGGAGAGTTTGGTGCGGTGAATGCGCTCTCGAAGACGCGAGGCGAGACATTCACCCTGCCGCTTGAGATCGATGCCCTGTATATGTCGGGGACGAAGACCTCAATCACCGCGGCATTTGCGGTATCTTCGATTCTTGTGATTTTAGCGATCATCTTACTGATTGCAAGAAATATTATCGAGCATAGAGGAAAAGAGAAGGAGCCGGAAGGAACAAGGTAGAGACTATGTATGTGGAAATGAAAAATATCTATAAAAAATATGGTGATTTCCTTGCATCGGACAACGTGAGCTTCGGCGTCGAGAAAGGAAAGCTGGTCGCTCTGCTTGGACCATCCGGAAGCGGAAAGACAACACTTCTCCGGATGATCGCAGGACTGGAGAATCCAAACGAAGGTGATATATTTATTGACGGCAAGCGCGTCAATGATATCCCGGCGTCAAAACGTGGAATCGGATTCGTATTTCAAAGCTATGCGTTGTTCCGGTATATGACAGTATATGAAAATGTAGCATTTGGATTGGAACTTCAGAAGATGCCGAAGAAACAGATCAAGGAGCGTGTGACCGAGCTGTTATCGCTGACCGGACTTGCCGGCATGGAGAAGCGGTATCCGAATCAGTTATCCGGTGGACAGCGGCAGCGAGTGGCATTCGCCAGAGCGTTAGCTCCGAATCCACAGGTACTGTTGTTGGACGAACCATTTGCAGCGATTGATGCGAAGGTGCGGACCGAGCTTCGGACATGGTTAAAAGAGATGGTCACAAAGCTTGGTATCACGAGTATCTTCGTCACACACGATCAGGATGAGGCGGTCGAGGTTGCGGATGAGATTATCATTACGAACCACGGCGTGGTTGAGCAGATGGGAACGCCGTTAGAGATCTATAAATCCCCGGACACCCCGTTTGTGGCACAGTTTATCGGACGGTCATCGGTGGTGGAAGATTACGACCGGCTGAAAGGATTTGAACGAATCCCACATGCAGACAAGGCGGTTATCCGGCCGGAGTTCGTGAAGATCTCGAAGAGCGGAAAGCTCGATCAGTATATCAGTGCTGCGGAGCTTGGGACGGTCAAGGAAGTGATCTTCAAGGGAAACCGCATGGATGTGGTTGTGGATATCAACGGAATTGAGTTAACCGGTGAGCGGTCACTCGAAAAAGATCTCGTATCCGTCGGAGAGACGGTACATGTACTGATCTACCGGTTATATGTATTTGATGAAGAAAAGACATATTTGTTAGAGAATAAAGAGATGCAGGAGCAGGATGTATTCTACATCTAGTGCAAAGGAAAACTGGAAGGGAGTCGCTTATGAATATCGAGAACACAGAGCTTCTTCATACGGACGTGCTAATCATCGGAGGCGGAACCGCCGGATGCTATGCGGCACTTACCGTGCGGGAGAATTCCGATTACAAGATCATCATAGCGGAAAAGGCAAACATCAAGCGGAGCGGATGCTTAGCTGCCGGTGTCAATGCGATCAATGCCTATATCATGAAGGGCAGAAAGCCGGAAGATTATGTGGAGTATGCGAAGAAGGACGCGGACAACATCGTGCGGGAGGATCTGCTTCTCACGATGTCCGAGAGCCTGAACCGTGTGACAACGAAGATGGAACAGCTTGGGCTGGTCATCTTAAAGGATGAGAATGGAGAGTATGTCGCTAGAGGCAACCGGAACATCAAGATCAACGGAGAGAATATGAAACCGCTTCTCGCGTCGGCAGTGGAAGCACTTCCGGATGTCACGATCTTAAACCGGGTGAATATCACCGATTACCTGATCGAAGATAACGAAATCAAGGGTGCGATTGGATTTTCCATCGAGGAACAGAAAGTCTATGTGATCCGGGCGAAGAAAGTGCTTTGTGCAACCGGTGGCGCGGCTGGCTTGTACCGACCGAACAATCCGGGATTTTCGAGACATAAGATGTGGTATCCGCCGTTTAATACCGGAGCGGGATTCGCAATGGGGATCCTCGGCGGTGCCGAGATGACAACGTTCGAGATGCGGTTTATTGCCCTTCGTTGTAAGGACACGATCGCACCGACCGGAACGATCGCCCAGGGCGTTGGCGCGAAACAGGTCAATGCACTCGGCGAGGTCTATGAGACAAAATACGGACTGACAACTTCGGAGCGTGTGTATGGCACGGTGATGGAGAATCTGCAGGGCAGAGGTCCTTGCTATCTCCGTACAGAAGGTATTTCAGAGGAACAGAACGAATCGCTGAAAAAGGCTTACCTGAACATGGCGCCGAGCCAGACACTGAAATGGCTTGAATCCGGCAGGAAGCCGAGTGAGCAGAATGTCGAAATTGAAGGAACCGAGCCGTACATTGTAGGCGGACATACCGCGAGCGGCTACTGGGTTGACACGAACCGTCAGACGACGATCAATGGATTATATGCAGCCGGAGATGTGGCAGGTGGATGTCCACAGAAATATGTGACAGGCGCGATGGTCGAGGGTGAGATCGCAGCGAAGCATATCGTACAGATGCTTGACGAGCAGGCAGGGACATCGGATGAGAGATCCGCAGATGCGGCACTCGATGCAAAGCTTCAGGCGGTTGTGGATGATAAGATTACCGAATACACCCATTACCTGAACAACCCTTCCGGAATGTTCACGACAGAGGCACTTGAGGAAGCGATGCAGAAGGTCATGGATAATTACGCGGGTGGAATCTCCACCCATTACCAGTTTAACGCAAAACAGTTAGAGCTGGCAAAACAGAAGATCAAGCAGCTGCAGGAGCTTTTACCCGATGTGAAGGCGGACGACATGCATGAGCTGATGTTTGTCTATGAGCTGCGGGAGCGATTGGTTGTATGCTTATCCGTGATCGCACATCTTGAGGCAAGAAAAGAAACACGATGGCACAGCTTCGCAGAGAATCTGGATTATCCGGAGAAGAGCGATGCGTGGTTAAAATATGTAAACTCCAGATACGAGGACGGCGAGATTAAAATCATCTTCCGTGATCTCGTTACATTGTAACAAGGGAGGACATCTATGAGCATCATCATTGATAAAGAAAAATGTAAGAAATGTGGCAAATGTGCAGTTGTCTGTCCGGGCAGCCTGATCGGCAAAAATCCGGATGGAACCGCATGCATGCGTTACCCGAAAGACTGCTGGGGCTGTTCTTCGTGCATCAAGGAATGCAAGTTCGGTGCGATCGCCTTATACCTTGGCGCAGACATCGGCGGCATGGGAAGTAAGATGACCGTGAATGCGGAGGACGGCAAGCTTTATTGGAACATCGAGAAACGGGATGGCACGACCGAACAGGTTGTGATCAACCAGAAAGAATCGAACAAGTATTAGATCGAAAGGAAGGTACAAGAGGATGGGACAGTTATCACATCTAGATGAATTGGAAGCAGAAGCGATTTACATTATCAGAGAAGTGGCAGCCGAGTGTGAGAAGCCGGTTATGCTTTATTCCATCGGAAAGGACAGCTCCGTCATGCTGCATCTGGCGATGAAAGCATTTTACCCGGAGAAGCCGCCATTTCCGTTCCTGCATGTCAACACGACATGGAAGTTCAAGGAGATGATCGAGTTCCGTGATTACATGGCAAAGAAGCTTGGCATTGAGATGATTGAGTATATCAACGAGGAAGGCGTAAAGCAGGGCATCAATCCGTTCGATCACGGCAGTGCATATACAGACATTATGAAGACACAGGCGTTGAAGCAGGCGCTCGACAAATATGGATTTACCGCAGCATTTGGTGGTGGCAGAAGAGACGAGGAGAAATCGAGAGCGAAAGAGCGTATCTTCTCTTTTAGAAATGAGCATCACGCATGGGATCCGAAGAACCAGAGACCGGAGATGTGGAAGCTTTACAATTCCAAGATCAAGAAGAAAGAGGAAGTCCGGGTATTTCCGCTTTCGAACTGGACAGAGAAAGACATCTGGCAGTATATCAAACGTGAGAACATCGAGATCCCATCGCTGTATTTTGCAAAGGTAAGACCGGTCGTATACCGGGATGGAAATATCATCATGGTAGATGATGACCGTATGAAGCTTCTGCCGGGTGAGAAGATCGAGTACAAGAGCGTGCGTTTCCGTACCCTTGGATGTTACCCGCTGACCGGTGGATGCGAGTCAACCGCAGATACACTGGATGCAATTATAGAGGAAACATTTTCAGCAGTTTCTTCCGAGCGTACAACGCGTGTTATCGACAACGAGGCAGCCGGAAGCATGGAACGAAGAAAACGGGAGGGATATTTCTAAGATGAGCGGATTATTAAAATTTATCACTTGCGGTAGTGTGGATGATGGAAAATCTACATTGATCGGACATATCTTATATGATTCCAAGCTGCTTTACGCAGATCAGGAAAAGGCACTTGAATTAGACAGTAAGGTTGGAAGCCGCGGCGGTGCAATCGATTATTCCCTTTTGTTGGACGGGCTGATGGCAGAGCGTGAGCAGGGTATCACGATCGACGTTGCCTACCGGTATTTCACAACGGACAAGCGAAGCTTTATCGTGGCGGATACACCGGGACATGAAGAGTACACAAGAAACATGGCAGTCGGAGCATCCTTTGCAGACCTTGCCGTAATCTTAGTGGATGCAAAGCAGGGTGTGCTCGTCCAGACAAGGCGGCATGCACGAATCTGTGCATTGATGGGTATCCGGTACTTCGTATTTGCTGTCAATAAGATGGATCTTGTCGGTTATGATGAGACACGTTTCCGTGAGATCGAGAAGCAGATTGCGGAGCTTACAAAAGAGCTGTCGCTTCCAAATGTAACGATCATTCCGGTTTCCGCAACCGAGGGCGACAACGTTACAACAAAGTCAGAAAATATTCCTTGGTACACAGGCAAGGCATTGCTTCCGTATCTCGAGGATATTGATATTGCAGAGGATGACAGCGAGCAGGGATTTTATATGCCGGTACAGCGTGTGTGTCGTCCGGATCATACGTTCCGTGGATTCCAGGGACAGATCGAGCATGGAAGCATTCATGTGGGCGATGAGATCACAACACTTCCAAGCAACGAGACAGCGAAGGTAAAGAGCATTTACATCGGTGACAAGGACAGCGAATCCGCAGTGAAGGGACAGCCGGTTACCATCCAGCTTGACCGAGAGGTGGATGTATCAAGAGGTTGCGTTCTGACTGTCGCATCTGGTGCGAAGGTTGCATCTTCCATCACAGCAACACTGCTTTGGATGGATGATGAGGAACTGCAAAACGGCAAGAACTTCTTCTTCAAGCTTGGCACGAAGATGATCCTTGGAGCCGTGACAGATATCGAATATGCGATCGATGTCAACACCGGCGAGAAAAAGAAGGTTAGCAGCTTAAGCAAAAATGAGATTGCGGTCTGCAAGATCTCTCTGGCAGATAAGATCGTGGTCGATGAATTTAAGAATCATAAGACACTGGGCGAGTTCATCCTGATCGACCGTGTTACAAATATGACTTCTGCCTGCGGTGTCGTAGAGCAGGTACATACCGAAGAAACCGGATTGTACGAGGGCAGAGTTGACAGAAATACAAGAGCCGCATTAAAGAGCCAGAAGGCAATTACAGTGAAGTTCGTGGAAGGAAAGACAATCAACCGTGCGTATGTCGAGGAAGTGGAGAAGGCACTGAGCATCGAAGGACGTCATACATACCTGTACGCACCGGCCGATGGCGAGGCGATTGAAACCGTTGTGAAGCATCTGCACCGTGCCGGACTTGTCGTATTACTGCTTGTCAATGAGAAGCAGGACAAGACACTTTCCGGAACCTATGATCTCGTATTTGCAGGTGATACAAATGAGGAAGAAGTAAGCAGGCAGATAAGATCTGCATCCACATATGAGGGTACAATCGTCGCAGGACGAGATTATATCTAGGAGGTGCTGGCATGAGGTTTAATACAAAACTTTTACATGGAAATAAAATGGGCGATGCCAATACCGGCGCGACACTCACACCTGTGTATCAGTCAAGTGCCTTTTACCAGCCGTCTGCGGAACAGCACGAGAAGCTGTTTCACAATAAGGCAACCGGATTTTCGTATACGCGAATCAACAACCCGACGATCTTTGCCTTTGAGGAATGCATGACGACACTCGAAGGCGGGATTGCATCGGTTGCCTGTGCATCCGGTATGGCAGCCATCACGAATGCCCTTTTGAATATCGTGACATGCGGACAGGAGATCGTTGCATCGACCAGTTTGTATGGTGGTTCGATTGATGTGTTCCATGATTTTGAAGCATTTGGAATCAAGACGGTGTTCGTGGATATCAGCGATGTGAATGCGGTCGAGGCAGCCATCAACGAGAATACGCGTGTTATATTCGCAGAGACGATCGGCAATCCGAAGCTCGATGTCGTGGATATCGGGGCACTTGCCGAACTGGCGCATCGACATGAACTGCCGCTTGTGATGGATAACACTGTGGCAACGGCGTATCTGGTAAAGCCGATTGAGAAGGGTGCAGATATCGTTGTTAATTCCACATCGAAGTACATCAACGGCAACAGCAACGCAATCAGCGGTGTGATCACAGAGAGCGGACGGTTCAAATGGAACAAAGAGAAATATCCGGGAGTTGCAGAATACGCGAGATTTGGTAAAATGGCTTATACAGCAAAGCTTCGGAATGGGTTGTTCCGCAATACGGGAGCCTGTATGGCACCGCAGACAGCATTTTACAACCTGATCGGAATGGAGACACTGGGACTTAGGATGGAGCGTGCCTGCAGCAATGCAAAGGCGCTTGCAGAATTTTTGAATACATACCCGGATATCACGGTGAACTATCCGGGGTTAGCCTGTAGTCCCTGGCATGATGTGGCAGATAAGGTGCTTGCAAATGGATATGGTGCAATCTTAACGATCCGTGTAGGATCAAAGGAACGTGCATTTTCCGTTATCAACAACCTGAGCATACCAAAGATCGTATCGAATATCGGAGATACGAAGACGTTGATTATTCATCCGGAGTCAACGCTGAATGCACATAGTACAGAGAAAGAAAAAGAAGATGCAGGCGTCTTCGACGATCTGATCCGGATCAGTGTGGGCATAGAGGATATCGAGGATCTGATCGAAGATTTCAAAGCGGCACTCGCTTAGACGTTAGGGCATGCATTACCAACAGGAGGATGAAAAGAGATGGCAGTTGATTATGCAGCATTAAAAAAAGGTGGATTTATGAGACAGAAGCAGAAGAACAACTTCTCGCTTCGTTTACAGGTAGTCGGAGGAAATCTGACGGCGGAAAATCTGAAGAAGATCGCCGAGGTAGCAGAAAAATATGGGGATGGACATGTCCATCTGACATCGAGACAGAGTGTGGAGATTCCATTTGTCAAGCTTGATGATGTGGAGGAAGTAAAGGCAGAACTTGCCAAGGGCGGCTGTAAGCCGGGTGTGTGTGGACCACGTGTTCGTACCGTAACTGCGTGCCAGGGTAATCAGATCTGTCCAAGCGGAAATATTGATACTTACGATATCGCGAAGAAATTAGACGCACGGTATTATGCGAGAGAATTGCCACACAAGTTCAAGTTCGGTGTGACCGGATGTCAGAACAACTGCTTAAAGGCAGAGGAAAATGATGTCGGAATCAAGGGCGCATGTGTTGTTTCTTACGATGAGCCAAGCTGTATCATGTGTGGTGTCTGTGTGAAGGCGTGCCGCGAGAATGCGATCACGATCGAGGATGGCAGGCTGACACTCGATACAAGCAAATGTAATTACTGTGGCAGATGTGCCAAGGCGTGTCCGACAGATGCATGGAAGGGCGAGAGCGGATATCTCGTATCCTTCGGTGGCTTGTTCGGAAATCAGATCTGCAAGGGAGAATCCTTCCTTCCGGTTATCGCATCGGAGGAACAGTTATTCCGTGTGACAGATGCAGCCATTCAGTTTTTTGATGATTACGCAAATCCAAGTGAGCGTTTCCGTTTTACACTGGAGCGTGTTGGAATCGATAAATTTAAGGAAGTTATAAAGGAGGCTTATAATGGGTGATTTTGAGATTGATGAGAGAGTTGATATCACAGATGTTGTCTGCCCGATGACATTTGTAAAGGCAAAGGTAGCAATGGAAGAGCTGGAGATCGGTCAGGTGCTTGCAGTTACCATGAACGATGGTGAGCCGGTGCAGAATGTACCACGAAGCTTCAAGGAAGAAGGACAGCAGATCTTAAAGCTGATCGATAATGAGAACGGCACATACGATCTGATCGTGAAGAAGGTCGAAGAGTAGGAGGCAGCGATGGCAAAACGAGTAGGAACCGCAGAATTTGAAGCGGAAGTACTGAAAGAGAAGCTTCCGGTGATCGTAGAGTTTTATTCTGACAGCTGCATCCCATGTAAGCAGTTATCACCGATCCTTGGCGGGATCGAGGATGATTACGAGAATCAGGTCAAGGTTGTCAAGGTCAATGTAAATTTCGACGCAGATCTTGCCGGGGAATATCAGGTGATGGCATCCCCAACGATACTCTTCTTCAAGGATGGCAGGGAAGTTGACCGTATCCGCGGACTGGTAAAGCGCCCGGAGCTGGAAAATAAAGTCAAAATGATATTGGAGTAAGACACACAAAGTTAATTACAAACAATTATGAAGTTTAATTCGGTAAATAGAGTTGTATATAATTACTAATTCTAAAGCAGACCATTGGAACACGCTGGTACTTAATGAATGGCAAACTCGTTTGTCATGAATTTAGTACCACTGCGTGTGGAAGTGAGCGAGAGCGGGTCTGCGTAGAATAGTAATTATATACAACTCATAGATAGGCTAAAAACTTCATAATTGTTTGGAACAAAGGAGGATAAATAAATGACAGTTGTAGTGGCAGGCGTTAAGAAGGAAGTAGAAGCAGGAACAACCATCGCAAAGCTCATCGTAGATGAGAAGGTGGAGAATCCGGATTATGTAACAGTTACCGTCAACGATGACTTCGTTGACAGCGACGCATTTGACAAGACAGAACTGAAGGACGGAGATACGGTAGAGTTCCTGTACTTCATGGGAGGAGGCGCATTTTAATGGCATTTACGAATGAACAGATGGAACGTTACAGCCGTCATATCATTCTGCAGGAAGTCGGTGTGAAAGGACAGAAGAAGCTGATGAACGGCAAAGTTCTGATCATCGGTGCCGGAGGTCTCGGCGCACCTGCAGCAATGTATCTGGCAGCAGCCGGCGTTGGTACGATCGGTATTGTCGATGCCGATGAGGTTGACCTTTCAAATCTGCAGAGACAGATCATTCATGGAACTGCAGATGTAGGCAAAGCGAAGGTAAAATCCGCAAAAGAGACAATGAATGCGATGAACCCGGACGTCACAGTCAATACATACCGTGAATTTGTAACCTCAGAAAATATCATGGATCTGATCAAGGATTACGATTTCATCATTGATGGAACCGATAACTTCCCGGCGAAGTTCCTGATCAATGATGCCTGTGTTATGGCGAAGAAGCCATTTTCCCATGCAGGTATCATCCGTTTCAAGGGCCAGCTTATGACGTATGTGCCGGGAGAAGGCCCTTGCTATCGTTGTGTATTCAAGAATCCACCACCAAAGGATGCAGTTCCAACCTGTAAGCAGGCTGGCGTCATCGGTGCGATGGGAGGTGTCATCGGAAGCTTACAGGCGATGGAAGCAATCAAGTACCTGATCGGCGTCGGCGATCTGCTCACAGGCAAGCTTCTGACTTTTGATGCATTGAAGATGGAATTCCATACGATCAAGCTTCCGGATAACCATAAGACATGTGCAATCTGTGGCGACCATCCGACGATTCACAAGCTGATTGATTATGAACAGGTCGAGTGTGACGGAAAGTAGGTAGAGCCATGTTAGTGATGACAAAAGCAGATTATGAGAAGATTCTGGAGCATTGCAAGAAGGGGCTGCCAAATGAATCCTGTGGATTGATCGGCGGTGTCGTTGAAGATGGAAAGAGATACATCAAGAAGGTATATCTGCTCACGAATATCGATGCGAGCAACGAGCATTTCTCGATGGACCCAAAGGAGCAGCTTGCCGCAGTCAAGGATATGCGTGCAAATGGATACCAGCTGCTTGGCAACTTCCATTCTCATCCGGAATCCCCATCACGCCCGTCCGAGGAGGACAAGCGTCTGGCATATGATTCCAAGGTGAATTATCTGATCCTTTCTTTGATGGATTTAGAGAACCCGGTATTGAACGCATTCCATATTGACGAGGAAAAAAATGTGACCAGGGAAGAACTTGTAATCGAATAAGATTATTTGAGCGGCAGGAAGGGGATTCCTGCCGTTTCTGCGTGGTGAGCTGACAGGATGTGGGCGTAGCGAGCGGGAAACGGGCTGAAAAACCCACGACGTGGGTTTCGGAGATAGAAAACCAAGCAGAAGACCCAGAACCGGAAGCAAGAGCAATTTCTAAGGTTGATTGAAAGAAGAATGTCAATTATAATATGTAGTATGTATATGAATAAAAACAGTTAACAGGAAGAAGCACCTATGATATGCATCAGTATCACACATAAGAATTTAACAGCGGCGAAGCGGGAGTGCTTTGCCTGCAATGATGAGGAACAGATAAAACTGGCAGGTGCCGTGGCAAAGGCATATCCGGAAGCCGGGTTGGTTTTACTTATGACATGTAATCGAAGCGAGATCTATATGAGTGGCACAGACACGGATTTTGTGTGGCTGGAACAGCAGTTTGCGGATACAAAGAAATTCCCGGTCGAGGCGTTGAAAGGTGCGGCTATGCGGTATGAAGGAAAAAGCTGCCTGACACATCTGTGCCGCGTAGTCTGTGGACTGGATTCTGCTGTGCTTGGAGAGGTTGAAATTATAAGACAGGTCAAGCAGGCGTATCTTGCGGCGAAAGAGCGCGGGCAGACCGATGCGGAAATGAATATGGTATTTCAAGGGGCATTGCGGCTTGCCAAGGAGGTTGTAGAAACCTCGCAGATGACGCACCTTCCGGTATCTGTCGGAACACTTGCATGTACAGCGGCGTTGGAATTTGGTGAAGGAAAAAATGTCCTCATCATCGGAGCTGCCGGGCAGATGGGAAGCATTGTGATGCGGGATCTGCTCGATGCAGATGCAAAGGTGCAGATCGTCGGAACGAGCCGGAAGCATAAGCAGGCATTGCAGAAAATCTTCTCGCATGAGCGGGTGCAATGGGTGCATTACGACCGGCGATATGAACATCTGGATTGGGCGGATGTGATCATTAGTGTGACGGATAGCCCGCATTATACATTCCTTGCAGATAAGGTAGCGGAAATACGCAAGGAAACAAAACCACAGTTGTTCTTAGACCTTGCGATTCCACGGGATATTGATGCAGAGATCGGAAGACTTTCCAGCTGCGTCGTGAAAGATCTCGACTATATCAAGTCGCTTGCGACGGAAAATAACCGAAAGAAACTTTCCGAGGCAAAGAAGATTGAATTACTGATTGAAGAACATGTGGACGAGATGCAGAAGCTGCTTGCATTTCGTGCATTTGTCGGGACGAGGAAGGACATCACGGAGAAGCTTGGCGAGAAATCCGCGATGTGGCTTTTGTACCAGTTGAAAGACGTTCTGGATGCACAGGACTTAAATCACGTATTAAAGGGGATAGAAGATGGCGTATTTTCCATTCATGATACAACTCGATGATAAACAATGTCTGATCGTAGGCGGCGGTGCAGTTGCAGCGCGGAAGGCGGCACAGATGTGTGAGTTTGGCGCATGTGTAACGGTGGTAGCACCGGAGATCTGCGCGGAACTGCTGGCTATCGCAGATACGGAACGAATAGATGAAACAGCAGGCATAGTAGAAAATATTGATGGTAATTGCCAGAAAAAGCCGGAACGAATCCGGGTGTGGAAGCGGGAAGTCACAGAGGCAGACATTTCCGGCATGGACGTTGTAATCATGGCGACAGATGATGCGGAGCTTAATTCGCAGTATGCCAAGCTTTGCAGAAGCAGGCACATCCTGGTAAATGTGGTCGATGTGAAGAAAGATTGTGACTTTTATTTCCCGGCAATCATCAAGCAGGGTGAGGTTGTTGTTTCGGTGTCTACCGGAGGCAACAGTCCGATGCTTGCATCGAAGATCAAGAAGGATATCCGGCAGACGCTTCGGACAGACTATGGTCAGATTGCGGAAGAACTTGGTGCTATCCGTGAGGAAATTCTGGCAGAGGAGCCGGATGAACGGGCAAGAAAACGAAGATTTGCAGCAATTGTGGAGGCAAAAATGCAGGAACAGAGAATCCGGATCGGAACGCGGGGGAGTAAACTTGCGCAGATTCAGACAGATATGGTGATTGAACAATTAAAGAAGCATTACCCGGATGTGCGGTTTGAGAAAGTGATCGTGACGACAAAGGGTGACAAGCAGAAAGAGGCGGCAATCAGTTCCTTTGGAGGCAAGGCAGTGTTTGTAGAAGAAATCGAGGAAGCTTTGCTGGATGGTACGATCGATTTGGCGGTACACAGCGCGAAGGATATGCCGAATCCATGTAAGAAGGGGCTTGGCATTGCGGGCGTTCTGCCGCGTGCCTGCGTGCAGGATGTGCTGATCTATCGTGCGGATACGGATATCCGGTCGAAGAATACATTTACCGTGGGAACCGGAAGCTTGCGCAGACGCAGCCAGATTAAGGAGATATACCCACAGGCAGAGTGCATGGAACTTCGGGGAAATGTCACGACGCGCATACAGAAATTGCGGGATGGCTTATATGATGCGATCATCCTTGCGGCGGCGGGAATCGAACGGTTAGGTATCGAGAAGGAACCGGATCTTGTCTATGAATATCTCGATGTAGATGTGATGCTTCCGGCAGCCGGACAGGGTATTATCGCGATCGAGGCGTGTGAGGGGACTCTTCCGTATCATATGGCAGAGACAATCAGTGATGCGGAGACAGAGGGCTGTCTGCGTGCCGAGCGTGCGGTTGTCCGTGAGATGGAAGCGGGCTGCCATGAGCCAATTGGTGTATATGCGACATGGAAAAATGAAAAGAAGCTTTGTGTGCGCGTGATGAACGCCAGAAGTGGAAGTGTCAAGCGAGAGACGTTTGAACGTGAAATGGAAGACGCGAATTAACTTGGATAATGGGGCACAGCTTATAACGGTGTCAGCGAAGAAAGGCGGAGGGATATGAAAATTAAATTCGATCGAATAATTGCAAAAACTGCAAAATGCTGTGCGCTTATATGTACGGTTCTTTTTGTAATTGGTGTAGTCTTTTCGTTTCTTGAAATTGATGGTACAGAGTTTTTCTATATCATGACAATCTATGCAAGCGTGCTTGTGGGGGTTCCATGTTATGTAGTCCTTCTCTCTGCGAAATTTTATTTTATCCGTCTGCGGGCCTACGGCTACGAAATTCCGGAAAATAAAAAAACATATGGGAATAATTTGAACAATCTTCCGAAGACGCGCGAGGCAGGAAGATCGCTTTTTGCAAAGCACAGCCGGATTGGGATGTGGATGTATTTCGCATTCTTTGTCCTGTTTCTGGTGGTGGATGTGATGTATCTGATCAAATGGCATTTTATGAAAGATATCTGTACATTTCTGTTCATTGTGTGTCTGGTTCTGGATATCGTCTGGCTTATTCTTGCGGTAATTATGTGGTGGCAGAGAAATACAGAGAAGTACCGGGATGATGTGGAATGTGACAAAACGCGCAAAGAGCGTCTGAATCTTGAGAATATAATTGTATTTGCAATCTTCTGGGCAATCGTCTGTGCGCTCGTGAGTAATCTGGCGGTGACGACAACAAAATATATGGATAAGGCGCAGAGGGAGAATGCACAAGTGGCTGCGTCTGAATTAAAAATGGCGGATAATACGGTGGAATTAGGAAATTATGAATCATAAAGAAAAACTATATCGAGAAATTAAAAAGTTCAAAAAATGGGCGGATCCATGCATTGCTGTTTGTAATAGCCAGAGATAATGAGTGTGAGGAGCTTGTAGAAGAGAAACTGGTGTTGCGCAGGGACTGGTTTGAATTGCTTGCAAAAAAGAGCATTGGATCAAAATATGTGAATGCAGAGTGGCAGTTTGCGAAGCATCTTGGAGATTGCGAGGGTTGTGATCCGGAACTTATATTTTCATTTATTAAATCGGAGTATGAATATACTTCCAGAATGGCACTTTGGACGATGGTGGAATTAAAGCCGGAATGTGCGGAACGCTATGCGTTTGAATTTTGGGATTGTGGGAAATATCCGGCGGGTTCTTCGGAAGATGAATATCAAAAAATCATGGCGTTGCATGTATTGGCGAAGCTCAACTCACCGAGATTAGAAGCGTATCTGGAGCGGGCGAAGCAATCGGATTATAAGTGGTTGCGGAAAAATGCAGAGGAGCTATCGGCAAAATAAAATTGAAAATCAAGATCAATATCATTGAGATATATTGCCGATAATGCTATAATTATTCCGATAAACGTTTGTTTTATGGAGGTATGTATGAGATATATTGGCGTAAAAGAAGCTGCTACAAAATGGAATATATCAGAGAGAAGTGTGAGAAATTATTGCACAAATGGAAGAATACCGGGAGCTGTTTTAGACGGGAAAACGTGGGATATACCGGAAGATGCAGTAAAGCCACAGAGGAAGAAACGGACAGAGAAGATAGAAACAGATTTACTGTCACGTTTGAGAATGGAAAAAGAATCGGGTATTTCGGGTGGAATATATCATAAGATACAGATTGAATTAACATATAATTCAAATCATATAGAGGGAAGCAGACTTACGCACGATCAAACAAGATATATCTTTGAAACGAACACAATTGGGATACAGGATGGTACCGTAAATGTTGATGATATCGTAGAGACGGCAAATCATTTTACATGTATAGATCTGATTATCGAGCAGGCGCATTATAAGTTAAGTGAAGCCTTTATTAAGCAGCTTCATGCTATTTTGAAATCGGGCACATCGGATAGTCGCAAATCATGGTTTGCGGTTGGTGATTATAAAAGATTTGCAAATGAAGTTGGTGGGAGTGTGACGACGAAACCGGAGCAGGTTGCAAAAGAAATGAGACAATTATTAAAACAGTATAATGCCGATTCTGCAAAAACATTGGAAGATATTATAGAATTTCATTATATGTTTGAAAAAATTCATCCGTTTCAGGATGGAAATGGACGTGTTGGCAGATTGATCATGTTCAAAGAATGTCTTCGTAATGGAATTACACCTTTTATCATTGAGGATGATATCAAGGAATTTTATTATCGGGGATTGAAAGAGTGGAAGAATGAGCGGGGGTATTTGATAGATACATGTTTGACCGCACAAGACAGATTTAAGGCGTATATGGATTATTTTCAGCTTAGGTATCAGGATTAGGATGCATTTTTGTATAAATATTGATTTATCTCCCAAAAACACATTGAAATTGGGAGATAAACGGTAACTTGGGAGGAGTACATGAGCGGTTTGTATGAACATTATCCAATAGCAATGTGGATAATCGACGGAGTTTTCTGGGCGATTGGCTTGCTGTGCTGGATCGCTACTTATGTTGCGGCACCGCTTGAAAGCAAGAAACGGGGATATCGTGTTTCCGGAGTGCCGGGAGTTCCTTGCGTATTCTTCTTGCTGGCAGGTTTTCCTCACCGAATAAATGGTTGATGCTTATTGCACTGCTTGATTTTAGTCTTACATACTTGCCGGTCTTTTTGTTGAAAGAACATCTGAAAAAAAGAAAAAACAAGGATATAAAAAGGTAAAGCTGGTATTTTATTGTGATTTTTCAGAAGAAAAAAATGAGCTGCATGTGAGTGGTAAATTAAATAATTTGCAAAAAGCGGACATTGAAGAAAATATTGTTTCCTGTAATGTATTAGAAGCAAGCTCACCAATCGCAAAGGGGATATGCACAGCAATTTGAATAAATAATATAGGAATGATAATGTTTGCTATTGTTGACTATATAACGTATAACGTTTATAATAATAAACATTGAAAAGAAAAGGATATAAAAATGAAAAAAGCAGTGTATAACATATTACCCGAAACAGAAGATATATTGAAAACAATGGGAGAGCAGATTAAATTAGCAAGATTAAGACGTGATTTGCCCGTGGAATTAGTGGCTGAACGTGCAGGAATCAGTAGATCTTCTTTGTGGAAGGTCGAGTCAGGAAGTCCGGCGGTTGCGATTGGGATTTATGCCGCTGTTTTGCATGCATTAGGAGGTATGGACAAGGATATGCTTCTTGTAGCGAAGGATGATGAAATGGGCAGGCAGATGCAGGATCTTAATCTCCTGACAAAGAAGCGTGCAACAAGGAGAAAAAAATAATGGTGATAGACGAAAAAATCATATATGTATATGATGATTTTTCAGAAGATAGTCCATGTTTAATCGGAAAGCTTTATGTTGGAGTTATTAAGGGCGGAGAAACATATTCTTTCGAATACGATGCCGACTGGTTGGCTAAAAATAAAATGAGAGTCAGCCTTGATCCGCAGTTGCAACCGTTCACAGGACGGCAATTTCCAACAGGAAAAAATATTTTTGGCATGTTTTCGGATGCGTCTCCAGACAGGTGGGGACGTGTGCTTATGAACAAAAGGGAACGCATACTTGCTGGAAGAGAACAAAGAAAACCAAGAAAACTGCATGATAGTGATTATCTGCTGGGGGTATACGACGAAACCAGAATGGGAGGGATTCGTTTTAAGCTTGATCCCGACGGACTATTTCTTTCTGATGACAAGGAAACCGCAACACCTCCATGGACAAAACTAAGGACATTGGAGGAGGCTTCCCGAAATTTTGAAAATGATGAAAAAGGAATTACAGACGAATGGTTGAACCAGTTAATAAAGCTGGGATCTTCTTTGGGTGGCGCAAGACCAAAGGCTACGGTAATGGATACAGAAGGCGAATTGTGGATAGCTAAATTTCCATCAAAGAATGATGAATGTGACACAGGGGCGTGGGAAAAGGTTGTTCATGATTTGGCAAGATTGTGTGGACTGAATGTTCCGGAATCTAAATTAGAAAAATTCTCAAAACTTGGAAGTACCTTTCTTGTCAGACGTTTTGATAGAGATGGTAATAGAAGAATACACTTTGCCTCGGCAATGACATTGCTTGGAAAGACAGATGGCGCTTCTGCTGAGAATGGGACAAGTTATTTGGATATTGTTTCATTTATTAAGGCTTTTGGATCGAATCCAAAGGCTGATTTGATGGAATTATGGAAACGAATTGTATTCAATATGGCGGTTACTAATACAGATGATCATCTTCGTAACCATGCGTTTCTATTTGCAGATAATGGTTGGAAGTTGTCACCTTTGTACGACGTAAATCCTGTTCCATATGGTGATGAATTATCACTTTTAGTAGATGACCGTGATAACAACATATCGATAGAACTGGCGATTAATACCGCAAACCGTTTTGGAATTCAGAGAGAGGTGGCGGAAAATGAGGCAGAGGAAATACTTACAATTGTCAGGAATAATTGGGAAAAAAAGGCAAAAGAATATGACCTTTCACGGGGACAAATAGAATATATGCGTCCTGCATTTGATGCATGTTATAACAAGTAGGAACGTAGTATTTGTACCAATCTAAAGTTAGAGGATATTAATAAAAGCATTCGGAGGAATGACAATGACATTTGAAAAAGCAACTGCTCAAGATACAGGTATGTTGACAGAACTTAGAATCGCATATTTGCAAGAGGATTTAGGAGAAATTGAGGCTGTTGATTTAGAATTGATAGAGTCCTTATTGCCAGGTTATTATGAAAAACATCTTAATAGGAATCTAATGGTCTATGTTGCACGCAATGAGAAGGATATCGTTTCCTGTGCATTCTTGTTGATCGTGGAAAAACCTATGAGCCCATCATTTATTACCGGGAAGACGGGGACTGTTTTGAATGTTTATACGAAGCCAGAGTATAGGAAAAAAGGATATGCTAAGAAATTAATGAACATGATGTTGGAGGACGCAAAAGCAGAAAACGTGAGCATTATTGAATTAAAGGCAACAGAGGATGGATATTCCTTATACCAATCTGTTGGGTTTGAAGATGTTGCAGCCAAGTATCATAATATGAGAATTTCGTTGTAGGATTTGGCAGGAATCTAAATGCTATGTTGGATGATGGAGACAATTTCTTAACAGTCTTCAAACATGCATTAGAGTATAGTCTGGAGTTAGGATTACCAATAGAGATAGAGGCATTGTAGATGTAAGCGTCCCTACTGTATGACCAGAAATAATCCCAATATGCTGTATAAGGATTATTGGAGAGAATAGGAAAATGAAATATTATAAATTGTCAATGGATATGAATAGGGGAAATGATATAATCTGTCATTTTGATGACAAGTTTACAATTCCGCAGAACGCATTGATTATGGGTAAGTACTTTAATCAATGGGATGATAAAACGGTTATTCGTTTTTCAATCGAGGAAGGAAGTGTTTGGACCGATTATTTGGCAAATGACAAAGGATGGTTTTTGGTGTCCGAGAAATTGAAAAAATCCTTGAATCCGTAGATACAGATATTCAGTTCTTGAAAGTTACTGTTGAAGAATATAATGGGTTATGATTATCCCGAAAATATTACTTCGCAAATGTATTACGGGTCGTAGATGCACTCTGTTTAGAAAAATCAAAGTATTTTGAGACCGAAATTTCGGGTATTGGGACAGTGTATACAGTAAGTAAGTATGGTATATATTCTGACAAAACGGAGAATTCGGATGTATCCAAATTAGGAAACAGACAACAGGTACCATTGTTTGTTTCTGAAAAATTTAAGATCCTAATGGAGGAAGAAAGTATAACAGGAATAACACTTACGGAAATAGCTGTTCAGTAAAAAAATATTTGCTTTATATTTTTGAGACTCCAACAACATTAAAACTTATGTACATCATCTGTCTGACATAGAAAAACAGGCAGATCGGGAAGGTGGATGCGGAGATATTTAGGAATATTACCTGATGAAAGAAAAAATAGAAGATTAGAAAATGTACAATATATCAATTTGTACATTTTTATTATATAGAATCTTATGATATAATCTAATCAGTAAATATAAATAAACGATGGGGAGAAATCAATATGAAGAAAGGTATGAAAAAACTTGCAACAACACTTCTTGCAGCACTGCTCATGATCACGCAGCTTCCGGCGGTTGAGAGCAAAGCTGCAACATCGATCGGAATGTCCGGAAAAGCGCACGTGCAGAGCTACGGTGACACAAACGGACGAATCATTTACGAGAATGGAATTGAGACGCTTGTGCTTGGCACGAGAGGACAGGCAAAACGGGTAGAATCAATCACTGTTAATCTGAAGAATAACACAGGTTACACAGGAACGATTCAGTACCGGGTACATCGACAGACATACGGATGGACGGATTGGACTACAAGTGGTCAGCCAGCTGGTACAACCGGACAGGGGAAGCGTTTGGAAGCGATGCAGATCCGGCTCACGGGAGAGCTTGCAAACCATTATGATGTCCGTTACCGTGTACATATTCAGACATATGGGGATAATCAAGGCTGGGTATATAATGGTGCGTTGGCAGGCACAACGGGCGAAGCAAAGAGACTGGAAGAGGTCAAGATTCAGATCATACCGAAGAATACAGCATCTGAGACACCAAGTATCAACTACCGCGTACATAGACAGACCTACGGCTGGGAAACAATCTGGGCGAAAGATGGAGCGGTCAGCGGTACAACCGGGCAGGGCAAACGTCTCGAAGGTATCAGTATCGATATTAAGGGAACGAGCTATAGTGGAAGCGTTGAGTATCAGACACATGTTCAGTCTTATGGATGGATGAATTGGGTAGCAGATGGAGCTATGAGTGGAACAAGCGGACAGGCGAAGCGTCTGGAAGCAATCCGGATCCGGCTTACAGGTGAACTTGCAAACCATTATGATATCTACTATCGTGTACATGCACAGTCCTTCGGATGGATGGGATGGGCTAAGAACGGCGAAGCAGCAGGAACAGCCCGCTATGCGAAGCGTCTGGAAGCAATCCAGATCGTACTCTGCAGGAAGGGAACAGCTCCCGGAGCAAATGTAGCAGGTATCGTACCTGCAACGTCGGACAGTTACAAAGACGCGTTGAATCCGACACCAACGACGCCGACAACTCCGACAGTACCGACGGCACCGACGACACCAACAGTACCACAGAATCCAACACTGCAGCCAGCATTGACACAGACGGTGACATATTATCAGTGTGATAGCTGCAATAATATTTACCGAACAAAGGAAGAACTGGAACAGCACTTCGCATTCTGGGATCCTAAATACCATGTAATCTGCAGTTGTGGTGTGAATAAGACAGGAACCGAGCGGACAGAAACATTCACGATTCGGGATGGTTACTGGAGCAATGAGCAGGTACCGGAAACGCACAAGGTTGTGTGGGTAGCAACAGAACCTGCGTATACCGAGACGAAAGAAATAATACAAATAAGGGAATATTGGTATTGCTTTGGCTGCAATCAGAAAATATACTGTGATGAATATATAGAGGGTGATGAACAAAAAGATCCGTGGTGCCATTCAAGACGGCATTTAACAGATGGCTCTCAATATAATAATTTTTATGGTGGATTGCAGGAAAAAACGGTTACAGGGACAGAAACTGTCACAGAACCAGAATATGGACATTATGAAGTTCAGTAGGAATAGAAAAATAAATAGGTAAAGTAAAAGGAACAATCTTATGGTTGTTCCTTTTTTGATGCTTTCTTTTAACTGTTTAGAAAGCTCTAACAGCGGGTATATAGATTCCCTCTTTGAAGGCAATTATAATAAATTAATTATCTCAAAAGAGGTGACTGTGTATGGTTAAAGAAAATGAATGTCGGCATGAACAATCATTAAAGTATGCGATTAATGTTTTAACGAAAGATTACTGGGAATATGTGCAGTGCATTTATTTATACGGCAGCTATGCAAGAAAGGATCATAAATACAATTCGGATGTTGATCTGTTCGTGTGTGTATCTGAGAATACCACGGCACGGGTGGCTACGCACATGAGAAGTGATGTAGTACCGGATGATTATAATTTGCCAATCGTGGAGCTTATGATAAGTAAATCTGGGCTCAGAAATCCGAGTCCTCAGTTTATGAGAAATCTAGAAAGGGATGCTATCCTATTATGGAAGAAATAATGGAAATCTCTTGACAAAACAGTAAAGAACAGTAAAAATAATAAAAAAGAGTAAAGAACAGTAAAAGAGGCGCGCGATGCAAAGTCCATTTACATTAGTTTTGGGTAAGAGTCCGTTGGAATCAATCTCCAGATTGGCACAGACGAATGAGATTATTGATTCGTTTTCGTCAGAGTGAATGAACCAGCAGATTTATATGATTACGGGCGTCTGAGGCAGTGGAAAGACTGTAATGCTGACAGATATATCGAAGCATTTTCGTAAAGACAAGGATTGGATTGTAATAGAACTGAATCCAGATCGTGATTTGCTGTATAGTTTTGCTGCAAAATTATACGATCAGAAAAATCTGAAGGATTTGTTTATAAAAGCAAAGCTGGATTTATCAGTATTAGGGATTGGAGTGTCTATTGAAAAATCGAATCCTTTTTTGATATTTCGAGGAAAATTGTATTGACACATGTATAAAGGATGAATTGGAAATGGTATATTTAATCGGAGCAGGTCCCGGTGATCCGGGATTGATTACATACAAAGGCTTGCAGATCTTAAAATCGTGCGATGCGGTAATCTACGACCGGCTTGGGACGGGAGAGCTTCTCGATCTTGTGCGACCGGATTGCGCGAAGATCTATGTCGGCAAGCAGGCAGGTGCGCATTATAAGAAGCAGGAGGAAATCAACCGGATTCTGGTAGAGACCGCAGGAAAATACGAGAAGGTTGTCCGCTTAAAGGGCGGCGATTCGTTTGTGTTCGGACGTGGCGGCGAGGAAATCCTTACATTGCAGGAAGCGGATATTCCGTTTCAGGTGATTCCGGGTGTGACTTCTGCGATTGCGGTGCCGGAGGTGCTTGGAATTCCGGTGACGCATCGGGAGATGAGCCGGAGCTTTCATGTGATTACCGGACATACGAAGAAGGGCGAGGCAGATGCACTTGCGAACATCCATAAACAGGAGGGAACCAGCGTGTTCCTGATGGGACTTTCGAATCTGGAACCGATTATGCAGAGACTGCGCGAAGAGGGGGAATCGGAGGAGACACCGGTTAGTGTGATTTCAAATGGTATGCTGCCCGGAGAGACAATCGTGCGCGGTACGATAGGGACGATCGGCAAACTTGTTTCGAAGAACGAGCTTGTTTCACCGGCAATCATAGTCGTCGGGCAGACAGCTGCCTGCACGATGAAGGACAAGAAGCGCAGTGCAATTGATGGCTGCAAGATCGGTGTCGTTGGCACGGCAGTATTCCGGGAGAAACTGCGCGGACTGCTGGAAGAAAAAGGCGCATCGCTGTTTTCAATCTGTGATATGCATGTCAGAACGTGTCCGGATATGGAAAAGTTAGATGTGGCAATTCAGAAATTGTCAGATTATCGGTGGATCGTATTTACAAGCCAGAACGGAATCCGGCTATTTTTTGACCGGGTGCGCGCGTGTGCGGTCGATCTTCGGAAGTTTGCAGATATCCGATTCGCCGTGGTTGGAAGTGGCTGTGCGCAGGCGCTGGAGCAGTATGGATTTTATGCGGATTATATACCGGAGCAATATACGACAGAAAGTCTTGCAAATGGGATTTGTACCGTTGTAAAATCAGGAGAAAAGGTTTTGATTCCGCGGGCGAAGGAAGGAAGTCCGGTCTTAGAACAGATTTTATCTGCGAACCGGATTGACGCGGAGATTCTATCTATCTACGATGTGCGTGGCGCGCGGACAGAAAACTGGAAATACTTAAATAATTACGATGCAATTTTATTTGCAAGCGCTTCCGGGGTGCATGCATTTGCAGATTGCCTTGCCGAGACCGAACAACCAGACTGGAACCCGGCACAAGGAAAGAAACGTATTGTACTTGGCACAATCGGACAGGTGACAGCAGACGCCCTTATAAAATGTGGTCTGCCCGCCGATGTCGTCCCGGAACAGTGCGATGCGGAAGGTTTAGTAAGGGCATTGGATATTGCCTTTGACATGAAAAAGACAGATAATAATAAAGAGTAAAAATGTAGATGGAGGTGGACATACTTACCAATTCTTAAGCAGACCGTTGAAGCACGCTGGCACTTAATGAGCGACGGATTCATCGTCGCGAATTTAGTACCATTGCGTGCTGAACCGAGCGAGGAGACATCCATGGAACGTAGTTCCATTTAGGATGGATGTCGACGACTTATCACAGAGCATAGCGATGTGATGTTACCCGTGCGCGTCTGCGTAGAAATGGTAAGTATGTTCAACTCCTGTAGAGAGGTACATTTATAATTACTGTAAGTTATAGGAAAAGAGGAATATACACACATGATACGATTAAGAAGATTGAGAGAAAATGAAGTACTGCGAAACATGGTGCGCGAGACACAAATCAGCAAATCCGATCTCGTCTACCCGGTATTCATCAAAGAAGGAACCAATGAGAAAAACCCGGTCGATTCCATGCCGGGCATCTACCAGTATACATTGGATCGGTTCGATGAGGAACTAGAGCGCATACAGGCGGCTGGCATTCCGGCAATTTTGATCTTCGGTATCCCGGAACACAAGGACGAATGCGGCAGCGGCGCTTATGATGAAAATGGTATTACGCAGCGTGCGGTGCGTGAGATCAAGAAGAAAGCACCGGAGCTTTTGATTATCGCAGATGTGTGCCTGTGCGAATATACCTCCCACGGACATTGCGGATTGGTGCAGGACGGAAAGATCCTGAACGATGAGACACTTCCGCTTCTGGCGAAGATGGCAGTAACACTTGCCAAGGCGGGCGCAGACATGATCGCACCGTCTGACATGATGGATGGACATATCGCATATCTGCGAAAGGCATTGGATGAAAATGGATGCGTGGATACATTGCTTATGGGATACAGCGCAAAGTTTGCGTCCGGATATTATTCTCCGTTTCGGGATGCGGCACATTCCGCTCCGGCATTTGGTGATCGCAGAACGTATCAGATGGACCCTGCAAATGGCAGAGAAGCATTGCGCGAATGTGAGGCAGATATCGAAGAGGGGGCGGATATCATTATGGTAAAGCCGGCACTTGCTTATCTTGACATCGTGAAAGCGGTGCGTGGCGAGACGAAGCATCCGCTCGCAGTCTACAATGTAAGCGGCGAGTATTCGATGGTCAAGGCAGCAGCATTAAACGGCTGGATCGATGAGAAGCGTATCGTCATGGAGAACATGATCGCGATGAAACGTGCGGGTGCGGATATCCTCATAACCTATCATGCACTTGACGTGGCTAGATGGCTACAGGATGAACAATAGAATGATTCGCAGGAATGTGTATCACGATAGATGTGTATCAGATGACAGGAGGAAGCATCATGCAGACAGAATCAGAACAGTTATTTGAAGAATCCAAGAAATATATCCCGGGCGGCGTGAATTCGCCGGTGCGTGCATTCGGCTCAGTCGGACGCTCCCCGATTTTTATAAAAAAAGCAAAGGGTTCCCGTATATTCGATGAGGATGGAAGGGAATATATAGATTATGTATGTTCATGGGGACCGGGAATCCTCGGACATGCAAAGGAGACGGTAATCGAAGCGGTGAAGGCAGCCTGTGATGATGGACTGACCTTTGGTGCACCAACAAGAAAAGAGCTGGAGATTGCGGAGCTTATCACGGCACATATGCCTTCGATGGAAATGTCCCGTATGGTAAATTCCGGTACAGAAGCAGTGATGAGTGCAATCCGCGCGGCACGTGGATTTACTGGAAGAGATTACATTGTGAAATTCAAGGGATGCTATCATGGACATAGTGACGGACTTTTGGTAAAGGCAGGCTCTGGCGTGATCACACAGACGGTAGCAAACAGTGCGGGTGTCCCGGAGGGCTATGCAAAATACACCCTCGTTGCAGAGTATAACGATGAGAAATCCGTAAAACAGTTATTCGATGCGTATAAGGGACAGATCGCAGCAATCATTGTCGAGCCGGTTGCGGCCAATATGGGTGTGGTTCCACCGAAGGCAGGATTTTTAGAGTTCCTGCGTGACATCACGCAGACGGATGGTGCATTACTGATCTTCGATGAAGTTATCACAGGATTCCGTCTGGCACCGGGTGGCGCACAGGAATATTTCCATATCAAGCCGGATCTGACAACACTTGGCAAGATCGTTGGTGGCGGTATGCCGGTTGGAACCTACGGAGGCAGACGCGAGATCATGCAGTGCGTGGCACCGCTTGGCGAGGTATATCAGGCAGGAACCCTGTCCGGTAATCCGATTGCGATGACCGCAGGCATTGAGACATTGAAGCTGCTGGATGCACATCCGGAAGTGTATGCAAAGCTCGAAGGAAAAACCGCAGGACTTGCACAGGCAGCAAGAGAGGCATTTGGCAATCGGGTCTGTGTCAACCAGATCGGCTCATTGATGAGCATTTTCTTCACAGACAAGCAGGTAGTTGATATGGATACCGCCATGACGAGCGACACGAAGCAGTATGCAGCATTCTTCCGACATATGCTTGATCATGGAATCAACCTCGCTCCATCGCAGTTTGAGGCAATGTTTATCTCAGATGCACATACAGAGGAAGATATCCGGAAAACGATTGATGTTATGAAAGAATTTGCACACAGATAGATCGTGGATAAAATAAGAAATTGATTAAAAAATGAAACGAATGAAATAGAAACCAGTTTGGAGGAAAACGATGAGTGATACAAGGAAAGATGTCGTGATTATCGGTAGCGGTCCCGCAGGTTTATCGGCGGCGGTCTATGCGAAACGTGCGTTGCTGGATGTGGCAGTAATCGAGAAGGAAATGTTCAGCGGCGGACAGATTGTCACAACCGACCGTGTGGATAATCTGCTTGGCTTCTACGGAACAAATGGCTATGATCTGTCAGTAAAGTTCCGGGAACATGCAGATGCGCTGGAGGTTCCATTTATGGAGGGTACGGTGACGGACATTGCCAATCAGGATGATTACAAGGAAGTGCATCTGGAAGATGGCAGTGTGATCGAGACAACAGCAGTAATTGTAGCGACTGGTGCGACCCATCGAAAGCTTGGCGTGGAAGGCGAGGCAAAGTTTGCCGGCGCCGGTGTTTCATACTGTGCAACCTGTGACGGTGCATTTTTCAGGAATAAAACGGTGGCCGTTGTCGGTGGCGGTGATGTGGCACTTGAAGATGCCCTGTACCTTGCAAATGTATGTGAGAAGGTCTACCTGATTCATCGTCGTGATGAGCTGCGCGGTGCCAAGGTATTGCAGCAGCGGATCTTCGATGCGGCAAATATCGAATTCCTACCACACACCGAAGTACGAAAGATCTGTGGTGAGAACATGGTTGACCATATCGTGATCGAGGATAACCGGACAGAAGAAAAACGAGATCTCGCATTATCCGGCATCTTTATCGCGGTTGGCATGCAGCCACAGACTGCACTTGTAAAAGAGGTCGTAGAGATGGAGAACGGCTATATCCGTGCCGGTGAGGACTGCCGCACAAATATACCATTTCTATATGCAATCGGAGATGTGCGCACCAAGACTGTCCGCCAGATCGCAACTGCAATCGGAGATGGTGCTGCTGTGATCGCGTCACTCGAACACGATCTGTTACAGTAAACATGTAGAGAAATTTCCATACATTGACAATCCTACCCACAAGATATATAATGTCTTGGATTTTACACAGTAGATATTGTACTTTCATACAAAAATCAAGGCAACACAAGACAGGATTGTCTTGTGAATACAGATTGGAAGAAAGTAAGATTTGTGAATGATTGTCGAAGCAGAGAGATGTTTAGGTGTCGATCTATCAGATAAAAGAAATATAAATATGTTTGGAACTTAGAAGTCCTTGATGTTCTGTGGATATTCAGCAATGTTTGAACACGATGTTCAAACAAGCCGCCACTGAGCCACGGATGGCGAATTGGCGGCGGTTGCGTCAAGAATAAAAAAATAAATCAGAACATCTAGCACTTCTTAGTTCCAATACATCTGATATTTCTTTTATCTGATTTGATCGATTCTAACATCTCTCTGGATTGGCAATCGTCCGAGGTTCAAAAGGAAAAAGGAGACAATCATGTCGAAGTTACGTTATCATATCGCAGTCATGGCTGCAAAATTCAGCAAAGTCATCATCCGCCTTTCGGGGCGCAACGGCACGCATACCCCAGGCGTTGTTGCCAGAAAAATCTGCCCGGATTTCATGGCGCAGGCACCGAAGGCACCGCTCTGTATCTGCGTGACAGGTACGAACGGTAAGACGACCGTATCAAACATGCTGACCGATATGCTGGAGAAGGAAGGCAAGAAGGTAGTCAGCAACCGGACCGGTTCGAATATCGTGCCGGGCTGTGTGACAAACCTGTTGAACAGCGTCAACTGGCTTGGCAGATGCCGCGTGGACGCAACTGTATTTGAGGTGGACGAGCGTGCATCCCGTCTGATTCTTCCATATGTAAAGCCGGATTATCTCGTCGTGACGAACCTGTTCCGTGATTCACTGAAGCGAAACGCACATCCGGATTACATTTTCAGTGTCATTGACACATACTGCCCGGACACAACGAAGCTGATCTTAAATGCAGATGAGCAGTGCAGCAGCAACTTAAAGCCGAATAGTGAGCATGTTTATTTCGGAATCGGAAAGCAGGACGATGACAAGACGGAGCCATACAACCTGATCGCTGATTATACATTGTGTCCAAAATGCGGTACGAAGCTGAAGTTCAACTACCTTCGTTATCATCATATTGGAAATGCTTATTGTCCAAACTGCGATTACAAGTCTGCAGATGCAGATTATCTTGCAACGAAGGTCGACAAGGAAGGCAAGAAGTTAATTGTCCGTGAAAAGGATGGAAATGAGATCGAATACGCACTGATCCATGATGCGTTGTTTAATATTTATAATGAATTGACTGTAATTACGATGATGCGGGAGCTTGGATATTCTTCCGATGAGGTGAAGAAGCGGATCGCAGAGATCCATGTGCCGGAATCCCGTTACAGCGAGACGAAGGTCGGAAATGTGACAGTCGTTCAGGCACTCAGCAAAGGACAGAGCGCAGTCAGCTCCTGCCGTACGTTCGAGTATGTGGCAGAAGAGCCTGGTAAGAAGGTCATCATGATCGCAGAGGATGACTTCAGCGACAGACAGAAGAGTATCGAGTTTATCGGCTGGATCTACGACCTTGAATACGAGCAGTTTGCAAGAGACGATGTAATGCAGGTAGTCTGCTGTGGACCAAGATGTCTCGATCACCGTGTGCGTGCGCTGATCGCCGGAATCCCGGAGGAGAAGATCGCGTGGGATCTCGATGAGGTTGCAGCGGTCGATAAAGTAAAGTTAGAGGGCGTTGATAAGGTATATATCTTATACGACTGCGATACCTATGGTATTTCCTGCAAGATGAAGCAGAAGCTTTTGAAGAGACTGGAGGATGAAAAATAATGAAGATTGAAATCCTTTATCCGGAGCTTTGTACCTTATATGGTGACAAAGGAAATATGCAATACTTGAAGCTCTGCTTACCGGATGCAGAATTTGTAGAGACAACATTGAATGCGAAGCCTCTGTTTTTGACAGAGGATATTGATCTGGTATATATGTGCTCGATGAGCGAGAAGAGTCAGGAAGTGATTTTGAGCCGTCTGCTTCCTTTGAAGGAAGAGATCTTCCGTGCATTTGATGCAGAGAAGACAGTATTCTTCTTCGTTGGAAATGCGCTCGAACTGCTTGGCAAATACATCAAGCGGGAAGATGGCAGCAAGGTGGAAGCTCTGGCGTACTTAAACAGCTATTCGGTCAGACAAACCCCGAACCGTTTCAATACATTGATGAAGGCAAAATTCGATGATATTACATTGCTTGGTTATACAAGCCGTTTCTCCCATACATTTGGAATCCCGGAGCAGGAGAGCTTTTGTAAGGTTGAGATGGGAACTGGTATGAATCCGAAGTCGGTATTTGAAGGTATCCGCAAAGGAAAGATTCTTGCGACTTACATGCTTGGACCAATCCTTGTAGCAAACCCGGATTTCACACATTACCTTCTGCGTATGTTAGGCGCAGATATGGAGAAAATACCGTATGAAGATGCGATGCGGGATGCCTATAACCAGAAAATGAAGGAGTTTGAAAAGCCGGATTTGGAATTATCTTAAGTCTGAAATACAGAATTCATTTTTTTTTCACTTGCGAAGTGAGAGAATGAGGAGTATATTATAGCTTGATTATGAAGAAAATGAGTCACACAGAGTAGGAGGTACGAGTGTATGACTGACGTTGAAGTATTTGAGAATTATGAATCAGAGGTACGTTCTTATTGTAGAAGCTTCCCTGCGGTCTTTACGACTTCAAAGGGTTCGATCATGAAGGATGAGAACGGAAAGGAATATATAGATTTCTTCTGCGGAGCAGGAGCCTTAAACTATGGACATAACAATGACTATATTAAGGAAAAGATGGTTGCATACCTGATGAGTGATGGAATTATGCATTCGATGGATATGATGACTGTTCCGAAGAAAGAGTTTTTGCAGTTCTTTGAAGAAAAGGTGTTACAGCCAAGAGGATTGAATTTCAAGGTAATGTTCCCTGGACCAACCGGAACCAATGGCGTAGAGGCTGCATTGAAGTTGGCGCGTAAAGTAAAGAAGAGAAATCAGATCTGGGCACTCATGGGATGTTTCCATGGTATGACACTTGGCGCATTGTCTCTCACAAGTGATGCGGGCAGCCGTGGCGGCGCAGGTGTATGTCTGAATGATGTTACACATATTCCGGCACCATATATGTTCCCGGAGCTTGATACAATCAAATATATGGAGACATTGCTTACGGACGACCACTCAGGTGTGGAGAAACCGGCAGCAATCATTATCGAGACCGTACAGGCAGAAGGAGGCGTGCATGTATTTTCCAATGAATATCTGCAGGGTGTCCGTGCGTTGTGCGATAAGTATGATATTTTGATGATCGTGGATGATATTCAGGTAGGCTGTGCGAGAACAGGAACCTTCTTCTCGTTCGAGCGTGCAGGTATCGTACCGGATATGTTCGTAATGTCGAAGTCCATCGGTGGATATGGTATGCCATTTGCTCTGACAATGTTCAAGCCGGAGTTAGATATCTGGTCACCGGGCGAGCACAACGGAACGTTCCGTGGCAACCAGCTTTCTATGGTTGCAGCGAAGGCAGGACTGGAATATATGCTTGACCATAAGGTTGAGGCTGAGGTAAAGCGCAAAGAGGGAATCATCCGCAAATATATGGATGAGAACATTGCAAGACCGGGTGTGGAGATCCGGGGAATCGGCTGTATCTGGGGCGTCCAGGTTGCAGATGGAAAGCTTGCTTTGGCAATCTGTAACAAGTGCTTTGAAAAGGGATTGATCATGGAACGTGCAGGCCGAGATAACAATGTGTTGAAGCTGATGCCGGCGCTTGTGGCAACGGATGACGAATTGATGCGCGGACTGGATATCATCAGAGATTCAATGAATGAATTGATGTAAGAATTGTACAGAGATAATCTGTGAAGAAAGTAAATCGAGCAGGATGTATGAACCTGCTCGATTGTGTTTTATTTTAGATAATTTTGATGTACTTGAAAAATGGAAAGGTATGATAGATCGTATGGAACCTTGGATGGGAAGAACAGCAGCCGTCGTAGATCTTGGTATGCTGAAAAATAACTTAGCAGAGATCCGCAAGAAATTAAAGCCGGGTGTCGAACTCATGGCGGTTTTAAAGGGTGACGGATACCGGCACGGCGCGGAAGGATTGTATCCGACATTGAAAGCCTGCGGCGTGACCAACTATGCGGTTGCACTGTGGAGCGAGGGTGTTGCCTTGCGGGAGCATGGCGCGACAGAGCCGATTCTTGTGCTTGGAGATACCAGAGATTATGACTTAGATGAGGCAGTCCGTTACAATCTGGACTTTCCAGTATTCTCGGTGGAATATGCGAAGACGGTTGCCGAGGCAGCGAAACGGCAGGGCAGAAAGCAGAATATACAGATCAAGCTCGACACCGGAATGAGCCGGATCGGGTTCCCGGATAACGATGAGACGCTTGAAGCAATCAAGGAGATTTCACAGATGGAATCCCTGAATATGACAGGCATTTTCACGCATTTTGCACGTGCAGATGAGTACGATCATAAGAGTGCAGGGAAGCAGCTTGACCGCTTTCTGCGTATGACAGAGAAGTTAAAGGAAATGGGAATCACATTTCCGAAGTATCATGTGGCGAACAGCCCGGCGATTTTGCTGATGCCGGATTCGCAGCTCGATATGGTACGTGCCGGAGATATCTTATATGGCTTGAATCCAATCGACGAAGAAGGGTTCAAAAAAGAGAACTTCAAGGAGATTTTGAGCTGGTACACGTATGTGGTTATGGTGAAGGAGGTTCCGACAGGAACGGAGGTTGGTTATGGCGGCACATTCGTGACGAAGCGTCCGACGAAGATCGCAACCCTGCCGGTTGGATTTGCGGATGGATACCGGAGAGATCTGTCGAACCGAGGAAAGGTGCTGATCCGTGGACAGGAAGCACCGATCATCGGAAGAGTCTGTATGGATCAGTGTATGGTCGATGTGACAGATATCCCGGATGTACAGAGAAACGATCAGGTGACGCTACTTGGCGGAGACCTTTCCATCCAGTGGATGGCAGATCTGCTTCAGACAAATGTCGATGAGATTGTATGCAATATCTCCCAGCGTGTACCGCGTGTCTATATTGATTCCACACAGGAATCATAAGTTCGTAGTAGAAAGAGGAAAGTTATGCAACAGGAAACCCGTGTAAGAAATGCCTCGCGAAATGTTGTGTTTGGCATGTTTTTGAAAGGCTATCAGATACTGCTTCCATTTATCATGCGTACAGCAATTATGTACTACATGGGCGATGGGTATCTCGGCTTAAACAGCTTGTTTGGTTCGGTGCTGTGGGTGTTGAACCTTGCGGAGTTGGGCGTTGGTTCAGCGATGGTTTATTCCATGTACCAGCCGATTATCGACAATGATAAAGAGCAGATCTGCGCGTTGTTAAAATTATATCAGAAATATTACCGGATCATCGGACTGGTAATCGCAGTCGTTGGCGGAATTCTGACGCCGTTTATTCCGTATCTTGTAAAGAGTGATATGCCGGAGGGCGTGAGCATCTATGTCGTGTATCTGCTCAATCTGTTCTGTACCTGTATGTCGTACTGGCTGCTCGCGTACAAGAACAGTCTGCTGACTGCACACCAGAGAAATGATGTAGCGAGCAAGGTCATGCTTGTGACGAATACGTTCCAGTATGCGGCACAGTTAGTTGTCGTTATGACAATCGGTGATTATTATATCTATCTGATTGTACAGATCTTCACACAGATCGTTACGAATCTGGTAACGGCATATTTTGCGAATAAGATGTATCCGGAATATAAGGCAGTCGGAAAGCTGCCGAAGGAGACAGTAAAGAAAATCAATAACCGTATCAGAGATCTCTTCACCATGAAGGTGGGACAGGTCATTGTATCTTCGGCGGATACGATTGTTATATCTGCATTTTTAGGACTTGCAGCGAATGCATTTTACAATAATTATTACTATGTGCTGACTGCGGTAACCGGAATCATGAATGTGGTGTTTGTATCGTGTACCGCAGGTATCGGAAACAGCATTCTGGTGGAGACGGAAGAAAAAAATTATACGGATTTGAAGAAGCTTTCATTTATCATTATGTGGCTTGCAGGTATGTGCAGTGCGGTTATGCTCTGTCTGTATCAGCCGTTCATGCGGCTCTGGGTAACAGAGAAGCGAATGCTTCCATTTGCAGTCGTTGTTTGCATGGTTGTGTATTTCTTCATCAGCCAGGTAAACCAGATTCTGATCACTTACAAAGATGCAGCGGGAATCTGGCATGAAGACCGGTTCCGTCCACTTGTGACGGCACTTGTGAATCTGGTGCTGAATATTATTCTTGTACAGTTTATTGGTATCTATGGTGTTATCCTGTCTACCGTTATTTCGGTGCTGGCTGTTGGTATGCCGTGGATTCTGCACAACCTGTTTACGGTATTATTTAAGCGGAATGCATGGGAATATATACGGAAGCTTCTGTATTATACAATCGTGACAACGATTGTATGTACACTTACCTATCTGGTTGCAAGCCAGATACCGGGCGTTGGAATTCTGGCGCTGATCCTGAAGGCAATCGTGTCTGTGATCGTGTCAAATCTGTTGATGTTTGTGGCTTATTTCAAGATGGGAGAGTTTGCAGAAGTAAAGAAACTTGTGATACGCGTATTGAAGAGACAGGCTTAATGTGGGGCGGCAGCAACCATGTGAGCGGGAAGGAGAACATATGAGGAAGTTAAAATTATGGGTGGCGTGTGCGATGGCGGCAGCGATGCTTGCACTGACTGCATGCGGAAAAGAAGATAAACTGGTGCTGGTGACAACCGAAGCGGCAGCGTCACAGAGTGATGCGACAACGACCGAAGATATTCTGGCAGATATCCGGGAGGAAGCAGAGAATACAACGGAAGAGGAAAAGAAGCGCGAACCCGCTTCAGAGGAAGATAAGAAGGTCACGATGGAAGCAATCTATGATGCAAACAAAGGGGATACATTGCTTGCGGGTGGAAACAATTACAGCTTGAATACAATCTATTACAGTGATGGTGTTGAGGTGTATTCGGAATATCAGTTCCTTGGGTTTGCCGAGGACGGCACGTATCTGCAGGCGTACGAGGATTCAAATGGAATCGTGCAGGTGCTTGATAAAGAATATGGTTATTGGTATCTGATTGATGAGGACAAGACGTGTTATGCATTGATCTATCCGGAACCAAATGTGGCAGATGCGATCATCAACACGAATCACAACGATATGATTATCTCCCTTACAGAGGCGGATCAGACGATCAAGGATATCTACCGTGAGGACGGAGATCTGGTTGTGGAGACAAATTATAAGAATGACAACGCATCTTATGTATTCCAGTATGTTCTGGATGACAATTACAAGGTGCTTGAATATTATTGTTACGATGCCAATGGGGAAAAGGTATCATATTCCTGGGTGACAGAAGGAAATTCTTATACATATCCGGAGGCAATCGCGACCGCACACGAGTCTATGATGACGCGGACAGTTACGTTCAAGATTTTAGAGGGAAAAGGACTGGAGAGCAGTTATACAGTTCCAGTGGACAAACCGGTACAGCTTGCATTGCTGGAATATAAAGCATACACGGATGAGGCATGCACGACAACTTGGGAAGAGACCGCCGACGATTCAGGCATGTATACCGATGAAGTTATCTATCTCAAACGTGAAGGTGCGGACACAACAGAGGGAACAACGGAAGATTCGACGCCAAATCCGTAAATCTCTTTACAAATCAGTGGGATATGTAGTATACTACGGGTAAGAACGAATAGTAGGAGAATGTAAAAAGGAAGTGAGAATATGAGTATGAATATTAGCAGCAATTTTTTTAATAGCATGCTTGGAACATCTTCCAGCAATTCAAGCAGTGGATTGATGGGACTTCTCAGCGATTACAACTCCATTCGGAACGGCAGTTATCTGAAGCTTGCAAAGCATTATTATTCGAACGATAGTGCGAAGAAGGCAACGCAGAAGCAGTTTTCCAAGAGTAACATAGAGACGAAGACAGAGGATACTGCGACAAAGACGGCATCCGAGGATGCATGGAAGGATCTGAAAACATTGAAGGATGAGAAGCTGTATCAGAGTGCGGATACAGATAAGATCCAGAAGAATGTAAAGAGCTTTGTCAGCAATTACAACAGTGTGATGGAGAGTGCACAGAATTCAGATAAATCAGGCGTACTGAAGGATGCATCCAGACTGGCTTCTCAGACTGGAAATTATACAAGTGCATTAGCCAAGATCGGAATTACGGTGAAAAGTGATAACACACTTGCATTTGACGAGGAGGCATTTGCATCCGCAGATATGTCGGATGTGAAGAAACTGTTTGCCGGAGATTTCTCTTTTGGCAGTAATACACAGAGTCGTATGTTGCAGCTTGCAAGCGATGCATCTGCAAATTCATCGTCTGTATTTTACAATCAGTACGGAGCAGTGGCAGGCGCGTCAGTTGGAAGCTTCTACGATAGATTATTCTAATTAGCAGAGACAGAAATATATAGTTCAATCTCCCCAAGAGGATTGATAATAAGAATGGGAAGATCCGCGGGTTGACTGTGGATCTTCTTCTTTTGTCTGGAAATGGGAGGACTGGTGCAATATGGCAAAAATACGAATCGACAAATATTTGGCAGATGCGGGTTTTGGCAGTCGAAAGGATGTGAAAGGACTGCTGAAGGCAAAACAGGTCACCATAAATGGTGAGATGTGTGTCCATGCGGAGGAAAAGCTGGAACCGGCGCAGGATGTTGTCTGTGTGCAGGGTAAAATGGTCGTGTATGAGAGTTTTTCTTATTATATGCTGCATAAACCACAGGGGGTGGTGTCTGCAACGAAAGATGCACATGAAAAAACAGTTGTGAATCTTATTACAGAACAAAAACGACGCGATTTATTTCCGGTAGGACGGCTGGACAAAGATACGGAAGGGCTGTTGCTTTTAACCAACGATGGAAAGCTGTCAAATGATCTGCTGGCACCGGGAAAGCATGTGGAAAAAACCTATTATGCAAGGATCAAAGGCATGGTCACGAAGAAGGAGGTCGCTGCTTTTGCTGAGGGTGTAGATATCGGAGATGAGCTGCTCACAGCACCAGCTGAACTGAAGATTCACAAGGCAGGGAGCGAAAGTGAGATCGAAATTACGATCACAGAGGGGCGGTATCATCAGATTAAACGAATGTTTGAAGCGGTAGGTATGCAGGTGCTATATTTAAAGCGTTTGCGTATGGGACCGTTGTATCTGGATGAGTCGCTTGCGTGTGGTGAATATCGGAAACTTACCACAGAGGAAATCCAGAGCCTGAAAAACAGAGAAGAATGGTAAATCGTTTGTGAAATACGAGAAAGTATGTTGACATATGAGGTAGAAAAAGTATAAACTGTAAAGAAGGTATTGCAGTTTTGCAGGAGGAAACGATATGGACGAAAATAAGAATCCGGAATCCAGATATGACGTGGATGAAGAAGAGGGTGCCACCACCGTATTACGTGCGATGGATGCAGAAACTGAGGACGAAGAAGAGGGCGCGACGACGGTATTGCGCGCAGAAGATATGACACCTGAGGATGACGATGATACGGAAGGTGCAACGACGGTTCTGACAGGACCAGAACCAGCGATGATGGGTGCAGCACCAGCACCGGGCGCACCACAGTTTGAGGACAAGACACAGATGCTTCCGCCACAGGGAGCACCGATGGGAATGCCGATGGGACAGATGCCGAACGGACCGATGGGAGCACCAATGGGACAGATGCCGAACGGACCGATGGGAGCGCCAATGGGACAGATGCAGAATGGACCGATGGGAGCACCAATGGGACAGATGCAGAATGGACCGATGGGAGCACCAATGGGGCAGATGCCAAATGGATCAATGGGAGCACCGATGGGTATGATGCCGAATAACGGACAGATGCCGCCGATGAATGGTGGAAAGCCGCCAAAGGCGCCGAAACCACCGAAAGCTCCGAAGGAGAAAAAACCGAAGGTACCAAAACAGCCAAAAGTAAACAAAGATGGTTCACCAAAGAAGAAAAAGACAGGTCTGATCGTGGCTATCTGCGTCGTTGTGGTATTGGCACTGGGCGCAGGCGCATATTTCCTGTTCTTTACGCCAGAGAAACGGTATGAGAGGAAGATGGATGTTGCTGAGAAGGCGATGACAGACAGCAATTACGAAGAAGCTGTCACGGCGTATGAAGCAGCACTTGGTATCTTTGATGACCGGGTTCCGGCTATGAACGGTTTGTTATCCGCACAGATTAGTGCCGGTGAAAGCGATGGGGCAAGAGAGAATTTCACAGAGTTCCGTACAACAATCACGGGCTTTGATGCAGATAAAGTAACAGAGAACAGTGAGGATATCGTAGCATTCTATGAATACGCAGATGATCTTTACAGTGATACGGATTCTCTGATCGATGCATATAAGGAAGGGTATAACCTGACAAATGACAACGGTCTGAAGAAGAACCTCGTAACTGCATATGTAGACCGTGCCGATGCAATGGATAACTCTGATTATGAAAATAAGATTGCTGCTTATGGAGATGCTTTGGATCTCGACAGTACGAATGAGTCGGCTCTGAGTGGAAGAAAGGCATGTGCATATGCTGTTTTGGATGATATGATGGATGCACAGCAGTATGATCAGGCAGAATCCTTTATCAATACATATGCGGACAGCATGTCGGATGTGGACTTCTCTTCTTATACAGAGAAGATTGAGTCAGAGCGTGCGTTGATGACAGCCAGACACGATCTGATGGAGCAGGTAATCAGCCTGATGTCAGCTTCCGATTATGCAGGCATGATGGACGTGGATGGTTCCGATAATGCAAGTACAGTTGTTGCGAATATGGACGGTGATTCTTATGTTTATGCAACGGATGGCTATGACAGCTCCTATACAGGAAAAGCTGCGGGCGTTTACACATATTCTACTTTGTTGAGTTCTGGTTATTACTTCTATTATGGTGATTACGAGAACGGTGTGCGAAGTGGACAGGGAACGATGTTCGTCAAGATGGATGGTTATAATCAGGCATATCTGGTTTATGAAGGTGCATGGAGCAACGATAAACCGAACGGTGCAGGTACTGAGACATCTGTCAACGAGGACGCTGGCGATGAGCTAGTAACGGTAACCCGTTCTGGTAATCTGGTAGATGGATTGTTTGATGGAGAGGTAACTGTATCGCTTGTATCGAACGATGAAGAGTATGGTGGAACTTACACAGGTACATTTACTGCATCGAACGGTGATGCACCGGATATCCGTGAGAATTATCCGGATCTGGATTTTAGTGATGTATCGGAAGATAAGACAGTTTATGTGGTACTGGAATGTGACGGTTCACCAATGTACTGGCACTTCTCAAAGGGATCAGCCGCAAAGCTCGGTATACATACTTTTGGGAACTAAGATAAAAATAAATGGTGGTAAAACATATGGACATATTGATCAATGACTATATAAATGGAGAGCGCTCCCTGTGTAGGGATGAAGCTCAGTTTTCCGCGTATCTGTTCCAGATTTTGAACGGATGCAAACGTGTCAAGATCGATTCTGACAATTTTACAAATAAGACTTACGAAGTAATGCAGGCATATTATATGCCGGCGTTCCTGCGTGATTACTTCAATTATGCGGACAGTAAAGCTGAATTCAACCGGAAGCTTGTGACATTTGCAAACCGGAAGTTACGTGCACTGTATGCAGGTGAAGAGGCGCAGGGGGCGATGCTTGAGGATGTAGATGCCAAGGCAGTGAATGCTGCGGAGATTTACAATCTGGATAAGGAACTGGATATAGAAAATCCGGGGTTCGATCTTGGAAAGCATATCAATGGATGGTCTGGAAAAGAACGCGAATATCGAAATCCGCTTGCACGTTGGATGATGAATGTGCGGCCGGATATTGCAGTTTTGCTGAAACGACGCGGCATCAAGCGTACAGAGCTACGGATGCATGAGATTGATTGTCATTATCTGAATAGTGTAGACACGTATCCAGCGATGATTGGACGCGTGGATGAAAAAGGACATGTGACTGGGTGCAAGAAGATCGTGTGTACGAAGCAGCAGGTAGAACAGTATGCGTTGGAGTTTCTGTGTGAGACACCAACGGAAGAATACGCAGATACCATCGGTATGAAATGGTGGGGACCGGCGAAGGAGTCGGACACACCGGTAGAAGACAGCGGTATTGCGATTGAACCTGGCTTTATTAGTATGGCGAATCTGGTTAGTGCAAAGAATGCACAGATGTATGAGGAAGTGGACAAGCCGATCGCAATGCAGAAATTGCAGGAATACAACAAAGCATTCTATGCGGAAGAGCGGAAAGTGAAGGAACCGAAAGCAATCCTCGGAAGTGTTTTGGAATTACAGATATAAGCAGGATAAGAAAAAGGGTTGAAACATAGTTGTTTCAACCCTTTTTTATGGATACAGAATCTATCAATTATTCCATAGCTGCTTTTAATGCGGCGTCTAAATCCTCTAAGATATCATCGATGTTCTCCAGACCAACAGAGAAACGAACCATACCAGCATCAATACCAGCTGCAACAAGCTGCTCGTCGGATAACTGGCGATGTGTTTCACTTGCTGGATGCAGGACACAGGTACGGATATCTGCAACATGCACTTCGTTGGAGGCAAGCTTTAATGAATCCATGAATTTTGCCGCAGCCGGACGTCCGCCCTTGATGATAAAGGAGATAACACCGCAGGATTTGCCACCGAGATATTTTTCTGCAAGTGCATGGTTTGGATCAGAAGGAAGTGCTGGACAACTGACACTGACAACTGCGTCACTCTTTTCAAGGTATTCTGCAACTGCCATTGCATTTTCTGTATACTGCTTCATACGAACTGGAAGAGTCTCTAATCCGAGATTCAACAGGAATGCAGAATGTGCGGCTGGATATACACCGAAGTCACGCATGAGCTGCATTCTTGCCTTGACGATATATGCCATATTGCCATAAGATTTTGTATAGCAGGTTCCATGGTAGGATTCGTCAGGCTCGACAAGCTCTGGGAACTTGCCATTATCCCAGTTGAACTTGCCGCTGTCTACGATGACACCGCCGATCTGAACGGCATGTCCATCCATATATTTACTTGTGGAATGTACGACGATATCAGCACCGAAGTCAAAAGGTTTACAGAGAATCGGAGTTGCAAATGTGTTGTCTACGATCAATGGAACTCCCATTGCATGTGCAATATTTGCGAAACGCTCAATATCAAATACAGTCAGCGCCGGGTTTGCGATTGTCTCGCCAAACACGAGCTTTGTATTCTCTTTAAAACAGGCCTTGATCTCATCGTCAGACATATTTTTATCCACGTAGATACATTCAATGCCAAGCTTCTTCAAAGTGAAAGAGAACAGATTGATCGTGCCGCCGTAGATTTCAGGGGTACTGATGATGCTGTCACCAGCCTGACAGATATTTAAGATGGAAAGCAAGGTAGCTGCCTGTCCGGAAGTGGTACACATGGCACCGACACCACCTTCCAGGGCTGCAATTTTCTCCTCGACTGCCATGACTGTTGGATTGGCAAAACGGGAATAACAGAGTCCTTTTGTTGGATCATCAAAGATGCCGGCAACTTCTGCGGCAGATTCGTACACATACGTTGTACTTTGGACGATAGGCAGAACACGAGGCTCGCCATTCTTTGGTGTATAGCCTGCATGCAGGCATTTTGTTTCATCTTTCATTGTAATAAAACCCTCCTATGGTATATAGTAGTTACTATGATTTAATGTAACATAAATACTATATTAATACAACAGTCGGGTGTAAGCGAGAGCTTTGCATGTTATTTCGCGAAATAACGACGAAAAAAATGAGAAATTCTGAAAAAATTGCTTGCAAAATAAAATTCCGTATGGTAATATCTAACTCTGTGATATATTTTTATATTCCTTGCTTCCGACCAGTTCGGAGGCCAATAGACCATAAGGAGGTGCAATAACATGAACAAGTATGAATTGGCGTTGGTTGTTAGCGCAAAGATTGATGATGACGCAAGAACTGCTGTTGTAGATAAGGCTAAGGCTATTATCGAGAAGGCAGGCGGCACAATCACAAACGTTGACGAAAAAGGCAAGCTGAGATTAGCATACGAGATTCAGAAGATGAAGGAAGGTTTCTACTACTTCATCCAGTTTGATGCAAACGCTGAAGCTCCAGCTCAGATCGAAGCAAGTGTTCGTATTATGGAATCTGTTCTCAGATATCTTTGTGTTAGACAGGACGCAGAGTAATAGTTAGGAGGATTTCCGATGAACAAAGTAATTTTGATGGGTCGTTTAACTCGTGATCCGGAAGTTAGATATTCACAGGCTGCAGAGCCTTTAGCAATCGCAAGATATACACTTGCAGTTGACCGTAGATTCCAGAGAAGAGACAATTCTGGAAATGAGCAGACAGCAGATTTTATCTCCTGTGTTGCATTTGGCAGAAACGGAGAGTTTGCTGAGAAGTATTTGAAGCAGGGTACAAAGATTGCGATTACAGGTCGTATTCAGACAGGCAGCTATACCAATAAGGACGGCAATAAAGTTTATACAACAGAAGTTGTCGTAGAAGAGCAGGAGTTTGCAGAGAGCAAGAATGCATCTGGAAACAACGGCGGTGGATATCAGCAGGAAGACAGACCAGCACCTGGTAATGCCAGTGCAGATGGATTCATGGATATTCCAACAGGATTGACAGGCAACGATTTACCATTTAAGTAAGGAAATTAAATGGAGGTAATTAGTAATGGCTTACAATAAGACAGAGAAGAGCGATCGTCCAGACGCTCCTATGAAGAGAAGACCAATTCGTAGAAGAAAAAAGGTCTGTGTATTCTGTGCAGAGAAGAATGCAGTAATTGATTACAAGGATACAAACAAGCTTAAGAGATACATCTCTGAAAGAGGTAAGATTCTTCCTAGAAGAATTACTGGTAACTGTGCAAAGCATCAGCGTGCACTTACAGTTGCAATCAAGAGAGCAAGACACGTAGCTCTTATCCCTTACGTTGTAGAGTAAGAAGAACGTATAAAACTCCAATTTGCGGATTTCCGCAGATTGGAGTTCTTTTTTGTCATAATATATACGAATTGATACAAATTAGATACATTTTCATGGTAAGATAAGAACAGTAAAATAAAGGATACTGTGAGGAGATTGTGGTGAGAAAGATAAGAAAAAGACGAATGGCAGCCGTGATGGTACTCTGTGTGGGACTGCTCAGCGGATGTGCCGGCAAAACCCAGACGGATGATCTTGTGATCACGATACCGGAATATGAGAAAATTACATACACAACCGAGCCAGTCGTGCATGGAGACATTGCGCCGGTGCTCGATCTGCGATTGAAATCAGAACAGTTTGAACGGAAAGAATACTATCCTGATCATGATGAGATGGAGGTTGATCAGGTATTTGTCCATGTTGGAGATGTCGTGCAAAATGGAGACACACTTGTCACCTTCTCTTCGGAGGATATAACGGAGGAACGAAGACAGTATGAAAACCGTGTGGAAGAGGATGCGCTTCTGATCGACCATTATACGAAGCTGGATGCAATTAATCAGACAGATGAACACCAGGAGAGTATCGAGCAGTTAAAGAAAGACCAGGAGATTGCAGGACTGTACATCAAAGATCTGGACGCAAGACTGGAAGCTTATACGATTAAGGCAGAGGGAAGCGGCATTGTGAGCAGCCTGTCGGATATGCTTGATTATGGAACCGTGTATGCCGGAGATGCAGTTGTAACGATCCTGTATGGCTCGGACAATTATACTACGACGACAGAGGATGATTATGCGTTTGAGGTAGGACAGACATTTACGGCAACTTTTGGCGTTGGAAGCTATGAGGTCAGATTGACAGCGATTGATGTGCTGGCGTCGGATACGGATGCCGGGATGAAACGGCAGCTTACATTTACATTGGTTGACTCAGCGAAACGGCCAAGCTCGGATTCACTGAATCTGGAGATCGAGAAAAATGTGCTCAAGAATGTCCTGTATGTACCAGAGGATGCAATCGTGTATGTGGGAAATGACAATTACGTCTATGTGCTGGATGAAGACGGATTCCGACATGGCGTACAGGTGCAGACTGGGGCAACGATTGATGGCTATACAGTGATTGAAGATGGTTTAAAAGAGGGCGACAAGGTGGTGATTGCAAAATGAGAATCGGACAGAAACTAAAACGACAGCTGGGATTTTTGATGAGTGTACTCTGCGCGGTCTCTCTGGTTGCCTGTGGAACGAAATATGCAGATGCGCCAGCTTTGCTGGAACCGGTATCTGGAACGGAATCGTACCGGGAAGTATCTGTGGGAGATGTAGGCGATCTGAAAATCGCATATGGATCGATCGTGCCAACAGAACATGCGGTGTTCTGGACGACACAGGTCAGCGTGGCAGAAGTCCTTGTCGACGTTGGAGATTATGTGGAAGCTGGACAGGTGGTAGCTACTGCGGATCTGGAAGCGGCACAAAAGGCAAAACAGGATCTGGAAGAAGCCCGGAGTCTGCTCGTGCAAAAACGTGAGCTGGAGGTGCAGAAACAACAGCTCACGATACAGAAGCTGAATCTAAAACAGGCGGGAGAAAATCAACTGGGAGATTCTGACAGTGCTGCGAAAACAGGAAAAGAGATCGAGACGGAACAGGAAAATGCCAATTATGATGAACTGCTTTACAAGCACCAGCTTGCCGATTACGATGATCAGATTCAGAAGCAGCAGGAGATCATTGAAGATGGAACCCTCAAGGCAACTGCAAGCGGGTATGTTTCTTATGTGCGTCAGTTTACATATGGCAATCAGGTTACAAGCTCGATGAATGTTATCACGATTGCAGATTATGAGGATACATATATTCAGATACAGAATACAACGATCAAAGACAAGCTTCTGGAGAAATACGACCGTTATTATACGATACAGGATGGCGCGAAAATTTCGCTTCGGGAGTATGCCTATACAACACAGGAGCGCCTGACAGCCGAAAATCAGCAGAAATATCCGGCACTTCGAATGCAGTATGAGGATGCTCAAAAGAGCGCGCCAGTCGGTTCTGTAATCGCCGTTTATCTCGTCAGAGACCGCGTGGAAGATGTCCTGTATGTCGGAAACGATTCTATCTATGAGGACGATCAGGGATCATTTGTCTATGTAAAAAATGGGGAGCAGCGCGAACAGCGCTACATTGAGACAGGAGTCAGTGACACGGTAAATACAGAGGTGATATCCGGGCTTTCTGAGGGAGAAAAAGTGTATTATACATCAGAGGCTGCATGGCCGGATGCATATGAGGAATATACGGTAAGTGCTCCAACGAATTATGATTCGATGTTTTATACAAACCGCTATGCGATTGCAGATACGATGCGGATCAATTACACATCTCCATATGAAGGTACAATTCAGGAAATCTGTGTATCCAATGGAGATTATGTGCAAAAGGGCGATGTGTTACTCAAGGTTCGAACGAATGAAGGCAGCGCGAAGCTGGCGGAGATGCGGTCAGGAATTGAGGATATGAAAGAAAATCGTACGAAAGCAGTGCAGGCACATGAGAATACACTTCAGTCGCTGCAACAGGAAAAGCAGGCAGCGTTGACTGCCGGACAGACACCACTTGCAACCGGTACGGATGCACAGAAAGCAACCGACGGTGATGCAGAAGAACAGGCAAATCCGAATCTTTCATCTATGCTGGATGTCGATATTCAGATTGAGAATCTGGATTTTCAGATACAGACGCTGGATTATACATATCAGCTCAAGCAGTCAGAGGAAGCATATACGGAGGCAAGCTGTAACAATGACGGAACAGGTGTTATGTCAATCTGCGCTGAGCAGGAGGGCGAGGTGTTGGATTTCTGGAGAGACACCGGAGGCAAGCTGGAGCTTGACTCGGATATTCTGGCGATTGATACGCCGGTGAAGGAGAAATTGGCATTGTATGGTGGAAACAGCAAGGTTGCGAACGGGACACCTGTATCGGTGCAGGATGAGGAAAGTGGAAAGACGATACAGGGCATCATCTGTGGCTCCAACGGAATCACGGAAGGAACAAAGGAAGAGTATTATGTCACGACGGTAGGGGATCGTGTCTATATCACGCAGAGTCTGACGGACGACAGCCGGATGTACTATGTGAAATTAGACGGGAACGCATCCGTGGAGGATATGACCGGAAGTCAGATAATTTCCTATCCGCTGATTTCTTATTCGGATGTGTACACGATTCCGGCAGATGCGCTCTACACAGAGAAGGCGAACTCAGGCAAGGAGACATCCGGGGATTTCTATTATGTGTGGAAAATCGTAGATGGAAATATCGAGAAACAATATGTGGATGCAGCAATCTGCAACAGCGCACAGGATACATCCAAATATAAAAAGGGCGATGTAGTGGCATGTATATTTAATGGTATTTCGGAGGGAGATATACTGGCGGGACCAGTTTCAGAGGAAGAGGAGTAAAAGATGATACGGTTCGTTTTACAAAAAATTAAAAACAAAAAATGGTTGACGACCTGCCTGCTTCTGGGACTTGTCTTCCTTGTGGCGGCGGTTTCCTGTCAGCCAATGTTCAAGGCAGGCTCGCTCAACAAGATGCTGCTGGACAGCTTTCATAATGCAGGTGAGGAAGCAGAGGCATATCCGACGGTGATCGGAAGAACAGGTGCTTATGTGACGGAGAAACGTCAGACAGCTGCGGCTGTGCTCGACGGTGTGAAAGGGTATCAGCAGACATGGGAGAAATATCTTGGATCCATAAAGGCGGTGAATACGCAGACTATTCTGACGCTGGATGAACAGTCCGCACAGGGCGCGTATGGTGGAAAAGGAAAATATCTGAGGGTATCGTATATGCCGGATATGCTGGCACATACACAGGTGCTTGTCGGCGAGGACTACGATGCGTATGCTGAGAATCTGTATGGCTGTATGTTGTCCGAGAGTGTGATGGATGCCTGCGGCTTTACAGTCGGTGAGACATTGGAATTCCCACTTTGGACAGATGCAGACGGGGAAACGCTGAAGCTGCAGATCTGTGGTATCTTCAAGGAGACGGACAGCACAGACACCTTCTGGTATACAGCGCCGAATACGATGGAACAGGAGATGTTTGTAAGTGAGGAAACCTTTGATGCCATCGTGAAGCAGTTTGCACCGGAAAAGATCAACTATGCGACCAATGTGCTGCTTGATTATACGAAGATCAATCAGAAGAATGTAGCAGATGTGCAATATTATATCGAGCAATTTCATAAGGAGGATGAGAGCTTTACCGATTCGTTCCTGAATCTGCTCAAGCAGTACCAGAAGGACAAGAAAACGATAGATATCACGCTCTGGGTATTGGAGCTTCCGTTGCTTGGTCTGGTGCTTGCATTTATCTATATGGTGACTGGACAGATCATCGACACAGAACAGGGCGAGATCGCCATGATGCGGAGCCGGGGATACCGCCGCAGCCAGATTGTAGCGCTCTATGCGTTGCAGGCGTGTATTCTCTGTCTGGTGGCAATGCTGATTGGAACGCCACTTGGATATGGACTTTGTAAGCTGGCTGCATCGACCACAGATTTCCTGACATTCCGTGCCGGGAATCTCTCGATGTATCATTTTACACCAGTGATGCTTGTCTATGGACTGGCGGCGTCTGTCGTTGGAATTCTGTTCATCCTGATTCCGGTCGTGATTCATTCCGGGGTATCGATCGTACAGCAAAAATCTGATCAGAAGATCAACAAGAAGATGTTCTGGGAAAAATATTTTCTGGATATCGTGTTGCTTGGCGTTTCAATCTATCTGCTTCACAATTTCAATCAGGAGATTGATAAGATCCGTGCACGGGCACTGCTTGGGGCGAAGATGGATCCGTTGATCTTCTTAGATTCTGTATTGTTTATCGTGGCGATGGGACTTGTTGTGCTGCGGTTGCTGCATTATCTTGTGCAGCTTGTCTATCATATCGGCAGAAAAAAGTGGCGTCCGGCAGTGTACGCATCGTTCTTACAGATCACGCGGAACTTCCGCAAGCAGGGCTTTATCTCGGTATTTTTGATTCTGACCGTGGCGATGGGACTGTTCAATGCCAATGCGGCGCGCACGATCAACCAGAACTATGAAAACCGGATCCGCTATGCAGATGGAGCCGATATCCGTTTGCAGGAGACATGGAAGATGCAGGCATTTTATGTGTCTGCCAATGATATCGACTATAACTATGTGGAGCCAGATCCGGTCAAATATGACGAGCCGGTCAAGCAGGGACTTTGCACGAGCATGGCAAAGGTAATCCGAACCAACAATATATCGGTAAGCCGGGGAAAAACGAAGATTGCTAACTGTGAGTTCATGGGAATCCATACAAAAGATTTTGGTGAGACTGCGTATTTGCAGGAGGAACTAAACAGAGACGTTCATTGGTATACATATTTAAATGAACTGGCACAGCAGGAAAATGGTGTGATTCTGTCGAAGAATCTGGCAGCGGCACTGGAGGTCAAAGTGGGGGATGTTGTGGATTGTTCCAGATATGGGGATTCCGTGATGAAGAAGGAGACGGTGCGCGGTACGATCAGCGGAAAGGTTGTAGCGGTTGTAGATGCGTGGCCGGGTTTTGTACAGTATACATATGAGGATGGAGAAGAAACCGAGCATTATCTGATCGTCGCAAACTATGCGAAAACGGTGCAGAGCTTCAAGATTTCTCCATATGAGATATGGTACAAGCTGGCAGATGGCGTGGACAGTGATGCGGTACGGGCTGTGATCGACGCGAGTGGAACGAAGTTGTCGGCATATACCGCTTTGGACCGGGATATTGATGCGATGAAGGAAACAGCGATGATACGGATTACAAACGGAATGTTCACTTTGAGCTTTGTCATTGCATTGATTCTATGTATGATTGGATTCCTGATTTACTGGATCTCATCGATCCGGCAGCGGGAATTGTTATTTGGTGTATATCGGGCGATGGGCTTAAGCGAGAAGGAGATAAACCGTATGCTTGTAAACGAGCATCTGTTTTCCACATTGCCATCGATTCTGGCAGGTGGTGCCTGCGGCGGTGTGGCGACATATCTGTTTGTGCGGTTATTTGGTGTGATTTATCTGCCGCAGAAACATAACTTAAGCATCTATGTCTATCTCGACCAGATGGATGTGTTGAAGCTTGTCGCGGTGCTCCTGGTTATGATTTTGCTGTGTATCGTGATCCTGCGGCGGCTGGTACGGAGTCTGAATATCACGCAGGCATTGAAATTAGGAGAGGAGTAGGAGTTTCGCTTATGAATATCATTGAAGCAAGAAATATTACACGGATGTTCCCGGTTGGTGACGGCGAATTCTACGCCTTGAAGCATGTCGATATTGATATACCGGCAGGGAAACTTACGATATTGAAGGGACGTTCTGGAAGTGGAAAGACCACATTGATGAATATATTAAGTGCCCTGGATGCACCGACAGAGGGGGATGTCAGTTTCGATGGACAGGTGTATTCGGAGATGGAAGATGCACAGAAGGAACAACTGCGAAGAAAAGAAATTGGGTTTGTCTTTCAGGCAGTTGCGTTGATCCCGATTATGAATGCATATGAGAATGTGGATTTTGCAATGCGGCTGGCAGAACCGGAGCTGACCGCGAAGGAGGTTGACGAACGGATCAGGGAGACACTTGCCTTGGTCGGAATGGAAGAGCGTATGCGGCATATGCCGGGACAGATGTCCGGTGGAGAGCAACAGCGGGTCGCAATCGCGCGGGCAGTGGCACACCGACCGAAGGTTGTGTTTGCAGATGAACCGACCGGAGCGCTGGATACCGAGTCTGGACTTCGGGTCATGCAGTTGTTCCGAAACCTGATCGAGAAAGAAGGCGTGACGATCGTTATGACAACACATGATCCAAACCTGATGGAGCTTGGTGATGTTGTCTATGAGTTGGAGGATGGTGAGATTATTGACAGACAAATACGAGAATGATACATTGGAAGATAGGAAAAACGACATGGCGGAGGTGGCAGATCTGGCGGAAACTGCCCCTCTGATCGTCTGCGATTCTCTCGTGAAGATCTATAAGACAAAAGAGGTTGAGGTGCTTGCTTTGCAGGGACTTGACCTGACGGTCAACCGCGGGGAGCTGATGGCAATCATCGGGAAGAGTGGAAGCGGAAAAAGTACGCTTATGAATATCGTTGGAGGTCTGGAAGTGCCATCCGCCGGACGGATCATCGTGGACGGGCAGAATCTGGCGGAATTTACAGAGCGTCAGATGGTGCAGTACCGGAAGAAACAGATCGGGTTTGTATGGCAGAAGAGCGGACGGAATCTGTTTCCGTATCTGACTTCGCTGGAAAATATTGAGGCACCAATGCTTGCAATCCATAAAAGCGCGAAGAAACGGCGGGAGAAGGCAGAGGAATTGCTGGCGTTAGTTGGCATGGAGCATAAACGGGATTCTTACCCGGCACAGATGTCTGGTGGAGAACAGCAGAGAGTGGCAATCGCAGTCGCGCTTGCAAACGAGCCGGAAATTCTGCTCGCCGATGAGCCGACCGGAGCGGTTGATACAAAGACTTCTTCGAACATTCAGGATCTGTTCCGGAAGTTAAACCGGGAGCTTGGACTTACGATCATCATAGTCACGCATGATATGAAACTTGCACATAAGGTAGACCGTGTTGTCATGATTTCGGATGGCAAGATCAGTACAGAGAAGATCCTGAAACAGCATTACCGGGATATGCTGGATCAGTTGGAATCACCGGATATGACGGATGAGACACATGAGGAATATTCCGTGCTGGATAAGGCACATCGTGTGCAGCTGAGCGATGATATGCTTGCGGCAGCAGGCATTGATACGAACAAGGTCAAGGTGCGCATCGAGGATGGACGCGTCGTGATCGAGGCGGAGGAAAAGAAAGAATGATTAAGATACTGGTAGTGGAGGATGAACGCGCGATTTCGGATCTCATTCGGATGAATCTGGAGGATGCCGGATATGCCTGCACCTGTGTATATGATGGTATGGCGGCAGCGGATCAGATAGAGACACAGACGTTTGATCTGGTTTTACTGGATATCATGCTGCCGAAGGCAGATGGATATGAGCTGTTAGAATATATCAAACCGACAGGAATACCGGTGATCTTCCTGACGGCAAAGGCAGGGCTTGACGACCGGGTGAAGGGGTTGAATCTGGGAGCAGAAGATTACATTGTGAAACCATTTGAGATTGTCGAACTGATCGCCCGGGTACAGGTTGTACTGCGGCGGTTCCATAAGGATGCGACAAAGCTTGTGTATGGCGATCTTGTCATCAATACGGATAATCGCACGGTGCTGCGAGATGGTGTACCAGTCGAACTGACACCAAAAGAATTTATGCTGCTGGAGATATTTGTGCGCAACAGAAATATTACCCTGTTTCGGGACAAAATCTACGAGCTTGTCTGGGAAAATGACAGCTACGGCGATACGCGTACCCTTGATCTGCATGTACAGCGTCTCCGTAAAAAGCTTGGTCTGACTGACAAGCTGAAGACGATTTACAAGGTTGGATACCGGCTGGAAGATTAAAGGAATAGAGAAGATTCGTGAAGTTTCGTTATAAAGTTGTAATTATCAATATCATATTATTATCGCTTGGAATTGGAACCGTCGGATTCTTTATGATCCGTCGGAATTTCCAGCTTGCGCTTGATGCACAGATCAAAACCTCGATCGAGGAAAACAATCTGCTGCAATCGACGATCGAGTATCGTTTGCTCGATACGATCAATTCATCCCCATCGAATCTTGTATATCAGATGAAGAATTTAAGTGCCGATGTTGTAGGTAAGATGGGCGGTAACAACAAAGGTGTCTATGTGTTCTACGATGGTGCGGAGGTTGTGCATTCTGCGTCAGACGACAATAAACTTTCCTGCCCGGAGGAGCTGTGGAGTACCGCAGTGATCGGGCAGAAGCAGTACATGATTACAAAGGAAGCCGGGCGGTATTATCTGTTTTCCTGTTCGACAAGTCTGGTTCAGGACAAAATGATGAATATTATCAATGCGCGGGATATCACCGAGACATATCAACTCGTGGAAACGGAGAGACGGTATTTTGTGCTGCTTTTAGGAATTGTCGTGCTTTGCTGTACGGTTGCAGTGTTTGTGATTACCTATCTTCTGACGAAGCCTTTGGAGACGTTGAACCGGGCGTCGAAGAAGTTTGGAGAGGGCGATTACGAGAGCCGCGTGCATCTGCGCAGTCACGATGAAGTAGGTACACTGGCACAGACCTACAACCAGATGGCGGATGCAGTGTGTGAGCATATGGATGAACTGAAGGGAATGGTGACACGGCAGGAACAGTTCGTGGCAGATTTCACGCATGAGGTCAAAACGCCGATGACAACGATCATCGGGTATGCGGACATGCTGCGTTCCAAGGAGATGAAAAGGGAGAATCAGGTGCTTGCGGCATCGTATATTTTCCATGAAGGAAAACGTCTTGAGGCGATGTCGATGAAGCTGTTTGAATTTATTTACACGAAACACAGAAAGATTGAGTTTCAACCGATCTCGGTTGTGAGCTTCATGCAGGAGGTTACGGAGAGTGTGACGCCGATCCTGGCGCAGAAGAACCAGACGATTGTCTGTACGACGGTGGAAGCGAGGATCGAGGGAGACAGCAATCTTTTGAAATCCGCATTTATCAATATTATAGACAACGCCAGAAAGGCGTCAGAGCAAGGAAGTGAGATCTGGTTCTTTGCGAAGCAGACGGACGATGGCGTGCAGATTGGCGTGCAGGATTTTGGTGTTGGTATCAGTGAAGAACATTTACAAAGAATCTTCGATGAGTTTTATATGGTAGATAAATCGCGTTCACGGAAAGAGGGCGGTGCGGGACTTGGACTTTCGCTTGCGGCATCCATTGTGGAAAGCCATGGGGAGAAGCTGGAGATCGAAAGTACAGTTGGAGAGGGCACAACAATGTGGGTGGTATTTCATGAGAAAAATCTTACAGAACAATAAAATACGCGTCGGACTGTTATTTGTCTGTTGTGCGCTGATCGTCGTGCTAAGCATCGTAGCACCGAAATATCTGCTTGCACGGACGCTTACGGAACAGACGAATCACGTCGAGGTGGCACCGGAGGAATATTATCTGGAAGCGGGAACGATGATGTCACGCAATACATCCTCAAATCTCTCGGCTGTCGATCGGATCAAGCTGATCTCCGGCACATGGGACAGTAACATGACAAAATGCGATATCACAGAGGGCTTTCTGGATGAAGTCGAAGCGGTGGAACTTGCGAAGAAGCAGTTGGATGTCTATTACAAGCAGGGCGTGTATCCGTATTCCGTGCAGATACAGTATGACAATCTGTATTCATATTCGTCAGAACTTTACTGCTACACGGACACCAGCTTTGATACCTATACGGCATATCTCTGGAAGATCACATTTACGAAGTATGATAACAGCGTGGAGAATATCGTTTATATGACAGAGAGTGGGACAATCCTGCTTGCATGGACAAACAACACGAAGTTTGCGCAGACAACAACACTTCTGGACTTCTATGAAAATGTGCAGATACGGGATGTCCTTGGGGAAAATAAGCTGTACACGGCAAGTGCGATGAAGTATATGCCAGTTGCTTCTGTGACGATTCCTTACCCGGACGTAGAGGAGATAAAAGAAATTAAAAATGGAGCATTGATCACACTCCGGGTATCTGGCGACTTAGAGAACCTACAGGCATTGCAATATACGACGGAGCATGGACAGGGAATCGTCCTGATGCCATTACAGAACAACAAATGATATATTTTCTCATATATAATTCTTGATTTTCAAAATAAGTTCCTGTATGATGCATATAGTTAGTTAAAACTAACTTATATGCATCAAGGTGAGGAAACGATATGCCAATACAGGAACTGGTTCAAATCAAACAATCAAACGATCTCGAAAAAAACACAGCCGTGATGATGGCGGTCAATTGTGCACCGGTGATCAAGGGAAGCAAGGCTTCGAATCTGATCACAGTGACAATGCAGGAGTTTTACATGATCCGGAAGCTTGTGCGGGGAACCGGGATTTCTTATCATCTTCTAAAAATCAAAGCGAATAAATTCATGTTATTTTTGTATCGGAGAGAAGCACTCAAACGCTACATTCTATCTGAGAAGGTACAGAAATTTCTGCGTGGTTATGGCTATCCGGCAGGTGATTTTTCTGCGATGCTGCATAGACTGTTTTCGCGTGTGGAACAGTATAGCAGAGGAGAGATTGCATATCCACATGAGATGGGAGCTTTCCTGGAGTATCCGATCGAGGACATCTTAGGATTTATGGAGAATGATGGAGAGAATTTTTCCTTTTATGGATATTGGAAGGTCTATCACAATGAGCAGGAGATGACACAGTTGTTTCAGCGTTTTGATGAGGAACGGGAGCATGTGCTGCAGGAGATTCTGGAAGGCAAGACAATCCGGGAGATCGCAGTCTGAGCTGTGACTTGCAAAACGCCAAATATATAACAAAAAGAAAGGGATAAGTTATGAGCAAAGTAAGTATTGTATATTGGAGCGGAACAGGAAATACAGCCATGATGGCAGGCAGTATCGCAGACGGTGTAGCAGCCGCAGGCGGTGAGGCAGAGCTGATCACGGTAGATCAGGCAAGCGTTGATGCATTGAAGGATGCATCTGTGATCGCACTTGGCTGTCCATCTATGGGCGCAGAGCAGCTGGAAGAGACACAGATGGAGCCATTTATGTGTGAGCTTGATGGCGTGATCGCTGGAAAGCAGATTGCACTGTTTGGTTCTTACGGCTGGGGCAACCAGGAGTGGATGCGTGACTGGGAGGATCGTATCGTTGCAGATGGCGCAACAGTTGTAAATGGCGAGGGTATCGCAGTAAACGGAACACCTGGTCCGGACGCAGAAGATGAACTGAAGGCACTTGGTCAGACACTCGCAAGTCTGTAATAATTGCGATTATTTAATATTTATCTGGAATAGATACAAATTTGATACATTCCTATGCTACACTGAAACCATCAAATCAGAAGGGGGAGGAATCCGAGATGAAACGATGGATAAAAGTGCTATGCATAGGAATGTTTTTTTCGCTATTAACCGGATGTGGAAAAAAACGGGGCGATGTTGGCGCAGATTATCAGAAAAATGCTGAGGGAGGTACATTTGAGGCGGGAGAACCAACGAATATAAGCTATCAGGTTGCCGGAAATAACAATGTGACATTTACGGTCGATGCCGATGTGACAGGAGGCGAGCGGCTCTCTGGCAGCCGGTGCTATGGAGCAAAACCACAGGTGCTCGATGACGCGTATGTGGAAGCAAAGGTATATCCGGTATTTGATGTGGGAACGGCACAGTCGGTAAAACCATATATGGTATGTACAGATAAAGAGATGGATGACCGAAGAGATGCTCTTTGGGCAGAGATAGACAAGGTGTATCAACAACCGGCATCCCAGACGGATGCCGTCTCTGAGATCTGGAGGTATGGGTATTTTGCGGATATGAGTGAGTTGAATTGCAGTATGGACACGAAGGGACAGGCGACGCATACAATTTTGACAGGGGAAGAAAAAGTGGATCCGAGAATACCGGTTACAGCAACCAACCAGAAAACCTATAGCTATGTCGATGCAGAAGGTAAGGATATCAGCCGGGCAAGAGTGGATGGTGAAATCGATGGTCTGCCATATGTATATGAAACGTATTATCGGGCGGCTTCGGACAGCGAAGAAAATGTAAACTGGGTTACCTTATATATGCGGTACGACAGATATCGGAAGCAGATCCTTGTGCGACCGAAGGAGGACGGGGATGAAATCCCGGATCTGGGTGAGGCGGATGCACAGGCGGTTGCAGATGCATTTTTACAGAAGCTTGGATATGGAGACTTTGTATGTTGTGGAACGGAGATTGGTGCTTATAGGGAAAGGGACGAAGACCCTGATACGATGAGTGCCAATCTGATTGATCACTGGTATTGCTTTTCCTATAGCCGGAAGGTGGATGGGATTTCTGCAGCGGTTACAGCAGGTGTCAATGATTTACGGTTTGGCGTATCGGGGGAGCTGACAGCTCCGCAGGAGACCATCGATGTTACGGTGGATGCACAGGGCGTTGCAACTGTGAAGATACAGGCAAATCAATATGAATTAGAGGAAGAAGGAACCGGTATCACGTCCTATCTTACCTTTGAACAGGTGGATGCAGCCGCTCAGAAATATATGAGTGAATATAAACAACCGGACTATATCACGAAGAATGTGACACAGGCGATCACCATAACACATGTAAAGCTAAATTATGCTTATGTGCGTTATACAGATGGAAACTACAATATGATCCCTGTGTGGGCATACTATGGATATCAGTTTGAACAAAATCCATATCAAGAAAGATACAGTGGAGATGCTTCACCGCGGGAATGTTTCATGTTTGGAGTCAGTGCGGTGGATGGACAGATTATCGAGGGCGTGTATTCCAAGGTTGTAGCAAATCCGTTTGATCTATAAAAAGGGGAGGATAGTATCATGAGACGATGGAATAAAGTGATCTTCTTAGGGGTAACATGTCTGGCGCTTGCCGGCTGCGGAAAAGACCGGGGCGATGAACTGGCGAAGGACTACCAGAAGAACGACGAGCTGGCGAGTGATACATCTGCAGATGCAGATATTACAGGACATCTGACCTATGAGCTTATCAGTGATTCCGGAATCACATTCACGGTGGATGCCGATGCGACAGGCGGTGGAAAGCTTGCAGAAAGTCACTGCTATGGGGCAAAACCTGTGGAAGTGGATGAGGCATATCTAAAGGAGCATGTCTATACAATATTTGACGAGGGGACTTTGCAGCAGGTCAAACCGTATGAGGTGTGCAGTCAGCAGGAGCTTGCAAACAGACAGAATCAATTACTTCAAAGACAGCAGGAATTACAGTTACAGACAGATACGGAGAACAGTTCCGTTCATGCAATATGGGAAAATGGTATTCAGTCGGATTTGGAAACGGAGGACTGGCTTGCAGATCAACGGGATGAGTCAATGGTCACAGAGGAAACAGGAAAGGCTATTTATACATATGAGATTGCAGATGGAATCACGACGAGTCTTGCTCGCGTGGATGGTGAAATCGATGAGATCCCGTATGTATATACATGTGCATATTATGACTCGAATGCATATCCTTATTCCAGCATGCGTTACATGCGGTATGATATGTATTCGTATGAAGCGAAAATTACAGTGCGGCCGAAAACAGAGGAAGATGCCGTGGAGGGGCTGGATATAAGAGAGGCGGAGGCAAAGGCCGATGAGTTTCTTGCAAAACTTGGATATGACGATTTCACATGCTTTGAAACCGGTATTGGAGCAAAACTCGTTGCAAATGAAGATGCCGCATCTATGAATCCGAGTACGTTGAACGATTGTGCGTACTGCTTTAGTTACACTCGTACGAGGGATGGAATTCCGGTAGCTGGGACACCCGGTGCATATAATTTTACATTTGGAATTGCCAATCAACTGCCGGCTTCGGAAGAGGTGATCACGGTTGCGGTAGATGTTGACGGCGTGGCTGTGGCAGATATACAGTCAGCGCCATATGACGTGGAAGAGACCGGAATCGGAATTGAAAGTGTTCTTACCCTGGAACAGGTGGATGCAGCGGCGCAGAACTATATGCAGAAATTTGAAAAGACGAATGCCTATGCAGATGTCCATAAGATAATGATAGACCGGGTGGAGCTAAATTATGTCTATGTGTGTTATACGGATGGAAAATGTAATGTGATTCCGATATGGGCGTATTATGGATCTACGAGAGAAGGGGGAAAAGAGCGATATCTGTTTGGAGTCAGTGCCGTGGACGGTCAGATCGTGGAAGGGCAGTATATGTATTATTTAGATCTTACATTCACAGTATAATGAAGCCGGCTGTTTATTTATTTGACGGATAAATAGACGATATCGAGATTCTATTGGAGAGTGCGTTGCACTCTCCTTTTTTTTATGGTAAAATTTCAGTGGTTTAGTTTGGAAAAACGAGTAAAATATAAAATAAACGAAAAAAAGATGGAAGGTGAGCATATGCGTCTTCATTTTACGAAGATGGAAGGGCTTGGCAATGACTATGTCTATGTCAATTGTTTCAAGGAAAAAGTAGAGCATCCGTCGGAGCTTGCAGTGCGGGTATCAGACCGGCATTTCGGAATTGGCTCAGATGGACTGATCCTGATCAAGCCGTCGGAGGTGGCGGATTTCAAGATGGATATGTACAATGCGGACGGCACGCAGAGTGAGATGTGTGGAAACGGTATCCGCTGCGTCGGAAAGTATGTGTATGATTATGGGCTGACGGATAAAACTTCCGTGTCCATCGAGACGCTGGCAGGTATTAAATATCTGGAGTTTACATTTGGCGATGAGGAGAAAAACGGACGGAAGACAGTAGAACTTGTGCGTGTCAATATGGGAGCCCCGATTCTTGCACCAGAGGACGTACCAGTGGATCTGCCGGATGCAGGGGATATCGTGCAGGATTATCCAATCATGGTAGCGGGAAAAGAATACCGCATTACCTGCGTATCCATGGGTAACCCACATTGTGTGAGCTTCGTGGACGACGTCGACAACTTCCCGTTGGAGGAAGTAGGACCGCTGTTCGAGAACAATCCAATCTTTCCGCGTCGTGTCAATGCAGAGTTTGTCGAGCTAGTCAGCCCGACGTATGCGAAGATGCGTGTATGGGAGCGTGGAACCGGCGAGACACTTGCCTGTGGAACCGGTACCTGTGCGACTGCCGTTGCCTGCATCTTAAATGGCAAGACAGAAGATGAAGTGACAGTGAAGCTGCTTGGCGGCGAACTTATCATCCGCTGGGACCGCGACGCGAATATCATCTACATGACAGGCCCTGCCAAGGTCGTCTTCGACGGAGAAATTGAAGTATAGGGATTATAATCCAGACAAGGCAGAGTTTACGAAAACATATATTTTGTTTGCAAAATCGCATAGAATATAATGGAGACGGATTAAAAATTTAAAATATTATATTAGAGAAAATGTTAATAGAGGTGACCGGATTATACAATTCTCAAGCAGACCATTGAAACACGCTGGTACTTAATGAGTGCCAGCTTGCCTGGCACGAGTTTAGTACCACTGCGTGTTGAACTGAGCGAGAGCGCGTCTGCGGAGAATTGTATAATCCGGGCAACTCGTATAAGAATATGTATATTGTACAATTTAGGAGGAAAAGACATGTTTAAAGTAAACGACAACTATTTGAAGCTTCCGGGAAGTTACCTCTTCTCAACCATCGGCAAGAAAGTACGTGCGTATCAGGAGGCAAATCCTGACAAGGAGATCATCCGTCTTGGTATCGGTGATGTAACCCAGCCACTCGCACCGGCAATCATCGACCGTCTGCATGAGGCAGTATCCGAGATGGGCGTGCAGGAGACATTTAAGGGCTATGCACCTGACCTTGGTTATGAGTTTTTGCGTAGTGCGATCGTAAAGAACGATTACAATGCACGCGGTGTTGACATCGCAATCGACGAAGTATTTGTCAGTGACGGTGCAAAATGTGATTCCGGAAATATTCAGGAGATCTTTTCCCTTGACAATAAGATCGCTGTCTGCGATCCTGTATATCCGGTTTATGTAGATTCGAATGTTATGGCAGGAAGAACCGGAACGTATGATGCAACAACCGGTCTTTGGAGCGATGTGATCTACATGCCATGTAAGGAAGAAAATGGATTCGCACCAGAACTTCCAGAGGAGACACCGGATATCATATATCTGTGTTTCCCGAACAACCCGACCGGTGCAACGATCACGAAGGATCAGTTGCAGAAATGGGTAGATTACGCAAACGAAAAGCATGCAGTGATCATCTACGATGCTGCATATGAGGCATATATCAGTGAGCCGGATGTACCACATACCATCTATGAGTGTGACGGTGCAAAGACTTGTGCAATCGAGCTTCGAAGCTTCTCGAAGAATGCCGGATTTACCGGAACAAGACTTGGATTTACAGTGATTCCAAAGGAGTTAAAATCCGCAGATGGTGTTGCCCTGAATCCACTTTGGGCAAGACGCCATGGAACAAAATACAACGGTGCTCCGTATATTGTGCAGGCAGCCGGTGAAGCTGTGTATTCTGAGGCAGGAAAGAAGCAGACTGGCGAGCAGATCGCATACTATATGAAGAATGCAAAGTATATCTTTGATGGATTGAAGAGTTCCGGATATTCGGTATCCGGTGGTGTGAACGCACCATATATCTGGCTGAAGACACCGGATGGCATGAGCTCATGGGAGTTCTTCGATTATCTGTTAGAGAAGGCAAATGTCGTTGGTACACCGGGTTCGGGATTTGGACCAAGCGGCGAAGGATATTTCCGTCTGACTGCATTTGGAACCTATGAGAATACGGTTAAGGCAATTGACCGGATGAAGGCGCTGTAACAGGTTGTTGGTATGACAGAGAATGTTTATAAGCTTGTTATGTTAGGGTTTGTAACTGGATCGTGGCTGTTTTTAAGCTCCATGTTCCTGCTGAAACGGAAACCGAGATCGTTTCTGTTTCATGCAGGCATGTGGGCTGTGTTGATGGTATATTTTATACTGTATGAGTTTTTGATGAGTTATCACGGTGAGGTAGCGTGGTTTCCGGCAGGACTCGTGGAGATTGCAGTCATGATGACGGTTGTTGCCGTGAATAACGAGGGAAATCTATGGAGAAACTTCTGCATCGTTGTGTTACAACAGGGTGTTGGAAGTCTGTTTTTTACAATGGCGGCGCTGCCATTTCCGAAGCTGCAGGAGTACCAGCTGAGTATTATCGGATTCCAGCCACTTCCAATATCTGTTACGAACTTTTTGATTTTGGGGTTGATGAATGTGTGCTGTGTCATTGCAACACTTATTCTGAAATTCATTTTCCGGAAGGAATATACCGGGGATGGACGTCTGTACCGGAATATCATGATCGGGTATATTCTGATCGCGTACGTATCCCTTGCTTCGCGCTGGAAGCTGATTGACCGGATACGACAGGGCGATGTGGAAATCAGTAATTTTGTTGTTTTGTATGTGGTGTGGATCATAGGAATTGTGATTTTATGCAATTATGTTCCGTATGTCTATAACCGGTCAGAAGCCAGATGGCAGAAAAAAGAACAGCAGATGCTGGCACAGATGCTGGCAGAGAGTGAACGCCACTATGAGCGGCTGGTAGAAGCACCGTTTGTCTATGGACAGACACTGAGTGGAAATGTGACGCTGGATGCAGTGGTGGCAGATTATACGAAGCGTGCGCAGGAACGAACGCTTTTGTTTGATGCTGTCGTAGAGCCGGTACATATATCGGATATGGCAGAGCTGGATGTGACGGTAATCGCCGATGCGATGTTAGAAACGGCATTTACACATGTCTCGACAGGTGCTGATGCGTTTGTACAGTTTACCGTGCGACAGAGAAAGGGCAGTTTGTTTCTGGATGTCGATTATATGACAGGAAAACGAATCCTGCGCAAGAAGGAACAGACGCTTGCAGAAGCCCTGATCAGAAAATATGAGGGCAGTAAACAGATCAGAAGAAAAGGAAAAGAACGGCAGATTTGTGTGCTGCTTCCAAATCAGGTACAGAAGGAAGAAACAAAGGGATAAATTGTGGGGGTACTATGGTAGAAGAATTATTTTCTGTGTTGGCACTGGGGCTAGAGATTTCCGTGTGGTTGTTTATAACGTGCATGGTTTTGATTAAGCGGAGACGGCGGAGCATATGGATGCGTCTGCTGTCTCTGTTTATGATTGTCGGGTATTTTGAAATCTACGAAGTTTTGATGTTTTATCATGGAGAGAAGCTTTGGCTTTATAGCGGACTGACAGAAATCCTGATGCTGGCATTGTTAATTGTAATCAATAACGAAGGATGCTTCTGGCGCAATTACTGTATCTTGATTTTGGAACAGGGCATGACCAGTCTGTTATTTTCCATTTTCGGTTACGCATCTCCAGATTTGAATGAAGATCTGACAAAATTAGTAAGCTTTACACCGGTTGCACCGGTTCGGGCATGCATTCTGGTGTTTGGAGTGATGTCACTGGCATTTATTCTCTCAGCACTCTTCTTAAAGAAAATGTTCAAGCAGGAGTATGAGGGAAGCGGGTATATCTACAAACGGATTGTATTTGGCTACACGTTTATCTCGTATGTGTCTCTGGCATCCCGCTGGAAGCTGATTGATCAGTTGCGGAAAAATACAATTGCAGGGTACGAGGTACTGGCACTGGGTATCGTGTGGGTTGTATCTTTGATTATGGTTTGTAATTATGTGCCATATGTGTATAATAAACTTGATATCGTATGGCGAAAACGGGAGCAGGAAACGCTGCAAAAATTACAGGCGGAAAGTCAGATGCATTATGCAGCACTTGCAAAACAGCCATTTGTCTATGGACAGAACCTGAGTGGAAATGTTACACTAGATGCAGTCGTGGCGGATTATGCGAAGCGTGCACAGGCACGTGCGCTGCTGTTTGAGGCAGTCGTGGAACCGCTGCAATGTACGGATAAGGCGGAACTGGATGTAACGGTAATTGTGGATGCGATGCTGGAGACGGCATTTGCAGGAGTTGTTGAAGAGGCGGACGCATTTGTACAGCTTACAGTGAGTGAGCGGAAGGGCAGTTTGTTTCTGGATGTTGACTATGTGACGGGAAAACGAGTACCGCACAAAAAGGAACAGGCACTTGCGGATGCACTGATCGGCAAATATGATGGCAGTAAACAACTGCGGAAAAAAGGAAGAGAACGGCAGATCTGTGTGTTGCTTCCGCAGTCTACGGTTCGCCGCTGAAAGAGAAATACGAAGGAACGGAACGATTATTACGATGAAGATTATTATATGTGATGATGAACGAATGGATGCCGAGCGCGCGAAAATAATATTACTTTCCTGCAAATGTGTTCAGGAGGAAGACATTACGATTCTTACACCACAGGAGATGCATCTGGGACTGGAGGTGCAGGATATAAAATGTGATATTGCGATTATGGATATCGAGTATGAAAACCGGCAGTTCAACGGGATTACATTAAGCAAAGAGTTAAATAAAAAGCTGCCGCTGTGCCAGATCATCTATCTGACATGGGTATTGGAATTTGCACCGGAAGTGTATGATACGATCCACTGCTATTTTGTGTTAAAGCAAAACGAGGAGAAGATGTTGCCGCGTGCGATGGAAAAGGCGATACAGATTTATTGTGATCAGGAAGACCATGAAATTATTGAACTTAGAAATCATGGAAAGATGATGTATATCCGGCAGGCAGATATTATATATGCCGAGAGACAGGATCGGATTGTGCAGATTCACACAGCACAGGGAACGTACCAATGTTATCAGTCATTGACGAAGATTATGAAACTTCTCGGAAGAAATTTCCTGCGCTGTCATGGCGGATATGTTGTGAATTATAATTATATTGATACTGTGATGCGGGAAAGCGTGATTTTGTCAAATGGTACGGAGATTCCGATTGGACGGACATACCGGACATCATTTCATGAACAGTACATGCGTATGGTAGAACAGCATGTGTAATACAGATACAGGGAGAAATGCAAATGGAAAAAACAGTGGGGATTGGACTGTTTGCCTTGCTGGTTGTGGGCGTTGCCTTTGTGCAGGTGCATTATTACCGGGAGCGGCAGCGGGCAAAGGCAGAGTGTGAACGGCTGGAGCAAAGCATCGGGCAGATGCAGAAGCAATATGTCGATGTGGTAAAACAGAACCAGTCATATCGCCAGATGAATCATGAATTAAAAAAGTATCAGTGGCTTGTACAGGTTATGCGTGAGAATATGGGAACGGTCACGCATGGACAGTTGCTGGAGCTTGTATTGCAGAAGAAAATACAGGAAGCAGAGCATAAACAGATCACTTGTGATGTGCAGGGAACCTTAAATGGAAATCTGCGTATGGACGAGATGTCGCTGGTCAGCCTCGTGATGAATCTGCTGGACAATGCGATCGAAGCATGTGTGCAGACGGAGACCAGACAGATTCAGGTTGTGATCGCAGAAGATCCTGCGGCGCAGATGCTGGAATTGAAATTACAGAACTCAAAGAACAGCAGTCAGAAGCTGCATGCGAATGAAGCAGGAATAGGATATCAGACGACAAAAGAGGATCGCGGCTCGCATGGGTATGGAACACAGATCATCCAGCGGATCGTCGATGAAAATGGTGGTACAATTCGGTATGTGGATGCCGGGGATACCATGCAGATCACCTGCAGACTCTGTATGGAAGATAAAAAGCTTTTGAGCGAGGGATAACGTATGACACAGGATGAATTTAGCTGCCTCTATGAGGAGAATTCATTTACATGTATTATAAAAAAGGGGCTGGCGATGCTGGATGGTGACCGCATCCGAATCGAGCATATCGACAGCGATATGGAAGTTCTGACCATCCCGGATGAGCTTCCGGTTACGCTGTTTGATATACAGGGAAGAAGCTACACGCGCATCCTTCCAGTTTCCGAGCTTGGGAAAAAGGCGTGTTATGAGAAGAAAAATTTAAAGCAGGTGCGCCTTGGAAAAAATTTTCGATTTCTGGATGACTATGCGTTTGCACGCTGTGAACATCTGACAGAGGTTGTGGCAGAGGGCATCGATGGATTTGCTGACCTGCGTCTTGGCAATGGCGTGTTTGATGATTGTGGAAGCCTGGAGATTTTAGCACTCGACGGTGACCGGGAAGCGAAAATTGCAAGGCTGCTTGCAGCTGTACCACGGTTCCTGAAAGCGGAGGATCTGTTGACAGGCGGCGAGATCGGGACGGACGCATGGTATGAGCGTTGGGATTTTGCCCTGCGTGCCTTTTTGAAGGAAGACGATGTTGCGGGCTACATGCAGGCAGTGCTTTTTGGCAAGCGGAAGTTCGCAGACCGGGAAGCGTACATTGCCTATGTGCAGGAGGCAAAGCGCGCATTGTGCAGACTGCGGTTGGAATACGGAGAAGAATTGCAGGCATTTGCCCGGAAACAGTGTGAGGAGTATCTGGGAGAAATGCGGCAGGTATAACGGGTACGAAGAAACAATGATTTAGGAATTGTAAGATCTGGTTTTTATACAGGAAGGAAGATGGCATGTCTAAATTTACAAAGCAGGCGATCATGGATGGATTTATTGAATTGTCCAAGCAGATGCCGATCGATAAGATCACTGTAAAAAAAGTAACCGATTATATCGGAATTACACGGAATACATTTTACTATCACTATCAGGATATCTATGCACTGTTAGAGGAGATTGTCGTCACAAAGGCGAAGAAATTATTTGTCTTAGATGAGGACAATCTGGAGAACTCGTGGAAGAGTAACCTGCGTTTCATGGGACAGTATGGAAAGAAGAACGAAAACTTTATAAGAAACCTCTACCAGTCAATGGGACGGGACTCGTTTGGTGACCAGCTGTTAGAAATCAGCTATGGCTCCATTTACCGGAGCGTGCAGGCGTACGCAGAAAAAGAGATGGTGCAAAATCCGGACATCACATACAAGGAACAGGCAATCAAGGATACATCTTATATACTCGCGAAGATGCTTTCGGAAAATGCAGTTGAATGGATACGCGGTCGTGTGGAACAGGATCCGGTCGCACTGATGGAGAAAGCGATAGCCGCGGTGGACGGCGTCGGACAGGTGCTGTTGAATAATTTGAACAAGAATTATAATAATAAATAAGCAGAGAAGAATCAGGAGGGTATATACATGGCAGGATCTCATATTGCAATCCCGACAATCTTGAAGATTGGGAGCGGAACACTTGGAAACGTAGGAAAATATCTGCAGTCAAGCGGATTTAAGAAAGCGGTTGTATTCTTTGGAAATGGACTTGTGGAGATGTTCGGAAAGACGGTAATGGATTCCCTTTCCGAGGCGGATATCGAGGTGCTTTCGTATTGTGAGCTTGACACAACGGATATCAAGGATATCATCGATCTGGCATTTACAATCGACGCGAAGACACAGGTGATCTTAGGCATCGGCGGCGGCAAGGTCATTGATGCCGGAAAATATGCCGCTTATCTGCGGAAGCTTCCGTTTATCAGCATGCCGACATCGGCATCGAGTGATGGATTTTCTTCGGCAAGTGCATCACTTCTGGTAAATGGCAAGCGTACGTCTGTGCCAGCACGCATGGCATATGGAATCGTGGTGGATACGGATGTATTGAAGTCCGCACCGACGAAGTTCTTATATTCCGGTATCGGTGATATGGTATCGAAGATCACAGCACTGTACGACTGGATTTTTGAGGCGGAGCATGGCGTGTCCGAGGTGAATGATTTCGCGGTAATGATTGCGAAGAAGGCGGTCAACAGCTTCGTGCGGACACCATTTGAGAGTATTCAGGATAACCTCTTCCTGAAGGAGCTGGTTGATTCGCTGGCGATGAGCGGAATTGCAAATGAGATCGCAGGTGGCAGTGCGCCGACGAGCGGTAGTGAGCATCTGATCTCCCATGCGCTGGATAAGCTGCTGGAGGTGCCACAGCTCCACGGTGTGCAGGTTGGAATCGCCACCTATGTGATGGCAGTTGTACAGGATCACCGGTATGTGCGTGTCAATAAGATCTTCGAGGATACCGGATTCTGGGATTTCGTATCGACACTTGGCTTGAATCGCGCAGACTACGAGTCGGCAATCGATATGGCACCGCAGATCAAGCCGAATCGTTACACATATCTGCATGAAGCAAAGTACCGGGAGAAGGCGAAACAGGTGCTTCGCGAAGATCCGGTGATGAAGCGGGTATTTGGTGAATAAGAACAATTAAAAAAAGTTGTGCAAATTAGGCGGAATGTGTAAAAAATATACACATTCCGTTTTTTGACACTTGTAGGAACTTGGAATATATGCGAAAATAACACAGTGCTTTTCTACGCGTATACCAATGTTAATTAGATGTATGCAGGGAGAACACAACAAAATTAGAAGATAAAGTGTGAGCGAAGATGAAGATACTTTTGATTAACGGAAGCTTGCGTGGAGAGTATAGCTCCTCCCTCAAAGTTGCCCATGCATTTGTCAAAGGCATGGTGGAAGAATATGGAGCGGACACGGAAGTCTGTGAGGTAGCATTGAAGGACAAAAGGATTGACCATTGTCATGGGTGCTTTGTCTGTTGGAAGACGACACCGGGGCAGTGCTGTATCCACGATGATATGGATGAGCTGCGGCAGATGGTGATGGACAGCGATATCATTGTTGAGAGCTTTCCGCTTTATTTCTTTGGACTGCCTTCAAAGCTGAAGGCATTTACGGATCGTATGATCTGCTATGTACAGGAGTATCGCGGGAATCCGGGCGATGAGGAGAATCATCGGTTCCTGCATAACATGCGGTATCCGGAGCTCGAAAAGAAGAAACTGATTTTAGTATCCACATGCGGCTATGAGGTGACAGACAACTGTTACGATGCCGTGTTTGCAGAGTTTGACCGGATCTGCGGCGAGGGAAAATACACAACGGTGCTGGCACCGCAGGGGGGTCCACTCTCAGAGCAGGGGTTTGCAGAGAAGGTGGCACGCTATCTGGAGAAATTCAAAGAGGCTGGTCACGAATATGCAAGGGAAGGCTGTTTATCGGAACGTACGTGGAACAAGCTGCAGCGACCGTTGCTTGGACACAGTACATTCGAGATGGCAATCAATATGAACTGGGACAACCCGGAGGTTGGACCTTACGGAAAGCTGGTGTAGAACGTGGAGATACTAAAGAGATTTGCAGCGAAGCTTGCCTTTGCGATCGCGAATGGCGTAATCCGTATCCTGTACCCGCCCAAGGTAACGTGGGAAGACAAAAAGGCAACGAAAGATGCGTTGAAAAAAGGCAACTGTGTTGTTTATTCCAATCACACAAGTCATGTGGATGGGTTCTATATGACACGACTGTTTGGTAAATATAGGGTACATACCTTTGTTGCGCGGGACTGGTATGATAAGAAGAAGATTAACTGGTTGTTCCGCAATCTTCCATATATCCCAATGAACCGTCAGGAGATGGATACAAGCTGGCTGTCGATGGGATTGGAGAAGATGAATGAGGGCTGCCCGATCTACATATTCCCGGAAGGACATACGAGCCATACCGGAGTGATGGATGAATTCAAGCCAGGATTTCTGATGCTTGCGAGACAGGCACAGGCGCAGGTTGTACCAGTTGTGATCGACGGCGAATTTAAGGTCTTCCATCGCATGCACATTATCGTCGGCAAGCCGGTCGAGATGGATTTAAACGAAGAAGGCAGACCATCGGTTGTCCTCAAAAAATATGCAGGCGTCTGCAGAGACAGGATCTATGAGTTGCGTGATACCTACGGTGTGAAGAAACAATCATGATATTTGGAGTGGAAACACTCTTAAAATATACCCGTTGATTCGGGGTAAAATATAAGAAAAGGAAGGATACATAGAATGAACGAAAAAGAGTTAGAAATCGCTGAGAACATTAAAGGAATGCTTTCAAAGAATCTTAGAATCCCTGAGGAAGAATTAGATTATGAAGTTCCATTGTTTGGTGATGGAATTGGACTTGATTCTGTTGATTCCCTGGAGATTATCGCTTGTATCGATTCTGCTTACGGCGTAGCTATGACAGGTGTTGCAAAGGAGCACTTCTACAACATCGAGAGCCTTACAAAGTACGTTGTAGCAAATATGTAATAGCAAGTCATACAAAGAGGGCTGTCCCGAAAGGAAACTTTGGGGCAGCCCTGTGTATTCTGAACAGGTAGATAGGAAACGCGCGAATGCGTGGTGGCATATAAAGGAGATAAAAATGGATAAGATTACAAATACACGTTGCGTTGTAACCGGACTTGGCATGATCAGCGCAATCGGAAATAACGTAGATGAGTGCTTCGCAAATGCACTGGCTGGAAAAACAGGAATTGATAAGGTAGCATCTGTTGATACAACCGACTGCTATGCAAACCTTGGTGCAGAAGTACACTGCGATACACTGGATGAGATCGATGAGGCAAAGGATGTTGACCGTGTCAGCAAGCTCTGCCTGAAGGCTTCCAAGGAAGCACTCGATGATGCAGGTCTTGTGATCGATGAGAGTAATGCCGGTCGTGTCGGTGTTGTCATGGGAAGCTGCGTCGGTGGTGTTGTCAGTGTAGAAAATTATGTAACAAAGGGTGAGCATGCAGAGGATATCAACAAGATGACGATTGCCTCGATTGCAAACCATGTAGCAAATATGGCAGGCGCAAAGGGTGTTGTCACAAACGTTGGTAATGCCTGCGCAGCAAGTACGATCAGTATTGCTTATGCGTGTGAGTTGATCCGTGCCGGTGTGGCAGATGCGTTTATCGTTGGTGGTGCCGATGCATTTGCATCTGTTCCATTTTCAGGCTTCTTAGCTCTTCATGCGCTTTCTGAGCAGGCATGTTCGCCATTTAACCACAGCAACGGTATCACACTTGGTGAAGGTTCTGGTGCGATCATCGTGGAGAGCTATGAGCATGCAAAGAAGAGAAATGCGAAGATCTACTGTGACGTGCTTTCAGCAGGAATCAGCAGTGATGCCCATCATATCACAGCACCACGTCCGGACGGACTTGGACAGATGTATGCGATTCGCGAGGCAATTGAGAAGTCAGGCATCGAGCCAAAGGATGTTGCATATGTAAATGCACACGGAACAGGAACCGCCAAGAACGACGAGGCAGAATTCCTCTCCTTACATACAATCTTTGATGAGACAAATCCAGACTTAAGCGTCAGCTCTACAAAGGCAATGGTTGGCCACTGCTTAGGTGCAGCCGGTGCGATCGAGGCAGTTTTCGCAATCAAGGCTCTGACAGAGAACAAGATTCCACCAACGATCGGATATTCTGAGGAGGATATCGAGGCGCTCGGTGAGAAGGCAGGCACATTCGATTTCATGCCGAATACAATGAAGGAAAAGGATTTGCACTATGTAATGTCTAACTCCTTTGCATTTGGCGGAAGCAATGCAAGTATCATCTTCTCGAAGGAGCCGGGCAATGTGAAGGAAACTGAGAACGATGAGAAGGTTTATATCACAGGTCTTGGTATCGTCAGCCCACTTGGAAATGGCGTTGCCAACTATATCGATAAGGTCAATGCACAGATAAAGCCGGAAGCAACGTCTGTACATGCAAATGTCGGAAAAGAAGATTACGACAAATATGGTCTGAAGATGGCGTTCTACAGAAAGCTCGACAAGTTCAGCCTGATGCAGGTAATATCCGGCCTTGAAGCACTGCAGGAGGCAGGCATCGAGGTAACAGAGGAGAATGCAGAAGAGCTTGGTATGATTGTTGGAACCGGCGATGGCCCGCTTACAACCGTATATGAGTTCCAGGAGCACATTTCTGAGAATGGAACAACAGCAGGTTCTGCCTTCAACTTCCCGAACACCGTTTACAATGCAGCAGGTGGATACCTCTCGATCAAGACAGGTATGCGTGGCTATAACGTAACAGTGACAAACGGCGCACAGTCTGGTATGAGCAGCTTGTGCTATGCATATAACGAGATCAAGCAGAACCGCGGCAAGGCAATGCTTGCAACTGGTACCGATGAGAACAGCGAGGTTATGGAGAAGCTCTATGCGAAGCTTGGCAAGGTAGCCGGAGATGTGAAGCAGGCATACGCTGGCGGTGACGGATTCGTGCTTGCCGATGGTAGTACGAGTATCGCACTCGAGAACGAGACATACGCAGCAAGCCACAATGCGAAGAAGTACGCAGAGGTATGTGGTTACGCCATGACACACGAAGGCGTTGCTTACGGTGATGTCGCAGGTACCGAAAAGGGACTGATGAACGCCATCGTAGATGCAGCCGCTATGGCAGGCATTACATTGGATCAGATTGATGCCGTTTACGGATTCGCAAATGGTGCCGACGAAGTCGACACATTGGAGCGCCATGTGTACGAAGAAATTTTCGCAGGAAAGGTTCCTGTACATCAGGTCAGAGATTATACAGGTGAAGGCAGAGCTGCAAGCTCCGCACTGTCTGTTGCACATGCTGCACTTACACTGTCCGGAGATCTTGCCACAAGACAGAATGCTTACTATGTAACAACCGAAGAGGTAACGAAGGAAGTTGTCGACACATCCGCATACAAGTATGTACTCGCAACAAGCTGTGCCATCGGTGGCAGCTATGCCGCAGTCATCTTAAAGAAAGTGGCATAGTATGGATTATAAAAAGATAATTATAGAGGCAATTGCGAACAAAAAGATAAAGTGAATTATATATTTCCAGTTTGTTTCATGAACATATACGATATGTTTGAATATTAGAAGTTCTTAATGTTCTGTAATAATATTAGCCATGTTTGAACACGATGTTCAAACAAGCCGTCATTGAGCCATGGATGGCGAATTGACGGCGGTGGCGCATATTATAGATACATATATCAGAACATTTAGAACTTCTTAGATTCAATACATTGTATATGGAATGAACAAACTGGAAATATATATTCGAGATATGTGGGGTTCGCAGTTGTAGAATATACAGAATAAAGGAGAAAAACATGACAAATGGTAAAGTAGCGCTTGTCACAGGCGCATCCCGCGGAATCGGGCGCGCATGTGCGATCAAGCTTGGAGAGGCTGGCTACAAGGTAGCCGTCAACTATAATTCAAACGAAGCAGCTGCAAATGAAGTCGTAGAGAAGATCAAGGCAGCCGGAAGCGAAGCCGTTGCCATCAAGGCAAACGTATCCGATCTTGCCGAAGTAAAGACAATGATGCGTGAGGTCATAAACACATTTGGACAGTTAGACGTCCTTGTCAACAACGCTGGAATCGTAAAGGATGAATTTGTCCTGATGATGAACCCGGATACGATTGATCAGTGTCTCGACCTGAACATCAAGGGATACATGTACTGTACCCAGCAGGCAGTTTTGAAGATGTTCTCGAAGAAACAGGGCGTGATCGTGAATGTATCATCCGTAAGTTCCAAGCTTGCAGTACCGGGACAGAGTGTATACAGCGCAACGAAAGGCGCTGTGAACTCCATGACAGCCACGATGGCAAAGGAACTTGCACCATATGGAATCCGCGTCAATGCAGTGGCACCGGGCTTTATCGCAACCGATATGGTAGAGGCATTGCCGGAAGATAAGAAGGAAGAATATTTAAAGGATATTCCGATGAAGCGGTTTGGTACAGCCGAGGAAATCGGTGATGTAGTTACGATGCTTGCCGGACCTGCATGCTCCTACATGACAGGGCAGGTCATTGTATTGGATGGAGGACTGAGCCTGTAATGATGAATATTAACGAAGTACAAAAAAGAATCAAGCAGCGCCCACCGTTCCAGATGATCGAGAAGGTTTTAGAGGTGGAAGACGGCGAATATGCAAAGGGAATCAAATGCGTTTCCGTGAATGAACCATATTTTGCAGGACACTTTCCGGATGCACCGATTATGCCGGGTGTGCTGGTCATTGAGGCGTGTGCGCAGCTTTGCTCGATTACGATGGAGAGTCAGGGCACGGAGGACGATAAGATCTATGTGCTGTTAAAGTGCGAGGAATTCAAGTTCTTAAGACCGGTCATTCCGGGCGATTGCCTGGAGATTGAAGTCCGCAAGGAAAGCGGCGGTGCCGGACTGGTGAAGTTTAATGCGAAGGTAACGGTTGATGGAAAGGTAAAAGCAAAGGGAATCCTTGCATTTACATCCATGAACAAAGAGGATATTTATAACCAATAAAATATACATATTTTGAGAACTCTTTTTAATATGTAAAAAAAGTAAAAAAAGTTATTCCTTTTTTCGATGTTTAATGCTATTATAATGCAGGTTGAAAAATCAATGTGCAACTTGTCACAGGTACATATGTGGCATAACATAGATTAAAGGAGGACGATGATATGACAGTAGCACAGATTTTGGCTGTATCCATCTTTGTAGTCATGTTTGTGTTGATGGTGCTGGATAAGATCGAAAAACAGTACATCACACTCGTGGCTGGCGCACTGACACTGATCCTTGTATTTGGTGTGGCAATGCATAGCATGGATGCGGTCATCGAGACATTGAATGTAAAGAATATTTTCACGAAGGGATTCTGGATTACATCCGGTGAGGGTTCCGAGGAGTCATCCGGTATCAACTGGGCGACGATTATATTCCTTGCAGGTATGATGGTAATGGTAGAAGGTATGGCAAAGGCCGGATTCTTCCGGTGGTTATGCTTACGCCTTGCGAAGCTGGTGCATTATAAGCCAATACCGTTGTTCGTGACGTTTATGGTCATGGCAGCCGTTTTGTCGATGTTCATTGACAGTATTACGGTTATTTTGTTCCTTGCAGCCGTTACGATCGAGCTTGCGAAGCTGTTGCATTTAGATCCGGTGCCGATGATTCTGTCAGAGGTGTTCTGTGCGAACTTGGGTGGTTCGGCAACGATGTGTGGTGACCCACCAAATATCATCATCGGAACAGGACTGGGACTTTCATTCTCCGACTTTTTGACAAATACCGGTCTGATCGTCGGTATCTGCCTTGTTGTAGTTATTATTTACTTTTACCTTGTATACCGCAAGGAGTTGCTGTCAGAAGAGTCACAGGAGCTGGATACATCCAACATTCCAGACCCTTCTACAGCCATTACAGACAAGAAGAAGTTTATCATCAGCAGCGTGATTTTTGCATGTGCGGTGGTACTTCTTGTATCGCATGCATCAACAGGTCTGACGGTTGCGTTTATCGGTACGGTTATCGCGATCATTACTCTGGTCACATCCGGAAAAGATGCGTTAGAACTGCTTAAAAAAGTAGATTATAAGACACTGTTATTCTTCATCGGATTGTTTATTGTCGTTGGAGGATTGGAGCAGACAGGAATCCTGAAGTCCATCGCATCCTTCATCGGTAAGGTCAGTGGTGGAAATGTATATGTGATGGTAGCAATTATCATTTGGATCTCTGCGATTGCAAGTGCATTTGTAGATAATATCCCATTTGCAGCAACGATGCTTCCAATCATCAAGAGCCTGGCAGGTGCAAACCAGCCATTGCTTGATTGCCTTGCATGGACATTGTCCATCGGAACTGATATCGGTGGCAGTGCAACGCCAATCGGAGCTTCTGCAAATGTTGTTGGTACATCTGTGGCAGCAAAGAACGGATATCCGATCGGATGGGGCAGATATTGTAAGACAGCCGCTCCGGCGATGATTATCGTTGTGACGATTTCTATGCTTATGATCTTCCTGCGTTACTGTGGCGGTGTAACGATGTAAGAGTGCGTGCCACAATATCCGGATAACAGAATATAGAAACGAACGAAACAAAACTCCGTGCATCGTCTCCGGTGCGCGGAGTAAATTATATCAGGAGACGCGCGGATGCGTGTGTGAATTATCGCGCGGATGCAGGGAAATATAGGAGGTGGCATATGTATTTAGTATTTGATGTGGGTGGTACATTTATCAAGTATGCGCTCATGGATCAGAAGGGCAAGATTTATGAGAAGTATAAAGTCCCGACGCCGTTCCAGGATGGAAAAGTGGACGATAATGGCGATGAGATTACACCGTATACGGTGAAAACAGAAGATGGTATTGCCGCATTTCTCGAGCAGATTGATATTATATACGGAAAGTATAGCAAGGAATATCAGATTACGGGAATTGCGATGAGCCTTCCCGGGCAGGTGAATGTGAATCAGGGTATTGTTTATGGTGGTGGCAGTCTGCCTTACCTTGACCGGGTGCCACTTGGCAATCTGATCAGCAGACGATGCGGAAATGTTCCGGTTGCACTTGAAAATGATGCAAAGTGCGCCGCACTTGCAGAGGTCTGGATTGGAAACGCCAAGGATTGCAAAGATGCCTGCGTGCTTGTGTTTGGTACCGGAATTGGTGGCGGTATTATTATTGACCGGAAGGTGCGCCATGGTGTCGGCATGATTGCAGGAGAGATGTCCTTTTTGTATGACGGACTTCCGATTGAGGATGTGGACAAGATCCGTCCGCTCGAAGAAATCAATTCAAAGCAAGGGGGAGAACTACCGGATCCTTGTATATGGACGCAGCAGGCATCTGTGCAGGCGCTTCGCCGGAAGGTTGCTAAGGCAAAAGGTCTCAAGTGGCAGGAAGTAAACGGTGAGGATATCTATGAGATGGCAGAGACCGATCCGGAGATTCAGGATATTCTGGAACGGATGTATTACAACATTGCATGGCATTGCTGCAATCTCTATATCACACTGGCACCGGAGATTATCCTGATTGGTGGTGGCATCAGTGCACAGCCGAAGTTTATGGAGGGAATCATCAAATACACATCGAAGCTGCGGCGTCTGTCTTATATTTATGAGCGGATGAAGATTGACTTATGCAAATTCGGTAATGATTCGAACCTGATCGGTGCATTGTTTAATTTCTTGCAGAAATATGACCTTGCCAAGTAAAGAAAATGATGAATGAAAATGTGGGCGTTCCCCGCGGTAGATGCAGTCGGGAGCCCGCAAGGAGGACATACATGGAATTATGGGATATCTACGACCGGGACAAACAGCGTACCGGACGAACAATGAAACGAAATGACTGGCATATGCAGCCTGGAGATTTTCATCTGACCGTGCTTGGCGTGATCCGTCATACAAATGGTAAATATCTGATCACGAAGCGTGTCATGACAAAGGCATGGGCACCGGGAAGCTGGGAAGTATCTGGTGGTGCGGCGCAGGCAGGCGAGGATTCGTTGGATGCAGTGAAACGTGAGATTAAAGAGGAAACAGGACTTGACGTCTCTTCCTTTGAAGGTGGCTTTGTATTTTCGTATACGCGCGAAAACCCGGACGAGGGCGACAACTATTTTGTGGATATCTATTGCTTTACAGGAGATTTTTCAGAGGCAGACCTGCATCTGCAGGAGGCAGAGACAGATGGATATATGTTAGCCACTGCAGAAGAGATCGAAGCACTTGGTGCACAGGGAAAATTCCTGCATTATGACAGTATCAAACAGGTATTTTCATAAAATTTACAAAATAATTCAAAAAATCATATTTTGATGCTAAAATGATGCAACAATGATGTAAAATAGCAGAGAGAGGTCAGAGATGGCTCCTCTCTGTTTTTTGTGCAACAGGACGTCATACGGAATGGTTTGCATTAAGCCATCATTTATAAATAACAAGGAGACAGTTTTATGAATCGTATTTTAGTTGTGGAAGATGATACATCCATCTCCAATGTTATAGAGATCAGTTTACGGAACGCGGGTTATCTGTGTGATTGTGTCTACGATGGCACTTCGGTTTCCGGACAACTGGAGCAGGAGGTATATGATCTGGCACTCGTCGATATTATGCTGCCGGGACCGGATGGATTTTCCCTGATGGAGTATTTCAACTATTATCATGTCCCGGTGATTTTTCTCACAGCGATGGGAGATGTGCAGGATAAGGTTAGGGGATTAAAGCTTGGCGCGGAAGATTATATGGTAAAGCCATTTGAAATCATCGAACTGCTTGCCAGAGTGGAACGTGTGCTGCGTCGGTATAATAAAGTATCACAGACACTTACCGCATATGATATTGAGGTGGATACGCAGTCATTTCAGGTAAAAAAAGCCGGGGTGGAGATTCACCTGACGAAGAAAGAGTATGAGATTTTAGTGATGTTTATGCGAAACCCGAATGTCGCATTGTTCCGTGAGCGGATCTTCGAGAGTGTATGGCATGAACCATATTATGGGGACAGCCGTACGGTTGATCTGCATGTACAGCGTCTGCGTAAGAAGCTTGGCTTGGAAGATAAAATTGTACCGGTATATAAGGTGGGATACCGGTTGGAGGTATAAGCTTGAAATTATTCTGGAAACTATTTTTATCCGTTTGTACCTGTATGATGCTGGCATTTTCGGCGTGTGGAACATTTCTGATCCATTCCGGATTCAAAAGTGCAAGAGAAAAGGATATCCAGAACGGATATAATAATGCAAGCGTTGTCTGTATCAATCTTGTACAGAATGTAAAACGGACGATCAATCTTGTATATCGGGATACCGGATATGAAAAACAAAAAAATGTTGTCGTACGTCAGGCAGCGCAATCGGTTTCTGTCCGGAATGCCGGAGAGGAAGTACAGTTTGCACTTTGGACAGACGAAAAGACAAGAATTTACAGTACGAATGGACTCAAGGGGGCAGACGTGTCAATCTGCCGGGACGATCTAGAAGCAGGGCAGGAAGGCTATAAGATTGTAAAACGAAATGGCAGATATATGCTCTATACCGGAACAAGCTTTCAGGTACTTGATCGTGTCTACTATGTTGAGACATTTTCGGATATCACACGTGACTATGAAAACCGTGACGCGCAGCTTCGGATGTTCCGCATGATCATGATTATTGTCATGATTGTCTGTCTGATGCTGATGGCAATCTTAAATAATATGATTGTGGTGCCAATCCGACGGTTGTCGAAGGCAACGAAGCTGGTAGCTGGCGGACGTGCGGGAATCCGGATCAGAAAAAGAAGCAAAGATGAGATCGGTGTGTTGGCAGAGGATTTCAACCGGATGTCCACGAGTCTGAACAGGACAATGAAGGAACTGGAAGAAAAAACAAAAAGCCAGGAGATGTTCACAAATAACTTTGCCCACGAGTTAAAAACACCGCTTACCTCAATGATCGGATATGCAGATCTGATCCGCTCCAATCAGCTTTCGGAGGAGAAGCTGATCACTTATGCCAACCAGATTGTTGTGGAGGGCAGGCGCTTAGAAAAAATGTCCATGAAACTGATGGATCTGATCGTGCTTAAAAAACAGGATTTCCTGTTTTATGATATGGATATAACGATTTTTGCGGAAGCAGTGTATGAGACATTGCTTCCGGTCGCCGGTAAATATGGGGTTGAACTGACAGTCAATGTACAGCCTGCGATAGTGAAGCTTGAGCCGGATCTGATGAAGACGGTATTGATCAATCTGTTTGACAATGCCAGAAAATCGATGGATGGAAAAGGGAAAATTTCTCTGTTCGGTGTGTGGGTATCAGACGAATATCGTATCGGAATCAAGGATAACGGATGCGGTATCGATGAGGAGAATCTGAGCCGGCTGACCGAAGCATTTTATATGGTAGACAAATCACGCTCCCGGGCAAACGGTGGTGCGGGACTGGGACTTGCTATCTGTAACGAGATTGTGAAGCTGCATCAGGCAAAGCTGCAGATCATGAGTAAAAAGGGGATTGGAACGCAGGTGAGTGTCTGTTTTCCGAAGGAGGTATGCAGACAGGTTAATTCGGAAAAGATGGAAATGGAGGAAGAAGTATGAGGGGACATGCGGAAACAAAGAAAAACGAACAAAAAACAGAGAAAAACAATGAAATGCATAAAAATATCCTGCGCAATTGCCTGTGCGTGCTGGCGGGAGCTGCTGTTTTGACAATCGGAATTATGGCACCGAAGACGATATTTGCCATGATGGATAAAAGTGAGGTTGATCACATATACGTGCAGCAGGCAGATACATCCTATCTGGATACTGCCGCGCAGATGACGATGGAAGAAAAACTTGATTTGATGGACGGGAGATCAAAAGGGATGCATGTGTCAACTTCTTATCCGGTGGAAAATGCAGACGTATATGATGATTATGATATGCAAGTGCAGGTAGCACCGCAGATTGAAAGGATGCAGGCAGCACATTTACTTCCTGAATTAGATTTTGATATTCTTGATATATATGCGGATACGCAGTATGAAACTCTGGTTAATCTGGACAATATGAATCAATACGTGATGCTTGAATATATGGTGTGTCAGGTTTCTGATGATTATATGTATTTATGTGTAGATGTGGAAACCGGAAAGATTTTGGGGTATACTGTATATGCCTATATGACAGATGCTGAATGGCAGGCGTTTTTAAAAGCGGATGTGGTGAAATATATGGCGGAGGAGCTGGGCATTTCCGAAGAGGTTATTATTAAGAAGTATAACTATGGCGTCTATAATGAAATGTATGGAGAAGGCTATAATATGAATGCAGATGGCAAACTGACTGCGAATGATATGGCAGGTGTGAAGGAGCAGGAAAAAGACGGAAAGCAGTTTGTAGAGATTGGCATGTGGGTCGATCAGGATATATCATCGATTGGAACCATCTATGATGGAGTTGCGATACAATGAGCAATATGATGGATGCACCTGCACAGACAGACATAATGTGAAGGCACATGTGGAGCCGTCAGGTGACATACAAAAATATGCAACTAAGATGGAAAAATGATACATATATGAGACAGATATGATGCACAGTCCATGTAAACTACGGGAAGTTTATAAAAGGAGTGTGCATGAAAATGGAATACGAAAGATACAGTGAAAGATACAGACGGAATGAAACGAACGGGAATGTGGGTATAATTTCCGAGGATTCAGAAGTCATCAGGAGGCGGACGATGTTGCAGGAACAGCAACGCGAAGAACTGCGTAGAAAGAAATTAAAGAAACGAAAGGAAGAGCTGCGCCGGCGCAGAAGGAGAAAACAACGGGCAAAGGAATTGTTCTGCTTGTGTATCTGTGTTGCCATGCTGGTATTGATCGTGGCATTGGTGCGGAGAGGGATTTCCTCTAAAAAACAGGATGTATCCGAAGTGGTGGCTGCCAGTGAATCGGCGTCCACAGAGCAGCAGGCAGATGCCGCGGAACCAAAGGTGTCGGCAACCGGAGAGATTGCGCAGGTACAGAGTCAGGCATTGCCGAATTATTATGAGAAGAAATATATGGTGGGTTCACCGGCACACTATTCGATGGAGGAGATTCAGACAAGATTGAAGAATCTGGCAGACCGATACCCGGAGTTTCAGACAATCTACGATCACATGGATCAATACCCGGAGGCACTTTTAAATAATTTATGCTGCAATCCGAATATGCTGGATTTTGCGCTTGGCTATCAGGAAAACTATGATACAACTTCAGGTACGTTGGAGGCATCTGAACTAGATGGAATCCCTCTGTTTATCCAATGGGATAAGCGCTGGGGCTATGATGCCTATGGAAATGATGTTATCGGATTGTCAGGTTGTGGACCAACCTGTCTTTCAATGATCGTCATTGGACTGACGAAAAATCAGGAGGCAACACCGGACAAGCTGGCGGACTATGCAACGGAACATGGATACTATGAGCAGAATTCCGGAACGAAGTGGTCATTTATGGACGAGGTGGCTGCAGTGTATGGTGTACAGGGATATTATATCTATCTGAGTAAAGATAACATGCAGGAAGAACTCTCACAGGGACATCCGCTTGTATGTGCGATGCGATCCGGAGACTTTACTTCGCAGGGACACTTTATTGTGATCGCAGGAATGGAAGGAGACAAGTTCCTTGTTCATGATCCGAATAGTATAGAACGGAGCCAGCAGTTGTGGGATTATGATACATTACAATATCAGATCTCTGCGATCTGGGCATTTAAGGTCGCACAGTGACCGAAAAAAGGAAACCAAGCCCCCAATTCGACAAAATTAAAAAAAATGAAAAAGGGGGTTGACTTTCCAAAATTAGAGTGCTATTATAAGCAAGCTGTCACTGAGACGACAGCAAAACTTCAAATTCGACATCACCGTCGAAATCAAAAACTTTGAAAAAAATAAAAAAAGTTCTTGACAAAGACGAAACAAAGTGATATCTTATAGAAGTTGTCGCTAAGAACGACAAAACAACGAACCTTTGACAAATTAATAACATGTTAACCCTGAAAATTTCTTTAAGATATTTTCAAGGATTTGATACAAATCCTATTCATTCATTAGAATGGAAACACAATGAACAGTAATTAGGATCGTAATTATAAGCTAACGTTTATAAGAGATTCAAGGATTACAAACTTTTTATGAGAGTTTGATCCTGGCTCAGGATGAACGCTGGCGGCGTGCTTAACACATGCA
>OGNQ01000002.1_pt1 | contig 207193 bp, 306 predicted proteins | sample 1573481 | NCBI WGS metagenome assembly OGNQ01 (sample SAMEA2581920, study PRJEB24529) | metagenome | biome: Human gut stool | place: China | collected 2011 | reverse complement strand
ACCCCTTAAATAGATTTTGGTTATTTACCATGTCTACTTAAGAGGTATCATATCACATTACGGAAGCTTTTTTATTATTATTCAGTTTTTTAATTTAATTTTCCTCTCTGTATAAGAGCATCTGCTCTATTGACTTTTTTGGCATATAGCATCAGTCGTATGTAAAGTATGAGAGAATTATTATTTTCTTTTCTTGTCATGTTTAGCAATCAGCACACCCAATATTACACCAACTACTATAACTGCGACAAAATATAAAATACATAATTCTATATTCATAAAATCTTTGTGTAATATATTAAAATTTTTCAATATTTTAACATATTACACTCCCCTTTCTTAAAATCCATGAACTACTCAATTCAACATTAGTTGAATTGAGTTTTCTTATTTAATTGCGATAAAATTAGTTAATAAAGTCATAGACAATATTAATAATGTTTTTTATTGGAAATAGTGCTACAATTACCTTAAGCACAATTTCTACAGCTACAGGCATTACTACACCTTCAATTGCAAAAATTGCTACTGCAATTAGAACAATAATATTAAGAATAAGTACTATAATATTTGTAATATTCATAGCACTCTTCATATTTTCATTATTATTCTTTGCTATCTGAAGTGCGTTAATTACCTCAAAAAGGCTTGGACCTATAAAAAGAATAAGATCCTTGCAAAGTTCTATATTATGGTCATTGATTACTATAATAATAAATTCAATTGCCATAAATATAAATGTAACAATATCTATTATAATATTGTTATTATTATTGTTGTTGTTTATATTATTATTGTTGTTGTTCATAATATATTCCTCCTTATTTTTCATTAACGAATGTCAATGAACAACTAAATTTCTTTAGAGTTATTTAAGTTTGGGTGTACTTGAACAACAACAATAATGTGGTTATATCAAGCGTAATTACTTAAATCGTAGAATTAACTACGCTCAACATAACCTTTATTTAAAAAGGGTTTCCATAAAACAAATGCAAAATTTGTTTTCTCCTTTAATATAATTATGTAATTAATATATGACAGAAAAATAAAAAAAAGAGTTAAAGCAATGTACAACTTTAACTCTTTTCTTAATCCGACTATTATTCTTTATCGCACAGTATAATTATAGCACTTATTATATAGCAAATTTTAATTATACTTTTTCAAATGTGCTTTTCATCATGTTTATAATTCTATTCCACAATAATCAAAAATTTTCAAATCGTCTTCCTCATTAAAGAATTGCGAAAATCCATTTTCTTCTGCATATGCCAGACAAGCTGCAAAATAATACTCTTCAATTGTTTTTCCATTTGTATCAATTCTGTCAAATTCTAAATCCGAAATTCTAAAAATAACTTCATCAACAAATTTGTCTTTATATTCGGCAGACATATCATCTGGTAAATATTTTCTTGATAAATCGCTTAATTCCTTGATGTTAATTAGTCTTTCTTTATTATCTACTGTAATTTTTGAATTATTTCTTGTAATCATATTTTTTATCTCCTATTTTTTAGTAGCCAATTATCATTTCAAAACTTCATTTGGACATTTGCCTATATTTTTCTACATTTGACAATATTCTGTAAGCAGAAGTCATCAATGTGACTATATTGACATAAATCTCTTGTCATCATCATGTCATTATAAATGGAGCAAAAACTTTTTTTACTTTTTACTTCATTAGATTAGCAATATATTGCGTTGCAAATCATTACAAGATCGTCTGGACTTAAATCTATGGTTACTTTTTCATTCTTTGAAATACTTTGAATATTCATATTTGAAATCAACCTTTAATCCGATTTTGAAATCTACTTCTTTATTCTCCACTATGTATCTATTAAAAAGAAAATGTTTATTTCCATTCTCCATTTGTTTTAATCTTGTTAATTATAGGCATTGCTATTTCTTGCATTAGCTGTTTTAACTCATCATGCGAAACTTTTCTTTCCTGTGCTTCGACAAGCTTTGCTGCCTCAGTAGGAACTTCACATTTATATTCCATTGAATATAATATTATTGCTTCATAAAATTTAGAAACATCTACTGTTTCCACTGCAAATTGAATTTTATGCAACAATCCTGCTTTATTTATCTGTTCTTCACTAAGCATATTTAATTCCTCCTCCTTTCTATTATTATGTATTATTATATCACTATTGCTAATTCCTGCATAGTTTCTATTTTTTCTATAGCAATTTCCTTACCTTCTACAATAGTCATACAAGAACATAATCTTGTCCATGCATTATAAGCCGTGTTGAACATCATTACATCATACTTCTGATTGAATGAATTAATTTCCATTCCAGCCGTATATCTATTCTATACGTATTTTTATTCCATTTACTCTAAAATTTCTCATTACAATCACAACCTTTCACTGTAAATTATCCATTTCTTCTTATTCCACATTGCCTATGGCATTAACATAACATTCATGAAATACCGTAGATTTATTTCCACTTTCATCAAATATATCAATCCATGCAGACAATACTCGATAATTATTCCTACCTCTGTTAATTGTCTCCATAGCTTCTCCAAGATTTGTACACCCACTTGACATTGCAGAAACCCAAAGCTTACTATTTTCTGTATCCTGAATAAGTAATGATACCCAATATAATTTCACATTATCTTCCTCCAATCTATCTTTGAGATGCGATTTCATACACACCAATATTCTTCTCCGTCCATTGCTCTTTTAACTTCATCAATAGATAAATCATATAAATCAGCAACAAAATCTATTACACTGTCAATAGATTGCAACGATACAAATTTTTTTCTGTCTCTAAGACAACTAATAGCTTGCTGCAAATTTCTCTCCTTGTGTAATAATTCCTGTTGCTTAACCACTGCATATTTTTCGTAATTGCTTTGACTCATAATTTCACCTTCCTAGTAAATCCTCATTTCTTATGATTTTTTATTTCCCAATTTTCTTCCACATTCAGGACAATATTTTATTGGAATGTAAATAGAACCAACACCCTCTCCGTTAAAATAACCAGGACAAGTGAGAATTAATTCTGGTATAGCTGTTTGGTAATCGTGAATCACACCATCCCATTTATCATTTTCTAATACATTTCCATTCAATCTACCTTCGTTTAGATTATTACTATGGTATGGAAGTTTCGGTTGTTCCCATCCAAATTTTACATCTGTTCTTCTTTCACAATACATGCACATATTTATTCCTCCATTCTTCTATTGAAACTCTTGTTTACAATTTCTTATTTTTATTTAAAGCAGGGAAATAATCCCTGCTTTAAATTGATCATATATGTTTATTTAAAAAATCATATTCAGGATATCCAACTTTATTTCCAATGATTTCACAATCAGTTGAATTATAGTTATCAAAATCAACCATATATGTGTCACCGTTAAGAACAAATCTAGCCAAATCTGTGTTCCACTCAACTATAAAATATTCATAATCCGGCTCATTATCAATGATTACAATATCATTGCTATAAATAGGAATTTTATTTTTATCCTTTAATCCTATGAAATAACATAATGTTGTTTCATCAATTTCTGTAAGTTCATTCTTAATAGCACTATTATCTAAAGGATATATAAAATGCTTTTTATTTGTAGAATCATAAATGTAATATCCTTTAATCCAGTTATTAGAATTTTTCATTCTTGCTTTTACAATTCTTTCTTCTGGTTTCATAGGTGCTCCTTTCTAGTCTATTTTTGTGACCGTAGTTATATTAAATATCAATTTATACATTTGTTGCGTTAGAACACATCATATTAAAGAAAATATCTTTTGCTAATGGATGATTATAAATAGCATCAATTGTATTTGATAGTTTAGCTTCCTTTCTTAATTCATTAGGGTTAATGCCATATGTATTAGTAAACTGAGTATAACTATCATGTAAAATCTGATTAAATATCAAATTCTTTTTACGGCTTATGTATGAAACAAGCTTATATATCTTTCTTTTATAATCGTCTGAAGTATCATGTACTATAGTAGAATTGACAATATTATCCATTTCTTTGTCACTGCATCTATTATTTTCCCAAATAGTTGCAGTATGTATAGAATTATTATCATTATTAACATTGTTAGTAAGCGTATCTTTTATTTGTGACTTGATAGCAAGCTTATCTTCTAAGGTGCTAATCTTATCTGTTAAAATCTTATTTTGATTTTTCAATTCATCTACCTGTGCATATAAAGATTTATACTTATTTTCAAAATCTTTCGCTAACATAAGAATATTTTCATTAATTATTTCCATGTTAAGAATTACATTCTGATTTTCAAAATGCTTATATTCTGGAACATACATCTTTTCATTAGCTGATTCATCGATTTCTAAATTAGATTCATTTGTATCCTTATCTGTACTTGCATCTGTATTTTCAATAACTGCAGCAGTTATTTCAGATTTATCTGTAATATTATTATTTGAATCACATGGTATTTCACAAGGTATTTCAAATAATTTATATCCAAGAATATCATTTAATTCCTCACCGCTAACATTAATTAATTCTTTAGGGTTACATCCAAGTGTCTTACAGATTTTATTAACTGTCTGGATTGATGGTCTAGTTTTTCCTAAGCCATAGCTTGAAAAATTAGTTGTATTTCTTTTTATAATTTTGCATAACTCATGAATGGTCATTCCTTTAGCTTTAAGAGTCATATTAAAATAATCTCTATTCCATTTATAATTAGAAGCAGTAATTGGAATATTTTTTTCTTTATGAAGTTCTTTTGTCTCATTAACAATATCTGTAGCATTAATCTGCAGTAAATCACACATTTTATTTAATGTATCTGCAGGGGTAGTTCGTTTATTATGAATCATCTTTGATAATTCTGACATGTTAATATCTAGCATCTCTGAAAATTCCATCTGAGTTATATCATTTTCTGCTAAGATGCCTTGCAGTTTCTTTCCTTTTAAAACATATGAGTTATTTAATGGTTTTACATTATTAATATTGTTTTTCATATAAAATCTCCTTTGAATTTTATTTATAAGTAATATGACAGAAAATTTAGCTGTAACTTTGACACAAAAAAATCAGTGCCTTTAAGACACTGATTTTAATTGTTTATGTTATTTTTAATTTCAAAGTTATTAATGTTTCTGACTAAAATGAAAAATAATATCAGCTACAAAACAAATAATACTGACCAAACAACATATTATTATTATAAAGCCAAATACTCCTCCAAAAATTATTAATAGGTCTTTAATTATTCTTTGGGGTTTTAAAATGGCTGCTATTATTGTCAAAATAAATAATATAGTGATTCCTAATATTGATATTTTTTTTATAATTTTATCAGCTTTTTCACTCAATCCAAAAGTGTTGTTTTGATCCATATTATTATATTTCCTCCTTTATATCATCCTTAGAAAAATATTCTGCTTTATCAATGAAATGATACTCACCTATCTGTTGGCATGTACGGCATGTTTTGTCCCAACCATATTTTTTACAAAAACTTTCAGTTTTAAATAATCTTCGGCAACAGAACAAATTGCATATAAAGCAAAATATCGTTGAAGCTCCAAATTTTGTTACATAACCTTTTTCGCAACAACATGGAATATTTTCATATTTATTCCACTTATTATACTTAATTTTTATTCCATTTTTTGGCATATATTATTTCCCTTCTTTCTCAGTGAACTATTCGGCAATTAAATTACCGAGGATTCTCGCTTAATATCCTAAAAAGTTTATATATATTAATATGACAGAATTAAAATAATTTTAATAAAAAAGTCAGTGCCATAAAGACACTGACTTTGAATAATTATGCTATACTTCTTTCATATGTAATAGAAAAATAGTTTGGTATAACAGAATAATTTTCTATGATCTGATCATAAATATACTCTTCCGTTCTATTATCATTAAAATTATTTTCCCAGTTTTCCAGATATGATTCTCCTTTTGAAGTAAGCTTTTTTATCTCATACATATTAGTTCCATCGTGATGAGAACATGTAATATATAAATGGCCATTTGCATCATGTATACGAATATAATCACAATCCTTTGTAGCTTTACAGAATGCATCATCAAAATCTGAAAACACATACGCTGTCTGATATTTTCCATTCCATCTCTGAGTGAATCCAAAAATAATCCACTTTCCTTTACAATCAAAGAAATTCTTTAGATTTGAATGTTCATCTTCCCAGTTAATGCGATCATTAAAGTATATTCTATCCCAAATTTCATCATCAGAAGGAATACAGCCATTTTCTTCAATTAAATCTTCTTTGGTAAAATCGTAGTTATCAGATAAATCATAATTGTCATAAATGATGTTCTTTTTCTCTTCTATAACAACAATATCCTTTTTCATCTTTTATTTTCCTTTCTAAACCCATGCAGGAGTTACCTTTGTTTCAGGCAAATTATTAAGCCATTCAATTACATCCTGAGGCACTTCTTCTATTTTCCATGAAGTTCCATATTTATAACCACATACAGGGCATGATCTGCCAATAAATCCAAGTTCATTATCTTTATATGAGATCCACCTTCTTGTTATATATTTTGTATTTGTATGACCTAAACAATCTTTCTCATTTAATTCATAAGCATTCTTATAAGGAATATCTTCATCATCATAAACCTCAATGGAATATTTCATATTTGCATATGCTGTTTCTTCCATTGTTGGCTCAAATGTTTCTCCATTTCTTAAACAATTTAAAGCCCTCTTTTCAGCATTTTCCTTCTTTTGATAAGCTTCCTTTGTTAATGTCCATTTTTCGATTTTAACTTTATCCTGAATATGTTCTATCCATCCAAGTTCCTTAATATGTTCGCAATAAGGACGCATATCATTTAAATGCCACTTATCCCAGATATCACAAAACTTTTTAAGCATTTCGGGAGTCCATTCATCAGTTGGAATGCCTTCTCTAATTTCATCAACACACTGACCGGCAGAACCAAGGCAGTTACCATCTGCTAATGGAGCAATTACACCAGAAATACTTAAACTCTTCCCATCATATTTAATTTCAGCAAAAGCATTTTTACTTACTTTATTTCCGGTAGTTGTATATACCTTACATTTGCATTGATTAATAATTTTATTAATAGTCATATCTTTTTCTCCTTTAAATTTTTGATGTTTAAAATATGACAGAAAAAAAAGCAGGAGATATCCCCTGCTTTTTATGTATAAATTTAAAAATACTAATTATGACCATTAAGTGCTGATAATAATTCAGCCTTATCATCTTCTGTAAGCATATTAGCCATCTGTTTTAATACATGTTCTTTCTTTACTCCTTTAAGGTGCATATCCTTTGCTTTAAAATTATATACTGGCTTAATTATATTAACTATTTCTACTGTATCTTTAATATTTTCAATTATTTCATCCATAGGTTTATATACAAACGGAGATTCATCTATAGTACTTAAAGCAACACTGGTAGTATATATTCCTTTCATACTATCTTCAAAATCCTTAAGATTTATTACATCTTTTGCTTTACTTCTACTAAGTATTCTTCCTGCTCCATGTGGGGCGGAATAATTCCAGTCAGGATTACCTTTACCGATACATATTAAAGACCCATCACGCATATTCATAGGGATAATAACTTCTTCTCCTTTAAGTGCTGATATAGCTCCTTTTCTTAATATCATTACTTTTAAGTCTATATAATTATGAGTTGTATTAAAACTGTGGGCTATTGTTAAATTCATATGTTCTATAATTTCAGATGCTATTGCACATCTATTTTTTTTTGCATATTCCTGAGCAATCTTCATATCATGCAGGTAATCCTTCATATCCTGTCCTTCAAGATATGCTAATTCTTTACTTACCGAAGGCATTGTATTATCGAATTTGTTTTTAAGAATCTGCAACGCTTTAGAAATTTCTTTTTCTTTACCGGCTTTTTTGTATTCTGTTATAAGCCTTTTGCTTAAATCCTTAAAATTACCGCCAATATTTTTCTCTTTCAACCTTTCATAAGCTAAATTCTGATAATAGTCACAAATTTCAATTCCTAAATGTCTACTTCCTGTATGTATTACAAGCCATAAATTATTATCCTTATCTTTATCAATCTCTATAAAATGATTTCCTCCACCTAATGTACCTATAGATTTATTAGCATTATCTATATTTATAGGGGCAACTATATCTTTTAATTCCGAATAAGTATTTTTAGCTTCTTTATGAATATTACAGCCACTTGGTACATATTTGGTAATTACTTCATCTAATTTTTTATAATCTATTTCTTTTTCTTTTAACTTAATAGCAAGCATTCCACAGCCAATATCTACTCCTACCAGATTAGGTACTATCTTATTATTAATAGTCATAGTAGTACCTATAACACACCCCTTTCCTGCATGTGTATCCGGCATTATTCTAATTGTATTATCCTTAGCAAACTCCTGATTCAGTAAAGTAATTAATTGCCCTACTGTTTCATTATCAATGTTATCTGTAAATACTTTTGCACTATTATATTTTCCTTTTAATTCTATCATTATTTTTTCCTTTCAATCTCTATCATAATTGTCCTGTTCTTTAAAATATAAAGTGAAATCATCATAATCAGCATTAATATTATCACGCTCTTTTTTATTCTTGTTATTAATCGCTGATAATAATGCAGCCTTATCATCTCCTGTAAGAACATCGGCAACCTGTTTTAATACATGTTCCTTCTTTACTCCTTTAAGGTGCATATCCCAAGCCTTATCAAGTATAATTTTAAACAGTGGTGATGGCTTAAGTCCAATATCAATCAAATCATCAGCCGAAATATGTGGTTGCTTAATTCTGTCTTTGTATTCAATCAGTCTGTTAATCAGATAATCATTTTCTTCCCAAGTTTTGTTAAGGAATTTATTGAATGTATTATTATCCAGTTTAAGCATATCATGTCCGATACTATCACACCATGTCAGATGTATTAAATCATCTGGGGCTACCGATTTATCAAACATAAGATTAGTAGTTTTCACTTTTGACTCATTATAAAAACACATATGAGGCTTCATATGAAGTTCTACCATATTACATACATATTTCGTATACTCCTTATTATTGTATATTCTATCAAGAAATTGCGTTGCTAATATTACACCTGTTTTTTCATGTCCGATAGACTGTACCTTTCCATCATCTCTAACAATAGTTGATTCAGCCTTTCCAAAATCATGGCATAAAGCACTAAGCATAAATGGAACTACATGATTTATACCCTCAAGCATATATTTAAAATCAGCCGCTTCATCAAGCACATACATAGTATGCTTATAAGCATCTCCTTCAGGATGATACTTACTATTCTGCTTGATACCTTTAAGAGCATAGACTTCCTTAAACCATTTTGTCTGTTCACATTCATAAAGACTATTAAAGAATACTGAAGGTTTCTTGGCTTTTAAAAGTGCCTTACTAAGCTCCCCGGCAATTCGTTCTTTAGGCAGGGTACTTAAATTCATAGTTTTACATAATTCAATAGTTTCAGGGGCGATTTTAAAGTCAAATCTTGCTGCAAACTGACAGGCTCTTAATACTCTTAACGGATCTTCTCTAAATGTACTACTATCAACATGTCTTATGATATGATTTTTTAAATCATTTAAACCATTGAATTCATCAACAATCTCTCCTGTTAAAATATTTTTCATTAAAGCATTTATAGTAAAATCTCTCCTTCTGGCAGCAGCATGTGTCCCAATATAAGGATCTACATAAACCTCAAAATCCTTATGTCCGGTTCCAATGCATCTTTCTTTTCTTGGAAGTGCTATATCTAAGTCATAACCCTTTAAATTATAAATGCCAAAAGCATTGCCTATAGTCTGTATGTCACCCAATTCACTTAATATGTTTTTTAATATTTCCGGCTTAATTCCATGAATTTCTATATCTATGTCCTTATTAGGAATGTCTAAAATAGAATCTCTAACATATCCACCAACAAAATAAGCTATTCCGCCAACTTCTTTTACTTTCTTGGCAATCTGTAATGCTAAATCTTTATCTTTCATATTCTGCTGCCTTTCTTGTATTTCCTTCATTAGAAAGCTTTTTATATGCTTCTAATTCTTCATTTCTATTCTGAAGCCGCTCTGTAATGTCTTCTTCAATTGTTTTCTGGATTTCATCCCAATTTAATGCTATTTTTGAAAAAAGCCCATTGTTTGCAAACAAGTTTGGGTTATTTTCATCATTTTTTCCATATGTCTTATTAAAGCTTATAATAGCTCTTTGATAGCCAAATTCATTCTGATATTCAGACTTATATCCAGTTCCACTTAATGTACGGACATTTCTCTTATAATGCTTATATTTTATCTCATCTTCTAAAGGAATATTGAAATCACCTATATCAGTGTCTTTTAATATTTCATTTAATGTGTCAAAATACTTCTTGATGTTTTCAAAGGCGGTTCTTTTATATCCATATCCTTCATTGTTGTTTCGCAGTTCTTCTTCCTGCTGCTTTAAATTTTCATTCTTTTTACTTTCTTCTCTTATTCGTTCTAATCCAGTCATATTTATCTCCTTAGTTTTCTCCTTAATATTAATACTGGCATCTTTAAATGCTGTGTTTAACATATCAATAGTTTCTCTTTCATATCTGCCACAAAGATAAGGATAGATTGTTGTTAATTTACTTGAAGCTGCTTTTAAAATATCTTCAGGCTTATCCTCATACGGCAGGGAAAGAATTATTTCACCATTTTCGTTTATTTCTGATTCAGCAAAAGCATGTTCCATCTGATTTACCTTTTTATATATCGAAACATCAACTTTTCCTTTTGTATCAGCCAGTAATCTTTCAAAGGTTTCTTCAAATTTATTGCCTGCATATTCACTTTTAAATTCACCCGGAATTTTTATTGTGTACTCCATATTTTAAATCTCCTTTTTAATTTATTTATTTGATATATGACAGAAAAAAAAGCAGAAGAATATTCTCCTGCTTTAATGCTATATTCAATTATAATATTAATAGATTAATTAAAGTTTAATATTGCCTTAACATATGAAAGTTGAGCCTCTTTATTAATAGCACAACCGGCAGCTTGTGGATGTCCACCTCCGCCATATAATTTAGCTATTTCTGAAACATCAATACAATCATTGCCTCTGCTTCTAAATGATATACCTTGATCTGTTATTACAATATAAAAATTAATAATCCCAGAATTGTTATTTTTATCTGAATATACTGAAGGATATTTTTCTTCCATATATTCAAATAATTCGGATAAATGCTGTTCAGCAAAACAGTAACATATAGTATATGATTTATCTTTTATATTTACATCAATTACTTTTATATCTTTACCTTCAATATATTTTTTTATTTTTTTATCTTCTATATAAAGTAATGTTTTATCCTGTTCTGATATTATGTCTTCATAGGAATAAGCTCTGGATGTATACATATTATCAAAATAATCCATTCCATAAATGTAAAATAATCGATTTAATGAATCATCATATTGCTTATTAAATATATTTACCCAATCCCATGTATCATATATTCCTATATAGAAACAAAATTCAGTTAAAAAATCATCTTTTATACTTTCCAAATCATATGGTAAATGCTTTTTCTTATTTAATATACTAACAACACTAAGCATGAAATCATATAATAAAGTAGTTGCAGATGCATTACCTGATGTTCCAGTACCCTTATAATTGAACAAATCAATAATTCTTATTCCAATATGACTAAAGCTATCTTCTGGATTGTTTGTTTCTATAACAGCAAAAGGGTATTGGTTAAGCCACATGGCTGTCTTATGATGATCTAATAAGAATATCTTATCCTGATTATTCTTATCAAGTTTATTTATTTTATCTGCCGTATCTTTACTGCAATGGATATCTGTTATAAATACTGCATCATATGAATTTAATATATCTTCATTTAACACATTATCTGATATTATTTGATCCATATTTTCATTAGAACAATGAATTGTCTCAATTAACTCAAAATATTTATTTAATATTATTACTGGGCCTGAACCATCTAAATCATTGTGTGTTAACAGTAATATATTAATTGCATTTTCTAAAATGTTAATTCTATTTTTAGTTAATAATTTTTTAAATAATTTTTCTCTTAGCATATATTCTTCTCCCTTTATGAAAGTAAAGCAGGAGATCATATCCCCTGCTTCTAAAATATTATCCAAATATTTCCTGAAATGCTTCTAAATTGCCATTTCCAGAAGGAACAGCAAATACAATTTTATCAAAAACATTAGAAAACTTATTTTCTAATAGATCCTTAAAAATACTTGCAACTTCTTTTGCACTCTGTCCAAAAACGCCTGATCCAAAAGCTCCTAAAATCAATATATCTGTTTTATTATCAGCAGCAATTTTAAGAATAAAATCAATTCTACTGCGAAGAACTTTAGTATTTTCTTCATCACTTACATTCTGATACTTCTGAGCAACAGTTTTATTAGGCGCAGCGCATGTAATTACATCACAGTAAACACTTGTATTATTTCTCTCAAATAAAATATCCGGTGAATATAAAGCTCTATCCTTATATAATGCTCTGTTAAGATTATGCTTATTAAAATCATAATACAAAGGACACTCTTCTAAAACATTATATAAGAATGATTCATGGCATAATGCTTCTTCCTGAGCAATACTGCCTTCTATAAACATTCCTCCAGGGTGCTTATAAGATGCAAAATTCAAAACAGCAATATTTGATGGAATATTTTTCGCATACTTCATGATAGCCCCTACGCTGTCAATTGCTTCTACACTAATATTCGTGTTCTTAGGAATATTAGGTAATAAATACGAAGCAACATCATTGTCATAAACCTTTGTGTTGGCAATACAATCAGATATTTTGTCAGAATATTTTTCTGACATATTAAAAGTATGTTCTTTTGCTTTCTTTGAACGATTTGCTTTGTTATTCCAGTTCTTTTTCATCTCTAAATTGTAATTCATATTTTGTCTCCTTTTTCAATTTAATATTTAATAAAAATATGACAGAAAATTAAAATTATTGTTTTTTTATTTTCTTTTGTTTTTTACTTTTGATTTATATAAATAAAGTTTTGACTTAGTTTTAGACTTGTTGTTTGGTTTTGATCTTTCCTTTGATTTCTTCTTTGGAGCATTTAATTTCTTATTATAATCTTTTTGTTTCTTTGTTTGTGCCTCAGAAACCGTATAAGAATAGTTCTCATAAAAATCCTTTACTTTTTTATTTGTTTTTAAATATTCTGCGTTTATCTCTTCTGTTAAGTAAAGACCGTCAATTGATTTTAATCTGCTTAATGCTACATATAATTGTCCATCTGCAAATGCTTTAGGATCCAATATTATCTTTTCAAATGTTTTTCCTTGTGATTTATGTATAGTTATTGCATAGGCTAATCTTACTGGCATCTGTTTAAATGTCCCTACTATTTCCTTTTTGATAATGCCATTTCTACTCTTATATGTATATATATTCCATATATAAGGTTCAACTTTTATTAGTTTTCCCTGCTCAGTTTCTATAATAGCCCCGTCTTTTTTACATTCTTTTACAGTTCCTAACATTCCGTTGTAATAATTATTGTGTTCATTATCATTATTTAAAAAGATAATTTTTGCACCATTTTTTAATACAACAACCTCATCATTTGGGATATCAGTAGATATATTACCCGTTTTCTCTGCAAGATAAATAAATTGTTCTGAGTCAATGCTATCAAGTTTTTCTTTATTGATTGCGTTAGCAGCTACATTTGTGCTGCATAAGCAAACTGCATTTTCAGGATAAAATTCTTTATTAGGTTGTACTTTCTTATTAAAATACTTTATACATGTCTTATTACTCACTTTTAGCTTATTAAGGTTATTAATAAATTCTACATCAGATTGTCTTATTACTTCATGCAATGCAATAATTTTAAATTTCATTGTTTTCCATTCAATAGATGTAAATGCATATCCTGATAAATCATAACCATAAGTTCTCATTTTATTATATTCTGATTGTTTAACCACTGGAGGTAACTGATAAAAGTCTCCTATTATAATTAACTGAATTTTCTTGTTAAACTTCTTTTCTGCCATTTTAATGCAGTTACACATATAACTGAAAGCATCATTCCTACATAAAGAAATTTCTTCTATAATCACAACATCCACATATTGCAAAAAGGTATATGACGATGTTTTAATAGGGTGTCCATATGCGGGTATAGGAATAGAAAAAGCTTTATGCATAGTGATCCCGCCTAAATTTAAAGCAGCTATGCCTGTAGAAGCAGTTACTAAAACATTGCAATTACTCTTTTTTAATTCATCTATAAACAAATTAATTAAGTATGTTTTACCTACTCCGGGATCACCTGTTAAAAATATATTATTTTTTGATTTTAGGACATTAAGGGCTTTCTTTTGGCTCCTATTTAATTTATTATTTTTTTTATTATCAATCATAGCAATCTACTTCTCCATATATTTTGATTTTATTATTTTCAGTATAAATACCAACTAGCTTATAAGAATCAACGCTATCATAGAAATCATCTTTTGACACAATTAATCTTTTTTTATTACTTTCAGATAAAGGTTTTATTAAAGAGAAAATAATATCTTCATTCTCCACTTTATTATTTTTATTGTTTTTATTATTCTTATTTTTTGTATTATTTATGTTCTTTGTATTATCCGTTTTATTTGATTGCTTTGTATTAAACTCAAAATATTTACTTATTAAATCAGGTAATGCTATTTCACCGAGTAAATAAGAATTCTTATCTATAATATAAGCGCTAAGTATATTCTTTTTACATAACATATTAATTAAAGAATAAATATCAGATTGCTTAACTATTTTCTGAGATTTGCTTATACTTTTGTATTTGTCCTTAACCTTTAACTTAGAATTCAATAAAATCTGTGTTTGTTTCTCTAAGAAGTCAATACTTGACTTATTAATTTTAACTAATATTTCTCCATCGCTATGATGTGAGTAATAATTTCTGATGATTCTTAAGAAACGAATTTTATCCTGTACATCAGTATTTTCAATACTTTCCTCATACTCTTTTACACTTGAATACTGAGTATTATTTCTTATTTCATTTTCAAATTCCTTAAAAGTCGTAAGAAAATCTTTCATAATTTTTTAATCCTCCCAAAAAAATTATACTAAATATTTATCCTCTAAATCATTATCACTTACATCTTCCTTGGTAATTGTAAATCTGTATGATTTGTCTAGTTTTCCTGATGACAAATTATAATAATGATTCTGCAATGTTTTTTCATATGTTTTTCTAACAGTCCTTCCATTAGCAAAAGAAGGAAGGCATTTTTTGTATAACAAAACATTGATTAACATTTCAAATGCATCAGACTCTATTAAATAACCATCTTTGGTTGCTAAACCTTTAAGAATTTCACCCATTTCAACTTGATCATAGTCTTCAAAGAACAAATATGTATTAATTCTTGATGCCAGTCCTTCATTTAATTGAAATAACATCTTCATTTCATTTTTATATCCGGCCAATATAACAATCATGTTATCTCTACTATTTTCCATTTCATTTAGTAACATTGCTAAAATTTGCTGTCCTGCACCTGAAGTATCGTAAGCTAATGCATAAGCTTCATCTATAAATAAGACTCTGTTATGTGCTTTGTTCAAAATCAGCTTCATTTTTCGTGAATCATGAGCAGACATTATAGTAGCTGAGTCAGTGCAAATATATTCATTCTTTTTGATATATTTGTTCTTATATAAAATTCCTGTTAATATTTTTGCTACAGTTGTTTTTCCTGTACCAGGATTGCCTAAGAAACACATATGAAATGCTTTACTGTTTTTCCTATCATTAAACTGCATTTGTGCTTTTAATTTTTCTACAGTTTCTTTGACATTTTCTAATCCAATCAAATCATTTAATTCTTTATCGGGATTTTTAGAACCTGGATGTAACATTGAAGAAAATTCTGCTTCTGAAAGAATAGTCTGGTTTTCTGCCATTATAGCCATATCAATTACTTTTCTATCTTCTTGTGATAAAGACGAATATTTTTTTTTTGCTGTTACCATATTTATCAAATTCATAATCTTGTCTAGCTTTAATTCTGAAATTTTTAGAGAATATAATTAATAATGCTCCTACTGTTATTAAAATAATTGGCATAATGTATGTTTTACTAGACAAAAATACAAAAAATGCTACAAAAAATAATAAAACACCTATAACTGGGAATATAATTCCTAATGCATATTTAAATCCTTTCATAATCTCCTCCTGTTTTTTATATCTGTTCAAAAGTATACAACATTTTGTTTTCTATATTTTTAAGATAAACAATATTATTTTCTATATAAATTTCATATTTACTTTCATCTTCAGTATTTGTTAAAAATATCTGGTTATTTTTATTTTCTATTGAATAATGTTTTGTTCCATATGAAGAAATAATCATACATTCTTCTTTTTTAGAATCTATATTTAACAATAAGGATTCTCCCATATTCTTTTCATCTACTTTATATGCTAAGTCAATAAAATTGCCGGATAATGCCGGAATAAAATAATTTTCAGTATTATCATTTTTTTTATATGTATAGACTTGTGCATCTATATCATCGGAATATGCAATTTGCATATATACTTTATCCTCAGACTGATATATGTTTCTTATATATATTTCAATTGCTGCACTATTTGCAGATACAATTGCTTTATTTTTGTTTAAGTTTATGTATGAATAAGTTAATAGATTGTTATTTAGCTCATATTTATTTTTTGTATAACCTGATCCTGCTGTTATGCTATATAAAATTCCATCATCTTGAATGTCCAAACACATAATCACAGTGCTATCAGCATTGTTATTTTTTTCTGATAATTCACAACTCCATAATCCAGTTATATTTTTATTGTTAATTTCAAGTTGTTTATCTATTACAGTATTTGCTATCAGATAATCATGCTGATGAATAGTATTATTATTTTTTATTAATTTTGATATAAAAAATAATACAAATATTATAATCAATACAAGTAATACAGTTAATACAATAAATATAATATTATTATTTTTTTTATTCCTTGTTAATTTATCATTTTTGCTCATAAGCCCTCCTAATCGTTATACGTTTTTTTTTATCTTTCAATATATATATGACAGAGAAGAAAACAAAAAAAATCCACCTATTGACGCTTTAAATCAATAAGTGGATTAAATAATTATTAGATTGATTTTAATTTTTAACAATATGCCTGCATGTATTCGACATCACGAATTATTGAACCATATGGTATATCATTGTATTTTTTGCAAAGAAACATTTTGTAATATTTACCTGAATTTAATGTTTTAATATCAATTTCAGCTATACCCATGATTCCAACACGGTCAAAACATGTTAATATAACAGGTCTTTCCCCTAAAAAAAATGTTTCATTATACAATTTAACAGTATCTCCTATTGACAGTTCTCTGCCTAATTCATCATGGAGAATAGTCTCTTCTCCAATTTCACCTGCATAACGGCCATTGCTATGTATGATTAAATGTGGCTTGGATACATTCTTTATATGCTCAATCATTCTAATAGCTGCATCATCAATATATTCATTTGGCTTATAAGGTATAGTGTATATTTTTTCATCAGAACTTCCTTCTTTTAATACAGCGCTAGTTGTTCCTTCTTCATCATCAATTGTAATATTAATATATTCCTTCATAGTTTTCTCCTTTAATTTTATTTATTTTTTTAGATTATTTTAGTTTAAATTATTAATAGCAATGAATTTCTTAAGATCATCAAGCATTCCTGGATGCATTTGATTAAATTCTGTTTCAGATGTATAAGAAATTTCTGAACTTGATATTTCATATGCATCCTCAAACTTAAAATTATCATCTTCAAGTGAAAAATTGATTTCAATTTCATGTGTAAAATGTAATATCCCATTCTGCTTAGATGCATCTACAAATGCACAATAAGCATTAGGTAATGCAACATTTTTTGTTATTTTCCAAAAGTAATCAGTTCTTTTGTTCATAGAAAAATCCTCCAAATTAAATTTATTGTCAGGCAGCATTGCATAATCCGCATCTTGTATACCCTGAATTCAACAAATTCTGAATATTGCCTTTATAAATTTGTTTATTTTTATCTGAAATTTTTGCTGCATTTTCACAATTAATATTATGTATCTTCTTAGAATTTGTGTTAAGGATATATTCAGTATCAGAATCATTTGTTGCCTCTGCATTTCCTGTATATTCAGGTCCAGAACTATTACCTGTATGATAATCAATTGTTATTCCAGGCTGAACATTGTAACAATATACACAAAAATGAAATGCGCCATTGTCTTCTATAGAGTATGCTTCCATTAATTCTCCTGAACACACTAAATTGTCTTCTTCAAAAATAGGTGTAACTCTATATAACACATGATTACCGGTTGACTCTATATATTTAACTGTTGCTTCTTCATATGGGAGATTTCCTTCAATGTTAAGATATCTTGTCCCCGTAATTAAATTCTTAGGTTCAGCATTTAATCCTGTTAAAGCGTACATCAATAAATGGCATCTATTATACAAGTAATTTCCGTCTATACCGGCATATTTTACAGTATGCCATCCTGAGGGCTTTATACTGCCAATTTGACCCCTTTCTTCTGTTGCTAATGTATCTGTGCTTAAGGAAGCGAAAGCTGTTCCACAGCGACCTAATGAATCTAAATCACTTAATTCTATGAAACTTTTCATACCTTTGCTGTAGTCTTCAATTGTAAAATATGGGTTATTATTATTAACTTCAATTGAAGCATCTCCGGAATATTCTGAAATATCTTTAATATCAAATTTCACATTTGAATAATTATCATGTTGTTCTTTAATAAGATTGATTTCAGCATTAACATCTGGAGTTGATTTTTCTGATACCTCAAAATCATCTGGCAAAACAATAGGCTTATGAATATTATGTTTGCAACCCAATAATACAGTTGACATGATAAATAACGTAATTGACAAAATTACAAACCTGATTTTCTTTTTTCTCATATATAATTTCTCCTTTAAAAATATTTAAAATTTATATGACAGAAAAAAAAGCAGAATCATAATATTTCTATTAATTCTGCTTATATTCCAATTATTCAATTAGTTATTTCTGTTATTTTAAGTTCCATTTGTTTTTTGTCAGTATCACGCCTATTTTCTAGTATAGTTCCCATACATATGTTAAGAATCATTATAATATAAGTAAAACCGCATACAATTAATGTAGGGAATCTTTCCACTATTCCTGTTTGATAATATGAATATAAAACCGGAATTATAAACCCGGTTGAAATAACTCCTAATCCTGCAGCAATGATATTAAAGTATCTTTTAGGTTTATATAATTTAAACATCCTAATAAGCATATGTATTACTTTTATGCCATCTTTAAATGTATTTAGTTTACTTGGATTATCAATTGCCCGATCTTTATAATCAATTGGCTGACATATATATCTATAACTATTATCTAATAAATGAATAGTCATTTCTGTTTCTATTTGAAATCCATCACTCATTACTGGAAATGTTTTTACAAATCGATTACTAAAACACCTATATCCTGTTAATATATCGTTTACATTTCCTTTAAATAACTTATTTATACCTAATCGTATCAGGTCGTTCCCAACATTGTGAAAAACTCTTTTATTCTCAGTGTAATAAGTTGTGCTTAATCTGTCGCCTATTACCATATCATACTTATCATTTAAGACTAAAGATATTGATTTATCAATATCTTTAACTCCATATGTGTCGTCACTATCGATCATAAAATAAGCCTGACTGTCTATATCCTGAAACGCTCTTTTTATTACATTTCCTTTCCCCTGATTAGCCTCTTTTATTAAAGTGCATCCATTATCTATTGCTATTTTAGCACTTTGATCTGTACTGTTGTTATCAATCACAAAAATAGTATAATCCTTATATTCTTTAATATTATTTTTTATATCATTTATAACCTTATTTAAGGATTTTTCTTCATTATAACATGGTAATATAATAGCTATAGGTGTTTTATAAATTCCCATATTTTCCTCCCATTATTTATTCGCATTATCTATTCAGATACATTTGCTTTTACGAATAATGCATACTTATTATTTTCATGTTTAAGTTCATACTTAGAATCATATTTAATATATTCGTAGTCTTTAATGTTTTTTTCTATTAAGAAATAATTAAAGTCATATTTATCAAATACGTCTTTATAATTTCCGTAATAACGCATTTTCCCATATTCATTGAATATATCATTCTGTTGATTTATACTTTTAAGCATAATTTCCATTCTGGCATCTAAATAACATTTGAACCCATAAAATTCCAAATATGCTCCATCATTAAATGAAGTATATACTTTAACTTGTGATGGATTGGTTTCATTATTTAGCATATATTGTGTAATATCATTTATATCTGAATATCTATTGTTAGTTTCAGTTATAAATAAATTATTGACAGTACAATAAACTAACATTGCTGCACTATATATGCTAATAACAGTACATATAATTAACATTAATTTACATATGAATTCATTGTATTTAACTTCTTTAAAGCAATAGGTTATATAAACACTTGCTCCAATTGCAAAAAAGGTCACGTTACGTCCACTATTAAATAACAATATAGTAGTTCCTAATAATAAATATAAATAACGAAGCTGAATTTTATTGTTAAAACATGTTTTAGAATAATTTATGTATATTCTCCTTATAATTAAAATTCCAAAAACCAAAATAATATACAAGCCACATTTACTTGCAAAAGCTGGCGATTGTAATTCTGTAATAGATTTACTGTAAGAAGAATTCATACTCTTAAATAAATATAAAGGGGCTTCTATTCCATATGGGTTGATTAAACTGGAAATTAAAATTAAGAAATCTATATATATAAGATATCGTTTCTTATAATTGTTATTACCGGTTATAACTAATTGATGTATATTTATTTTTTTAAATTCAAAAATATATGGTAACGTCATTATTAATAATATCCACCAGATACTACAATGAAGATTAATTTCAAGAATGCTTATTGGCAGTAAAAGGAATAATATTTTATAATTATTATTTTTTGCATACATTTCCAGAATAAAAAGAAATAGCAAAATATTTATCATTGTACTTATTTGTGGCCTTGTAACAAAATACATTGAAGAAATGACATCTAATATAATGACTCCAATAAAAGAAGTTAAATTATTATTTTGAGAAATTAATTTGAGTAATTTATATGCAATAAAATTCATTAAAATAATTTCCATATATATAAATAATATCAAACCAGTTTCTTTAAAAACCTTATATATGTTCCAAAATATTACATCTGTAAGCCACTGTTGGAATATAAAACTAAAATTTGTATGAATAGTAAATGGTTCTGTTGTATACAAACCATTGTTCATTATGAATCTTCCACTGTTTAATAAAAACCAAGTATCAGAATCTAAAGTTTTATTTATTATTAAAAATGGGAAAAATATTAGTGTAAATATTGTGATAACTTTAAATACTTTTGACTTTAAAATGATATTATTATCCACAATTTCTCTCCTTTTTTTATCTTTTATTTTTAATATGACAGATACAAAATTAAAAATGAACAAATATATGTAAAAAAAAATTCTGATAAATCTGTCATATATATAATATATAAATATATATTTAGGAGGGAACTATGATTGATGTAGTGTACAATAACAAATCTAATTTTAATGGATATAAATTAAATAAAACATATTGTGTAAAAGATTTTATACAGGAAATTATATTTTATAATCCTGAGCCTTATATATCTGTTGATATAAAATCAAATAATATTTTAAAACATATTTTATTTAAAAATGGTAAGATAATTGAAGGATATATTGATAAATATATGAATGGATTAGAAATAAAAAAAATTCAAATAAATGGTAAATTTAATGATTTAAATTATACTGTTATATGCTAAAATACGATGAACTACTCACAACCGACTTTTGTTAGTTGTGAGTTTTTTTGCTTAATTACGGTAATGTTTGAAATGCACATCGCCGTCCTTACCTCACAGGACTGTTTAAATATACTCCACAAAGCAGTAGACTAAGTATTATATCTACTGGTCCCTATATATTCTTACATAATGTAGTTTAATTAAGATTTCAGTGTTAATTAAAAATTTGATTAAACTTAGGCTAATCAACATGTGGTATGCAGAAGAACTAATTCTACATACCACGAAATTTTAGCTTTTGAGTTGTTTATTTAACTTTTTGATTGAACTTTTTTTAACAGATCATCAAATTGTAAAGATTTGACTGAAATTGTATTTTTTTCTATATCTTCAGAAACATAAACATTATTTGTTTCGTAGCTTTCATTTGATAAAGTTATCTTTAATGAATTTATTTGAACATCTACACTCTTTTTATTTGATTCCTTAAAATTATCTTCTGGGATATTAAATATAACTGTCTTAAGAGTTTTGTTTTTGTTAAAATACAGTTCACATTGAACTGCTATATTTTCATTATATTTTGCAAAATATGAAGCTAATGAATTATAATTTACATATAATACCTGGTAATTATTTCCTAAAAAATTTAACAGCACATGGCCATTAATATTAGCTTTGCATTTATATGTATTTTCAATATCAGATTCTACTAATTCTAAGTTATTAAAATCAGCCAAACTTATTTCTGAGCTTGAATTGCTTATTTCTATAAATTCTGTTCTTGGATCATCAACAATAGATTGCTTAGACTTTAATTCAAAATTCCATTTGCTGCCATTTTTTAAGTAGATGCCTACCTGCTGATCAATCTTATCAATATAATATTCAGATTTTTTTGAAACTGGAGATTTATATTGGACAGTAATATGATCAGTATCTTTGTCTCTTTCATTTTCTAATTCAAAAGACACATTGCCATAATTTGTTTTAATATCTGTAGTCATTTTTTGTAAACTAGCTATCTCATTTGTTTGTATATAATTATTAATCAAATAATCTGCAGTAATAGCATCTTTTTTTGCAAATTTACTGTATAATAAAAAACCAATACCTAATACAACTAATGTCAAAATTACTATTGCTAAAACTTTTGATTTCCTGTCAGGAAATGCTTTCTTAAAAAATGCCATAATATATACTCCTTATGAAATTTAATTTATTATTTTTTATATGTTAGCCATTTGTAAGCCAAAAAATTTAATATCATAGTAGCGCTAAAAGTCAGGATTCCTTTAAAACATACCATTAAATATGCCTATGAATTTAACCAAACATAAGTTTTATTAGCATGTAATTGTCCTTTCACCTTTAGCTAATCCATTCTTTAAAGCTATACTATACATTGTACTAATGCTGCATAATGGAATCAGTGGAACTTAAACCCGCAAGCTTCTGCTTGCAGAGCAGTTGCTCACACAATTGAGTTATGGCTCAGATGTCACACTTATATTTTAGCAGTGACCGCATAGCTTTCTTTTTAAGTCTGATTTGCTTCCGACTTTGCTTCATTAAAGAAGCTGCTCATCCAATTGAGTTATCACTCATTTGAGCTATAACACAATCAACTTTGTAAATGTAACTTATTTGAGTTACAAGTGCCATATTGGAATCGAACCAATCTAAACAGTTTTGCAGACTGCTGTCTAACCACCTGACTCATGGCACAAATAATACTTAATTTCTTACTTTCTTACCGAACACTTTTTCCAGTACTCTATAACTTCATCTTCTGATTTAAACACATTACTAAGGTTTCTACCACTTCTAAAGTTTTCCAGTGCTTCTTCTAATGTCCATCTTCTTTTGTATCCATAACATTCTTTTGGCACTTTCTTAAAATCTGAATGCTTGAATTTCATATCACTGTTATTAGCTTCTTTTCTTATCTGCTTATTTGCTAATCTTTTATCAATTTTTGATGCTTTTTCTAATGTATATCCGGGATTTTTCTTATAAGATTTACTCATCTTGTCTTTTTCCTTTCTATACAGTGCCGTGTACAGGACTTGAACCTATGACCTCAAGGTTATGAGCCTAGCAAGCTGCCATCTGCTCTATCCTGTAAATGGATTGTATTGGTGTCGAACCAATTCCCCTTGTTCTTCAGACAAGTGCTTCTACCGAGTTAGCTTACAGCCCTAACTCATATTCATTTTACTTTTAAACATATCTCTAAAGTCACTAAACATATTTAATCATCTCCTTTATTTTTCTTTTCTTCTCTTCTAAATTCTATTTCAAAACGGATGTACATAGCTATTATTGCTATCCAAAATAAAATATCTGCACATAAAATTATTTTAAATATTAACAATTTTGTGAATACTGTACCTATTAGCAATGCTATACTGATAACTATAAGTGCTGTTGTTAATATTTTAGCGTATCGCCCAACCAAATCTGCCATATATTATACTCCTTTATTTCCAATATCTATTATACATTCTTTTCATATTTGCTAAGCCAACAGGATTTGCTGTATGGAAATTTAATGTATAGAACAACTCATTCTCTATTAAGTAATCCATTAAACAAATTGCATCTCCGCCATCTTTTGCAAAGTCACCTAAATCATGGTCCAAATCCAGAACTTCTATATTGTTTTTATTCTCTTCTATGACTGTTATAGCTTCATTTACAGATTTACACCACACATGACCTTCTGGTGCTGGTCTAATGTCATCTAACCAAATCTTCAATCCATAATTCTCCTATTCTTGTTATAAACTGAGTATAAATGACATTACTGCCATGATTGCTACACCTACACACACACCTGCGACAAATTGCCCATATTCATGAATAGGGTCACAATCTCTTGTAATCATCTGTGCTTTCTTGTCATTTTCATTATTCTTTATGATATGTTTTTCTATTTTTTCATTATTCTTTATGATGTTTTCATTATCTTTTAAATATAAATCATACCATACAAATATTCCCGATATATACATTTCAGGATTTTTTCTATAGAGGACAGCTTTAGTGTATTCATTATCTTTATTATTATTAAGAACATCTTTTATATATTCAGGATTACATAAATCATCTAACTTAAATTCATCTTTATCAGTTATATTAAGAAAATCTAATGCTAAACTTATATGCCATTCAGCATCAAAAATCTTAGGTTTGATAAAGCTTTGAAAAAATGTGTTAATATCGTTTTTATTTACAACAAGACCACAATTACTCATAATCATTACTCCTTCTTGTTATTTTTACTACGCTCATTACTGATACGATAATGAATAATATCATTCTTGAAAAGAACAACAAGCTGGCTAAGTGGGACTCAAACCCACAACACACAGATTAACAGTCTGCTGAAACCATTGTTCTACTAGCCAATAAGCGTGGATAACAGGACTTGAACCTGCACACCCCTCTAAGGAGGATTCCTCTGATTAGCAATCAACCGTCTTACCAGATTAGACATTATATCCACAAAAAAAATAATGCATATAAAACTAAATAAAACTTAGCATTGACTACCAATAAGGCAAGTTTTTTACATCACTATTTTTACAGCAATTAACCCTGCAGGTTGTGAAGATAAGTAACATTGCGAACTCTGTTTAAAACCTAATCAGAAGATGATAAACCGGTATCATTTGCCATTTGTATAGTCGGCAAACTATCATCTACTTTTCAGCTAACGCTGTACACAGGATTTGAACCCGCAAGCCTTTTACAGCCAACTGTTTTCAAGACAGCTCCCTCACCATTCGGATATACAGCATACAAAGCGGTGGCTGACCATTTAACTATCTGAAGATAGACCACATCTTTAACTCAGTGCATTATCTGATACTTTGCTTTATCGAGATTTTATCCCGGAGCTGGAATGACCGGATTTGAACCGATAATTTCTTGAACCCAAATCAAGCGTCTTAGCCAAATTAGACCACATTCCAATAATCAGCTATTTTCGTCACAAGGTTGCCACCCTAAGATGCTTATACCTCATCTAAGTCTTGCCTTCTACCCTCAACAGGGTTTCTACATCTCAAACTCAGCCTGCGCTTCCTTAATTTTACAAAGGGGCTTATCCCTTAAACGCATTTCTAGTCACTAACGCTAATTGAACTCTCGACCATATTCTCAATGGCATAGCTACAAGATTGACGGTCTTTATAGTAGCCAAGCAGGTAACGGGAATCGAACCCGTCTATCCAGATTGGAAGTCTGGCGCACTAACCGATGTACTACACCTGCATTTAGCTATTTCTCATCACTGAGGTTGCAACCCTAAGATGCTTTATATCCGTTAGGTCTTTCCTTCTGAATTTTGTTCTCTGCATCTCAAACCTAACCGTGTGTCATTAGTTTGACGTATCTTCATTATGAAGTACAACACCGCAACTAGTCACTGACGCTCTTTAACCTCGACTGTATCATCAACAGCATAGCTATAAAACTGATGAGTAATATAGCACTAAACTCATTCTTGTACTTAGAACTTTGTTTAGCGAGAGCCGATAGTCGGACTTGAACCAACAACCTACTGCTTACAAGGCAGTCGCACTACCATTGTGCTATATCGGCATATAAGTGTGTCACACGGGATTTGAACCCGTGACCCTACGATTAAAAGTCGTATGCTCTACCAACTGAGCTAGTGACACAAAAAATGTCTCTACTTGTAGGATGATTTTCGAGACAATAACAGATGTTTTGTTCCTACTTTTGTCATCTGTTTCACTAACGATGTTTCGTTTTATTAACGATTACGCCTGCTTATCTGCATTTATGTAACCGTCTAACGCCCTCAATGGGAATTGAACCCATGTCTCTGCCGTGACAGGGCAGTGTTATAACCATTAAACTATGAAAGCAAAAGTATGTTGTAAGGGAATTAAACCTTAACAACACAGCGGAATGTTAGGGATTTGAACCCTAATAGCGTGGATTTACACGACATGGCGGTTTTCAAGACCGTTGCTGTACCAATTGAGCCAACATTCCAAAATTATAAAATTTACGCAATAATAAAATCTATTGCAACGTAGTGTATAGGACTCGAACCTATGCATCCATAATAGATGACCTAAGATTAGCAATCTTGTGCAATACCAACTCTGCCAACACTACAATAAAAATTAACCAAATAATTTTTGTAAATCATCAGAAGTAATATATTTTTCCATCATTCCACAATTAGGACATACTCTGCATTTTAAATTTACATCTTTAAATTCATCTTTGCCTGAAAATAAAGTCGGCTTTTTAACACCTATATTAATAACTTGTAAATCTTCTGTAGGATGTCCTATCATATTAACTCTTATTATTCTTTTTTCAGTAGATTCTAGCATTTCGATATTACATCTTATACATTTCATGTAAATTATTCTCCTTTTTATTAAATATAAATGTCCTAACTATTACTATAAGTAAAATAATCTTGAGAATTTAATTCCCAAAAGCCAACAGTCGGACTTGAACCGACAACCTACTGCTTACAAGGCAGTTGCTCTACCATTGAGCTATGCGGGCATATAAGTGAGGGAACTAGGACTTGAACCTAGAGTGCCGAAGCCACGGATTTACAGTCCGCTGCAATACCAATTCTGCTCATTCCCCCATAAATACTGGTAACAGGATTTAACTGCAATATTTTAAAAAAGAAAAAGATTCTACCGAACACTTTCATTTACTAGTAGAATAATACAGATACGTCCAGCAAAATGTTCTTTCTAATATCTGTATTTCAAACATGACAAAAAAATAAACAACAGTACTATATAACTTATTCGTGCTTAAGCTATACAGCAATGGTTCTTCTAGGATTCGAACCCAGGACTTTCCGGTTATGAGCCGGGTGCTCTACCAACTGAGCTAAAGAACCAATGAGAGTGCCTTACCGGATTTTTTTATTTGGCTAGTAAGACATACAAACATATTTTCAGCCAATATCCTTTCTATATATGCTTGCTATGAATAAATACATTGCTGTATGACAAACACAGCAGTAATTCTAATGAGATTCGAACTCATGTTTTCAGCGTGAAAAGCTGATGTCCTGAACCACTAGACGATAGAATCATAAAGATTTTCAAATATATTTATTAGAAAATCAATTTAACTTAAAGGAATCGAACCTTTAATCTCTTGCATTTGACAGCAAGTATTTTGCCATTAAACTAAGTTAAGACACAATACATCGTATTTAAAATAAAGGGCATCTTAATTAACCCAGTAGCGGGTACGGGAATCGAACCCGTGTCATCAGGTTATGAGCCTGTGCAGGAGCCTCTCCTGTCTAACCCGCATTATTTAATATAATCAGATATATATTGCTGAAGAAATAGTCTGATATATCTGATTTTGTTTCGCACCTAATTGTAAAGAATTCAGACAATTACATTTACAACCACTTCAGCAGTGCAAATGGATTGTATTGGTGTCGAACCAATTCCTTCTGTTCTTCAGACAGACGCTTCTACCGAGTTAGCTTACAATCCTTTTATACTCCTATTGAATTTTTAAAATCACTAAACATATTTGATCATCTCCTTTTTATCATATTGATTTTTTCTAAGTGGATAGGAGAAGATTCGAACTTCTGAAATCCGAAGGTGCCTGATTTACAGTTAGGAGTAATTGACCACTTTGCTACCTATCCATTAATTTGATGTGAAATTATCAATGAACTACTCTTAACTAATTACTGTTGGATGGAGTTTTCTTGCTATTCTTTGATAATTTTTGTAATAGATAAATATTATCGTTAATGCGGTATAACAATACCCCTAATGTTTGAAACTGAATTAGACGGTACTTTAACCACACTATACTATCCGTAAGAATTACATTGGATTTTAATTATCTATTAAACTCCCACAGCAGGATTCGAACCTGCGACATACCGGTTAACAGCCGGTTGTTCTACCACTGAACTATGCAGGAATATTAAATTGGCTTAGCAGGTTTTTACCTATATGTAAGCCAATGTGTCACACGGGGTTCGAACCCGTGACCCTACGATTAAAAGTCGTATGCTCTACCAACTGAGCTAGTGACACATGACCCCTACCAGGCTATATTAATGATTAGTAGGAGTAAAATGAATATAACTTCAATCAATGCCTTTTACCGTTATACTCACATGAGAAATAAAAATATGAAAAATCATACTTCAGATAATTAACAAATTATCTGAATGCACCTAATGAGATTCGAACTCATAGCCTAATTAAAGGCACGGATTTTAAGTCCGCTGCGTAAACCAATTCCGCCATAAGTGCTTAATTTTAATTCACATATTATTAATATGTGAATAACTACCTCTGCCGGATTCGAACCGGCATAATACAGGGATCAAAACCCTGGGCCTTACCGTTTGGCTAAGAGGCAATGCTTTGTTATCAAAGACATATAATATATGACAGATTTTTTTTAAAAAATTTTTACATAAAAAAATTACCTGTTTGTATTTACATTATTTATATGACAGACAAAAAAATATTTTGGTATTTATATTAATATTTTTTATTTGCTATGTTTTCTGAATTATTAATATACTCATACTTTTGATTAAAAATATATTTATGTTTTTGATTAAATAATCTTCTTTCTTTATCACATCTTGCAAAACTTTCTGATGTGCAAAGCTGATCTAAATAATTGCATACTGTAATAAAATCTATATCTGTATACCATTCTCCTGTTGTATTATATTTATGAAATTTTTCATGCATTAATCTTTCGATTGTTTTATATATAGCATTAGCAGGTGAATAATAAATGTCTAAGATAACATTTCCTCCAGAATTAGAATTAGATAATGACTTGATTCTTTGATATAAATTACTTGTGCAACCAATTTTTATATTGTTGCCATTATTAATTACATAAACATATCCTAATAATTTGTCTGAATAACTTTCTATATTTTTTAATTCATCTATTGTTATCATTATTATTAAATTTAAACCTCTAAAATTGATTTTTTGAATCACAATTTTTAAAAAAATAATATATATTTAATGATTCTATTTAATATATGACAGACATAATAATTGAAATTAAGATAAAAAAAATCAAGGAACAGTTTTCACTAATCCCTTGATTTCTTTAATACTATATAATTTTTGCTCAAATCTAATTGCTATTATTTTGAAAGCATATTGATTACTTCATCAATACTCTTTCCAGACTCTTCTACAGCAGCTATTAATTTTTCTGCATCAGCATCTTTAATTTTCTTTTCAATGTCTTTCTTTGCTGCTTTTAAAGATTTTATTTCTTCAGAACATCTTGCGATTTTTTCTTCAATCTGAATAAGCTGTTCTTCATATGATAAGTCAACTTTTTTCTTTCTGCCTCTAGCCATAATTTTAATTCCTCCTTTTACATTTAATAGCTTTAAACAATTCTTCGAGTATAATATCATATGTTTTTATTGTTTGCAACTTTAATAATTAGCATTAAAATGCATTGTTAAATTACATATAAAGTATTCCTGATTTAATTTATTTAATACATCTTAACTATACTTTATTATTATATTATGTTCTAAAAATATTAATTATGCTTTTATTTAAAGAGGCCTGTCAAAATTAATTGACAAGCCTCTACTACAAATTATTTAATTTATATTAATAAACATATTATAACAATTAAGCAAAATTTTGAATAAAATCATCTTCTGAAATTATTGGTACATTTAATTCTTTTGCTTTCTTATTTTTACCTGACGTACTGTTTATGTCATTATTAATAAGATACCCTGTTTTTGCTGAAACAGATCCACTTACTTTTCCGCCTTCTGATTCAATATAAGCCTTTAATTCATCTCTGTTTTTAAAATGATGTACATCCCCAGTAATTACAAATGTGATACCTGCACATTTATTACCGGATTTCTTCGTAATATCTGATACATTACACAAATTATACAATACTTTGATTAAATATTGATTTCTTGGAATAGCAAACCAGTTCTCTATTGCTGCAGTTTTTTCAGGACCAATTCCATCAATTAATTCAAATCCGGATTTAGAAATTCCTTTAGAAGCATTTTCAAATACTTCCTGGATTGAATCAAATCTACCTAATAAGCGCTTACTTACATCCTGTCCGCACATAGGAATCGATAATGCATACAAAAATCTATCTGCTGATATACTTTGTCTTGCCTTTGTAATAGCTTTAATAAGATTATTGACTGAAGTTTTTCCCCAGCCTGATCTATTAATTAAGAGATTTTTTATATGGTTATCTGCGTTTAAATTATCCGGGAGCTTAATTAAGTCAATTTCGTTTTTAATTAATCCCATATCAATTAAATCATGTAAGTTTGCTATTGATAATCCATTGATATCAAATCCTTTTTTACTTACAAACCTGCTTAATTTGCTTATCTGTTTAGCAAAGCAGTCTGGATTAGTACATTCGAGCATTTTTACGCCAGATTCAGGTGAAACAATAATATTTGTTATTGCACCACATACCGGGCAAAATTTAGGTACTTCAAATACTGTACCATTTGCATCAGCTTTAATACATTTAGGAATTATCTTATTGGCCTTTATAATACTAAGTTTAGTCCCTGGACCACCAATACCAAGTCTTTCGCATTCACTTATATTACACAAAGATGCTCTTTTTACAGTTGTACCTTCTAATCTGACTGGCTTAAAAATTGCAACTGGAGTAATATGATTAATTGCACATGACCATTCAATTGACTCTAAAACACTTTCTACAGCCTTATCCTGCCATTTGAAAGCATATCCTGCTCTTGTTGCATGATGATTAGTGACGGATCCTGTAGCAGCATACTTTTCATCTTCGTAGCATACGACAAGTCCATCAACAGGCTCATCTATTAAACCGGATTCTACTTTCTGAGTAAATTCATTAATTGTATCTTTGATTAATCTATCTGCTTCCTCATTAGAAATATCAGATAATTTAAGATACTTGTATTCAACCGGATCAAATCCTAAGCTACGCAAATATTCCATTCTTGCAGACCAATTATATTGATTATCTCCTAATACGCCTTCTTCCAAATAAACAAGCTTAAATGGTTTAAATCGAACATTTCTAGGAATTATGTCTTTAACTTCTTTGTTATTAAGAGAACCAGAAAGTAAATTTCTTGGGTTTTCATAATTGCTATCAGTTAATTCTATATAATTATTGAAAGATGAATATGTAATAATAGCTTCTCCTCTTATAACCATATGTCCTTTTTCATTAATTTCCAAAGGCAGATTTAAAATACCTTTTGCTAAATGTGTAATATTTGTTCCGACATATCCATTACCTCTTGTAACGATTTTTGTTAATTTGCCATTATCATATGTAGCGACTAATGTACAGCCATCTTCCTTCCATGATACATTAATATCTTTATATTCAGTCCACTTAATAACCTTAGATATCTTTTTACTTTTAGCAAGTGACAAAGCGGGGAATTCATGTTCTTCCTTTATTCCATCTATCGTATCAATTACATCAGATCCTACATATTCTGTCGGGCTGTTCTCAGGAATATATCCGGTCTGTTCCTGTAAATCAGATAATTCATCATATAATTTATCGTAGTCATAGTTTGACATTAATTCAACCGAAACTACATCTTTTCCATCAGCATAGTATGCTTTTGAAGCTTCAAATAATTTTGAAGCAATCTCATCCATGTATTTTTTAATATCTGTATTTAATTTGTTTACTTTCATATTATTTTCTCCTTTTTTATATTTGGAAATAATATGACAGAAAAAAAGAGCATAGCTTTTGCCAATAAGCATTTAAGCTATACTCTTTTAATACAATTAATTTATATAATATCAAACAGATGCAATAACTACTTCTAAATAGTTTGTAAAAGTTCTTTTGTGTACAGTAATTGAAAATGGTGAGTGAAGAATTTTTTGCTGTAAATCATAATCTGACATTTTTATTGTCTCCTTACATTACATTAAGGTACAAAAATAATCTACAAGAGTTCCTATATCTTTCTTTGAAATTACTGAATGTAAACACCTTACCATATCTTTATTTAATACACTTCTTTCCTTTTTCTTTGATCTGGCCCAAGAAGCATATATATTATTAATTTTAACCTGGTATTCAATAGATGAACTACTCACAACCGACATCAGTCGGATGGAGTTTCTATGTTACATGTTTTTTCAACATGTAAGTAACCCTGTAACAATTGCTTTACGCAATCGTTACAGCATATGGGATGTCCACTACCCCTTTATCCCATCCTTTTATGTTTGGGAATACTTTTCTTATTATATTTGCTGCTCCATTTATATCTGCATTTCCTATGCTTCCGTCATTATATCTGTATAATCCTCTTTTTATTCTTTTGCCTGAGAATGTATAACTTTTAGTTGAGGCATTATTAAATACCGGAAGCTTATCTTCTGCTTTAAAATCTGCTTTAGATGTATAACTTTCTTCTGTAAGCACAAGTCTTATTCCATATTCTTTCAGTTTATACTGAAGCATACCTGCAAATACAAAATATGGTATTTGCACTATTGATTGGTTATTAGCAGTTCCAGTATTAATTTTCTGTTTCTGAAATATATTATGACCCAGTATTACTACATCAACATTATTATTCTTTGCATATTCAGCTATGTACTTGCTGATCTTATGAAGTTTGTCCTTAATCATGCAGTTTCTTTTATAAGTAAGTCTGTTAATTCTCTTGGTGTATTCTCTATTATTACAGAGTGCCGCCTGGCTTTTTAATTTTGCGAACCTTTTATTATAATAATTGTTTACAGATTTAATGGTCCGGCCATTAACAAGAAATGGCTTATCGCCAAAATTATTTGTGACGGCACAGAAATTATTAAGTCCGGGATCTATTCCTATTACTCTGTATTTATGAGAATTAGTACAAGTTTTAAATTTCTTTGCTAACTGTTCATCTGATAATTCAGGATGAATCTTATATACTGCAGCAGGAGCATCAATTTCTAACACAACATCAACAATAAATACATCCGCAGAATGTTTAATTCTTACTTCTTTAAGAAAAGTATTTTGTCCTATTTCTCCAAGATTAAGTTTATATTTATAGCCCGGCACTTTTAAATACCTACCGTCAATTATCTTGCATATTTGATTTGTAAGAATTGCTGTTGTGAAGCTTCCTTCTTTCTTATATCCGGGCATTTTAGGTCTTCCTGTAAACACATCTTTGTTTACTTTATATACTTTCAAAGAATTGAAGAATGCCTTGTAATTTCTAAGCAACAGCTTCAATATCTGCTGATTTGACTGCGAATACATACTGTAATAACTAATGTCCTTCGTCTGTTTTAAATAAAAATCCAGAATACCATATGTGAGCCATTTATTTTTAGGTTCATGCTTAGTATTGTCTGTAGTTGATCTCACATTTTTATATATTTCCATTTGATTAGCAGTTAAAGGTTTTAGATTTTCAAAATCTCTTATAGCAGTGGCATATTGTCTTAATATGTAATTTGTCCTGTTATATAGATTTGTTGACTTCTTACAAATATCAGAGCAGTAAGAGTACATTTTATGGCCTTTTCGAATATGGTATTGTCGTGTCCGATACATACTGATTTATCTCCTTTCCTTATTAGTTAAATTAAAAAATATCAGAGCAATTCATCTCACAACCGACTATTGTCGAATGGAGTTTTCTTGCTATTTTTCGATAATCCATCAAAAATATTTTTTGAAATGTTGTCTATTTTAGCATCAATATCATTTGCCGGATTAATATCAAAATATTTCTTAGAAACATTATCTTCAAATCTGTTTCTGACTTTATGAGGATTTGTGTATACATTATATCCCATCTGCTGCCAAAAAGCTGATACGTTATCATATCCCTTATCATTACTGATTATGAAATATTCTGTATTCTTTCCATAGGCTCTTATAAGATATCCCAAATATGTATCAATTACAAAATCTAATGCATCTTTACAACCAGTATGTTTAAGGCACATATGAATTTCATTTTCGTTACATTGAAACGGTAATTCACTTACAGATTCATTGGTAAAGTAATATACTAAATCATTTGGACTTGTAAAAAAAGAAAACCCTACATTTTCGCAATCAATTAAATATATCCTATCATATTTTTTCTGCATATTCTTTATCCTTTCTTTGAGTTATCTATATATAGAGCTTGGACCACCAAATATTGCATTAAATACCGAACCCATTTCTTCATATTTTTTTATGATTTTATCTGTTTGAATCATGTCATTAATTTGTTCTTTACTTAATTCAGTAAATTCGAGTAGTCTATCAATCCACTCCTGTAGTTCACGAATTTTACTTTCTAATTCAGTATTTTCAATCTTTAGCTCATCAATTTTCTTATTTTTAAAATTAACTTCCTTTTCAAGTTCTCTAAGGGTCTGTCTGAATTTAATGCGTTCCTCCTGAAATTTTTTGTCCTTTGCTGATAATTTTTGCATATATATAATGCCTCCTTTTATTTAATAATTAACTTATATATGACAGAAAAAAAGAGCTATCAGGATTACCTGAATAGCTCTTGTTATATTTATAATTGTTTTGATAATACCTTATATATCTCTTTCAATGTTCTTCTTAGATTTTATATCCGGTTTATATTTATTGGCAAAATCCTGTTCCTTCTGTTCAAGAGTTGTTTTACATTTATTAAGCATTGCTTCTTTTCTTTCCAAACTTTTTTTTAAATCTTCGATATCATTTTCAATACTGCATACATTCTCTTTAATTTCTTTTAAAATAAATTCATCAGCTTCCTTTTCAGTATCAAAAAGATGTATATTATTATTTTTGATAAGAATCTGTATATCTAGCTCTGTTATATTCATTTTACTTACATGTAAATCCTGAATAAGAGAATTAGTATTAACTATATACTTTTCTTCAGCTTTTAAAGATTTATTAAAGTTATTCAGAATTAATTCATCTAGTATATAAGTCTTATAATGAAATTGACTATATTCATCATAATATGTGCTATTTCCTTTATTGTAAGAAATGATATTGATATCCGGATAATTATTTTCTATAAGTTCTCTTACATCATTTTCATTATTTTTTTCGTCTTCATATAAATAAATATAATCAGGCTTTATTTCTTTCTTTTCTAATACTTTGCTTAAATCTTTCTTGTCCAAATATATAAGTTCAACATTTAACCCTAATTCTTCAAGGCTTTTTGTTTTTAATTCTAAATGCTGTAACTTAGCACTAGCTGAAGATGCTATTGCAGCACTAATTCCATTCCTAAAACATATCATTACATTCATATTTCCACCTGTTATCTTTCAATTTCTTTATTGTTTTTTCTAAAAGATTGTTCCTTTGTCTGTTCCTTAGATTCTTTTAATTTTAATGTTCCCGGTTCTATTGCATGGAAATATAATGCAGGACAATAATCATTATCAATTAATAACTCATAACACTTATCCTGTTCGTTATATGTAACCTGTCCTTCAAACTGGGCTGCTTTAAATAAGCCGTTAACAAGAGTTTTTACTTTTACATTATTCGGAATATATTTGTTTTTCCAGTCTGTTACATTTACATCAAATGTACAGAAATCTCCTTCATGTAATGGTTTTCCAAAATCATCATAGCCTATAACTCTTTTAGAAGTTTTTAAATCCTTTTCTTTTAATTTTTCAATAAAGTTGAATACTTTTTCATATGCGTTCATTTCTCCTGCATACCAGCCTTCATCATATCCAGCAGCAGCCATATTACTTTCTTCTAATGATTCATTTAATAATTTGCTTACTTCTGATTCAATACTTTCTATGCCTTCATTATATCCAACATCATATCCGTGATTATATCCTGCTTTTCTGATTTCATTTAATTCTTTATTACTATATTCCATAATCATTACCTCACATTTATTTTTTTTAATTAGTACATAGGATTATTTGTAACACAATCAAGCATATCCTCATCAAACATATATGATGTTCCTGTGCTATCCTTGCAAACAATATTATTCTCATTAACTTCAGTAACCGTAACCGGAATTGAATGTGCCGGGCTATCAAATTCATTGAGATTATAATACAGCTTATCTCCTATACAATATGCTATTTTCTTGTAATCAAAATTAAGCCCATCTAAAAAGCTTTCCGGCATCTTCCATGACAGTTCATCAAACATTGTTTCAGCATTTATGAAATGCTCACTATCCATTATCCTGTCATTTATGCATTTTTCTAAATCTGATTTTGTATATACATCTGTTGCTTTACATCCCCAAGTTCCGGCATAACAATCTGGAATATAAAGAATTGCATTATCAGGTATATCTTTCCAGTTATACCCAGATATGTCTGCTTTATATCCAACACCCTGTCCTATATCTGTAAAATTAAAACCAAAATCAGGGTATTTTATAAAATCCTCTTTAGTTATAAAATGCTGCTTAATATCATCTTCTATATACTTTTCCGGATCCGCAATTGCTCTTAACAAATTTAATTTACCTTCTACATTTTCGTATGTATTTTCATTGATATATTCAAGGAACTCAACTGCGTCTTCTGCTGTTTCTGGAATACCTTTAATCTTAAGCACTTTTCGTATTATTTCACCAGATAGATATCCATTAAAAATATCATTTATTTCTGATTCAATCAAACTATCTGGGATATTATCGATAACACTAAGCAGATTATTCCCTGCATATGTCCATGTTTTAAGACTATGAAAATAATTCATATCATCTTTAATATAAAAATCCTTATTAATGTCTTTTCTGATACTTAAATCATACATATTAAATATTTCTGATAATTTCATATTTTTCATATTGTTTCTCCTTTAAAATTTTGATATGAAATATATGACAGAAAAAAAGAGCTATCAGGATTACCTGAATAGCTCTTATGTAATACTTTTATAAGTCTTCTAATGAAGAATCTGATTTTACAATTGTAAGTGCATACACAGTATTATTTTTGAATCCGTTTTCCTTACAGAATGTATCAAATAATTCACTTAATTCTTCTATACCGCTTTTTGTAAGAACACTTATTACGTCAAACTGAGTTTCATCATCTATTCCTTCAGAATTAACAAAACTTATATCAACAGATGAAAATAGTTTTATGCTTTTTACTTCAGATTGATATCCATTTTTTTTAATACATTGTTTAACAGTCATATCGTTATTCTCCTTTATATTATTTGATGAAAAATTACACCACAAATCTTTATTTTTAGATTATCGATATCAAGAAGTCTTAATTTCAAATCATTCATCTACTCCGAGTTCACAACAATTTCTACACATCTCATTTTCATATCCTGTATAAGTATCTGCAAATGGACAATGATAAGGTATTTCCATTTTTCCTGTTTCTTCGTTATATTCTTCTACTGGTTCATCACATGGTGTCCACATAATATCTCTCCTTCCTTCTAAAGAAATGCGAATTTATTCTGCTTCTATATCTGCATTCGTTAATCCATCATTTCTTTCAATTTCCTGTACCTGTTTATCAGTTAATCCAAACACTTCAATCAACACATAACTCATTTCAAGTAATGCTCCGTGATTATCAGTATTAAATTCATTATCTCTTACCTTTTTGTACATTCTTGCATATCTAATCTGATATGCAATTCTCATTTTCTCCCATTCTTCCTGTACAGCGTTCATGGTTACACCTCCATAATTCTATCCAGTGTATAAGTACAGTTTCCAATTCTGAAACCATTCTCAAAGTATTCGATTTTGCTTTCCGTTTCTGTATCTACTTGTAAATACACTGGCTGTTTTCCATCAAAGAAAACTAGCTCATGTGGTTTTACCTGGTGTAACACTCTATAAAATGTTCCATCGTTCATACTATTAACACGTTCTAATTTAAAAACTGCCTTGCCTTGTATCTGCCGTAACTGCTTCTTTAGTTCTTTCCAATTCGTTGCGTTAAGCATAATTAATCACTCCATTCTTCCAAGGAAACACGCATTTACTCTGCGCATCCAGTAATTACAATGTAGCTTCCGTTACCTTTAAGATACTGTAACTCATATACTTCTCCATCATAACCACCTTCACTTGCATCGTAATCTTCTTTTATTTTATATTTTTCGTAGTTAATTATGAAATCACACATATCCCATAATCCTGTTGTTCTTGCTTCTTTCTTTCGATATTCAATCTCATGTTTGTCTTTATGTTTATGACTATTTATACAATCATAACTGCATTTTACATAAGGAACATTCAAATACTCAGCTAAATCTTTTTCGATTTCAAGAAGTTCATTTTCATTTCTTGCCAATTGATATCTACGACCTATTATGTTATCTACCATACAATTTCTCCTTTAAAAATATAGTTGTTATTTATATGACAGAAAAATAACAACCGGTGCATATGCACCGGTTTTGCTTGAACTTATTTAATATTTATTATTTCATAAGTTCCATTTGTTGTTTTTTTAGCTGTTGCCTCAACAGTCTCTCCGATTTTTTCAGAGCACTTGTTGTAAGCATCCATGCCTGTTATATCATATTCTTTACCATTATATTCAACGGTTACTCTGTATACAGCAGCATGTCTTTGTGGAACAGATTCTATTATTGTATTATATGGTGCCTTGTAATAAGTATCTATTATCTGCACCTGTACAATCTGCTCTGTAACTGTTGTATCAACAGTATTACATCCTGTAGCAGCAATTAATAAAATAAAAAATACATTTAATATAAAAATTCTTTTTAAATTTGACATAATGTATGTCTTCCCTTAATAATATTTAATAATAATATGACAGAAAAATAAAATATAATAACTTTTTCTTATATACTGTTAAAATATAGTAAATTAAAAGTATTTTACGGTGTTTCTTAAATACAAATAGCCCAAGGAAATTATTCCCTGGGCTACATTATAATTTATCAATTATAATTCCATTTCATCATCATTTTTAATTTTAAGAGTCTTATCTATTTTATTTACTTCTACTTTTGCTGTTTCCTGCTTAACAGCTTTCTCGTTAATATCCTGATATTTAGCATCCTTGGCTGTATTAATTAACCAAGTCTTTGCCTGCTCTGTATTACCAAACGCCTTTAATTCCATTCCAGTGTTTCTCTTAACTGCATCAACATATTTAATTGCATCAGACGGCCTGCTAAATACCTTGAATCCTACACTTGAGTTATCAATGCTTGCATATGTAGGGTTCTTGCTTGGCATAATCATATCTAAAAATTCATTATCTCTTTCATCTTCAGGCATTAAATTCTGTTCAAGCATTGATTTTAAAATAGTTTCATTTTCTTTAGCAGGGATTTCAACAAGGTATAAATTCTTTTCCTTACCTTCTTTATCCATAAATACATCTGTTTTAATTGCTTCAATTACTTCTTTGTCTTCTTTCTTAGTTATGTCTTTGACTATTTCATCAACAGCTCTTTCTTCATTTGAATCTAAAACAGCAAGATACTTATAAGCATTTATTTCATCTGCTTCTTTTAATTGACTCTGTTTTTCTAAGAAATCATTCGTAGAAACATTAATTGTATCTGCATCCTGGTCCTTTAAATAATTAACTTCCATTCCTGCTTTATATGCAACTGCTAATGCAAGAGCCTTATCAAGGTCAAGATTCTTATCTTTATCTGTAGATACATCTATAATCCATTTCTTTGCTTCCTGTTCCTGTATCATCTGATCAATGTTATACAATGTTTGCGTTACAGGAGTTGTTGTCTTAGCAACAGTTCTATTATCAAGATGGTTTTTATCTGATTTAATAAATTCTGAAAAGACAACATCTTTTGCATAATTTTTAAAATTTAGCTCACGATCCATTGATTGTTTCCATGATATTGCGGTGTTAACAACTTCATGCTCATTTTTGAAATTCTGTATAGGATGAAATGGGTTTTTTGTAATTGTCACTTTGCCAACATGCCCTAAAACTTGGTTTTTGTTATCCTTAAATGACTGATTTCTTGCTTTTTCAACTGCTTTCTGTGAATATTCCTTTTCCTGATTTGTAATCTGAATATTTTGTGCAATATATTTAGCCTGCTCTGTTAATGCTTTTACTCTGTTTTTTTCAAGTTCAATAATTCTCTTATCAAACATTTTAGCTTTAGAAGCATCAGCTATGTTTGGTTCTTTTGTATCATAACCTAATGTTTCTCTTACCTTATTTGCTGTCTTATTTCCAAATGTAATTGCTTTGTTTACTGTATTAATAATCTTTTCTCTTCTTAAAGCAAGTTTATGAATTTGTTCCTCACACTGAACAGCTTTTGTACCTTCAATTGAAAGCAATCTTATATTCATCTGACGTTCAGCTTCCATCTGCTGCACTGCCTGATAATCATTAAATTCCTGAATAGAATCATGTACTTTTTCTACTGTATTATTAAAGCTGTCCTTAATACCATCCCACTTTTCAGCAAAGTTTTCTTTGTATTCCTGTCTGTCTGCCTTAAGTGCTTCATTAATGTCATGGAATGTAAGTCCGTGATCCTTTCTCCATTCATTTAATCTGTCAAACTGATGTTTAATTCCCTGTGTTAAATCTTTCGTCTTGCGCATAAAGCCTAATCTGGCTTCATTAGCTGCTAACTTAGCATCAATTCCGGCTACTACTGCTGCATCCTTAAGATCAATTCCGTCCTGCTTAAGTGTATGCATTACTTCTTTTGAAGTTTCAGTTACCTGGTGTCCTGCATCAATCGCTTTGTCAAGAGAAGTCTTGATTGGAGATAAGTTCTCTTTTCTGTACTGCTCAAGGGCATTAAAAAGCTTTTCATTAGATATTGAATGAAGATTGTCTGGGGTGATATCAATACCTTTATTATCTTTTAATTTCCTACTTTCAACCAACATTGTTACATATGATCCTGCAAGGTAATCAGAATCAACCAATCTTACTCCTGCTTTTTCGAGATTATTAATCTGTTTAAGTGAATCCTTTGCCATTTGCTTCTCAAGTCGAAGCATCTCTTTCTTTACGCCTTTAATCGCTGAGTCATGCAATTCAATTACTGTGTCTGCAGCTTCCCTGTTCGCTTCCAGGTCATGAAGTAAACTTTCTGCTGCCTTGTACTGTTCCATTGCCTGTTCAAGCCTAGACTGTATAGCTGAATTGTAATTCTTGAAGTTCGCCATAATAAAAATCCTTTCTGTGTTTAAACACTAACTTAAACCTCTGTTAGTTTCATGTTACAAAATTAATATGACGGAAAAATAAAAAAACTGATTACAAAAATGTAATCAATTTTAAATAATCTATATACATATTTATATATTTTTGATACAATATTTGAGGACATTTCCTTAGAATTTGATGTGCTGCTTCTTGGGCGCATTACTGATATTTTTCATTCATAAGTAATGCATCGAAAGGAGTGGAGGCCTATGAATAGACTAAAGATGGGAGTTCGTTTGTATGTACAAATGGGAAAATATCTTCCATGTAATGTATACAGTACTCAACGTATTGAGCTGTACAATTACAGTGGCAGGTTTCCTTGCAAACTTATTGTAGAAATACAAAAAGCAACCTCTTTATGCTTGCCGGCCTGAGGTTGCTTTTCCCTAATAATGCGGCATATCCAATCTAAGGATATGTCCTTTTCTTAACTTAAGTTTAAATGTATTGAACTCTTTTGTCAAGAAATGTTTTTAAGTTTCAATCTCCTTTAATCTTAAGAACATTTTATATATGACAGAAAAATAAATTTAATGTTAAAATAAAATTATGTATGTTTAAGATAAGAATGACATACACACTGATCATTATCACCATGCTTATCATCATACCATAGTACATTAAAGTTAGCTTATTTCACACTTTCTTTTCGTGCAGCCAAATTAAACTTATATGTTAGAAGCTTAATCACCTAGCACTCTAATAATTAATTTATTTGACGTACACTCATATAACCTCTACAGCTAATGTTTGGAAACTATATATTAATACAAAAAATGAGAGAAACATACTATAAAATCTGTTTCTCTCATATATCAAATACATAAATTTATCATATTATTCATTACTTTCAACAAATTCAAAATATTTAGTTGCAAAATCATACATTTGATTGTTATTTACCTTAATATCTCGTACATTACATATTTGGTGTTTTACTTGATCTAATCCATTAATCCTATCTATAAAGTTATTAATATCATCTTTATATATATTTGTAGAGCAATATTCTTGCCATAATGTTACTAAAAATTTTCCTGCATTAGATAAGCTATTATATTTTTCCTGAGTCATTGAGAGTAAATAATCCTTTATTGGATATGTAATTGGTTGATCTCTATAAAAATTAGTAATAAATCCTTTTTTTAAATTTTCCTCTACTAACTTATTTTCTCTTAAATTTGTTTCTATTAATTTATTTCCTATTTTAATAGGGGCATTATAATTCCATATAAAGTCATTTGAAATTTTATCTAATTTTAATTCTTCAAATAAATTATTATATTCTGTATGCATTGCATTCTTACATAATAACTCAAAATATAAATACTTATCTACGCCATACTTTAAACAGCCTAATGACTCATTGATCCATGATTCTTCAGTCATATGTCTTGCAAGTTCTATAGGAAATTTCCAATCTGTATGTTCTGTACTATATCTTAATTTTTTAAAATGTTCTATTGAAAGAGGCACAAACTTCTGCTGCAGCGCCTCATCATTTTCCAGTCTATGTTCCCAGAAATAATCAGCCCACTTAGTATATAATGGGTTGTCGTCAATCAATTTCTTGTTTTCGTTATACTCTTTAAGATTCTTATCTTTTCTTACTTTTTCATCTGCTTTTTTCTTAGCAATCTGTTCCTCTGTAAGTCCTGCATTAGCTATTTCTTCAGCTAAATTGTCTGACTTCTCTGCTATTTCCATCCATCTTACTGAAAGCTTTGTCTTGTCATATCCTGAGATCTTTTTAATCAGATTATATGACTCCTCCATAGCTTTTCTGGCATTCTCTCTATCCTTATTATTTAAACAATTCTCTGCTACATCAAGTAAATCATTTACCTTTCTAACCTTATTCTTATTAAACATATCATTCACACTTTCTTTTCGTGCAGCTAAATTAAACTTATATGTTGGAAGCTTAACCGCCTAGCACTCTAATAATCAATTTATTTTACACACATTCATATACCCCCCTACAGCTAGTGTTTGGAAACTATATCTTGTGTTCATATATAATATGACAGAAGTTTAACGATAAATTTTTACATAAAAAACTACTGTATATAATAATTATACAGTAGGATAATATGATTAGCAATATGATTATCTGATGTATCCATATTAAAAATAAAAAGCCCAAGGATTTTAATCTCTGGGCTTCTGAATATTAATACACAGTATTTAATTGTTATACTCAGCTAATTTTTGTTTAGCCTCATCTTTTGTCAAATTGTATTTATACATTAAGCGTTTTATTATAAAAAATCATATAATAGTAATCCTTCAATAAATCCTTCAATTTCTCCTTCAAGTTTAACTTCTTCCAAATATTTATTTAGCAATTCGCACATAAACTCATTATCTCCTTAAACCCCCATTAATTTTATTTTGTTCATCAGTCTTATACTTCAAATACTTTTTATCAGTTTTTCTTAATTTCTGGCAGAACTGCATTTTACGGCTATAAGCGGTAATACTTTGCATTAGCTGCCTTAAATCTCTATCCTCTTGATTTTCCAATGTATCTATTGGAGTATACAGCCAGAAAGCTTTATGTCCAAAAGTTGTTGGTCTGCGTTTAATATCTGTAAACGAGCCATCTGGAAGATCAATAATCTCTTCGCAGATTTCTTCAATGCTTGTCATACGATTTGATAGACTGGCAATCTTTTGCCCAGGCTCATGAATATGAAATCTGAAGCTATATATTTTACCTGTAGGTACATATAAGAACCCGCCAAGCATATTTCCATATTGAGAACATTTAGGCTTGAATCCTGTATTAAGCCATAACATCTGACAATTATCTGTTGATATCTCAGAGAAATCTACTGGTGTCATATGAAGGACTTCTGCTGTTTTGTTATATAATTTAATTGCGCTTTTTATAAAATCATTTTCCATAATAATAATTCTCCTTTATGTTATTTGATGTTGTAAATATGACAGAAAATTAGTTCAAATGTATTTATTAATATTTCCCTTAAAAGCTCCAGAGTATTATTTGGCACTAATAACTCCTACAAATCATAATCATTAATCAATTTTTCAACATCCGGTGCAGCAAAATCAAGTTTCGCCTGACATAAATTTAGTGTTTCTTCATCGCACGAATTACATGAAAGAATATCCATTAGAATTTCATTTCCAGTTTTTATGAATGGATTTATTTTATCCAACAATTCATTATCGTTACGAACAGAAGCTTTTATAGCTAATTCCCCCATAAATTGTGTAAGCTCTAATGCACTAAATGCTAACTCATATTCTTTTTCTGATAATGCGGTTTTTGAAATAGGACGCAACTGATTATTAGAGTTCTGTCTTTCATTGTCTGAGACAAAATCATACTCTTCAATTATATAATAATAATCTTCCTGAGACTCATTATTTGCATTACGGACCATATCACGCCCTTTATAAAAATCCCAAGTTTTACTGTCTGATGTTTTAGCAAGAAATTTTACAGGCTTTTCAAGTGATTTAAGGGCATTATCTAATCTACCATTTAACTTATAATTGTCATATCCATTATCGAAGATCCATACTTCGTCACACAATAATATATTGGTAAGCTCCACAGATACCCAACCAGTCCAATTATTTTTTAGAACATAAGGCTTATAAAAGTTTGTGTTATCATGTAAGATATTCTTAACTTCACAAATATGGTAATTAATATCATATTTTTTTTCTGTAGATTTCAAAAATGAATCTACAAGTATACAATCTTTTTTTGTTAAATTATCAGCATAGAATGCTATGTTCCTTACATTATTTCTGATTCTTTCTTCAATGTCTTTCTTGGTTTTGAAAAATTCTCTCATAGTGTCTACCTCACTTTTAAATTATTTTAAGAAGAACAAAATACTAAGTTATCCTTCCTACTATCCCTTGGACAAGAAATCATTAAATGGGCGTAAGATTTTTTATTTTTTATTCTCCTATTATTCGCTGGACAAAAAAATAAGGATTGACCGAAAATATTAATATTTTTATATTATTTTTTGAGAAAATAATTTAATGGCTGGACTTAAAAAATAATCTTTTGTTCTTCTACAAATATAAGTAAGGTATTTATGCATTTTCCTATTTAACAAAAAAAAATACAATATGAATAAACTAAAATCATTTAGCAAATTCATATTGTATTCTATTATTTTTAATATTATTTAATTGATTCTAATGATCTGTTCATAGAGGTATATATCCTTTTCATTAATAGCTCTATTTACATGCATATGGCCAAAGAGATGCTTCTTGTAATCACATACAGCCTTTATCTTTTCAAGATAGTCTGTTAATATATCCGGCGCATATAAGCCTTTACCACCCATTAATATAAGTTCTGATGTGGATGGGCTATGAGTAAGCAGGAAATCAACCTTATTATCATGCCTTTTTAATGCCTCTAACCCATGCTGCATTTCTTCTTCTGTCGGAAGTTCTTCTTTCCACCATGATAAATCCTTTACACGGTACATATATTTACCACGCTTATCCAGTTCCTTAGCTTTTTCTCTCCAATCTTCATCATTATAATCAAGAATACCATCCTGTATATCATGGCTGCTTGCACCGCCAAAGGCAAAGAAACTTAAATCTTCAATATTAAAAATTTCTCCACGCATAAGATGTAATACATTTGGTCTTATTTCATGTACTTTTCCACCATGCCATTTCTTTATTGGATATGCATATAATCGTTTGAAATTCTCGTGATTCCCGTCTACAAATACTGTTGTAAAAGGTTTACCTTCTAACCAGTCAAGCCAGTATTTTTCATTCTTATCTTCTCCGTCTTTATTCCATACAAGCCCGAAATCTCCTAAGATTATTACTATATTTTCATCTTTATTATCCTTATCGAACTCCTTCTGCTCATAGAAGCTGTTTACTCCTAATCTTACAGGATTTCCATGTATGTCTCCTGTTATATAAATAGCCATATTATTACCTCTTACATACTAAAATCTCAACATCTGTGTCTGTAAAAACACTTTTTATCTGCTCTGAAACATCCGTCCAGTTTACTTTATATCCATCAAATGCTGCTTTTTTAGCTTGCAGTATATCATAAATTGTATTTTTTCTCATTCCTACTCCATTTTTACAATTATTTTCTTCTATAAAACAGGTCCGAATTCTTCTAAGATATCTAAATCCTCTGTATTCTTTGCAGCTTCATCACTTAATGACTTATCAATCTGTTGTGACAGTTCACCCATTAGCTTATCATCAGCCTTATAAGAATGAATCTGTGTCCTCGTTTCATTATAAAAATCATCTGTCATATATTTTTCCATACTATTCTCCTTATTCATTATATTCCAACTATTACATCATTTTCATAAGGTCTAATATCACACAAATTAACCAACATACTCCAGAACAAGACCATAAAATTTTTGATAATTTACTTTCTGATACATTAACATCAATTATACAAATGATTACTAATAAAATATGTAAAATCAAATTTATATTCATTCGCATTACTCCCATTAAAACTCTAAATCAATATCGTTCTTATCTGTTTTCCTATCCGCATCTTTTGGTAAAAAAGATTTTGAATAATCTTCTTTAACCTTAACAAGCTCCGGATTATCAATAATATTTCCAATTACTTCGACATTATAAAAATCTCCATAAGGGTCTTGTACCATAAGAGGAATAGAACTATATACATCTAAGCCTGTATAATCATATCCATCATATACACACTTATTTGCATCAATTGCTGTCATAGCACTCATTTCCTTATTCCACCACAAAAGGTATCTGTCAGGGTTCTTATCATTCTTTCTATGCTGAAATTCTACAATATCATTTGTAAATATCAGCTTATAATTATTATCTGTCATACCTGTACACTGGCATATTGTATCTTCCTTAATAGGAACACTTTTTCCAAGAGTATCTGCATCCACTGAAATAATCATATATACCTGATTAAGTTTAATAAGATATCCATGAACCCATACATTGTTGTCTGTTCTCTTTGCCTTATACATATATCTGCTATCTGTATTCTTCATAATTAATTTTCCTTTCTATTCCATTTATTAGGAAGTTTTCCTTCAACTAATACAAGTTCCCCTATCTTAAACTTATTACAAATAAGTGTATCAAAATATGCATCATTTATATTAGGATTTAAGTCTACAATCTTTCCGGTAGATGTTTCTTTAGCTTTTATCTGGACTGACTCTTCTACCTGACTTAAAAATTTGCTATTTAATTTTTCTTTTTCATATGCTGAATATCCGCCTATACCCCTTTCAAATACAATAACCTCATTTGAACCAAGACCTAGTGGAATATAATCAGCTAATGGACAAAGTGACATATCTTTATAAGCAACTCTATAAAGCAAAAAATCCTTATAATAATCCATATCCTCTTTTTTTGATATTAATAAAGCTGAAAATATTATGATGCAGTTATAATTATAGAAATCATCCCCTGCTCTTTTCATTTCTTCTATGCTCTGATAGATGACAAATCTGTTAATCTGCTTCGGATTATGGTTTAATAGTCTGCTCTCTATTCCACTTCCGTAACTTCCTATAACTAATATTTTCTCTGCTTTTGTTTTTATATGTTTACTTATTTTCACTTTCTTCATACTTGATGGTACCTCCTATAAATTACTTTCACTTATTTTTAATCTTTCTTATAAATTCTGATATATCAACTGTTTTCTCAACAAACTAATATATCAATGCCGGTATTAACACCCATTGGTATATTTTGGAACTCTTCAAAGCCTATTACTTTGAAATCATCACAATAAATATCTCCATCAAGAGAATAAATCTTACCATCAGTCCATCTAAAGATACCGTAAAATCCAACAATGTCTTTTTTACCATCTTCAGTATCAATAATCTGGGTAGAGTGTAGCTGTACTGCATCAAAATCTCTATCCTTAAACATATCCTTAAAACATGCAGGCTTATCAGGTAATGTAAATTTCTTATAACGGTCAGATGTTTTTAAAATATCTTTTAATTCATTACTCATAAAAATTTTTCCTTTTATCTTAGTAAAATGTTTGTATTAAACATGGGAATATATACGCTTGAATTATCATCCCAGTCAGGAATATCTTCATATTCTACAAACTCTAATACCGGTTTAAAAATTCCTTCAGGATTTTCTGAAAAACCAACAGAGTTCTTATTCCAACGCATAATCTGCCAAATATTATCTATAGAAAACCATAATGACTGCACATATTCTTTTAATAGCGGAAGCCCATCTTCTTCAGGATATCTGCCTGTTGTTAAAAATATTCTATTTAAAGTATGAGCAACCTGCTCTAATGAATTTGTAAAATCATTATCATGTATCGTTATCTTTAAATATCTGTTATTGCATTTATTCTGTGTTGTATTAATTGGACTGCTCATAATTAATTTTCCTTTCTTATTATTTCTCCCAGTAAGCTGACAATTTCCTGAGCATTTAAAACTTTGCATAATCTCCATTCCATAACTCTTTAGCTGCTTTCTTCCAGTCTCTAGCCTGTCTCTGCTTATCATCTACAATTGTATCAAGAAGCCTATAAAGCTTGTTCTCTTCACGCTTGGATGTAATTGGGAACTCTATAAGTATTGAACTTCTGTTAGGTTTTTCATAACATTTACTTGGGTCAATTCCTATAAGGAATCCATCAGCCCAAGGATAACCACCTATACATATTCCATTATTTTTTAAGCAGGGTAAGTAATTATATATGTAATATTCTGATATATCATCATCTGTTATATTTCTGAAAAATTCATTATCATAACACCACTTATAAAACCTTACAAGCTGCTTATTCGGTGTGTTGTCTCTTAGCCCAACTGTATTAAAAAATCTGTCATACTCTTCTGTGTCAAAATACAATCTGTTTTTCATAATATTCTCCTTTTTTATTTTTTAAATAATATGACAGAAATAAAAATGAATTTTTTTGCATAAAAATAACAGTCTGGTTTTTTATACAGACTGTTATAATTTATTTTGTATATTTAAGATACCAAGCGAGAATTCTCGGTTATTCAATTGCCGAGTTGTTGACTTAATCTGATAAGCTCCAATAATCAGATGATGAATTAAAAATATTGGGTTTAATTGTATTTTCTGAAATTACTTTTAAAATATCATCCAAATAATCGAATAATCTATTCCAGAATTTATTTACTTCCAAACTGCACCTGGTTAATAATAATTTGTCATTTATGTAGAGCAAAAAACTATCTGCAAAATATTCAAGTCCTTTATTTTCATCATTTCCTAAAGTAAAATAATACGCAGGAGTATATTGAGGGTTAATTGTTTTTACCAATTTATCCCATTCTAAAGTTTGAGATAAATTTCCCATATACATATCTACAAAATGTCCTATTTCGTGGCCTAACCCATATTGAATTGCATCTTCGGACGCATATGTATAAATTGTTTTAGTATCATAATCAGTTACTCCGTATATATCATAAGTAAATCCAAACTTTTCTTTTAGATCTTCGTTAGTTATGATTATTTTCCAATTTTCACTGTCAAACACATTTAATATCTGAACGGGAATTTTACTTAAGTATCCTTCTACATAGCTTTTAGCCTTATCTGCATCTATATAATTAATATCTTTGCACAAAAATGACATAAGAGTATCTTTTGTAAAATATGGTTTAATTTTATATTCAATATTTATACTCATGCTTTATTTCTCCTTTACTTAACGATACTAAGCAATGTATAGGTACTTACATTACGCATCTGTGCTTCCTTAACAGTCATAACGAATATACAGTAGTCAGGCGATACTGATACTATGTACTTCCCCGGCTTATTTTCATGCAGCCATTGTCTAATACGGGATGCTAAGACATTCATTGCTTCAGCAATTTCATTGTGTGAGTATTCATCTTCATAATCATCAACCATAAGAAATCTATTAAAGGTTATCCCCCTATTCATATCTTCCAAAAATATTTCATACTCTTCATTAATAATCTCTTCCATAATAATCTCCTAAACAATTTCAGTTTTTCCTTTAGTCTAACTCTATATTCTCTTCATGTTCTATATTAAATCCAAACTCAATAGCTTTTTCCTTATATGCTGTTTCAGCCGCATAATCTGAAGTCAAATCATTCTTAAGAGGAAATGCTAACAAGCTGTCTGTATCTGTAATCTCCGCTTTATATGCTTCTACTTCTTTTTCAAAACTGCTTTTTGAAGCATTTATTAATTCTTCTTTTGATGTGTAAACTTCAAACCATTCACATCTACGATTTCCTATAAAACTTTCAGTTCTTTTAAAGCTTTCATTTGTATCATTCATATCCCCTTCTAAACAAATTACTGACTCAGACTTAGACATTACAAACCCATATACAATACGGTTTGTTCTCCAATCTGAAAACCATAACTTATCTCCAATTTTAATATTATTCATATCTACCATAACTAATCTCCTTTTATTTCTAAATTTATAATTAAATCTTTATACTTAAATAGTGTGAAAACACTATAAAAATAAGGCTAAAAAATAAATTCCAGTCTTATAAAAATTTTAATCTTTTTTCTCTGTTATTCACTATCAATATAGATATAGTAAGCATCTTTTATTGTGTCATACTTAGTATTCTTATCTGTAAATACAACCGGTCTAACCTATGGTCTTTAGTCCATAGGACGAATGGTATTAAATCACCACAGCTTGAAGCATTTGTGATGTTCTAGCTGTAACTCGCTTACAATTACTTAATTTTGGTATTTTATAACCTTTAGGCATTGTTGAAAAGTTTATTTTGTGACCGTCTATATCCATAAGAATTGCATAACCTGTAGACATTCTACCTTTAATGAAATATTCTTTTCCAAAGTATTTAACTTTATCAAATTTTCTAAATCCACAAATCTTATCCGTAACAATAGATTGTTCTGAACGAATACCTTTTGTTTTTTGAAAATCACCATCCGAAACGCATTTCTTTTTGTAAAGGTTGGATTTTACGATAAATATATTGCCTTGTGTTGCAATAGTACAGGCATCATAATAATGTTTTTTGTCAATACCAAGAGCTAAACGGTTCGCTTTTGTCACATATCCGAAGGTCTCAATAGCATCTGGATATACTCTAAAAAGCTGTTTACGAATAGAGTTCATCTGCGTAGCATATTTAAGTGTGCCTTTAACTTTTCCTTTTAACTTAGGATTAATTTTTCCACTATGTAAATCTTTATGGCATGTATGACAAAGTGTAATCAAATTACTTTCTTCATCACTACCGCCTTGACTGCGAAATACTATATGGTGTACTTCTAATTTACTGTCCTTATGCTTACCTTTGCAGCATTGGCAAGTGTAGTTATCTCTGTTAAGTACCATAGCTTTTGTATTTTCAAATCCATAATTAGCACCTTTTTGATATCCCCAATGTTTAACATTAGGATTTGCAAGACTTGGATTTTTCATTAAATGTGTATCAAACTGTCCTGTTTCTAATACCATTGTTGTAACTGGAAGGATAGATTTAATATATTCTATTTCTTTTACATGACTATGAAGCTTACTCTGCATTGTAGGACTAAACCTGTCTGTTTTAATACTGTTTTTACGATTTAACCATCTAGTCTTACGGTAACGAGTTTTTCTATTTCGTCTATTTCTGCGATACTTAGCTCTTTGTGTCATTTTATCAGTAATATCATTTCTTACAATAGTCTCTGACATATAAACAATATTCCCATTATCTTTACTGACGGCAGTTCCAATAATGCCTGAACCTGTATCAACTCCAAGCGTTAAATTTTGTGTATAGGCTGTACTTTGATACAATAATTTAATTGTAAACGGACATCTTCTGATTACTTTAGCTTTACCTTGTTTTAACAAGCATTTAACTTTACCATGCCTATTTGTAGGCATAAGTGGTTGTCCATTAATATTTAATACATATACCATAATAGGCACTCCTTTCTTGTGAACCTAATCACATAATGCCATTATAAAAGTAATGGTTGTGCGTACTCCACTTTACTGTTACCATAAAGTTTTCCCGACTTCAACTCGACAATGATATAAAGGCTTGTTAAGTACATATCACAAGGCTGTTTTTACTCTGACCTAACTTAAATATGTACGATAGAGCAATGGTCTGTTGCGTCAACCAAAGGTATCGTGACCTAAATATCGTAGTATTCATTTCTGAATACTTAGTCTGGTGGACCATTTAACAGAAGCCCACTACCTTTATGTAGTGGGTAGTTCACAGCTTTCATAAAAAACTCTGCCGAATGTTTTCTTCCTTCTTATTTCTTCCATATATCCCCCTTAATTTATTTTAACATGCAGTACATTTTTATCTTTATAGATAAAGAGACACTTGAATCTCTTCATTTTTATATATGTTGCATCTGCATCATACTTTGTCTCATTTATTGCAACTTCTTTTTCACTGCCAGTATCATCAGTAATCTTTATTACTTTATCACCCCATTCTTCTCTTTCTGTTTCCTGTATATGTGTTACCGGAATTGTATAGGCTTCAAAGTTATTTCCTTTTTTTATTCTGCCTGAAACTATTACTGTAAAAATTAATAAGATAATGCCGGCAATAAATGTTATTAAAGCTGCTTTATCATGGTCGTCACTTAAAAGAAATATCACAATTGCAATACTTATCAAAAAATAACAGCTACTATTGAAGAAAAAGTGTAAATATCCATATTTTTTATTCTCTAATCTCTTTCTATATTCTTCTAAATATCTTCATATGTAAAACATTCTTATCTTCGTATAAGAACCACCATTTATATCTTTTCATTTCTATATATGTTTTATCAGAATCATACTTTGTAGCACTAATTACAACTTTATTCTCATTACCAGAATCATCTGTATATTTAACTTTATCTCCACTTGTTTGTCTTTCTATATTCTGTACTGATGTCACAGAAACATTATATGTATCAATATTGTCAGTACGCTTAATGTTTTCAGCAGACACATTAATAATAAATAAGCTAAGACATGTAACTAAAGCCAATGAGCCAAAAATTTTAGCAGTACTCATTTTTCTACTGAGTCCAATATAAGCCAGTGTAAGACATAAAATTAAATCAATAATAGCTACCATTACATATAGTGTATTAACATTCATAATATTTTCTCCTTAATCTTTTTCTATTTCATTTTTTTGTTTGTTTTTAGTTACTATAAGCAGAATCAATTCTTCTTTTCATTTTTTATATGTAATATGTTATGGTCTCCGTATAAAAAACACCACTCATAATGCTGTTTTTCTATATATGTACCATTTGTATCATATTTAATTTCTTGGATAGTAATTTCTTTTTTTTCTGAAGAATCCTTATTTATATATTTAATATTCTGATTCTTATTTTTTAAAATAGGTGTTTCTATTGATTCTATCGGTATAATTGTTGTTTCAGGAGTACTTGTTATTATTTTAAATACGAAAAAAAATGATATGCATGATAACAATATGGTTAATATAAGACCTGCCCAAATTATAGGTCTAAAAGCTTTATTCTTATCTCTATTCTTAAATAGTCCTATACAAATTAAAACCATTACGGCAGCAATTCCAATTGCAATTCTTAAATAAGTTACAACATTCATATATTTTCTTTTCCTATAATTTAGTCTTTATATTTAATATAAGGAATCAAATGATATTCCCATATCCCTATAGGCATCGCCAAGTTCCATTGTTGAAGAATAATCTAAATCTGATTCTTCTGCTATTTTCAATAATGTGCTTGGATGCTCGTTTATGTGGTATATTAATAATGCTGCAATTCTATACTGATATATTTTTTCAGTATCATCCGCGTTTTCATTTATACGGTTTATCAAATCGTGACGCTTATTATAAAATTCATTTACACAGCTTTTTGAAGTCTGTTTTAAAAGACATTCTGAAAATGTATTATCTATTCCAAAATCAGATTCTTTATAATGAATATCAAAATCCTTTAAAAACTGTTCATACTCAATTAATGTCATGCTTATAATCCTTTCTACTTATTTTTTAACGGCAAATTCAAACTTTCATCACTATCATTATTATCATCAGCCTTTGTTATCTTGATATATTTATTATTATCAATGTCCTTAATAATCTTTATGCTGTATTTTTCATTATTGTATAAGAAACTTCCGTCATTAAACATGGCACTATACTCATATTCATATACATTTCCATATTCAGCCTTTATGCTTGGTTTAATTGCATTCTTATAGTATCTTGTAGGAATTAAATAGCCTGGCAGGAATATTACAAAAGATATCAGACATATACCTAACCAAATAAAATCATATTTTATTTCCTTTGCATATGCTTTCTTTACTTTCTGCTTTAAGCTTTCTTCATCAACTTTCTGTATTTCTGCTTTACAACAACTACAATCGTCATGCAGCATTATAATTCCAACTATAAAAAACACTATTGAAAGACATGCTAAAATTGCACATAAAAATACTATTGTTCCCATAATAACGTCCACCTATCGCTGAAACTCCTTATCATTTAGTAGCGTCTTTGCATTAAAGCCTCAGGGGGAGAAGCGATTTTCCTTTCTGCTTAACAAATTTAAAAGTTCTTTTGTGTATAGATTAGTGCTTTAAGCCGGCTCTATACTAGCTGTAGAATACCTTAGCCAATGTTATATAAAGTTTTATATGCACATCACTGTTCCTACCTCACAGAACTGTTTAAATATACATCGTAGAGCAGCAGACTAGGTATTATATCTACTGCGCCTATATATTTTTATATAACGTAGTTCAAAATTCATTTGAAATAAATCAAATATTTTTGAACTTAGGCTAATCAACATGTGGTGTCAAAAATAAAATTTTGCACACCACGAAGCTTTAGTTTCAGGGTTGTTGATGCAATATATAATTATCTTCATAAAGAAATAAATATGTTTTTCTTGTCTTTTCTATATATGTAATATCTGAATCGTAAGCTATTTCTTTAACAGTTACCTTTTTCCTATTTTCATCAGTATCCGTATATGTAACATTATAAAATGTATCACTGTTGTTTTTAGCTTCGATATTATTTATTTCTTGTACTGAAATTTGTGATATAATATTTGAGTTTGCATGATTAAGAGCTATTGTTGGCAAATAAATCAAACATGCAATCAAAAAAGTTAAAAATACTCCTATAATACCATTAAAGTAAATTAGACTTAACATTGTAATAAAACAAAATATAATTCCTATAAATATAAACAAATTTATATTCATAAATTCCTCCTTTTTTAATTATTATTATTTATAAATCCCTGTGGTTCATGTAATACATAACTATCTTCATAAAGAAACAAAAATGTTTTTCTTGTCTTTTCAATATAAGTAACATCTGAATCATAAACTATTTCTTTAACAGTTATCTTTCTGTTAATATCTTCTGCATCCGTATATGTAACATTAAACAATGTATCAGAGTTATTCTTTGGACTTATTTTATTTATTTCCTGTACTGAAATTTGTGATGCTGACGTTAATGTTAATGGGGTGTGAGAAAATGCATCAAAAACCATTACTGGGATTATTGCTATTGATGCAACAATACAAGGAATTAAACTAAATATTAAAAATATTGATACATCTTCAAAATGTATTGAAATAAATATACTCAGAAATATTGCTACAAAAAATATTATTAGAATAATTACAATGTATAAATCTGTACTCATGCTTATTTTCTCCTTTCTTAGTTAAGCAATGATGTATCTATAATCTGAAAGTTGGCTCTATGAATGTATAATGCCTTGCCATCTACAGACAGCTTAGTTGTCTTAGGAAGGTCTTCACACACTTCATAGTAAACGCTGTCTCCTGAATAAGCACATATAGGGTCTCCAAGCTGTGACTGGATTACTACAACTCTTGATTTGCCAAACATATTCTTATACTTGTTTACAATACCGGCTACAAATGTACTCTCACTTACACTGCCATCTGAACTGCTGTTGATGTTCTTTATATTATCCATAGTAAAGTCTACATCCGGTTTTAATCTTTCTTCTGCAAAGATTGCTGTACTACCACAGTTTTCAACTTCCTTACCATCAATAGTTATTGTTACAACTGAAGAGAGGACCTTATTATATCCGCCGTCTACATAATCATATTCCTTTACGGTATTAGGACTTAAATCAATACGTTCTCCGTGCATTGTCATAAATTTTTCTCCATCGTTTGAATAAAAGGATGCTATATATTCATTACCTGATATACTTCCTTTCATACTCTGTACCTTACTATTCATAAATTCACATCCGGTAAGTGATAAAATACCTACTGTTAATATTGTAACTGAAATTATCTTCTTAATTTTTTTCATTACGCTTATCATTATTCTCTCCTTATTATTATTATTTAATGAACTATCCTCATCCGACAATGCCCATATAGTATTTTCTTACTATTCTTTAACAAAATATGACAGATAATATCTGATTTTTTTTTACATAAAAAAACTGGTTAGAAAATCCAACCAGTTTTCTGCACACCATGAAGCTTTAGCTTCGGAGTTATTGAATATATATACGATCAATTTTTAGTAGCAAATTAACTTTACCACTTATTCTTTACCACTTATTCATTTCCTTTTTATTTATTTTATCCATTTTCTGCCTTCTATTATCAGTTCTAGCAGGTTTTCCTCCTGGAATCTTTTTGTATGTCTTACATATCTGGCAATGCTTTCTAAAAGTTCCTTCCTTCCCTAAATCGCAATTTCCTTCACATATATAATGTACACATGCAATTTCTCTTGTTTTGCTCATAGCATTTTTCTCCTTTAAAATTATTAATAATTGATATATGACAGAAAAAAAGTTTAAGCTACATTAGATTGATGCAATTTGTAATAATTATCCAGTATTTGTTGTATATATTCAGTCATGTTTGAGGCATTAACTGAGTCAAATCTGCCCTGAATCTGTTTGATATAATATTTTTTATCAGTTAGATCATACTTGAACTCAATTGTATATCTTCTAGGAACGCCATCCTCATGTTTACTTCCATCAGTATCTACATATGAATATATAGCACTTTCATCATTTGTTATATAAGATGCATAAGACCATACACAATGATGTTGTATTTTTGTTTCCAATATTAATCTTTTTCTTGTTTTAATCCATTCAAATTCATCTGGTAAAATATTCCTTAAGGTATTAAATCTGCTGTCTTTAGGGACATTTACTGAGCCAGTGTTTACATCAATATTAGTGCTTTTTGTAATTTCATCATGTTTATTTTGGATCTCGTTAACAGATTTTATATTAAGTTTAATTTTAGATTTTTTTCGTGCTTTTGAAGATAAAGTCATATGAACATAATCCCTGATTGTAGGTTTTAAATTATCATTTTCAACATTATAATCATATACATATTGTTTCTCATCTTTTAAGCTTTCGGGCAAGTCATTTAATTCATTATTACATTCGGCTATTAAATTTTGACCAGAATATTTATTTATATTATTATATATAATATCTTCTAAAAATCTGGAAACTTTTACTTTATATTTTGACAAGTGATAATACCTATTTAAATCAAATTCAGTAATCTGCTTTAAAATTTCTTTACCTTTTTCATCAACATAAGGATAAGATTTGATTATCAGATAACTTAAGTTCAAATTTCTTTTATTCCAATTTATATTAATATCATTTGATATTTTATATTTTTTATTAAGCAGTTCCTTTTTATTATGAAAATATACACATTCATTTACTTTAAGTGGCATTAAGCAGCCATCTTTAAAATCATTTATAATATCTTTGAAAAAGTTATTTTCGTTAATTTTATTTTGAACATAAAGGTTAATTACCTTTTTAAAATCATTATTTTTTTTATAATTCATGAAAGTTATCAAATCATCAACACTTAATGGATAAAATTTATTTGCCTTCGATTTTGTATTGCTTATAAAAATAGCTCCATCTGGCGTGATCCATAAATCTATTTTTTTTCTTAATCCTTTGCTGTATGTATTACCATTATTTATTTCAATTTGGTTGTATTCATTTAATGTTAAATTAAGATTATTATTATTTATTTTCATAGTTAATTTAGTGTTAGTAAAATATAATGATAATTTTGTTTTAGTGGATTTTGAAAATTCCTTGTATGTATCAACAATTTTATCTTTAAATCCAAATTCAGAATTATAAATATATTTTTCTGAATCACAATATTTCATATTAAATTCTTTAATGAGTTTATATATAAATTCATTTTGTGACAATATATTCTCTTCATAAAATTTCTTAGTATTAACTGTAATTATTGTTTTGGCCTTATCATATTTTATATATTGATTGATTTTAATATTACTATTTAATACGCATTCAGCATTTTCTATTAAGTTTAAAATATAATTAATATTTTTATTATAACCATTAAAGAATAAGTCCCTTTTATGATCATATAGCTTGTGTTTATTAATTTTTTCAATTATGTTTTTCCAGGCTTTTATTAATATTTCAATATTATTTTTATTTTTAATATGGCGTATGTTATACATTAAATGTATTGATGAAGGGATATAATTATTTTTGTAAACTTCATATATTTCTTTTATATAATAGTACTCTATATTATTCTTCATTAACGATTGATAAATATTATCAAAATTACAATCACTATGAAAATAAAATATACATCTCTTTTTATAGCTCCCAATAATTTCATCGACATGTCCATAAGGAAGACAACTACTTATTCTATTTACATATTCATTTTGAAGCATTTTTTTAGGAAATGACAAAACCTTTTGTACTTCCTGACACAATTGATCTGAAGTATATGTCGAATTATTAGCATAAAAATAATCAAATATTATATTTAATATATCAACAGACAAATCTTCTCTGCATAAAAATTGTTTTTCTTCTTCAGAGAAACTATACTTATCTGCTTTTTTTAATAAATTCACAACTGCTTTTCTCATATTAAAATACCTCTCTGTAGTTAATCAAAAATTGTTTCATAATTAATATGACAGAGAGTAAATATTTTTTAAGTGTAACATTTGAACACACTCCAAGGGTTTAACTTCAGAGTGTTTAATCAAAAAAAATAAAATAAAATTCTAAGAAACTTAAAAAAGAACTCAAATTATTTAAGTTTCTTTTTAGTTCTTTTAATATTTCAGTTCTATTAATCCATATTTCTATCAATTAGTTGCTATGAACTACTCGCAACCGACTTTTGTCGAATGAAATTTTTTGATTAATTGTGATAAAAAAAGACCGGTACAAAAACGTATAACATTTAAGTACCAGTCTTAGAAATTAAAGCTCTCTATCAGAAATCTTTAATTTGATGTTTTTTGATTTTACAGATGGTTCATTCATAAACTCTTTATAATGTTTAGCATAATCAATCAGTGCATTATCATTATAGTAGCTTTTATCTAATGCTCTTGCAAAATTACTACTTATACTACCCTGAATTTGTAGTTTACTCTCTTTATTCCATTCAGATAATGTATCATAATTATAATCACAGGCATCACAAAGAGCTGCAAGTTCTTCATCAGTTGTAGAATATGTAAGGTCAATAAGTTCTGAATGAACCTTTATTAATACTTCTTTCTTCTTATCAATAACAGGTTTAATTACCGGTTCGATTGTATCTTTGTCAATCTCTGTAAAATCATCAATATAAAGTTCATCTCCCCCATATGCTGGTGTTACCAAGAAATATCTGTCTCCCAGAGTAACCATATTTCCTGTTACATACTGACAGCTTTCAACCCATTCCTGCCAGTCTTTTCTTTTTGCTCTATATGTGTATGTATTATCCGTAGACTGTTCTTCCTGTTTTTCATTATATTGTTCATCATCTCTTTCTGATTCTGAAAAATCATATGATGAAGTGCTTAATGGTATACATATTCCATTGTCTCCTAAGCTGCTAATCCCGTTTCTATTCATAATAATTTTCTCCTTTATTTTTTGAAATTTATTTACATATACTTTTAGTTATGATATTTTAGATAAGTACTACATACATATTTTGTGTTGGTAAGAAATATGTATGCATACAATTAACTTCACAATCATTGATGTGTCTTATTGTTAATTTCAGTAATCTGAAATGCAGTAAGATAATGAGCAACATCAATGAAGGCTTGCTTATATCGGATAAGTAAGCCATTCCGACAATGGGCTTAAGTATGCGCAGCTTAAGCCTTATTTTTTATTTAATACTATCCTGTAATACTTTAATTAACTCCTTAGCTTCTTTTACCGTTAGATATACCTTATCATCGAATGTATCTACTGTAATTCTATTCTGGGATTTATCCCTGCTTACATAGATTTCAGCATTATTTCCTTCTTCTGTTCTGCCTTTTACAACCTTAATATCATTTTCTTTTGCCATAGTTTTTTCCTTTCTTATTCTTCAAATTGTTTACAATATTCTTCCCACTCCTGTTTTTTCTCAGTTAAAGTTTCTACCCAATATCTATCTCCATAATTATAATCGTCTTCGCAGTAAAAGAAATACCAATCTGCACCACAAAAATCCTTTTCAGTAAATTTATGACACAAGTTTAGATATTTTACTACAGTCATAAAGTCACTTGTATTTTCAATGTAATATACCTGATCATGTATAAGGTTATCTTCATCAGAAAATATACTTTTGATTTTATTCATTTTTTCCTTTAATACTGTCCATTTCTCATGTACCAAAGCATCCCTTTCACAATCAAAAATTTCACCATCTAAAGTTTTATATACTGTTTTTTCTACTATTTCCTGTGTTGTAATTTTATCCATATATTACCTCTCTATTTCTTTATCCTTTATATTTTTCTTCTGATTTACATATGAGCTTTCTTCTATTTCATCAATTCTTTCATAGCATTTGTAAAGTTCTTCTTTTATATGGTCTAATCGCTTATTAAGTGTTTTGACATTATTAGCTTCTAACAATCCACTTGCATTATAAATACTGGTAGTTGCATTTTGTATGTATTCTTTTACTTCAGTTAAATCTAGCATTTCAGGGTTACAGATATCTTTTGCTCCAATACAGATTCCATTACTATTTATACGGCACTGATAATAGTTGCTGCCGAAATGAATCCGTTTTGTTTCGTTATCTGCATTCCTTTTAAATATATCTTTTATGTCTCTCCAACGCATTCCAGTAACAACATTATTGATGTTTTCTTCATCCGTCCTGTTATATTTCATAACACTTAAGTCCTTTCTATATCCTTTTTTACCTGTTCTAAAACCATTTTTAATCATTTCTCTTGTAATCATATTTTTTACTTCTCATATTCCTTATTAATTAAACATTTAAGCCTTTTGTAATATAATTACTTTCATTAAATATCAACATACCTTATAAGTTTAATACTATTCTTATCAATGTTCTGGCATAACATAGGCTTATTAGGCAATCCCCAGTCTGTCATTGTGTAGAAAACCACACATGGTATCATTTCAACCGGAGACTTTTCATAATCTTCTGTAAAGCAATAAGAGGTTTCAGGATACTCAAAGTAAAATCCTTGAACTTCTTTACCTGTATCTTTATCTATAGCTTTTATATATGGAACTTTCATAATTGATTCTCCTATTTTATTTAATAAGTACATCTCCACTGTAAATGCTTATTCCAAAACATTTTTTCATGGTATTTGCAGTTTTTACATACCCTATTTTTCTTCTTTCGTGGCATATATAATTTTACACAATACATCTTAAAACCTTATTAATCCCTTTCTATATCCTTATTGTCTTTACCTTTTACTTTATTCATTGCTGCTTCTACTTCTTCTTCAGTTTTATACCATTCCACGCCAATACCATCTTCTGATAAATTTATTGTCCTATACCCAAGTTCTTCTCTGTTTTTAGCAGCCATTTCAATTCCATGACTGTCAAAGTAAATTTCACAAATTTCTAAAGGAATAATTCTTTTTTGATTTAAAATATATACAGTATCTCCTAATCTGCAAGGTAGTTTAAGAAGCCTGTCCTGTTCCTCTAAGTCTTCATACATAGCAAGTTTATCCAAGGCTGATTTAAGTAGCTCATTTCCCTCTTCCAGTTGGCAATCATACGACATATGACCATAACTGCATGATGTTCCAATTAAAAGAGCTAGTTTCTTATGTCCTCTTTTTGTTAATCTATCCATATATATTACCTTTCTATTTCTTCAATTTCATTTCTGTTAGTTTCAGAGTTGATACCTCTCAATTCTTTTAGTTTTGCTTCAGCTTCTTCTCTTGTAAGGAATAATGTTTTTCCGATTTTGTTTATGTCTGACAACTCAAATTTACACTTATCTATTGCACATGGTGTTTTATTTGGAATCCCTAAGATGTAATAAACATCATCTCCGACTTTATATGGTAATTTAACAAGTCTGCCCTGCTCCTCTAAGTTCTCATAAACTTGGAGTTTTTCAAGAGCTTGTGTTGCAACTTCAATAGCTTCAATATGTTCACCTACAGTTCCCTGCATATAACATAAATCGCAGTTGTCACACTTTTTATTATTACAGTCTTCATAAATACCTTTAACCTGTCTTCTCCGGCATTTAAGATATGCTCTTAACTTCTCTAATACTTCACTATTATTCATATATTACCTCCAATCTTATCAAGAAATCTTAGCTTCATTTGGCTAATACGCTAATACAGATGTATAATAATCTAACTCAGTTTCATCTAATCCATATTCTTCAGCAGATTCAACGTCTTTCAGTATATTAAAAATCATATCTATTGTCATATCTAATGTATATGATTCCCAATATTCTTCTTTTGTTAAATCATCATCTTCTGAACCGAGAAAATAAAATGCGTTATCACCAATTCTACAGCAAATGCCAATACATCCTGCATATTCTTCTTCGATTGAAACAGTTCCAGATTCAAAACCATTTCTAATCATTTCTCTTGTAATCATGTCTTATCCTCCAATCTTTTAAAGAAATGCGAATTTCAAATACTCATTGTTCCATCCAAATAATCATTTAAGCCCTCAAAATAATCATCGTTTGGCTGTTCCTGATGAATAAACTCCTGCTCGCATTGTTCTTCATACGCAGCCTTCTGTGTCTCTTCATAAATAATCTCATCTAATTTTTTGTAAATATCTTCTCCATAACCAGGATGCTCATGCTCAAAATCTAAATGTTTTAACCATTTCTTAATTGTCTTTGCGTTTTCGTCAATTTTATTCATATTTTATTTCTCCTTTTTTTAAATTATTTAAATAGAATATGACAGAAAAATAAAAAAAACACAGACTGCTTATGTAGCCTGTGTTTAACAATATCTAAATTAAAATATTCTGTTTATTTTACTGTCCATTTGCGATACCATCCATTGTTTAAAGCTTCATCTGGGTATATTTTATCCAATATATCTGAAAGCTCATTCCATGTAATTGTATAGCCATGAATATTTTCAAAACTTTCTAATTTATATATCATATATTACTCCTTTTGGTTATACTATAACATATCATTAATAGAAAACCTTAATTACTATTACTTAAGAAATATCATGTATGATTGTATTTTTCAATACTTATTTCATTGAATTCTAATAATCTGTTCATATGTAAAAAATGATTCATAATCTTTTGTTTTTCATCATTGATATCTCATCTTTCAAAATAATTTATAGCTTTCTTTAAATTACTATCTGCTTTACTGTTCTTTTGATCTATATAAGCCCATATTTCACTTGCATTAAACTCAGGATGTTTGTATAAATATTCTTCTATATCTGAATCAGTTCCACCATTAGCTATAATTTTTTCTATTTCATCTTTCCAAGTATTCATGGTTTTAAATCCCCTTTAACTTAAACTACCTGCATTTACAATATCTATAACATTACATAATCTTACAATTTTCACTCTCCTTTACCTTATTTTTCATAAACACCAATGCAAAGCTCTTTATCAGAATATCCAATATCCTGAAATTCCAAATACCCATCAATCATATTCCACGGATAAGGATAGCTTCTACCTGCAAGCTCTTCTTCAGGAATTTCTTTCATAATTCTGATGTCAAGTTTATAATCATCATCTAAGTTATTTAAAATTTTTCGTAAATCTCCAACAGTTTTAATCATCTTTATACCTCACATTTTATTATGAATTACTTACAACCGACTATTGTCGGATGGAATTTTCTTGCTATTTTTCGATAATATCCTACAATTTCTGATGATAAAAGTGATGTGTAATCATCAACATATCGTGTGGACTTGCAATGTGCCAAATTTACATCTGATGCTTTATTAATAAGCTTATCAATTTTCTTGATGAGCCGTTTAACGTGATGTCTGTCACAAAGTTGGCTTTAGCTTCGAACGAAGATATCATAATGCATTCTTCCTAATAATCTATTTTTATATTGAAGTAGTGGTAGCTTTCTCATTTATTCTACCATAATTATTGATTATCACTTTAAGATGTTTGTTTTTAGCCAAATTAATATATCTGTAAAGGCATCCTTTCGATAATTTATGATACAATCAGAAAGAATTGGCTTTATCAAAGTTAATATTTCTGCCTTGTCAAATATTTTGCATTCAGCAATATTAGCATAGATATAATCTGCAACCATACCATAAATTGACTCCTGTGGCGAAAATCCAAGTTCTATTGCTATACCTTGTGATGTCAGCATGTTGGCACAAAGGATAATATTATCTTCAGCAGCTCCCATATTTCTTAACACCTGCTGTATTTCAGATATTGAAGTACTATTGATATTCATTAACGTAGCTATTTTCGTAGCCTGCCGATAAATAGCAAGGACTTCATCCAGCCAATCAGTGAATATCTTCTGACTGAAATATAACAAATTAATTTGCATAGATATAGGATAATGACTTCGATATTCGTCAACCCGTTTTATAAGTTCTTCAACTTCTAATGAAAATGTCATACTGTTTTCTCCTTTTCATTTTGATAATTTATATATGACAGAAAAATACCCGCCAAATTTAATTGACGGGTACATAATACAAATATTTAATTATAAATGAATGAATCAGTTGTAGCACATAATAGATATTATTGTTGTTATTTTAATCCTCAGGAACAATATTCTGATTTTCATCAAGAATAATGCCTTCATAATCAATCTGGGCTGAATCATCAACGCATTGTGCCAAATTGCCACAATCCTTCCATGACATTCCTTCAAGAATATCTTCAGCTTTTTCCTGTGCTTCTTTAATAGAATCTGCTTCTACCTCGATACGCCCTGCTTTTTCATAACAAAATGGTACATACATTTTCATAGTTATTCCTCCTGATTTTTTTAATTTTTGAAATATTTTTTATAATTGTATGAATTTGTCACCAATCATTATCTGGTCGATTTTTAAACTGCTTTGTTTTACGCACAGCATATTCTCAAGGCCTTCGTTTTCTAACAGTTTCATCGCTTTATTTGCTTTCTCTTCTGTAGAACATTGTGCAAAAACACTGCCTTCTAAATCATCTATGCCTACAACTTCCCAAATTTGCATTCCGTCCATAATTTTTTCCTTTCAAATGAAATATTTATTTACATGTAAATCTTAGTTTCAACGCTTTATTTTTTTGCAGTAGGTAGTTTATGTTCTTTTTCTTCAAACTGAAATAATTCATGTTCACAAGGGACATATAATTTTCCATTTTCTTTGCATAAGAATATGTCTAATTGACTGTCATTACTTGCTGAATAAAAATCTTTCCAACTATAATCATGTTTTTTCCAATCAACATCATAATCACATATCCCAAGTTCTCTATCGCTTCTGATATGTTTAGAGAATGTGCATATATCCTTCTTTTCTGATTCTTTTAGTTTTCTTACTGACTCAAAATGATATCCATTATATTCAAACATATATTTCCTCCAATCTTTTAAAGAAATGCGAATTTAGTCTGCTATAAATGCTCAACCAAATCTCTTGCAAGTTCCATATCATTTTTACCTTGTGCGATTCCGACACATGCAGCTTTAAACATATTTAAACTTGCCTGTTCACTTTCTCTTCATCTGTCTATAATAGATTGATGATACTCTTTTTCAACTTCCCTCAATCTGGTATTCTCCTGCCTTAAATATCTATTTTCCCTCACAATATCAGCAAGTCCCAACACCAATTCTTCTATATCATATCTTTCCATATTTGCCTTCCTTTCTTCCAATGAAACACGTATTTACATGTAAATCTTAGTTTTATTGTTTTGCAATATAATCAGCAATTTCACTATCATGCTCTCTTCGATAATAAACTAAATCAAATTTATATTCAGAACCTTCATTACAATCAGAGCAATAGTTGCAATTCCCATAATGTTTGCAAGTCTTACATCTTCCATAATTTGAATCATTTTCTTTGTCATATTTTATTGTGTATAAATCATGTAAATCCATCATATTATTCAATTCTTTCCTTTCCATGAAATACATATTTCTCCTATTACACTGTTAACATATGCCATGTCCATATGCAATCAGCTTCATGGTTAATCAGTTTTGCTGTATCGCCATCAATATCAAGTTTAATACTATCAGCGTTGTTTCCGCTGTTTTCCACTTCTTCGTTATAAGTATTTTCAGCATCTTTATCCAGGAAGTCATACGCTTCATTTTCTGAAGTGAAAATATCACAGCTAGATATTTCCTGATTATGTACTGCATAACAAATAACAATGTATTTCTTGTCAGAATTTTTATCAGCGTTCTTTGGATTTTTTGTATACTCATTGGCATATTTAGAAATGTACATTCTTATACCTAATTCAGTAAAATGGCTAGTTTTATTATTATATAATTTCTCCAGGAGATATTCTTCAGGAACGTCATGTGCTTTTTTATTGAATTTTAACACATCTGTAAGTACATCTTTAAGGTGAACACCGGAAGAACCTATAAAATAGAAATATGTTCTCCTGTCAACTTCTTTTTGCAGTTTTGTCCTGTTATCCCATCTGACAATCTGAAAATATTCAGGTTCATTCTTTGATTTTTCTTCAGAAACTGGAAATTCCAGTGTATATAATGGATAAGTTTTAGTTTCCATAAAAATTTCCCCCTTACTTTAATAATATCAGCCATTTAGCCCATGTTGGGATATCGGGACTACATATTACATAAATCGAAATGAATATTCCAACAGCTATAGCAATAATTACTGTTGATATTAATAAGATATCCTGTATCTTCATAATCAATTTCCTTTCTTTGTGTTTATTAGAATTCCAGATTCCACTTAGTTTCCGGTTCTTTAGATGCCAGCCAGAGAACATCATAAAATCTATTATCAGTGCCTATACTACCATCAAGTTTACGCAGCTGTCGTGCCAGAGATGTTTCTACAAACTTTGTAAAGTCATCATAAGCCATATCTTTAAACTTTTTGATATTCCAGCAATATCCGACATTACAAAAGAAATCGTACGGCATCCCTTTGTCAGAATATCCATATCCTGTATCTATGTTTCCTACATAACAGTCAGTGGATAATTTAAGCTGTTCTGGATTGTACTCTCTTACTACCAGATCAAAGCATATATCACCTGCTTCTACAGCTCCGATGTAATCATCATTGATATCAGCACCACTGTTTATTTTTTTTCAGGAACTTCTTAATATCAGCTTTCTGATTATTGTTCCAGTGGAAAGTTATCTCAGGTTTTGGATTGATGAAATTCTTAGTTATCTTGCTATTGATTATTGCTGATGAATACACAACATCCTTAAGGTAATACATCTCATTTTTAACTGTTGAGATTTCTACAGGCATATCTATTGGAAGATATGTCTGTGATACAATTGCATATGACTGCTTTTCTGGATGCTCTTTAAGCTCATTGATTATAAATTTTGCATAATCAACAGCTTCTTTCTTATTTCCTATATAAATCTGGCCTGTACTACAGTAGTTATATGCATGATCATATTTATCGTTGTATCCGTTTCCTTTTTCAGCTGTTTCTAAAATTCCTGTATCAACAAGATATGCTTTATACCAGCTGTTCTGTAAGTTTTTATCATATGGTCTCTGCATATTACTACTTTCCCTTCTTTGAATTAATATTAGATCTTTCCATAATAATGCTTAGCTGTTTTTCAACATCAGTAATTCCTCTGCTGCAACCTATGAAATCTCCTATATAATCATATATGTGAATTTCATTATACTTCTGGAAATATTCTATGAATTCTCGGATTTCAGCGTCAGTGTAAATACCGGTTCCATTATACAGATCTTCAATAATGCTCTTAAGTACCACGAACTCAGAAAATGCTGTTTCTAAATTTTTCTGGTAGTAATCATATCTCTTCCAGATATCATTAAAAGCCCTGAATGAGCAACTATAAGATACTCTGATATTAAAATCAAAATCGCTTTTCTTATTGCGTTTCATATACAATGTGAAAAATTCTACATCTTCCTTAAGCGCATTTAATTTCTGATAATAAGTATCCATACTTATTGCATTTTGAGCTATACTAATTACTGTTTTTTCATTCATTGTTTTAAATCCTCCTTTAAATGTTTGATAAAAAATATATGACAGAAAAATCCCTATCAGATTAATTTCTGATAGGGATTGTGGTATAAATATTATTATCCGGTATGCTTAAATACTTTTTGGTTATCATCTGTTAATAGTGTTTTATTAGCTGCATATATTTGTACTTTTTACTTCTTATATTTTTCTAACGCAATTAATGAATTTCCACATGTAATCCTGTCTTGATCCTCTTCTTTGGATGGAATGAAAACTATTACATCCCAACCATCTTTGACAAGTGGCTGTTCAAATTTCTCGTATACATCAAAATCATGTACAATTTCATAATTTTCACTTATCGCTTCCACTGTCTTATGAACCGGTGTTATCTTAACAATACATTTTTCTTTATCAAAGTATTTATTCATCAAATCAACATCAAGGTTGCTCTTGGAGGTGACTGCAAAATTCAAAGTATACTTTCTCTTCTTCGGCATTGGAAGTTCTTTAATAATGTCACTAATCTCCTGCAATGATAATGACATATTCCTGAACATTTCGTTTCTATTATTCTCATTTAAAGTATTGATAGAAAACTGTAATCCAAATCCATCTTCTCCGCCATATTCAAATCCTGTTGCAATCCATTCCTGTAAAAACCCTTTCAGATGTTTGTTGTATTTGGGCATCATGGTCGAAACAACCGGATGATATGTTTCAAAAGTAACATCAGAATTGTTGTTCATAAGCATCAAGCTGATATATTTAGCTGATGTAATTACATTATTATTAAAAGTAGGTTCACCCATTCTGGCATAATGAACATTCAATCTCTGTCCGTGTCTGATGCCTGATAACGCAACTCCTGACATAATTTCTGTAATCAATTCTGGCAATGTAGCGTTACCTTTAAACCCAAATTTAGGGCAATCACAAAAATTACAATTCATCGGGCAACCTTTTTGAGACGACACCGTAACTACTAACTTATCTGTAATATCTACATGTTTGTGTTCGACTTTATCAATTCTTTTATCGTATCCAAGGAACGATGCTTTAATATTATTCTCCTTACCATAGTCTCCAACATATAAATATTCCATATTCAAATCTGTATCAGTAACTATCTTTCCTGTATGTGTTTCTGTAATTTTTCTCATTTATAAAACTCTCCTTAATTTTTAAAATATTAATCAAAATTCTCAATTATTCAATTGCTGAGTTATTGGTTTATCTTATATCTTCGCATTTAGCATCACTTACAAACTCTGCTCCTTTACTGTGCAGAGAAAATAAATCCTTCCAGATTATTTCGTTTGATGTTCCGGCGCTATACAAGTACACTTTATTATTTATTGAAATTTTGTACGGGTTGTTTAACACAAGTTAACACAAGTTTTCCATCCTTATTTTCAACAAATAACACATCCTCAAGCGCAGCATATGCTTTTTCGATTTCAATATCAACCTGAAGCTACTTGAATACGCTCTTATATCTGCCTGCATTGAAATCTGCATATGTCACCTTGTCTTCCAAAGTCTGGCCTTCGTTTATTATGTGACAACTATGCGTGCTTAAAAAATCTGCAATTCTTTTATTATCAATCAACATAAATATTTCTCCTTTCTTTAAATGTTTGATATTAGAGATATGACGGAAAAAAAAATAAAACACAGAAAAATGAGACAAAAAGAAAAACAGCCTGAAAAGATCAGGCTGTTAATTGGATTTCAAATATGAACAGGAATAGAACAATTAATATAAGGGTTATCTATCGCTAATGGGCTGATTCCCCTGGCATATAGAAACTTATCCCATAGATTATTCACCTTATTATCACAGTCAATCAAATTGCCAACAGAACTGACAGAATTTAAGGTAAATGTAATGTTAACTTCTTCTTCAAAGAAAATATCATCATTAGGATACGGATCTACTGTTTTAAAGCAAACATCTATATATTCGCATTCAAGATCTTTGTTGAATGTTCTCTTTATACTTTTGAAATTAAGCACTTTGAAGACACTGATGCAAAAATATTTGATTTCATCATCAGTTAAGTCCTTAAAATCCCTTGCGATTTTAAATTCTTGAATTTCTTCTGTAGTCGTTTCCATATTTAAAACTGTGAATGTTCCGTAACAACTGTATTTATTATTTGATATAGCATAATAAGGACGACACATATCATAAGCATTAGCGTCAATATTTATGAATATGCCATTCACCTGCTTTATCAAATTCAAAAGCATGTTATGTTCATCCTCATTTTTTACATAAAATGCTATTTGTCCTGTAAGGAACTTCCCAAATTCAATTAATGTTATCATATATTAATTAACCTCCCTTAACATTTCCATTTCTTCTTCTGTGAACATCTTCTTGAGCTTATAGTATTCATCTGTGCAGGCGAGATATATCCTTTCTGCTCTACGACTATCCTCATCATATCCATATTTATCACAGAAATCTGAGAAAGAACCAACTTCGTATTTCTGTAGTGCAGCAACAACGTCATATATATCGACTTTACACCCTTTAAGTTTTTTCTGATATGCTCTATCAGCTTTACTTTTCTCTGCGTAGCTGAGATCCTGATAACGACTGCGCATATAAATTCTGCAATAGTCGTCCATAGACATCTTGCGAAGTTCAGCTTCAAGTATACTACCCCAGAAGGTAAAATTCATAGAACCTCTGGAATTTTCAAGATGAACGCTATACATTGTTCGCTTGTCTTTATCATTACGGTTAGGATTAATACCTATGCCATCATACTCAATAGTGTAGGTTATATTAAGGGTTTTCATTAATTGTTCTGCCTTCTTTGTATATTCACTTTTTATAATCATATCTCCTTTATATTTTAAATAATGAAAATATGACAGAAAAACCCGGAAAGTATTGTCTTTCCGGGTTTAAAACAATAATCAAAAATTTTTAAATATTTGAAAGAGTATTAAAATTATAATTCTCTATCTTCAGATTTTTTTGTGTTAGAAAGTTTATGATCCAAATTATTATATGAATGATTATTATTTATAGTTCTAACTATATATTCTGGTATAGTTGTATCATCATCCAGAGCATCTTCATCAGGATTATTAAAATCGTACTCCAGTTCTTGCGAAAGTTGTCTTTCTTTTATGAAATTAACTCTCTGTTGATATAATTCCAACAATTTTTCTTTTCTTGTTTTTGAAATATACGTACATTTATCGTATATGTCAGATATTTCCTTAACTCTTGGCAATTTGTTAACATCTAATACAAGAAAATCCTTAACATGCGATAATAATTCTTTTTCTGTGGAATATAATCCATTAATTTTCATCATTCCTACTGTTTCCGGTAATTCACCTTCCAAATGTTTACAACTGCCAGAATCAAATACCGGGGCCATTTTTATAATCTGCATAGTATCACTATTTCTTAAAAAGCCTATATTTCCTTGATGACGGTCACGATTCATGCATATAAAGTCTACTAGCGTTTGTAAATCCATCTGTTTTGCAATCTCATCAGAATCTCCGCCATACTTTTCTGCAAGTGTGGGAATAAGCTCATAAACTGAATCCTGTTGCGTAAGATTATATTCTTCCAGAAGATCATATGCATCTATTAGTTCTTCATTAACATTTGTGAAAGCCTGGCATTTACAGCCAATGACTTCTCCTGTTGTATTATATAAAAATTTGTAATCACAATAATTATCAAAACCTTGTTTTTGATATATAAGTGAAGCGATAATTTCTCTGGCGTTAATTACATCATAAAGTTTATCAGTCTTTTTACAAAGTTTTAAAGAATCTCCAGATTTATACCAGAATTTTTCTAATTGTCCACCTAATGTAGAATTTTGGCCTTTGTACATCTCATGTCCTTCTTTTATAGTTATGTGATTTTCGTAAGTATCAATATTCTGAAGATAATCTAAAATATCTTTATAATTAATACATTCTGAGTCTTCTTTTGTCCAGTAACAATCTGTGTATGAGCATGAATGATTTTCCAGCATCCATTTTCTTGCACTACTTTTGTTAGTTATATACTTTTGATAATTATCTCTATTGACTGGAACTTCTCTATTTGATAGCCAATAATCAAATAAATAACAACCATCATCATTTACTATATAAACATCACTCATTGTCTTGTCTATGAATTCTTCTTTATTGTTTATAATTCGCTTTAGTGGCAATGGGAGATATTTTGTATTTTCTATATAAATCTGGCAGCTTATAGGAGTAAAATTCTGAATTTCAAAATTAAGTAATAATTTGTTTTTATGATACAATTTATAATTTTTCATAAACGCTCCTTTCTTCTTTTAAGATACCAAGCGAGAATTCTCGGTTATTCAATTGCCGAGATATTAATATTATAACATATTCAATATTAAAAATAGTCAGATTTCTCTGACTATTTTTCTTTGTTATCCTATCTTCGTGTTTTTCTTCATATTGTCCTGTAAATCCGATTATATCATTTATATTGCCTTTTTTATCTTATAAAGGTCCAATCAGATGTACCTTTATAAGAAGTCCTTCTCTCTGGTCTTCCAGCAGTTTTATATTTTAACTTATTAATTAATTATTGGTACTTTATAGATATCTCCATCATCATCCAATGTGATAGACAGCATTTTAACATCTGTTCTTTCACTGCCAGTATCAAGATTACCTGCCTGAGCAGATACATATATAAGACCTTTAAGCTCATTTAACCGGCCATTAGCATATGTTTCATCCTCTGTCTCATCGCCACTATCATAGTTGATATGTACTCCTCTGCCTTCGATATTACCACTCTCAACATAAGAGGTATCCCAATCAAGAGTTACTGTAGCGCCAGTTACCGGATGTCCAAGTTCAATGAAATCTAAGGACTCTCTTCCACTGTTTTTAAACTTTACATATATTCGCATAGATTATTTCCTTTTTTACTTTTGCTTATTCTTTTCCAGTGCATCCAGGAAAAACCGTACATCAGACATTGCAAGACATTGTTCCAATGTATATCCGTTCTCCTGTGCTAACGCATCAGATCCATCTGCAAACTCAATACATATAGGCTTTTTATCCCATAGTTCTTTTACTTGTTCTTTTGATATATAACAAGGTTTGAGTCCTGCCTTTACAATGTTGATTGCATCTTTCAGTACTTCAACAGCTTTTCTTTGCTGAAATTCTTCTGTTATCGTTCCGTTTTTCTTTTCATATTCAATACAACGCTCATGTGTCTGTATCTTCTTTTCCAACTGTTCTACAACCGCATCCACATCATAAGCTGTATCAAGCTCATCTAATCCGTTGATAATATTATCTTTTTTATATGACATATTAATAGTGTCTTTGTCTCTTTTATAGATGTCCTCTATAAGAGCTTTTGCATCATTCAAGTCCACTAATCTTCCCATAATTTGCCTCCTGTGAATTATCTCGTAATTCCTAAAATTTCTGCGAACTTGTCTGCCAGATAGTCATAGTCCGAACCATATATGATAGCAGCGTTTTCGTCTTCCTGCTCTCTTTCATCATTAGGAATATCATCAGTAGTTATCCCTTTAGAATCAAGCCAGTCTTCAACAGTATCAATAAGTACTCCAAATAATTCACATTTATCTGCTTCCGACATATCATCACTGATAACCTTGTTGTTCTTATAAGAGACATTGATGTTATCTAATGCATACTTACTGAAATCCATCCAGTCCGGAGACTTAATAGTTTTGCCCTGATTAATCTTCAGAAGGTCAGCATCCAGAGCTTCCATGTCGTTATCTGAAAGAAGCATATAGAGAATATTTCCAGTCTCCCTGAAGTCCTTTTCTGTAAGATTTCTTAAATCTGCTTTGTTTTCGTTAAAATGTGCCATTTTAATTTCCTCCTTTTAATGTTTGATATAAAAGATATGACAGAAAAAACTCAGGAAACAAAAAACAGAGCCATATAGACTCTGTTTTAAATATTAATAATTGCGATTATGTTTTTGTTCCTTTCTGAATTTCCTGCTATAAAAAGTTTCTCCTTTTTCAAACAATAGTTTTATTCCTTTTAGCACATTTAATGTATCTAACATATTTTATCTTCCCTGCTACTGAAACTATTGATAATTTTCTGACTGAAATTTTCTTTTTAAGTCCTTTTTTTCTGATTTCTAAATACGCTGTCCTGAAAAATGAATATTCTTTACCATCACAGTCTGTATATTCTTCGTGAATGTGTCCATGGATATTAACTGCGTTATATTGTTGCATATAATACCAGATAGCATATAGTCCGCTATGCGCATTCTGAATAGTATCTGAGTCGTCATATTCAGCTTTTGGCTTATCGTGGGATATCAATATATCAGCAGCATTGATATACCTTAAGTTATCAAGAGCTTGTTTCTGAGTTTTAAGATATGGGCTGTCTATATTCTTATATTTAACACTTCCTGAAATGCCATTAAAGCTAATATTATTAATAACAAAATTATCAGTCTTAAGCATTTCTTTACATTCTTTTGCTCTGTATGTATCGAAAAACCTTATCTGATATTTGTCACCATATTTTTCCTTAATCCGCTGATTAATTCTCCAGTTATATTCTCCATCATCATGATTCCCTGCTACTGCAATTTTAGGTGATTTACAGAATATTTCATTTGACAGCAGTATTTTCCAATCGTTATTGCTTATATCCCCTAAAAGAATTACAAGATCATGAGGAAGACTTAGTAGATGGTCTGTAGCTTTTTTCTCAAGACAATTATGTGTATCTGCAAATATTATTGCTTTGATTTTATGCATATTTTCTACTCCTTTTTCAAAATTCTGTATAATATATGACAGAAAAAACAGCCGCTTTCTGTAAAAAGCAGCTGTTCTTATGATTTGCAAAAAAATAAATAGGAAAATTTCAAAATTTTCACACATGAAAAAACACCACAATTTTTGTGGTGTTTTAAGCTATTGTTATTCAATTATTAATTTTCCGGTTTTGCAGAGATCATGGATATTTTCACCAGTTCTTCTGTTGTGTACTGTTTCATAATTCTTACAGTTCTTTCAGATAACCTATCCTTTCTCGGCTGTTCCATCCCCAGTCTCTGACATATTATTGATACAGCCAGTGATATGTAGCTGCAATCTGATTCAATGCTATGAACATCAATATCATAAATATTGAAGATATCTTTGAAATCAATTTTTCCTGCTTCCATGAGACTTACATCAGTGAATTTAAAATTGTTTTTAAGTTTCTTATGCAGTTGTTTTTCCCATTTTGCATGTCCGCTTTTGAAATAATGTACATTAATATCTGAGTGAGGATATGTAAAGAAATCAGCATACATATGAAGAATAGTGCCGGCTTTTAAGAAGTATCTGATATTATGTTTTCTGTTGGTTTTAAGCTGCTGCACCATATTATCAATTTCTTCTGCCCAGTTTTCTCTTGTATGAGGTTTTAAAAAACATGAAGGTCTGCAGTCTGGAAAAATACCTCCAAATATTAATGCAGTTTTATATGCAAAAGGCAGATGATACCTATCTGCTATTCTTTCCGCCACAAATTTATGTGAACATTTTAACATTTTGTTATACCTCCTGTTAATATCCTTCTATTCTGCTCCATATATTTTCTGAACTGTTTACTTTGGTCCATATTGTAGGTACCGGGCAGGCCGGATTGTGTTTTATATAAGACATATAAAAATCGTCTGCTTCTTTTAAGGTTTTAAACATAACCTCGTAGTTAACCATTCCGTTTTTATGATACGTTCTTACTTTTACATTATATTCACCTGAAACTTCTAACATATTCAAGTCCTCCTTTTATTTATTTAATAAACAATATATGTCAGAAAAAATATATTAATCAGCTGCATCGTAAAATTCTTTATCCGGATATAAAGTGTTTAGCGTCTCAGCAAGATCAATCTGGTCCAATAGGTCGCTATAATTTAACTTGATTTTTTCTGTTTTTATCAGATCAAGCATAGCTTCTGCAATTTCAGGATCAAACTGGGTCCCAGCACCTTTCAATTTTTTTATGACTACAATTGAATCAAGATGCTTTCTGTATATTCTGTCACTTGTCATTGCATCAAATGCGTCTGCTACTGATATTGACAGAAAAAACCCAGAAAACAAAAAACAGAGCCATATAGACTCTGTTTTAAATATTAATTGTGATTACGTTTTTGTTCCTTCCTGAATTTCCTGCTATATTTATTCAGAATTTCTAATACAACATACGTATTAGTCTGTTCTGTTGTTTCCGGCATGTCAGTGTATGGAATATCCAAATACTCTGCGAGAAAATAAAGAGCTGACTGAGCATCCATAGGTGGATGGCACATACCATAGTCTTTCTGCTTGTTAAGCCATTCTGTGATTGTGTTCATATATTATCTCCTATCGTTTTCAATATGTTTTACCTGCTATATACAATCCATTATTTTCAGCTGCGTATTTTTTCCATAGTTTCTTAAATAATTCAACAGCTTCGTCAAACAACTTATTTTCTTCTGTTCCTTCATCATTTTGCGCAAAATCAATAAAATCATCTTCACTTGCACAATCAGGAACTAAATAAATCCATGAAGAATATGCAGATTCATCATTCATGTTGCATACCATGATATTCATAGCAATAATTGAATTAAGTCTTTCTTTTTCTTTTGGCGAAAAATTATTTACTATTTGCTTCGTTTCTTCACTCCAATTTTCTAAAATCATCTTTGATTTCCTCCATTAAATACTTGATATAAAAAATATGACAGAAAAAATAAAAGCAGCCGGAAGTTTCCGGCTGCTGAAATTATGGTCGTCTGCATTTTCTACAGAAATATTCAATGACTTCTTCTCCCTGAGATTCATCATCCAGAAGTCTTGAAAGGCTTCTTATTTCGTCTTGATACAAATCTGCATTCAAAGGATTAGGGTCATTTTTATATTCTTCTATCTGGTCTATGAGTTGCTGCGGCAGGTCAAAATCAAAATACTTGTTATTTGCCATAATGGTTCCTCCTATATTATAATTATCCCCATGCTGATACGGTTTCTTTCGGAAGTGGATTTCCAGATTTTAATAATGAATATAGATGGGAATAAGCTGTAGTTACATCAATATCTATATTGTTGGGGGCTTCTATGACTTCCATAGTATGAGGATTAACTACTAATCTAAAATATTCTCCATCTTTAGAATTTTTATGACAGTCCATTATAATAAAGCCATTTCCTGGTGAAAGTTTTAAATTTATATATGTCATATAGCTACTCCTTTCTTATAAACACATATCCCAGTCATCTCGTTCTTTGTGAGATATTGCACCACTTATTATATCACCTTTCCCTATTCTTGCGTTTCTTTCTGTTTGCAATTTTTTATAAAAGATGTTAGTTTCTTTGGGATAATCAAAATACTTGCATGTTTTTTCATGGGCTTCGTTTTGTGAATATCCTTTTGTTATTAAGTCCATTTCCATAAGTTCATGAGGAATTAATAATTTGTCATGCAATTGTACATAATCTTGCATATCAGAAAGTCTTTGCCATGATTCAGCTATCTCGAAGCTTGGGTCAAAGCGCTTAATCCCTGTAGATAGAATATGAGTTTCTATAAATAAATAATTTTTTACTTTTAAAATTTGTTCTGGGGTATATCCAGTATATTTTGCAATTTTTATGACATCATCATTTCTGTGACGAATTTCTTCATAATATTTTTCTGCATGTGTTAAAGCTGCTAAAGATAATGGAGAAATAATTGCTCCACTAATATTGTTTTTATTCATCTTTATTATAGTCTCCTTTCCGTTTAATTACAAATAATATGACAGAAAAATAAATATGGTTTTAAGAACTTAATGAACTAATTGCAGAGCACAAAAAAAATAGCCGGAAATTTCCGGCTATTAAATGTAGATTAATTATTAATATTATTATCAGAAAATATTCAGATGAAATTATACTGGTGAATAATGAGGAAACTTTATCAGTTCTGTTTTAGTTATTAAACATATATGCATTATTTAACATTAATTCCTTCAAGTTTAACACCTTTTTCAAGATTTTCTATCAAATAAAATACTATATCATCTAAGATATTTGTTCTTAATTTATTTGAAACATTTTCATCAAAACGATATATCTGGTATTCCCAGACTTTATCAGGGTTATAATTAATTGTGTATTTACTGCTTTCTATTGTTATTGTTTTCATAATTTAAATTTCCTTTCCATATATAATTAATTAGTCTCAACATCAGCTATATCACCAGATATCCACTATCTTTATTGTTGATTCCTCTGGAGTTTCCGGGTCATATTCCATTATCTCGAAATTAGCTATAATAGGCATTCCATCTGCATCATTTCCAACCCAGACAGCACATGACCTGAGAATTTCTTCTCCATCGCCTTTTCCATCCCATAAATCAAAAAATTTATAAGTACAGTCTATCTCTACTTCTAATCCATTTTCCATTCTATATGACTTCATATCAATTACACCTTTCGTTTATATTTAGTACTTGTTTGATGAATTCCGTATCAGCTTTTACCCAGTTTTTTATCTGCATTTCTATTATCTTAGCTTTTAGCTTTTCAATCTGTTCATCATCACTGCTTTCCATTTGGCTTTTAAGCCAATTTTCTTTGTCTCTGACATTAATGTGAACAAATCTTTCAGTTGGGGTATTTATATTGTTAATAGCCTTTATAGCTACTCCTCCATTCTTATCCCATGCTTCTAAATTCAAGTTATAATCATCAATAAGAATAGATTTTTCAGCATTTCCTTTGACAAACTTTGTCTTATCAACCCCTAATGGACAGAAAAAGATATTATCATCACTTATGAATGGCAGGTATTCTTTAATCCATTCATATTTATCCTGGATTGTCTTGTAATCAGCACTGCTGATAATACACACATCTCTGAACTTAGATAATGTCTCCACGAGATAAATCATATAAATATGCGGCTCAAGATTACGGAAATAATGATTTCCCGGAAAGAACATCTCTTCATAAGTGAAACCTCTGCCATTTCTATAGAAATAAGCGAGTGTACCGTCTATATCTATGTAGATACTTGGTTTCATAGACTTTAGTTTTGCATAATTTATCTCTTTTAGGTTATCCCAGAGTGAAACTGCCTGCTGCAATGGCAGTGACTGCAGGGACTTTAAATAAGTAATGCAGTTTGTGTCGATGTTTAATTCCATTGAAATTCCTCCTTTTAATATTTGATAAAGAATATATGACAGAAAAATACAGGTCTGTAGAAATCATCTACAAACCTGTATTTGAATTGCAAGAACAATGATTTTCTGATTATTTTAAGATACTAAGCGGGAATTCTCGGTTATTCAATTGCCGAGATGAAAGCGTTTTTGATTTAATTTCTGGTCTTTTGAATCCAGTTGTTGTTATGCTTTACCAGTTCTAAACTCGATAAATTTATCTGTTTATACGATTTTCCAGGCATTGTGATATAATTGCCGTCAAAATCCTGGACATATGCAGATTTACCCGTGAATCCTGAGATGAATCCTGTTTCATTCTGAAATCTTACAGTATCATAAATATGATAAATACCTATACTTTTTGTATTCTTAGAATTTCTTACTGCCTGGGTATTAGGTCTTTTACGCCCTTTTCTAGGTGTTGCTTCATGAAGTGAACGCTTTTTCTTCCGAATCTGTTTTATGTACACAGTCGATTCACAGATATTAACATCCTTACCTTTCATTGCTATTGCAACTGCATCACCAGTATGTGACTTTGGAAGATGCATCTTCTTTCTATCAACAGCCGTAATATTTCCATAAGTCAGTTCCGCATCTGGAAATGCTTTAACCAGCCGTGTACGGATTATGTTCATCTGCGTAGCATCCCTTAGTCCCCGCTGCACTGGTTTGTGTTTCTCTTTCAGATTCCAGAGCACTCCGCCTTCTTTATGCGCCTGGGGAATATGACAGTATTCGCAGACTGTAACAAGCTGGTCAGGATTGTCCGTAGCTCCTTTGGACCGGAATGTTATATGATGCATCATTCCTTTTAAAGAATGTCCATCCGGCTGTTTACTCCCTAATTTCCTTTTACAGACCACACATTTATAATGGTCTCTGTCGAATACATAAGCCTTTAAATTTTCATAATCATACTGTGGACCATACTGGTATAACTCATTATGCACTTCCGGATTTTTCATTCTTGCCATATCGAACCTGGCAATTTCCAGCCGGAGTTTTGTATCTGGTGGGAGCACATCTAAAAATCTGTTAATCCATCGGATATGATGATCTACTTTCGACTGCATGGATGGTGCAAGCCATCCGTCCGGTCTGTTTGTACTTATTGAGTTAGTATGTTTGACCCAGTGGGTCATAATACCTGTGGTCTTACGCTTAACAAGTGTTTCAGAATATGTCCGTTTTGTATGAAATCTGAATTTAGGACTTCTGTACCTGGTTTTGCGGTATCTTCTGCTTCTGCGGTAACTGTATCTGGTTTCCATGAGCGAACGCTTATCCATAGTGCTGCGCAGTTCTATCTCTGCCTGGTATAAGACTTTGTTTTCTGATGTTACCGCAATTCCGATATGCTGGGAACCTGTATCTATACCTAATGTTATGGGTTGTGAAGCACAGCCTGTCTTATACAGTAATCTTATTGTAAACGGCTGTTTCTTATAGATTTCAGCCTTGTGAGCTTCTATTAATTTTCGGGCTTTTCTTGGTTTACAAGGCATAAGTCTTGTTCCATCCAGCCCTATAACGAATACATACATAGCTTATGCCTCCTTGTTAAAATATGAGTATGACAGATACATAATGGTTCTGTCCGCCTCCGCGTCTATGCTGGCCAAAGTCAGCATTTACCCTTCGCCAATATCAGAGTACTTGTAACACCGGGTTACATCATCCTTTCTCCTGGATTCATATGTTGCCCGCCCAGCGCTCAGATTAGGGTACCGTCTGGAACTGGGATCATACTTCTGATGTAGTTCTCTTGGAACTTAGGCTAGTCATCCTGCCCTTACGGGCGACAATTATTTAACCATGCTCGGTTATTCAATTGCCGAGTTGTTGACTTATCATATGCATAAATCATCTTCATTTCGCAGAGTCTTACTTGCGTACATTGTATCTGTGATTGGCTCTGTAGCGAATAATCTGCTATTTTCTAACTGGAAAAATGCTGGAGCACCTTTCATAAATGCTACATCTCCAGTATAGCGTTCTGGGACATCCCCAAACTTTCCACCTGTTAATGTCTTATTATTGGTATCAATATAATACTGATTGCCGTCTCTGGTACTGATAATAAGGTTAGGCTCATGTTTAACAGGGAATTTCTGATTATATGCTGGATTCTGATAATTAACATCCTGCTCTATATTTCTTCTTCCATAAATTATCTCATCGCAAAGCTGACCTTCGTTATACATTTTGATTTTATTATCTTTAACAAAATAAGCTTTATCTACCGGTGTTGGTTTAATGTATCCATCATTTTCGAATCTGAATTCCAAAGAATTCTGCCATTTACCATAATTCACAGATATATATTTAAGTGGTTCTCTTAATTTCTCATTCATAATGGTTCTGTTCTTCGTATCGACAGTATACTGTGATCCTGACTTTGTGACGAAGAAATAATCTGGTTCGTGAATAGTCTGCATATCATTCATAATAAACACCTCTTTCTTTTTTTGTTTTATATATGACAGAAAAATCCCTGCCAGAAATTAATCTGACAGGGACTGGATTTGTACTATTAAAATTTGAAATTTTTAAAATTTTAATTCAATTTTTGTTCTATCTTCTCTTTCCAGTATCATTATTTATTTTTAGTAGAAGACTGTATCGCATGTCTGAAAGTATTATAAAATATGCATTTTTTATTTTCTTTACATAAAATACTGTCTACTACGTTCTCTTTTCTTAAAAATTATTCTTCATCCAACAACTCTTATCTTTTTGTTTTTGAAATTTCAGATAGTTGTATACTGGTTTTACAATTCTCATCTCATTATCCAGTAGAACAACTGTCTCCCTTCCTTCACGTTCTATAACATGTAGTTCCATGTATTAAATACCTCCAATACATTTATGATATGTCTACAATGTTAAAATACCTCTTATTACTTTATATTTTACCATCAGCAGAACATATGTTTAAGCATTGTTCTACTGTATAATAATTATTTAATATTCAATTTTTAAGGTACACATACTTTACAATGATATTTGTATCCATATTAAATTACACACTTCTCAAACACATTTATAATTTCATTATATGTTTTTTTATTTTGTATCTACATTAAATTACACACTTCTCAAACCATCATCACCTAAGGCTCTATGATTTTTTTGTTTTGTGTCCATATTAAAATACATGCTTCTCAAACCCTAACTAATAACTACATATTGATTTTAAAATTTTGTATCCATATTAAATTACACGCTTCTCAAACTCAATTTCAGAGAATCTATCCCATTTTTTTGTTTTGTATCCATATTAAAATACATACTTCTCAAACCTCAAAAGGTTGTCTTAGAAATTATCCGTTTGCAAGGATATGTAATTTATAATCAATATGAATACAAAACATCTATATATTTATATTATATATAATATTATATTACACTTCAAGCAAATCAATCCTCTTTTTATAAAGCCCTGTTATTGAGCGTTCAACAAGTACTGCAGACTTATAATTACTTATATTACAGCTTATATTCATAGTTCCTATGCTTGAACCCTCTCCTAATAAAGACAGATTAGCAAGGTTTGTTCCCATACGGGTAAGCATGAGTATTTGACAAAGTATCTGCATCTGCTCTTCCAATACCAGTTTTTCAAATTTTTCTCTGTCAGTCAACAACATGTTATAAACAGGAAGCTTTTTCTTTAAAAAGATATCAGTTTTGTGTTTAGATAGTATTTCATTATATAATTCAAGATTTTTTTCTACGGTTACTGCCCTGTCAACTACCTTGGCATTAATATATTTTTCAATCTTACTAATGTATGTCTGCCATTCCTGGTTAAATATCATTGGGACATTGTTTGCTACATGAAACTGTGATACACTTTTACCACCAAGCAGATAGCTGTATCCATCAATTTCAAGTTCGGAATTGGCCATAATTTTGCTTATGCGTACATTTGGCTCGATAAGCCCCAATTCTTCTATACAGTACTTTTCTATATCTTCTCTATTTTTTACATTAAATGCAAGATATAAAGGAATTGTATACAGGGTTCTCACTCTGCCCTTCTTTTTATCTGTATGCTCTACAAGAAATGCATATGCAGTTTTTATACTTGTCTTTCCGCCATATTTTGTTACATCACTGTAACGAATATTCGACTTTAAAGGAAGGTATATACCCGGCTTTGCTTTAGAAGCTTTTGATATGGTTGCATTAGTAAGTCCGCCATGTCCTTCAGTTGTCTTTGTAACGGTAAGTGGTGTATTTCTAGCCATAATCTTATTTACTATAGCTATTGTACCTGGAATATCTTTCTTATTTCTTTCTGCTATCCAGGCAACCCTGTCATTTCTCACAACATCAAAATCGTACATACGGTTTAAGTTGTATTCAGATTTACCGGTCCTGTATTCCTTTTCTATGAACCATATCGGAGATAATGTAAACTTCGTATACCATACATTTCCGACTACAATATTCAGATATGCATCCTTAGCAAGATAATGATCATTATAAATTGTAGCTTTTGCAAAACCATACTGTTTTCTGAAATCTGCAATTTCCTGTGTTTTTGCATAAATAATCTTTGTGTCTTTATTAAATATACTGTTAAATACCTCTGCAAGCATCTTAGTTGAGCTGGTTGCCTGTATATAAGATTTTTCAATAAATGATGCTCTCTTTTCATCTGACATTGGATGTCTGTCAGAAAGTCTTGCCAGCTTCTCTGCACTCATAAATCCGTTCTTTCTTAATATCAGCCAGTTTTCATGCATTGCCTCATAAATTTTATCAGGAACTGGATAAATATCTTTCTTTTCTTCCTTATTGAATTCTGAGTTAGTAAGAACAATATTATCAAGGCTTTCATCCTTAACAAAGTGTTTTGGATATATATGATCAATATTATATATGTTATCTCCTGTTGTTTTTACAACATTGAAATTAATATCTTCCCATGTGTATATATCTTTACCCATCTGCAGGAAGTAAAGATAAACCCTCTTACTCTTTAAAGAGCCATCTTTATCGCATTCATCTATGCGGTTAATCATAGTTTCTTTCCATTCCTTAGATACATCCTTAAGTCCTTTGTATAAATCAATAAGCCTGCTCTTTCTGTCTTTCTTATCCTTTGGACGCATCTTTCTTGTATCAAGGAAGATTGATTCAGGAGCATATCCCTTTATCTTTATAATTTCTCTTACAATTTTCACGGCAGCCCATATTGATCTCTTCTGTGCTGCAGTTGCATAAAGCTCATTAAGGTCATCATACTCAAATGTAAATATGCTTTTGACTTCCTTCTTTGATTTCTCTTTAATGACAGACATAAAATCATATCTTTCATCATTGATAAGTTCCATGAGACTGATGTTTTCGTTCCACATCAGATCAATGACACTGATTCTCTCATCTGTTTCTTTATTACTTCCTCTCATGTTAAGAAACTCTGCTGACAGTCTACCCCAGTCATTCGACTTAAAATTTAGGACTTTCTTCATCTGCTCTGCTGTAAGTTTACTAGGATATTTATTCTCAATCTGCTCTTTTACATATGTTTTTGATGTTCCATATATTGTGCTCCAGAGAATAATATCCTCTGCCATTATTTCTGTATCTTTATCAAGTGTATCAAAGACTTCTGTAAAGAATTTATGACTTGACATAGTATTATTAAGTTTTTCATCTATTCCTGTAATAAGAGAGTCCATATCTGCGATTCCCTTCTTAACGAGGAATGAATGTATCTGTTTCTTTGTAAGCTTTTTGCCAGCCATAAGCTTTCCATTTACAATCTCCTGCTTTACTTCAACAGGAAGCTTCTCACCATCTACACGGATATTATTTACTTCATTTAAAACTGCATATTTTTCATATAAAAGAGAAGCCTTCGGAAGTACACGCTCTCCTGATAGGTATGTACACTTTCCAACCATGTTTTCAATGAAGTTTTTGGCGCTTTCTTTTATATCTACCTTTTCTTCAAGATTCCATGGCATCACTGCACCAGCTTCTTTTCTTACAGCCCATCCCCTGCTGTTATATTCAGATGTCGGGCCTACAAAATATGGCATTGTAAATGTAAATACACTTAAGATCCTTTCTGAAACAGTCAGCCCTGATTCATCCTTTTCATTAAGGAAATCATAATACTGTGCCGCATTATCAAGAATAGCTTTTAATTCTGTCGCATATAACTGGTTAGGTATAAGTTTATTGTCTGTAATACGCTGCTTAGGCAGAAATGTTCCCTTACTGATTTCGTCAAGGATATATTCAGCATCACTATCATTTTCATCTGCTTTAGAAAGCAGCTTCTTTATAGATGAATATAAATCATCCTGTGTCCTGCCTTTATCCGAACCTCTTCTTGTACGCTTTCCATCAGAATTGTTTGATTTTACATAAGCAGCATATGTACCAGGTTCTTCCGACCTAAAGAATTTGTTAAATTCTTTAGATGTTACATTGTTTCTTAATACAGATTTAAGCAACTTCAGGTCATTCATATGCTTTTCATAAGATGCTATTTTAGCATCTGAGATAAACTTATGCCCCTGAATAATATTCTGTATTATTACAGCATCATATAGTTCCTTAACTGCAGATACCAGTGCAAAATTATCTTCGCCTGCAAGCTTCTCAATACTGTCCACATTTTCAAGGTAATTGTTATCAGAGAAAGATATGCTTGCTTTCTTATCTGATTCTTCTAAAGAGTCTGCTAATTCTGGAAACATATCCACAAGTTTGATCTTAAGTCCACACATAAGTTTAATTAACGCTGTTTCCTGTTTCGTTAAAGCTTTTACTGTCTGTGCTGCCAGAATCGCCTTCGTTTTGTTATTAATAGCTGGATTAAGCAAAATTTCCATAAGCTTATCTATATCAGCCTTTTCATCTAAATGAATATCCGACTGGCTGGCAAGCTGACAGATGTTCAGGTATATATCCTTAACAGAATTACTGGTATCTTCAAGATTCTTTGTATAGAAATTGCCCCTGTGTTTCATAATATTAGAAACAGCTAAGTACACAAGTCTTATATCTGCTTTCTCCTTACTGTTTGCAAGAAATGATCTTAAATGATATATAGTAGGAAACTGATTATAGTAATCTACGTCCTTATAATTATCATCATCAAAAAGAATATTTCTGCTGCCATTAAGAGCTTTTTCCTTATCTTCCGGGAAAAAGGAGCTGTTATCAAGTCTGATAAAGAAATTTTTATCCACCTTCATTATTTCATCATAAAAATATGCTTTCAGAAGGTTAATTCTTTTCTTTTCCTTTTTTATATTCTTTCTTGAAGAACGAAAAACTGTTCTATCAGCAGAAGTTTCCGCCTCCTTGAATTTATATATACCCCACATATCCTGACCTTTAAATTTTTCAAGATTATATGATTCGTTTGTTACAGCATAAGCTGCATATTCCGGTCCTACTGTTAGACCTATATAATACGGTTTATTAACCATAGCTTATTCTCCTTTTACTGATTGCTTTTCACACCGAGACAGTAGGAATTTTCTCGCTTAATTTCTTGTGAATATAGCTATTTATATTTTTATGCATTAATTCTATTTTAGATATGACAGATATTCAAGCTCTTTTTTTTACACAAAAAAATAAAAACATTTGACATATTTGATATGATAATGTATTATAATAATATATTAAATTACATGCGAGTTCAAATAAGGGCAAGTTCAAATAAGAGCATTGCCTGAAAATGCATTTGCTTCTGCGTGGTGCAGAGATTAAGGCTTCCGAAAAAGGAAGTCTTTTTTGTTTTACAAAAAAACAAACTGAATTGAGAAAGCTCCCGCTGCCTCAGCGTGGAGAGCAGTCAGAGACAGAAAGTAAAAATCTCTGAAGTTTCATCTTCAGAGTGTGCTTAATTTTTCACTCAAATTTTTTTAAATTCATTTTTATTTTCCTTTTTAGATGTTTGATATCAGAAATATGAAAGACAAATAAAAACAAGAAAAACAGCAGGATAATTATCCTGCTGTCAATTGTTGATGTCAGATATTTAAAAAATAACTAATTTAAAACCGTTATTCTCTTACATCTGATTTTGTTACTGTCATAGACTATTGCTGTAACATCAGCGTAATTCACTTTTAATTTTACAACTATACCATTATCATTATAGTTATGAGCTCTCGTCTCTGTCCATGCAGATAGTCCAAAAGAATTTTCATCATCTGAATAATCTGAAAAACAATCATAAGTCTCTCCTGGTAAATACTGGTACTGGAAATTAAAATGACTATACCCATCGTTTCTTATATTCTTGTAAGCATAGAAATAATCTTCGTGACATTCATACAAATTAGTTTCTTCAATCATCTTCTTCCATTCAGCTGCAGTTCTCTGGGAATTATTATTGATGCTGATATTATGTTTATCAGCAAATTCAGGTGTAATGACCTGATATCTGGATATATAATTCCAGTTTAATTTATCTGCATGCTCATTAATGAAATCTTCAGATAAATGCTGATATATGGATATATAATCCCAGTTAACTTTATCTGCATGTTCATTAATGAAATTTTCAGATAAATACTGGTACATGGATATATCGCTCCAGTTAACTTTATCAATATACTTATCAATAAAATCTTCTGACAACTTCTGATACGCAGATATATTGCGCCAGTCAATTTTATTTGCGTGTTTCTCAATGAAGTTTTCAGATAAATACTGGTACATGGATATATAATCCCAGTTAACTTTATCTGCATGCTCATTAATGAAATTTTCAGATAAATACTGGCATGTGGATATAGAATCCCAGTTAACTTCATCAATATGCTTATCAATAAAATCTTCTGACAACTTCTGATACGCAGATATATTGCTCCAGTTAATTTTATCTGTGTGTTTCTCAATGAAGTTTTCAGACAATTTTTGATATATGGATATATAATACCAGTTAATTTTAATTTTATTTGTATACTTCTCAATAAAAGTTTCGCACAATCCTTTATGTATGGATATTTCTTTCCAGCTCATTTTCGTAAAATCATACCCGAATTCTTCCTTGATTTTTTTTGCTGTTCTTTGGCTAATCATATGCAGTCCTCCTTTATAATTTTGATATAAAAGATATGACAGAAAAAACAGCAGATTGAACTTCAACCTGCTGTTTTGTAATTAATATATTATTTATTTTTGCTTGTATTAACGAATATCCTGATTAGGTGATACACGCAATTTAATCATCATTCTTGAACCTTCATAATATCTAAGTGTTTCAGGAGAGCTGTAACAATTGCATATACCGTTTGTGATACTATAATACTTCCAAGGAGCATTATATTCGTGATCTGTATTTATAATTCCCGCTTTTTTCAGTTTATTCATTAAAATCTGCTGTTGGAACTCATCTTCCACAATAAAAAAGATTTTTCCATTAATAAAAGCATTGAAATCTATTATTTTATATTCTGAAATATCCTTTTCGGTCTTATCTTTTTCACTGAGAATTTTGATTTTACTGTCAGGGAATCTGTATTTTAAATTTTGTTCTACAAGAAGTGCTGATTCATGTAGCGGAATGCAATCCTCTTTACTTTCTGCTGAGATTTTAATAACAATTTCCCGCTTTGTAAAAAAGTGTTTCTTAAGATACGCTTCGCCTTCTTCAATTGACATGAAAACAGGTACTGTACCATATTCGTCTACATAATAATTACCATCTTCATCAGCCAGGTAATACGGCTCTTCAAAAGCGTCTGATGTTTCCTGAACGGTATATACTGTGCCAGTAGTTTCTTTTTTTATAGCATCACAAATTCTTAAAATCTGTGAATATCCATCCGACTGATTTCCTGTGCATTTAGCTGCAATTTCTTCAATCTCTTTAATATAATTTTCCATAAGTCATTTTTTCCTTTCTATACATCTATGCATTTAACTGTTTTTCTTTTTAGTGATATTGTAAATTGCCTCAAGAACAGTTTTACCGGCCTTATTAGGATATATATAAGCGTCTCCGTATTCATAGCCGACATAATCGTTTATACTTACAAAGCCAACTTCTTCCAAAACTTTGTTTTCTCTCTGAATTACCTCCCTGTCATTAATAACAGACTTACCTGCATTTTCCGGATTATTCTTCTGGTAATCCAGACAAAACTTTTCAGGTGGAAATTCTGTTTCTGAAATTAAGCTGCGTGTGAGAAGCACTACATCCTCATTGCCCTTAATGTAAGTATTGATAAACTGCTTATATTCAACCTTTTTATCTTCCTTATTAGGATTAAGGTTAAATATTTCAGCTATCCTGCTTTTAGCAAATGGCGTACCTTTTAATAATCCTCTTACATCCTGCATAGCAAAAGTGTCTCCTGATATTATCTGAATCATATTAGATCCTCCTTTAAATTTTTGATATTTTTTATATGACAGAAAAATACCCGCTAAGAAAAACTTAACGGGTACATAATGTTTATTATTTAGTTAGTGAACCTTACAGATGTTCTGCAAAAATCTGAAGGTTAAATTTGTTGCTTAACTTTTCAATGGTCATATCTTTGAGTTCCTTTGCAAGTGATAGTTCATTTGCATTGTAAGCCCATTCCATTTCACACCCATTTGGTGTTGCAGGGAATTTTACTTCTACACAAATTTCATTTCCATAGTCCGTAACTTCTGTTACTGTACCAAAGAAACTTTTATGAAATCGTACGCCATATTCTTCTTCGTACTTTGTATCTGGATTAGATACATATACTAAATCGCCAACTTTAAGCATTTGCCTTCACTCCTTGTCTTGAATTCTTAGTTTCAAGTCTTATTGGTTACACCAAAAATCCCAAGCTGCTTCAGACATAAAACCTATTACAACTTGGTCGTCTGTAAATACAGTTCCTTTTGGATTTTTCCATGTAATATAACAGCCGTCTTTTTCTATCAAGCGACAATTGTGATTTTCAAGAATTTTCTCATAATAATCCATATAATGTCTCTCCTTCTAAATCAAATGAAACACGTATTTACATGTTTTAAAAACCAAAAGCTTCCTTATGTTCGTGATAATCTTCATTTGTGAAATCATCTGGAAGGAATTGTATGCAGGATGGTATAACCATTTCTATATTGCCTTGTGCGTCTTCAACAATCGCCTCTGTCCATTGAATTCCATATCCTTCAGCGTCACTTGCGCAGTTTATTCCAAATTGATGAAAATAACCAAACTTCTGTATCCCTCTAACTGTCCAATTGCATTTTCTCATTTTTCTTTTTCTCCTTTATAATTTTGATATAAAAGATATGACAGAAAAAAAGCGAGACTAACGTCCCGCTTTTATAAGATTATCCAGCATTAGTATTAATATCTTTAAAATCTATAACTTTATTAGCTTTGCAACCACAATCCATCTGGAGTCCAAACTTTATGCCATATTCGCTTATGCTTTCAATATGATCACGAACCATAAAGATATATGGAAACTGAGCTCTATACTTCCATTCAATTTCTTCTAATACTGAAGGTAAAACAGGTGAAAAATTACTTATGTATCTTATTAATTCCTGTTTAAGAATATTGAGCTGATACTGATTGTGTATTTTGATAATAACATTTTCTACGAAAAAATCCATTATAATATTATCAGGAATAATATTCTCGTTATCCTTATTTTTATTCTTATCATCAGAATGTTCATCATCAGTCTGTCCTGCATTATTAACTACAGATTCAGTTTCTTCTGCTTTATGTTCATAAGAGAATATTGGTGCTGTATCAATAAGTTCCTTACTGAGGCTTTCGAACTTTTCATATCTGCTAATAAGAAGTTTAAGTTCTTCAATAGTTGCCTTTCTCTTATCGCTGCCTTCATATACCCAGAATATGTGATTAGCACGTTTTATATTCTTTCCTAAATATTGAGAACTATATCTGACAACAAGCTGATTAAGTCTATCCTGAAGTTCATTATATCCATTATGTTTCTCGTCATATATCCTTTCCTGTCTTTCCAGATTTGCAAGAAGTTGATGAAATGCTTCAGTGACATAATTCTTATGAGTGTATCCACATCCTGGGATAGGAATATTCAGTGCATCTATGAACCTATATGGTGGGAACTTGGTTCTTCCTAGAATTTTTCTTCCGTCTAAATTTCTGTGATAGACAATACCTGCAGGATCATTTTCATCAAGCCATGCAGCAAACGCCGACTCCATATCACAAATAAAATGTTCACCATTTAAAAACTGAGCTTTAAAATCCTCGCACTTACTTGCAAAAGCAAGAACGCTGGCTATAGGTTTTTTGCCATATTCACAAAGAAAATCAAGTTTTTCCTCTACAGTCGTTGCTAGTTCAGCAGTGTAAACAAGTTTTTTTTCTTTTGTAAACCTCTTATGATCATTCATCAGTTTTCCCTCTTCAATATTCCATGTAAATTTCATATGAAATTCCTCCTTTATAATTTTGATAAAGAATATATGACAGAAAAAAACTGGTCAGTTAACACAATCTTTCTTGTTTAAGTATTATTAAGCTATTCCTTCAAGCACAATATCGGCTTCCGGATTATGAAAATCACGATTTCCGTATGCGTATTTTTCATCTTCACTGGCAAGATTCATATTTTTATAATCTGTCGTCTTGATACTCAGATTGTGCTTTTCTGTCCAGGTCACCATAGCTTTAGCCGTATCTCCATTAAGGTAACTGTTATGATATCCCTTAACCTGTCTGAGTGATTTGCAATCGGGACTTAATTCTATACAGCCCAGATATTTGTTCTCTGAATCTGTAATTTCAGCAATAATACTTGTTTTATGAATAGCATTATCCCTATAAGCCGTTCCGACACAAATTCCAAGCGCCTGCCCTATCTGTATCATTTCATTGGTATTTTTAACTAAATTGAAATGATAAATTTTATCAGAAACCTGAATATCATCATTAACAGCCAGATTTTCTTCTGTATATAAATTTTCTAGTTCAACATTTTTATATCTCAATGACTGTGATACAAATGATACCTCATCATGCAGTTCTTTTATAGGTAGTTTGTAAAGACTTCTACCATTCCTTGCTACTGCCACATCTTCCGGAAAATGTTTATCCATAGCATCAAGCATTACTATAGCGTCTACAAATTTATGTAATTCTGATGAGGCTGTATTAAGCATTTTTTCAAAATCTGCTGCAAAAACAACTTCTCCACGATACTCAATAATTTTCTTAATTATTTTTAAACTATATTCATTAAATATCTGTACAATAGGTGTATCAAACGAATTTAATGATCTTTGTGACATCATAGTTATATTAGCATTAACCATCCTCCTTAAGCAATCTGGATTAATAAATCCAGCATCCTGATACATGTTATATAAAAAAATATATATAGGATCCTGCATAAACAATTTTTTATTAGTTTTTGTCATTGAGCATCTGCATGCTTTGAAAAGTTTTTCCAGGTAATTTTTGCTGTTTTTGTCTGGCAGTTTATGATATTCCATATACTTTTTTAAAATGTCATTACATTGAACCAGATATTCGTTTATGGAATATTGTTCCTTATTATTTTTAAATTTTAAATCTTTTGGGGCATTCCATTTATCTATGAAATAAAAAGCTAATTCTTCTGGAAAAATATCAACATATTTATTAAATAAAGACCTGTTCATTACGATGAAACTTCCACCTTTTGTAATATCTTTTTTTGGATAATTTGGAAATTTAGCGATATATTTTTTAAATATATTTAAGTTTTTGCTATATACTGATCTGTTTTGTTGCAATACCCCAGCTTCACTTTCTGGGATTACCTGGTTTTTATTATATGGATTAATACATTTTCTTTTAATGAATTCTTTGAAATTTAATACATCTTCTTCGCTGACATTAGGCGTTTTCCGTAATTCTTTTATAAGACTACTGTTGTATCTGTTTAATTCATATGTGATATCTGTATTACAAATTATTTCTCCGTCAATTACATTGCAGGCATAATAAACAGCATTTTCTATAATTAATTTCTGTAAGAGTATTTCCGGTTTTTTTAATAGTTCTTCTGCATTAATATCATATTTATATGCGATGCCCCTGATTGCTGCTTTTTTAATTTTATTTAAAGTAAAATTGCTTTCAATTTTGTATTTTATGATAGAATTAATATTAAATAAAAGAGAACCATTAAAATGTTTAAATGTTGCATTTGATACTTTGTTGTTACTAAACGTGTATATCTGTTTCTTTTTGTAATTAAAAATTCCTGTAGTATATCTTTTCTGGCACACAGCTTTACATCCGGATTTGCCTGCGTATTTTATTTCCTGTACCCTTATGCTTAATACATCTGTATCTGGATAATAACTGACAATTACACAATCTGCTTCCCAGTCAGTATAAAATGTCCCTGTAGTACGGTTTTGATGTAAAAAAATATGTTGTTTTTCATTTGTCAGCTGCTTTCCACAACAGATGCATTTATTCTTTCTATTATTTTTTTCTAAGGATGTCTCAAGATTATCAATTGTATTTATCGTATTACATTTTCTGCAGATATAATGGTTACTGCCTGATATTTTGTAAGAATGATTATTTGAACTTTTTTTATTTAAATATATAATTTCTCTAAATTTTTCTTTTCCCCCCATAAACCTCACAACCTACCTTCATATTTTTTGCTATAAAGAATATGACAGAAGAAAAGATATTTCTTATAGAAAATCAGCATCTGTACATCTAAAACAAAAAAAATCGGCCTGACCCACGAAGCTAAAGCTTCGGGTTTTGCCAATAATGTTGGAAATTATAAAAAACGGGCTTTCATCTCGGATACAAGTAACCGAGAATTCCTGTCCTGAATTCTTAAAGTTTAAAAACTTCTATGCCAAGAGTACGTAATGCATATATGTATAAATTAATTATGTATATTATAAAATTTAGTTTTTTCTATAGATTTCATTATTTTTATCCTGTCATCAGCAGAAAGACTTTCTGTAAGCTTTGCCAGTTTCTTAAATGAGCAATATTTCTGACAATCAATAATAATAACGTCATCATTTTCAATATAATCACAATCAGAACTCAAATCATTATATATAGTTTCATTAAAATTTTCAGGGCTTTCTGTTATTTGTTCATTGCTATTTTCTTCTGCAGATAAATTTTCATTTTATTTATTAAATTTCTGTTTATCTTTATTCTTATTGTTACTTCTGAATTTATTTACAGTAATATTTGCTTCTCCATCTATTACTGAATAAGTTATTTCAGCAGTATCATCAGTAAATATTACTTTTTCCCAGAAAATTCCATTTTCAAAATCATTTACTACACTTTTTAAAATATTTTCAAGACATTCTGTCTCTGTTTCATATTTATCTGCTATATCCCCAAGCAACTCTGCGTCCGGACATTCAAAAAAATTATTATCTGACTTTTCAACATCTCCTAAATTTATCATGCAAGATCTGTCATTTGAATCTTTTATTTCCATATATTCTGGAATTCCTGCATAGTCATATGTATAACACTTTATAAACATATTTTTACACCTGTGCCAAATATGGCGTCCTTTCTAATTTTAGACTTTTTATTAAATATGACAGAGAAAAATATTTTTATAATGCAAAAAAAAGAGCCTGGCGTAACTAGGCAGGTCAATGCCTGCTTTTACCGCCAAACCCTTTTTAAAAATATTAATATCTGCTAACTTTGTATAACAAAGTAGAAACAGTATCCTGAAGTTTGTTGTCATTATAAACAGCTATATCTATCATATCTGCTATAAACTCTCTGCTGAAACTTTTGTTTTCTATTTCAATTAAAGATTCCCAGATACTTTTCAATTCAGGTGCTTCTCTTATAGCTCTTTTCTTTCTGATATTTTCTGAAGCAGAAACATACGCAACAATGATGTTATCTCTGTTTCTATTAGAAATAGTCTGCTGAGCCATATCCGGGTTCATCACTCCTACATACTTGCCAGTCTTTATTTCATCATCACCCGATTTATAAATGGCTGGTACCTGTATTCTTCCATAAGTTTGTGCATGATGCTGAGCTTTCCAACACCCTTCTTTCCAATTAATATGATAAGCATTTTACTGTGAAGCTTCAATATACAGATAATCTTCTAATGGAATTGTTCCTATATTAGTTTTTACAGCTAACATATCGTTCCCTCCTTTAAATTTTTAATATAAAGAATATGACAGAAAAAATAAAAATACAGACCTGCGATTGACTTCACAGATCTGTATTAGGTTATTATTTAAGTAGCAATGAGTTAAGTATTGTTATCTTATATAATCATCAACTGAAGAAATATTATGTTTACTTTCATTTTCAGCTCTGTTTGCACTCTGTTTTTCTGCTAATAATTCTTTAGGCTCTTTATGTGTATGAAGCACTGTATCTTCATTTACATCAGATTCGTCTTCATCGAGAAGATTACTGAGTGAAGCGATAAGAGTAATATAGTTAGGATTTTCAGTAGTTTTTGTACGGACATATAATTCTTCATCTTTTGCTAATTTTATTAATACCTCTGGCGGTGTATTTGGATTTCCAGCTACATCCACGCGAACACTTTTATCTTTATCTTTTGCTAATTCAGCTAATGTTTCTGGTGGTGTATTTGGATTTCCAGCTATAAGCATACAAACATCTTTATCTTTTGCTAATTCAGCTAAAGTTTCTGGTGGTGTATTGGGATTATTAGCTACAGCTATGCGAACTCCCCAGCCTTCGCTTTTTGTTAATTTAGTTAATATCTCTAGTGGTGTATTTGGATTTCCGGCTACTGCTTTACGAATATCTAAACTTTCGTCTTTTGCTAATTCAGCTAATATTTTAGATGGTGTGTTTGGATTTTTAGCTGTATAAAATTTCTTTAATTCCATAATTATAATTCCTTTCTGTAGATATAATTAAATATTATTATCATTGTTACAATTTTTATATGACAGAAAAAAAAATAAACTCACAAAGTTTAATTTTGAACACACTCCGAAGTTTTAGCCTCGGAGATTCTCACTTTCTGTTTTTAAGACAGAAATTATATCCATCATCTTTTAATGTCAAACTTAGCATGCCAGATTTTTTTATCTGCTGGTTCAGAGTTGTCAGTTGTCGACTTGGCAGAATGAATTAAACTACGGGCTGCTGCAGCCTGATACTTTGAGTTATCAATATCTTTTAAGAAGTCCCATTCTTGTTCAAACGCATTAACACAGAACTTGACTGCAGATCTATAGATTCTGATAGTCTGACTGAAAATCTTATCAGCATTTTTAATTCTAATTGTATAACTTGATGTAATTTTCATATCCGGACCTCCAATCATTAAGAATCAGTTTCTAATATCTATATGACAGAAGGAAAGATATTTCTTATAGAAAATTAATATCTGTACATCTGAAACAAAAAAAATCGGCCTGACCCACGAAACTAAAGCTTCGGGGTTTTTTCGATAATGTTAGAAACTATAAAATTGCAAGTATTTATTATTGTGCTGTTGAAAGATTTCCTGCATTCTGTATAATTTCCACCGAGATATTCCGACAGCACCAAATGATTAATATCACAGTCACAGTAATCATTATTATATGTATCACAAACCAGAATCCTTTAATGCTTCCGATATAAGCTCTTGGAATCCAAAGTCCCATATTGGCACTCTTTTTTAAATTGCATCTTCTGCATGCTGCAACAAGGTTCTGGTATGAATTTACGCTTTCTGCGCCTTTCTTTTTCAGCTTCTCCTGGTAATAAGTACTTTCGTTCACTTTCTTTACCGGGTATATATGGTCTATGGTTATATTCTTTCTTGTATGGAGTGTCCCACAGTATACACATCTGTAAAGTTTTCCATATATTGGTTTATTGTGTGCAAAGTATTCTTTTCTATATGTCGCTGAACGCTTGCCAAATGAATTGTCTATTGAATATGTAAGTCTGCATGTTTTACGGATTTTATATATATACCGTTTTATACTGTTGATTTTGTATTTCGAGAGCTCTGCTGTATATACAATGTAATCCTGATATTCTAATTCATGCAGCCTGTACTTTCTTCTAAGTTTCTTTCGGATATATTTTGGAGTCCAGTCTGGAGCTGTTATCTTAACTTTAGTCATACATTCACCGTCCTTTATTTATGGTATTTATATGACAGATGAAAAGATGAATTGGGGCAGTTTGGTAGTTTTAAAAGAATATTTCAGAATAATATAATGAGATTGATGAATGACATATTAAAAATAATACGGTAAAATATATAGATGCCGAAATACAAAAAAATAGACATCTGCATTTGCAGATGTCTATGATTGAATAATATTAAGTTATTTAAGTTGTTTACAGGATTAAAATACCAGAATGTCAACCTATCTGAATGGTTAACTTTATCTGTCTACCATCAGCACAGTCAATGATAATCCCATTATCTGATGTCGGCAGATTATCTTTAAATATTCTAATTCCTTTAACATCAGGAATATCTCCAGTGATCATCTTATCATTAAGAAAATCATACAGCTCCTGTTCTACTGATTCTGTTGTGTTTTCCTTAACAATTTCAAATCCATTATGACAGAATCCAGTTTCATTAGAGAGCCAGTCAGAAATTTCCTCCGTTGCGTATTTATTATTTTTATCAAAACAATAATATTCTTCCAAATAATCTGGAATAATCATCTCTTTAGGCAGATTATTTAATACTTCGGTATCTCCATCTGTATCCCACTTAATATTTATCGCTTTTAACATATTTAATACCCCTTCCTTATGTAGTCTTTGTGATTTCCATATAGCAGCCATCCATAGCTTTATCATACTGTCTGATGTCATAGAGCCAGCTGAAAGGAATTCTTACAGTTCCTTCCTTTTTCAGCTTCTCTAATACATCATCAATATCAAAATAGCCTTGCATACAGCCATAACCGGATAAATATTGCTGTCTGTCCAGATTACATAGATTATCATGATACTTAATTATGTTTTTCTTTAAAAATTTGACATATCTGTCAGATAATCCATGATTTTCTTTCGGGTTATTATTATTATATTCTGATGAAAGGAAATAATTTCCACGGAACAGCTCAATCTGCCACACAACTTCTCTCATACTATGAAGAGTCCTTGTTATTCCATTTATTGCAATCATATAATCATTCCGTGTACCAGGTTCCCAGTTCCTTGTACTACATCTTCCACATTTATAGTTATCTGTGTTTATTAGCACTATATATTTAGCCATAATAATGTATTATCCTTTCGTGTTGATTTTTTAAAATTTGTTTTACTTTTTCGATTAAAACAGCATCATCACAAGTGGAGCTACAATCAAAATATATACAGTATAAAATGCTGCTAATATTATTCCGATTTTGACATTAGCTTTTGTGCGTTTTTTTATTAGATCTACTGGGTTAATATCCATATTGCATTTTTCTTTCATATAATTAACAAATCCCTTAGTTAAATATTCATTATCTTTAAATTCGTTATAGTTATAATACGGTTTTCTAAAGCTTAAAGTCTCGTTATATTCTATTATATATTTCCCTAATGCTATTTTAAGGTCACTAACAATATTTTTTGCATTCTTAGCATCGGGAATGCTAGATATGTTATTAAGCTTTTGTAATATTACATTAAGTTCATCCCCTATATTACTCGTATGGTTAGTAGTAATATCAAAACCAAATGCAGGCATTTTTAATAAAGCTGCACTATTTAGCAAATCACGAATTTCTTCTACTGTGCTGTTAAAATCAATTTTTTGGAAATAACTTTTAGCATCATTATCTTTTTCAAAAATCTTGTCATACAAAGGACTGTCAATTGTACAATAAATACCTTTCAACTTTTTGTAAGCTGATTGAATATACTGGGAGTATTTTTTTAGATGTTCACATGGAAGATTTAATTTTCCTATGAAATATCTTTTTATTTTTATTGTTCCTTTGTAAGGTCCGAACAATATAATAAAAATTCCAGCTATTGAAATGACTGTTATTAATAAAAGTAAAAATTCAAAACCTACAGTATGGAAGTAGTCAATCCAGCTATTTCCTCGTCCAAGGTGCTTAAAGCTGTCTATTGCCTGAGTTAATAAATTTAAATATTTTTTTATCATAGTCTTGTCTCCTTTATAGTTTTCTTAAGAATTTATCCATTTTTCCAAAGGATTATTTTTTACCCATTGTTCCCGTTCTTCATATGGAACATTCCTAAGTGCTTCGTTTCTAGCCAGTATTGCTTTTTCTTTTTCAGGTGTCATTAACCTGCCTTCTTCCTGAAGCCATCTTAAGTTCAAAATTCCATTATCATGTGTAACAGGATATGGATTTCCTTTGGTATAGAATGGTTTATTGCTTTTCTTTTCTTTCATAAGCATAGCTTTCCTTCCTTATATAATTTCTGTTTGTATGCTCTATGTTTTTTCTGGATCTCATTCCATTCTTCACCAGTTCTCTGCCATCGTCTCCAGTTATCTTTTCTATACTGCTTCGCCTTAGCTGCTGATTCTGGATTTACAATCAGAAGAATTGTCTTTTTACTTACTCCGAACTGCTCTGCTAATGATTTCAGTGAGTACTGGCCAGTTGCGTATAGTTCAGCAATTTTTTCCTTCTGCTCTTTTGTGAGCTTTATACGCCTATCCTGTTTTTCAGACAGAGGTATATGTTCTGATTTTCTTGGCATATATTTCCTCCTTCAGCAAATGCTTAGAATATAGTGTCATCAGCTGGGTCATACTTAATGTCGTTCTTAATATTATACAAAGTTATTTCGTAGATATCTTTATCAAACTCAGATGCATTCGTTAATCTGTATTTCAGAGCATACATATCCAGATATGGATTTCCATACACTTCAGGATATTTCATCTTACTGACTATAAAGCTGTTGCTGTCAACTCCTGAAGTTCTAAAACCAAAACATATGACATTTTCTGTCTTTTTTTCAAAAGTTAGCTCATAAAGCAGCTTGCTATATGTAATAAAGAAATCATTCTGGTTTGTTGATACATTATCAAGTGCTTTGATAAGTGGTTTAAGGATTTCTCCTGGCATACTTGCGGAAATTAATCTTTCAAACTCACTTCTGTTATTCCACGGCATGTCAATCTGGATTGATACGGTAGCAACCTTGTTTTTCTCCATAAGAGTATTTAAGATTGTCTTTGCGATATTCATAATTTGCCTCCTTTATAAAATTGATATAAGTTATATGACAGAAAAATAAAAACAAGAAAAACAGCAGGATGATTATCCTGCTGTTAATTGTTGATATCAGATGTTTAAAATAGCTAATTTAAAACTGTTATTCTCTTACATCTGAGTTTATTACTGTCATGAACTATTGCTGTAACATCAGCATAATTTATTTTTAATTTTACAACCATACCATTACCACTATAGTCGTAAGCCTTTGTCTCTGTCCATGCAGATAATCCGAAAGAATTTTCATCATTTGAATAATCTGAGAAACACTCATAAGTTTCTCCTGGCAAATACTGGTACTGAAAATTAAAATGACTGTATCTGTCACTTCTTATGTTCTTGTAAGCATAGAAATAATCTTCGTGGCATTCATATAAACCGGTCTTTTCAATCATTTTTTTCCATTCATCTGCAGGTCTCAGAGAGTTGTTATTAATTTTTATATTATGTTTGTCTGCAAATTCAGGTGTAATGACCTGATATTTGGATACACAATACCAGTCAACTTTATCTGCATACTTTTCAATAATATTTTCAGATAAATGCTGGTACTTAGATATACTAACCCAATTAACTTTACCTGCGTATTTTTCGATAAAGTCTTCGGGCAACTTTTGACACTCAGATATATTACCCCAGATAACTTTATCTGCATGTTTTTCAACGAAGCTTTCTGACAGCTTCTGGTACATGGATATAGCATTCCAGTCAATCTTATCAGTATGTTTGTCAATGAAATCTTCTGACAGCTTCTGGTATATGGATATATAATTCCAGTCAATCTTATCAGTATGTTCCTCAATAAAATCTTCTGACAGCTTCTGGTATATAGATATGAAGTACCAATTAGCCTTATCAGTATGTTTGTTAATAAAGTCTTCTGACAGATTCTGGTATATAGATATTTGATTCCAGTCAAACTTATCAGTATGCTTATCAATAAAGCTTTCAGATAAATGCTGGTCCACGGATATATAATACCAATCAACTTTATTTGCATATTTTTCGATAAAATCCTCGCATAAGTATTTATATTTGGATATTTGTATCCAGTTCATTTGTATTGAAAAATCGTATCCAAATTCCTTCTTTATTTCTTTTGCTGTTTTTTGACTAAGCATATGCAGTCCTCCTTTATAAATTTGATATAAATTATATGACAGAAAAAACTAACATAAGAAAAACAGCAGGATGATTATCCCGCTGTTAATTGTTAGTATCAGATACTTAAAACAACTAATTTAAAACTGTTATTCTCTTACATCTGAGTTTATTACTGTCATGAACTATTGCTGTAACATCAGCATAATTTATTTTTAATTTTACAACCATACCATTACCACTATAGTCGTAAGCCTTTGTCTCTGTCCATGCAGATAATCCGAAAGAATTTTCATCATTTGAATAATCTGAGAAACACTCATAAGTTTCTCCTGGCAAATACTGGTACTGAAAATTAAAATGACTGTATCTGTCACTTCTTATGTTCTTGTAAGCATAGAAATAATCTTCGTGGCATTCATATAAACCGGTCTTTTCAATCATTTTTTTCCATTCATCTGCAGTTCTCTGGGAATTGTTATTGATTTTTATATTATGTTTGTCAGCAAATTTAGAAGTAATAACCTGATGTTTGGATATATTATTCCAGTTAATTTTATCGGTATGTTTATCAATAAAGTCTTCTGATAGCTTCTGGTACATGGATATATTATTCCAATCAACCTTATCAGTATGTTCCTCAATAAAGTCTTCTGATAGCTTCTGGTATATGGATATAGCATCCCAGTTAATTTTATCTGTATGTTTATCAATAAAATCTTCTGACAGCTTCTGGTATATGGATATAGCATCCCAGTCAACCTTATCAGTATGTTTCTCAATGAAATCTTCTGATAGTTTCTGGTACATGGATATATTAGTCCAGTTAATTTTATCGGTATGTTTATTAATAAAATCTTCTGATAGCTTCTGGTACATGGATATTAAGTACCAATCAACTTTATCGGTGTATTTATCAATAAAGTTTTCTGACAGCTTCTGATGTTTGGATATATTATTCCAGTTAACCTTGTTAGTATGCTTATCAATAAAATCTTCTGATAGCTTCTGATATTTGGATATTAAGTACCAATTAACCTTGTTAGTATGCTTATCAATAAAATCTTCTGATAGCTTCTGATACATGGATATGAAGTACCAATCAACTTTGTCTATATACTTTTTAATAAAAGTTTCACTTAATCCTTTATATTTGGATATTTCTTTCCAATTCATTGATAAAAAATCATATCCGAATTCTTCTTTGATTTTTTTTGTTGTTCTTTGACTAATCATATGCAATTCTCCTTTAAATGTTTGATGTAAAAGATATGACAGAAAAAACCCTTGTTAGAAATTAATCCAACAAGGGTTTTTGTTATTGATATCTTTTTTAATATCTAAATTGTTCAATGAAAAAGTTGAAAAAATCTTTATTGTTTTCTCCACTTATTCCTACTGATTTAAGATATTTTTTATGTATATATTCGTGTTCTTCTTTTGTTATATTACCTTTATCTCTTTCCAAATTAAGCAAATACATACATTCCATAGCATTCTTTTGCCATTCTTCTGACCATCCTGTAAATTCATAGTATTTCAGGTACGCTATCTTTTCCTGGATTTGCATTGGTAGTCTTTCTATTAACTTATCTTGCATAGTCATCATCCCTTTCTTTTTGTCTTTTTAATTTTATATCGTTTCCTAAAGCATGTTGATAATTAATTCCGCAAATTACCGCACTTTTAAAAAATAATTCTGAAGCTTTTCTTAAATCTTCTGTTTTCCATGTATAATTTATATCTGATAATGGGTGAATTTGATTTAAAGAATCGTGGAATATGTTTATAGCTATTCTATTGTTATATTTACAAGAATCTTTATCCATATAAAATAATTCTCCGTTATTTCCCACTACAATCATTAATTTTACAGTAGAATGTGATAAAAAGAAATCAATATCTTGCATAGAAAAAGGTCCACAACTCGGATGATTATGAACATTTATAATCGTAGTGTTTTTTGCCTGCCACAACATTGACATAGTTTTTGTATCAGAATACAAATTCGTTTCTGTTTTTGTCCCAAAACAAATTCCTGTCTCTTTTATAATATTATCAAATCCATTTTCTATCAACATTTTTGAATCTAAATTGTATGTTAATGCAACTTCATTACTATTATTCTGCTCTTTAGATAGTTTTAAACAATATTCTGCTAATTCGTGTAGTATCAAGCTGTCGTTTGCTGATAGTTCCGGATATGAAACATAAGGCACTTTTGAAATAGCAATATCTGTAATTTTTCGATTATTATATTTGTTTTGATTTAACCTTTCAGCTAAATCGTATACTTCTTTTATTTTTAAAGAATTGATAAATGGTATCATTTAAAAATTCCTCCTTTTTGATTTTGATACTAAGAATATGACAGAAAAATACCAGTCACAGAAAGCGACTGGTATGTACTAAAAATATTAATAATAAATTACTGTTTATTACTCTACTTCGATAGGTTATTCCTGATGAGCAAAATGCTGAGCAAAATCATGCAAGCACTGTTCTTCATAGGCTGCTTTTTGTGTTTCTTCAAGAATAATTTCATCTATAGTATCATAGTTATTGGACATAGTATTATCTCCTTTAAAGTCTTTTAATACATTTTTACATCTTGGATCATTATTTGTTTCAGCAAGTTTGCATCTGTTTGAAAGATTATTCAGCTTATTTTGATAAGATTCTTTCCTTTTTTCTTTTTCCTTATCTGACAAAAATTCAAAATCAGGAGTAAATGTATATATATCCTCAAAATGATGAATCATGTCACTTATAAGAATCATTATTATTTCTTTTGGGGATTCTTCAAGTTTTACAAGTTTTGATGTTTCGTTATTAAAAATTATATATGCAATATCTGGAGTTAGGCATAAAGTAGCTGTAGAATCTTCTTCATCAAAATAACAGATTGCTGTTTTTCTGTTTAAATAATCTTCACACATCTGTATTAAATCATTAGGAACATCTCTTAAGTACGAAGCTTTAATTTCTATTCCCTCAACTCCAGTTTTATCAAAGCACATATTGAACCAACCAAAAATTATATTTTTAATTATCATATAGTTTAATCTGCCACTCAAAATGTGATTAAATATATTCACATCGAGATAATGTAGGCTCTCACGAGTTCTACTTACTACTTCACCGTGTATGCTTTGGATTGACCGAAATCATATCTACTCACAAGTTCCAATGTTGGAACAACAATGTACACTCCATAGTCGTAAATTCCCGAAATAGCCTTCGGTACATACCTACGTTTGCGTTTATTTATGCAACTTCGTAAGTTGTAGCATCTCTCAAATTAAGTGCAGCATTGAAATCTCTGTCTTCTGTATAACCACAATCACATTTGAAAATTCTATCTGAAAGTTTTAAATCTTTCTTGATAGCTCCGCAACAGTGACATGTTTTAGATGATGGAAACCATCTATCTACAACTCGAAGTTCAATTCCGTTTTCATTGCATTTCGCCTGAAGCTTTATTCTAAATTCATAAAACTTCTGCGAAGCAACTGCCTTTGAAAGATGCTTGTTCTTCATCATTCCTGATACATTCAAATTTTCAATAGTTATATAAGATGGTTTGGTTTTCACTATCTCTGCGATTGTTTTATTGATGTAATCAGTACGATTATTGTCAATTCTATGATGAAGTTTCTGTACCTTAAGCCTTTGTTTTTGTATATTTGCTTTTTGAGTGAACTCTCCTTTCTTTAAATTTTCATACTTTCGAGAAAGACTTCTCTGTTTTTGAATAAGTTGTTTTTCAAGTTTCTTTAATTTTGCTGATTTGTTAATGTTCTTATAAGTTTTACCATTAGAAACAATGGCAAAATCCTTTAATCCAAGGTCTATACCAATTCCTTCATTGGAATTATTAGCTATCTTGTTATTTGGGATTTCTATAAGAACTGAAATATAGTATCTACCAGCTTTTATTGAGACATGACCGCTTTTAATTGCGTATCCATCTTTTGTTGTGGGAATATATCCCTTTTCTTTGATACGAACCCAGCCAAGCGACGGAATATTGATTCTGTGTCTTTCACAACGACAATCTTTTGGATTGTTCTTTACAAAATACATTTTCACATCAGATTTGCTTTTCTTTTTGAATCTAGGGAAATCACTCTGATGTTTAAAGAATCTTGTAAATGCGGTTTGTCCGTTATTTACTGCCTGTGTTACCGCTTTTGAATAAGCTTCCCTGATCCAAAAATATTCCGGATGCTTTGAAAGATACTCATTGTTAAGCCAGACTATAAATTGGTTACTGCTCATAAACTTTTTCCCATTTTCATGAAGTTCTTTGTTCTGAGCGAGATAGAAGTTGTAAATATATCTACAAGTTCCTATTGTTTTACGAATTTTGGTTTTCTGTTCCTCTGTCGGATTTATTTCCGTCTTGAAGCTCTTTAGCAATTTCCTCATCCCTCTCTATTTGTTTTTTATACTTACGAAGTCCATACAACCTACAAGAGAACACATGGAGTATTGAAACAATATCCTGCACGAGTTCTTCTTGTGGCGATAGTTCTTCATTGTTTACTATCACTATGGTTGTATTAAACTTCATACAGAATTTTTCAAACCAATCATAACCAAATCTGATAAATCTATCTTTATGAGTTACAATTATGGTTTAATTTTTTGTTCCATTACTTCATCTAATAATTCGTTCCACTTTTTACGATTGTAATTAAGACCACTTCCATAATCTTCAATACATTGGTCTATAATAAGACCTTTAGCATTACAAAACTGTCGTAAAAATGCAACTTGATTTTGTAAATCATTTTTTTGATTTCTTGTAGACACTCTGGCATAAATAACTACCTGACGTTTATCATTTTCAGTATTTATACCTTTAAATTGTAGATACTGGTCATAAGTGTAATAGCGCCTATTAGTTGGAGTTCGATTTGCCTTTAAAGTTCCTTCTCTGTCCCAGCGTTGTAATGTCTTAACAGACACACCTAACAGTTCAGCAAAATCTTTTGGTTTATAATTTGTGATATTTGATGTATTCATTATAGCACTCTCCTTCGAGTATATTTAAACACATTTAATCACATTTATTAATCATTTTAGTTTCTTAACTTTCCTCCTTTTAAATTTATTTAATTTATATATGACAGAAAAAATGGCAGTTAAGAGAATCTTAACTGCCATATGTTTATTTATTTGAATTTTTGTAGTTTTTATAATGAGCCTTCCATTTTGCAGCATTCTTTTTGGACATTCCATTATGGATTAACTGCTTTTCAACTCTATCTTCAAAACATAAGTATTTCCACCGTGTTTTCCCTTTAGCCATTATTCTTATCCTTTCCATTCAACAGATGATACTGTACAACTTTGTGTTCTCTATTCCAATTACTCATTGTACCTTTATATTTGAATATTATTTTGTTTAGTTACTAAACTTTAATATGTCTCACTGTATCATTTATAACTTCTGCTACATCATAATATCTATCAAGATCTGCCTTAATATTATTAACCAAAATAGCTTCTTCTGATGATTCATCAGGATTTTGTAAATACAACAAATCTTTTGCTCTTTCGAGTTCATCAATTAGATTGTCTACCAAATCACTTCCGTTCATTTCTTTTCATTCCTTCTTTTCTTGTACAATTCCTACACATATTTAATAGTAAGCTCATTTTAAAATTTTCTTCTCTTCTCTTTTGATACTGTGCTTTTTATCAAAAGCTTCAGCAGCTTTTTGCATACCTTATCAAGAAATCTTAGTTTCAACTGCCTATTTAAATATGACAATCAACAACTGTTACTACTGTGTCTTCGTCCAAACTATCAATAAATTCTTTAAATTCAGTTTCCCAATCTTTCTCTTCCTTTTCGTTAGAAACTATAGCCCACCAACCCATTTTGCCTTTTTCATGCCATTCTCCATTAGGAGCAATAAATGCAAATGGTGTACTTTCTTTCCAGTCAATTTTATTCACATACGCTTCGTTTACCTGTTCTCCATCTAATGTCTTAATGTGCTTATTCCATCTTCCTCCAACACTATACCAATCCCATTTTGAATTTGGATTGTATGTAGAAAGTAAATCCCCGTTTGGCTTAATCATGTCTTCACTAAAACGATCTTTCATATCTTCATAACATTCATCGTCTGTCCAATTCATTTTCTTTGGAAATGTATTTTTAAGATAATTTATATGATTTTCGTTGCTACAACTTTCTTCATATGCCTTTGGATCTGATAAATATTTTGCATACAATCCATTTTTATAATCTTCAATTTCTTTTCTAATTTCAGCTATTGCCTGTTCTCTTGTATACTTAACATATGGAGCATATTCAATATTTTCATCAAATGGAGCAAGCAACTCCTCAACTGATTTCCCGTTTTCTTTTGTAAATACTAATGTAATAAAATGTGACATAATTTATCCTCCTTTTCCTTTCTGTTGAAATGCGAATTTCAAATACTATCATTATCATCAGATACTTTTGTTACTCTGTTTTTAAAATTTTTTAACGCCTTATTGCATCTTGAATTATCGTTAATTTCAGCAATTCCATTTTTAACGTAGTTCCAATTACTTTCTGCCGTATCGTTTTTTTATCAAAATATGTTTTCATACAAATACTTCTAAGCATAGGAAATACGCTTTTATGTGTTTATTTTTATTTTTTCTACATTACAAATTCATATCAAAACTAATATCATATGAAAAATCTTCCCATTTAAAATCATAGGTATCGCATACATAGTCCATAAGATCACAGCAATCTAAAAAATGAAATTCCTTTTGTGCTTCAATTATTACCTGGTTTACATATTCTCTTGTATCATCCGCAAAAACTAAAAATAACAATGGGTCCTCGTCATCTGTCCTGTGAATTGCTACAATATATCTATTCATATACTTATCTCCTTTTTAATACCTTGTTAAGTTTAAATACAATCGTCATCATCAGTAGCTTCAGCAACTCTGTTTTTAAATTCTATTAATGCATTTTCGCATCTTGAATCATCATTAATTGTACTAATTCCACTTGTAATATATTCCCAACTGATTTCTGCATCAACTATTATACTGCGAACATAATTAGATATTTCTGGCGTATCGTTTAATGCTGCAAACAATCTATTGATATTTGCTATAGCATTACCTGCTTCGCACTGATTAGCGAAACATCTATCAGAGCATTCAATTCTTTCTAGTGCCATGATCTCCTGTATAAGTTCTTCTTTTGATTTTTTGCTATAATCTGTTACTATTTTGTTGTAAATGAACTTTTTCATATCTTTGTCTCCTTTAAATAAATTATTTAATGAAAATATGACAGAAAAATAAAATTAATAAATTAACATATATATCAAAAAAAAGCTCCTATGAGTTTACATAGAAGCTTTTTTGATAATCTGTTTACCTATTCCTTTTCTATTGCATGGAAATATAATGCAGGACAATTAGATTCTTTTATACCTTTACTGTCATTAATCTTTTCAATCTCTTTTAAAGCATCCCATACAGAACTTATCATTACTGTTTCATCTAAATCATCACCATCATGTTTTAAATGCTCACATATTATTTTGCCCTGCTCTTTTCTTGTTAATTTCTTTACAGGTTCAGGAATAATTGAAGATTTTACTATCTCAATTGCATCATCTATAGCTTCCTGATAGTGTTCTAAATCTTCATCATCTAAAGATATCTGATGTTTAGCATTTTTTAATTTATCTATAATGTCTAATTTTATTCTAACACTTTTATTCTCCATAAAGCTATACTCTTTTACCTTTCTTCATTCAAATCAATACTCTGGTTATTTGAATTATCTGCATTTGATTTTATATATTCAGGCTCTTTACTTTCTCCTATTAAATCCAGACAATTATCTAAAATCTCAAGTGTATTAATATTTGTATCATAAAAATTCTGAATATTGACCTGTTTAATTTTTGAATAAATATGCCCTATAATTTCATTTTTATGGACTCTGTTATAATCTTCTTTATCAGGGATTCTTATGCTTTTGCTTCTGCTCCATATATCTCTGTTTCCCATCTGTCTGCCATATTTATCAAACTGATAGTCTGTATATATATCTAACTTTATTCTTCCGGTTGGAGTAATTTTTATTACTGTTCCTATTTTATCTTCTGTTGGAAGTCCATTAGTTATAAGTACTTTATCTCCTATTTTAAGTTTTAATTCATTCATAATATTTTATTCCTTCTGTTTTGTTTTTTGTTTAGAAGGCTCTAACTGTTATTTTTTCCAGCTAAAGCCTTATTTTTAATCTAAATCTATAACAGGTTCATCTTCCTGTTTATTATCTTGTTTATCCTTATCTATTAAATCAGAAAAATTATAGCAATGCTCTATGCAATGAACGCTATTTATATTATTAAAATTATGGTTTGCTTTAAGCCTACCAGAAATTCTGTCAATATAGAAATATGGAAATCTTGAATTATAATGTATATAAACAGGTGCTTTTACATTATTTTGTAGCTGGGATAAAAGTATATCAAGTTCTTCCTGTGAATTTATCTTAATTGCGATATCACCATTACAAAAGTTTTTAATATAGGAGTTTGTAATTAACTTGCTTATATCCTCTGGTTTAAGATTTATCAAAGTATCAAGTTTAAATGCATCCCCATCAACATCTGCTGTAAGATAAGCTTCTCCTGATGCCGGATTCAATTTCTTATATGGAAATATTATTTTTAAACCTACTTCCTTTGCAGCTTCAACAGTTTCTTTTTCATAAGCTTCTGCTATATAAGGGTTATCCTTTGGAAGTCTGAAATATAATATTGATGTCATGTCCTCATCACATTCTTCTCCAGCCTCAAGTTTATGCTCTATATCTTCTCTTCCAATATATTCAGCCTGTGATAACAGGGCTTTTGTATTATGTTTTTCATTATTTGAAGGTATATCCAATTCTATATTCTTTTCTCCTATTTTATAATATTCATTCGGAATGTCTTTTACAATAAAACAACCACCTCTTCTACTTTTACCTTTATCTTTCTTATGCTGTTGGATTTCTTTTATTAAGTTATTAAGACTTATTGTAGAATATTTAACTTTTTCATTATATCCATCTTCGTATTTTTTTATAAAAAGGTTATCATTATCCGTCTTATAAATTTCTGTTGTATCACTCCATATTTGGTCGCCATCATTAAACTCATAACCATACTCAGCTATTTTTTTATCCTTAAAACACATTGATTTGTATTTACTTTGTTCAAGGATTGTTGAAAAATCTGTATAAATCATAAATTGAAACTTAAATGGAATTGTCTTAAAGTTACTGCAAGTTATATCATTATTTTTAAACCAGTAAGGCTTATTTGAATTATATTCAGGAATAATCCCAGTATAAGAGAATCTAGCTATATTATAGGCTAATATATCTCTTTCTTCCTTATTATCTATTACAAAGACAATTTTTTCATTCATATATTTTGACATAATATTATCTGGTATTTTTATTTCGCCGCTATCATATTTCTTTTTTAAATCCTGATTGTTAAGTATATTCATATAAGGAGTCTCTTTATTATTGTTCCTCTCTACTGTTTCATAATTAACATCTTCATATTCTGTACTATATGTAAACTCTGCTCCTTTACTATGAAGATTAAACATATCTTTCCAGATTGGTTCTCTTGGTGTACCTGCTTCATATGAATATATCTTTTCATTTATCGTAAATTCATAAGGTCCAGCTAATACTAAATCTCCATCTTTATTTTCAACAAATAACACATCCTCAAGTGCATCATAAGTTTTCTCAACTTCGATATCAGTCTGTAGCTGCTTGAATACGCTCTCGTATCTGTTTGTGGTAAAATCCGGATAAGTTACCTTATCTTCCAAGGTCTTCTCTTCGTTTATTATGTGGCAGCTATGTGTTTTTAAAAAATCTTCAATTCTCTGAGTATCAATCAACATAATTTTTCTCTCCTTTTCATTTTTATGTATTGGCTTCTTATCTGTTATATATATTGTTTGTCTTCAGTTATTCCCTGAATATTATCCCAATCATTAAATTCTACAAACTGCTTTATGTTATCTATTTCAGCAATATCTTCCATATACTGTTTATCATCAACTTTATTCACCGTATTAATACAATAAAATGGATATTCTTTGTGATAAAAAGGATAATCTTTAAGAATGATTGTAAATTTACCTGAACCATATAATGTCAAAAATAACATATACTGTTCCAGTTTACTATTAACCTGAATAGCAATTTCTTTATTTATAAACATATCTATAATGGCATCCGGTATTTTTTTAATTTGAGAAATTTCGTATATTTCTTCTAAATTAAGTTCTAATTTATCATCTAAATCAGGCTCCAATATTGCTGTTGAGTATCTTACAAGATTGTTACTACCATTGTCTGCTAGATAATAAGTATATTCAGGCTTATACGATAAAGATATTAATTTTATATCGTTTTTAAAATTCTCCAAAAATATCTGATGCTCACGTTCATTATTTATCCTAATTATAATTTTAGAATCTAAAAATAAATCCTTTATGATATCTGGAATCTTAAGCTTTGACTTTTCACTATCATCATATATAAGATGTTCAGCCAGCTTGCTTCCACCACTATATTTATCAAACATATCAGCCCATATTTCATACTGTGATGTTCCTGCTTTATATTCCTGCCAATCATTAGTAAGTATTAATTCGGTATCTCCAGAATGTTCTGTATCTTTAAAGTATTCATATGCCTTTAAAAAAGATGCATTACTCAATTCGTTCCATTTTTCTTCTAATTCCATATCTTTTTTTAACTGCTCATATACACTTTCCCATTTACCTGTTTTGTAATTAACATATATAAGTGCATCTTCAAAGTTTTTCGCTTTAGAATCTATCTGACATTTATGGGCTTTAATAAAATTATCCAGTCTTTCTGTATCAATTATCATAGTGTTATCTCCTTTTTATTATCCTTTTTAGATGATATGCTTTTTTCTTTAGATAGCTTATTAAGATCTCTTATATCTATTTCCAAGCTTTTTAAATTATCCAAAAATTCCATTATATATCTTACTTCTACAGTATCACTGCTAAGAACAGTCTTAGGATCTTCCAGTGTTATATTGCCGTAATTTCTTGCAAATTCAAATGCTGCATCTATATTTGAATATTTTAATTCCTTGAAATGTGCTATATATTTACAGATATTTGTGAAATTATCTCTTATGACCTTTTTATATTCATTGTTCGTAAGATTAAGTACTGGCTTTTTATATGTAACTTCTACATTTTTTACAAAGCTGTTCTTCTTTAAAATTTCAGTGATTTCTTCAACATCACTATCTTTCATATATCCTGTAAATTCTGCCGGATGCATATATACATTAAATAATGCTTCGGGATTAAGACATATATTATTTCTTAAACTGTCTTTACTTACAAGCCTTAATTCATCACAGACACCATAAGTTCTTGAAAAATCAACCAGATATCCGGCTATTGCAAGTTCTGGATATAACTCTCTTTCAAATGCAGTTTTATCAACCAGATATCCTGTTCCATAAGCATATACTCCTTCAATACCTATTCTTACTTTCTTGTATTCACTGTATAAACATTCTGGGGCAATGCTGCTAAAGTTCCATGTAAATTTCTCTGCCATATATATTTTCTCCTTTATAAAATGATTTGAAATAAATATGACAGAAAATAAAAAAGCACCGGCTACAAATGTAACCGGTGTTCATTGAACATATTATGAATTTAAAACTTCATGGTTTTATTTACATTATTATATTTTCAAGCATTAGCCTTTAATATAAGTTATGTATATTTCTTGTTAAATCTAATGTCGTAATTGGAGCTATACAAGCCATTTTTTTAAAATCCTTTACTGGGCAATCTCTATCTGCTGCCAGCTTTTCCCATGCGTCATCTAAATCATTTGCAATTATTAATCCTCCATTACAACCATCTGCAACATCAAACAAAAAGATGTTTTCAAGTTTTATAGACGGCTTATTATCTTTTATAAGTTCAGCGTATTCACAATGAGTTAAAATATTTTCTTTATTGTATTCAAGATCTTCTGCTGTATCACAACATATTGTTCCGCCTAAACTTTGCTGTGCGTCCATATCTGCCACACATTTATCACAATAGGCAAATTTGCTATTACATTTAATCATATGCATATGTCCTTTCTCTTAAATTCCCCGGCTATATATAATTTAGCAAGATTATGTCCTTCTTTTAATAATCTTGCTGTAAATTCAGTTATATTTTTAAATTCGCCTGATGAATCTCTTATATAAATTTCAGGTCTGTTAAGTTCATTATCCCAAGCATATGTATTATCAAAGGCAAAAATTGAATTAGTATAAATAACTGAATCAAGTTCTTTTTCTTTAATAGCATCTAACTTAAATATATTAGCCCTTACTCCTTCAGCCGCATTTACATGATAATCACAAAATGGTGGGTTATCTAATCTTCCATCTTCAAAATATATTTTCATATTTTATCTCCTTTATGACATATAATAGCCATCCTTCTTTACTTTCTCAAATTCACTCTTCCAGAACATCTTCTTTGTTCTTTCAGTAACACCATAGCATACAGATGTTAAATCTACTTCCAATAATGTCTCTTTAGGTTCATAGCCACAATGCTTCATAAAGTCTTCTGTAACATCATTAACTGAATGTATTTCCTTTATATAGCTTTCTAATAAATTCATGTCAATCTCCTTTCATCAGGTTCATATTTACATTCCAGTTCTCTACCACCCGGAGTCAAATGCTTTATCCTGTTTATATCCTTATGTACGCTTATAACAAAATAGCTGCTTATTACGCATAGATAATCAATATCGTTATAGCTATTATTCCTTGGAATAGCTACACAATTTTTACAATTGGCACAGCATTTTATCATTATCTCACCCGCCTAATAAATCAAGATAGTCTTCTAATTCGTCTAAAGTATCATACCTGCCAATCCAGTCAATATCACATATACAATGCTTACCGTCTGAATCTTCAAAATAAGTTAAATCCATTTTCTCCGCTTTATCTATTACCTTTTTTAACCTGCTGTCTATATTTGTATATGTGTTACAATCTTTCATATCATTTCTCCTTTAGATAACTTCCTCATCCACATTAGCATCTGGTTAATGATTAGGGATATATTTAATAGAACCATCTGGATTTTTCTTTTCCCACAATACATTAATATATATAGCTCTTTCATAATAAAGTTTATCTAAAAGAACAATATCATCAATATCCCATTTAACAGGATATACTCCACTATATTCAACAATAGCTTCTACATTACTTAATTCATACCAGTCATCATTTAAGTTATAACAGCCTTCAACTGTATCAACTATTTCGATAGAGTATCCGTTTCTTAATAAAAGGCTTTCTAATTCTTCTTTTACACTTTTATTTAATAAAAGAATCTGAAATAAACAGTTCGTTGTTTCATTCTTTGATACTCTGTCATTTATCATATTCTGTATAGTTGTTTTATTATCCATATTAGCTTCTTTAATCATGCTTTATAATTAAACATTTGACCAATTTTATCTGTCATAATCACAATCACAATCATAGTTTTCTTTTGATGCAGCATCTTTGTTAATCACATATAAATAATTTCCTTCATCTACGATAGTAAGGTATTCATTATCTCCTTCATCAAAGTTTCCATTCTCATCTAAATAAGCTTGGTCTGTTCCGAAATATCGTCTGCCGGTAGGATTGGTTTCAGTAGCGTATTCACTATCATCTTCTATTTCATTAATTACTAATTCATGGTAAGAAGTTCCTCCTGAATACTCATCTAAACATACAACTTTGTCTCCAACCTTTAAATCTAAAAAATTTTTAAATGCCATAACAAACTCCTTTACATTTATATATTATTCCTTAGCCAGATTCTTATAAAATTCAACTGTCATAAGTTCTTCTCTTAATTCATCATACATTTTATGCAATCTGGGATTTACATAAGACATCCAGAGCTTCCTATCATCTTTAGCCATAGCGGTTCTGACCATTGTAGCAGAAATAGGCATATCATAACGGTTCATAATAAGCTCTGCTGTATTAGCAAGGTCTTTCTTATCAAACCAATTGCTTCGGGATTCATCATTTCCATAAATCATTATTTCAGGATTCTTATGAATGTATCTGTCAGTATTATTAAGTAAGTATCTGCCCCATTCCGGGCGGATATCATTTTCATCTGTTAAATCAGCTAAACCATAAATCATCACTTCCGGTCTGTCGCCATATATCTCTCTAAGAATCTTAGTCCTTGTATTAATATTAAAAGGATTTCGCTCTGTGCCACATTCCTGTGCAGAGCCTATCAATATTAATAACCGGTCACACAACAATAATCCTGTATCTACAAGGCGTTCATGTCCTTTATGAAATGTTTGAAATCGTCCACATATTAAACCTGTATCATAAACTTTCATATGCTTCTCCTTTTTTAATTTTCATGTGTTATTTTTCTCCATGCTCGAATCTCTTTACTTGGAAAATGCTTCCATTCAAGACCACCATGTTTGTTTTCAACAATCATATCTCTAAATATCATATCATCACTCACAAGTATCTCTACTTCTTCATTTACATTTGGAAGCTCATATTCGGGCTGTTTCCATTTATTCATATGCTTCTCCTTTTTCTTTCAATTTTTTTAACCAAAAATAGGACTTAACCATCTATCTTCTTTTTTAATACCTGCTTGTTCATCAAGGAATTTGCTTATATCGCAATGATACTCACCCCTTTCGGCATATTTTGTATATTTATATTTATTGATTAAAACCATTTTTATCTCCAATTTCTATAAAAATTACCTGTAATGTTTCTATTGCTAATTTATCTTTTATCTCTGATTCTGAAAGATAATCTAAAATAGCGTTTACTTCATCATTTTTAAACCTATCTTTGATAAGAGTACCAAATTTCATCTGCCAACTATAACCTTTTCGATGAATTTTAGAGATACTTTAGTCTAAATCAATGTCATTTATTTCTTCATTTTCATCAGACTCTTTAGCTAATTTACACTCTTTTTGCTTAAAATACTCATCCAACAGAGACATAAACATCTCTCCATTATCTCCGTCTCCACCACATTTGAAGCAGAACGCATCCCCATTTACAAAGTCCACCTCACTGATGAAATCATAAATTTCTTTTGATTTCGGATTATGCTCAACGCTCATTCCATAATTCTCAATCTTTGGCAGATTGTGAGCAGCTCTGTATTCTTCCAGTGTTATTAAGGTTTCTTTATCCATAACTAATTTCATACTTTTTCTCCTTTATAATGGTTCACATTTCTCTGTAATCACAATCCATACAGTTATCAGCATCACATTCCCTTGAAATTTCAATATTACTATTTAGCATCTTGTCAGCATCATTTTTCATGGTGATTATTTCCTTATTTACAATAATTTCAGCCTCTTGGATAGCCGTAATGATACTTTTACTCTCCAATTTCATATTTGATATTCCAACACAGTTTGAGGATAGATAAAATGTATCACCACGACCAGAAAATTTATTTTTCCGATATAAATGGATAGTGATATCAACTAATCCGCATTTCCCCTCGAAAATTGTTCCGCTTTCTACAGAAGTATTCATCTTTGCATTACTTACATATTTCATGTTATTATTTCCTCCATTTTCTTTTTATTTTTCATACTACTCATACTTTTCCTTTAACCTCTTCAATTCAGCTAATTCCTGTTCTTGCTGTTTTTGTTCTTCTTCTCGTAGCCTTTCCTGCTCTGCCTGCTCCTGCTTGTTTTTATACCAGTCTTTATGCTGTTCTTCATCTTCAAACAGAAAATCTAAAGGAAAAGAGCCACCTCTTGAGTCATACAAATCATAATGGCTGTCATATGCAGTTACATAAACTGTATCTTTTCCAAAATCGGTTTTTTCTGATTCAAATGCATCAAACTCCTCATTTGTAAAGCCAATCTCATCAATTACTTCTGCTACTCTATCCATGATTTTTTCATAATTTTCTAATGTTTGTAATACCTGTTCTTTTGTCAAATTAAACATAAGTTCCCTTTCTGCTATTAAGCCATCATTCATCTGTTATTATAATTCATCTCTATTCGTTATCATATTCCTTTAATAATTTATCTGTTTCATTAATAATGTCCATGCTTTGCTTTATTAGATTCTGAAGCTCTGGGTCATTCTTAAGCTTTTCTTCTCTTTCTTCATAAGTTTCATAGTTCTCGTCTTCGCCATGTAGATACATTTCATACATAATCGCATTAATCAAACACATTTCTTTCATAATTATTCCCTTTCGTTAATTACTACTCTATTATTCCATGTATTAATTATCTTTTCTTTATCAAAACTATTGTCAGTCATAATACAACAGTCGTCACAATATATATAATATCCTTCCTGATTATCATATATCATTGTTGCATGTCCACCACAAAAAGGGCAGGATTTAAGTTTAATGTTAATTTCACTTTCCATAAATTCACCTTTTTATTCCTATCTAAAATTATCTCGTTCAAAATTCTTATTAACAGCTTTCATATTTGATAAAGCAGACTTTATAATTAAATTCATAAAGATTCATCATCATCTTCATCATCAGTACAATCCATTCCAAGCACCTGATGGACTTTATCAGGATTAAGTTTATGATTTACTTCTTTTCTAAAAAGCTTTTCTGCTTCTTCAATTGATTCTACATTATCAAATGCCTTACTGCATGATACTGTAACTAAAACTCTCATACATTTCTCCTTTATATCCTTTTTAACTAAACAGTAAATTTCCGTTTCATCTTTTCTTAAATTTTTTATGTTCTTCTATCAATTCTTCTAAAATATCCAATGGAACAATATTTTTTAAATCATCAACATAAACTCTTATATGTTCAAACTTTCCATTCAGATAATTGTATCCACACTCAATACATGTTCCACAATTAAAGCCTAGTTTATTTTTACATATCGGACATTCCATTTTATCACTCCTATCTAATTTAATTCCTGTTTGCATTCTTCTAACAAATCATCTACTGCTAATCCATCTGTGTTTCTCCACCATAACAGTAAATTATCGTCTTGTGTATTTACTTCTGCCAAAGCATCATCAAGCATTGGGATGTTTTCATTATCACTTTGCATATCCTGTACAAATGCTTCTTTTGAAGTCCATTCATATTCTACATACTTATCGTCACAATTGATAATAACTATATTAAGCATAATATTTTTCCTTTCTGTTTTAATCTTTTCTTATAGTTAAAGATTCAACTGAAACTCTTGTTTACTCATGCACCTGTAAATCCTCATTTCATTGTATCTCTTTTCCCATGTTAAAAATATGCATTTTTCCATCTTCACTCACATATTCGTCACCATCTTTTGATATCTTTGTCCATTCAGACACTTTTTTGACTTCTTTTGTTCCATATTCCATATCAACATCTGCAATAAGTTCTGGCAATGTATCTGTAAAACCATACCCACCATTTCCTGTATCTACTTCTATTCTAAATATATTATCCATTTTTACCTCCATTCTAAAAGACTTGAAACACTTGTTTACTTATGCATACTTGTAAATCATTGATTCATTTGTCTTATCAAGTTTGCATAGTATCTACCTATACCTCGTCCATTATCAAATTTCTGATATTTATGAAACTTAATCGGATTATCTTTAATCAATCTAATTATATTGTCAGGAAAATTATTTTTATTGGCAATTTCTATCATCTTTTCGTTTGCAAATTTCTCTGTACATGAACCGAAAGGGCAACCAATAGGATTCACTCCCCATGATTTTTCTATAATATTGATAATTTCTGTAATATTCTTCATTCTTATTATCTCCATTTTCTGTTGAAGCTCTTGTTTACTCATCAAGAACACCTATCATAGATGGTATCTGGCACACTTTTAGCTCACCATCAAATAATTCTCTATGTTCTCTGGATTCAAAATATCTTTTTGCTTTATTATAAGCATCTCTTTTTGAATCTGCTTTTACTTCAATCATTCTATCGTAGAATATTGCTATATAATTTCCATCTTTAATTCTTACCATATCTCTCCTTATAACAAATCCTGAGTATTGTAAATCATTGTTTCATATCCAAATTTACTTTAATCATTTCCATTGCATTGCTTTTAATTTCATTACGCACTTTCTGTAATTCACCCCATGTTATGTTATCTTTCATGCAACAATCACCATAATTACAGTACATGTATTCTGTGACTGTATCAATAATACTCATAATTACTTCATCACTTGCTACAGTTCCAATTTTTCTCATAGGCTCATTTAATGACATCTTATAAATTTTATTATTTTCTATATGATAAAGTCCATTTTCCATATTTTTACTCCTATACTATCTCAAAATCTTCATCAAATGATTTCATATCCGTTTTATATCCGCATTTATTTTCATCAATAAGTATCATATTATCACCATGATTCATACATCTGTATTCCTTTCCTTTTAGGAAATTGCTAAAGCGGTTATCTTCCATTAATACTTTAACATCATGTTTTGCTTTTGCTTTCATATGCTATTCTCCTTATTTTCTTCCTTTCTTATCAGCCTGCTGTTACTTTTATCTTGCATCCATCCTTAAGCTTATATGTATAAGTGCGGTTGCCCTTTAAATCAATGCCTGTATACTCAAGCATATCTTCACATGCTTTAAAGAACTGTATAGGAAGAAACATATACCCATGTTTAATAATCTCAATTTCCTTATCAAACAGGCTTTCATAATGTTCGTCATCATTAACCAGACTATCGTAAATGTCTCCATTATCAAAAATACTCTGGCTGAAAAATTTTCCTCCGGCTTCCTTACGCTCTCGTCTTTTAGCTTCAATATTCATTGTAATCTTTTCAATGACCTCTAAGGCTTCCATAAAATCATCAAGTTCGCCCTCATATAAACCTTCATCACTGATTTTTATACCTTTACTTATAAGGTATTTGCCCCATTCGCCATACCATTCGTTATCGCCAAAAATCTGTGTACCATTTACATTTGTTCTGTAACTCATATAGTTTTGTCCTCTCTTTACTTTTAATATCATTTAGATGTTCCATCTGAAAATTCAACAAGAATTTTGGTTGAATATTTTATATGTATAAAATTATTCTATTTCTAAAATTTCCTTTAATAAAGCCGTTTTTCTGAGTTTTTCTATTAATTCTTTTACATTATTATTTTTCTTTGTTCCCATTTAATGGCCTCCTTTAAAAAATTATTTAATTTATATATGACAGAAAAAACATTTATTTTGTTATAATATCAAACAATATAGATAAAACTCTGAAGTTTTAAGTTACAAATTTATGGTTTGCTGGGATAAACCAATTTTTTGTGTCAAAAAAAATATTATATTTTCTATCATACATATGGTGGATTATATTTCTCGTTTTTATGAAAGGCCGGGCTTTAATATAAATATGTAATCACGCTATGCAGTTGAAGTTATATACTGAGTACAAAGCATAAGTAAATATCCTGGACCAAAGCTTCGAAGTGTATCCAAATAAAAAATAAGGGATTAAATTAATCAATCCCTTATTTATTCCTTATTATTTAATTATCTAAAATTTGCTTCGCAATTTTTTAAGTTTTTGTTATTCTATGCGATTATATTTCCAATTACCAGTTACATCTATTTTTCCAAACCAATTACTTTCTAATTTCTTTTGGTATCCATGCAACCGTAAGATGTCTTGCATTTCGAGCATTTACATCGTTTCATTATTTCGTTATTATATTCGTAATAGCTTTACTAAATTCCCGACAAAACTCTTGTCGATGTTCCTCGGAAATAAGTCCCATTTGTTATCTTTATAAGTATTCCTCCATATATCCTCTTTGTTGCAATTCTGCTTTTAAACTATCTTGTTCTTTGTATAATAAATCACACTTATACGCAGATATATTAAAATCTTGCAGTTCACCGTCAATTTCATCTAATCTTTTAAAAAGGTCAGAACTATTAGCAGATTTTATTTTCATAATATTTTCCTCCAATCTTCTAAAGAAACTCTTGTCTACTCATGCATACCAGTAAATCATCGTTTCATTGCTTCTGCAATCTCTCTAATCCAATCACAAGTTTGCATTCCAATATATTGACTGGTTAAATTTCCATTACAATATTTTAATTCAATTTTGTTTATGAGATTATTGGCAAAATCATCTATAAGATTGTTTCTATCTTCAATACTTGCAACAACCCCTATCTGTTCTTCTGGTTTATCTATTGACATTTTGTAAATTTTATTATCCTTTATATGATAAATTCCGTTATTCATAATATTTCCTTTCCTTGTAAATCCTCATTTCATTAGTTTTTGATTTCCAAAATCTGTCCAATAAGTTTCTCTAAATTTTCACTACTCAGATATGGAAGTTGTGGATTTCCATTCTTATCGTATAATGTAGCAGAATATCTATTATTTTCATATTCATATATAACATCAAATGACACGTTATCTGTTCCAATGAATGCATAGGGTTCACCATATGTGTTTTCATTGCCTTGTAAAAATTGCAACTCAATTTCTAAACAATGTTCTTCCACCTCGTTTTCATACAATTCATTCTCAAGAATAGCTTCTATTTCTGTTATTCGCAGCTCTTTCTCCTGATTTTCATTATATTCTAGTCGCATATAATCATCTCCATTCTTCCATAGAAAACTCTTGTTTCCTTGCCTAGTTTCTTTCATATTTATAATAGCTTCCGAACCATACAAGTTTTGGATTCATAATCGTACCAACATTTTCTTTAACCTGACCACTATCGTTAAATCCTTTTTTAGTCATTTGTTCTGCATGTTTATTACGTTCCTCTTCTGAATCATAATGGTATTGTTCTATCAGCTCTGTATAAGAGGTATGCTCTCCATTTTCATATGAATGTTTCTTAATAATGCTTTCTTTGGTTATTCTCATATATTATCACTCCACTTCTATATTAATTCATCGACTTCAACTACATCAGGATTATCACTGAACCACGAATCATCTTCCGCAATTTCCTTTATCTCAACGACATCTCTTTCAAGATCAAAACAATCATTATGTTTTAAATAAGCCACCTTGACCTTTTCTCTTGCATCCTCGTATGATTTTGCCTTTACGATTCCAACAGCTAATTCTTCAATTCTGTAAGCATATAAGTTTGTAATATCCAACATATTAAGCACTCCTTTCCGCACTACAGAAGAAATCATCTTCTGTAAACACAGTATTATCATATGCATCGAAAATAACTTCATCTGAGACATATTCGTTGACTTTCTCTATCATGTCATATGATGGTTCATCAATATCAACACCCATTACTTTTGCGAATAAGCATTCATTGACAAGTTGTACGTAATACATACGTTTTAATTCAGTTAATTGATCTCTATTTAATTCTCTTACTGTCATGATTTATCACTCCATTTCCGTAAATCCATTTTTCTTTAAATACTCTATGTAATCTTCAATATCTGATTTCTTTTTAACCTCAATATCTTCTGGATGATAATATCCATAAAAAGCATTCGTATATACCTTATATGTTTTATTTTCCATATCAACAATGAGATTATAATTATTGGCACAATCACCACGTTTCTTCCAATTCTTATCAAGCCAAAATAGATGTAACCTCATATAAATCAACCATCCTTTCCATTATGATAAAAACCCATTAAAGCTATATGGCACAGGTTTTACACTATTTACAATCTTGTAAATATCATTCCAAGTTAATTTTCTTGTTGTTTTTCTTACTTGAAATCTACATCTGCATTGATTATTTGCAGGCTCTTGATATGCGATAGTTCCATCTTTCCAGTACTCTGTATGTCCGTTAAAATGTATATCTTCTATATCAGATACGACAAGTTCTACACCTTCAATATTTAATAATTCTTTTAATTTCTGTATTCGTTCCTCTAATAGCTGTTTAATATTTTTATCAGACCTATCATCTGTTATTTGCGTAAAATAAAGTGTTCTCATAAAATTAACCTCCTTATGAAATTGCTATTTACTGTGCTTCTTCAATATTCTTTTCCAACATAAATACAAGTCCATCCTTATATGTAATTCTGAACTTATACATTTCTTCAAGCCAATCGTTAAAACCATCATCAAAATATGTTTTTTCTGTTCCTCTTCTTGGCTTAATATTATCTAATAATTCCATAAAACAACCTGTAATCCCAGATACAGACTCTGCAATTACTATTGGATTTTCCATAAATGCAAGTGTTGATGGAACTGCTATGAATCTACACCTATTGATATTCGGGTTACTACTTTCTGTTCTTTCAACTACAATAGCTGCCTGATTGCAATTACTATTCATAAACATATTATAAAATCTATTTGCATTTTCTTTTCGTTCTTTTTTAGTTGTTCTTTTCATTTTCCATCACTCCAATCTATACTAAATTCCATATTTTAATAGGTGTACTCACTGAAATATCAAAATATTCATCATTCCGTAAATCCTCAATTTCTTTTCTAAGTACAATGCATTCAAATTTCTTTTCTTTGATTGCCTTTCTAATCACAGTCATTGCACCAGCTTTAGTTTTGTAATCTCTATTGAATGTTGCTCTCTTGTCTTTATCAGGAAACCCAACAACCTTATAGAATACTCTATCAGTTGCCTTCCAAAAGTTTTCGCTAATGGGTATAAGCAAATACTGTTCGCTCATCCGTTTAAAATCCTTTTCTGTTTTACTGATATATGGATTGCTACCATCTGCAAATTCTATATGCTGCCACATACTATTTCACCTCCACTAAGTTATTCTCTTTAATCAACCGTAACTGCACCATCTTATTTAGATCCTTATTCACTGTAATCTGATTTTTACCATTCCCATAAATAAAATGACTACCACGACTTCTAATTTCGTGATAGCCATTTGCCTTGAGAATTGATTCAAATTCTCGCAATTTTTTCGGTTTGTGCGTGCACATTTTTAATCACACCTCCTCTATCTCAATACAGAAATCATCAGGATCATATTCACTGTCTTCAATATCCCAGCTATTCATGTATTCTTCTTTTGCAAGTTCAGCCTCTTCCATAGCTTCTTCTTCGGTTTCAAATGTGTAGCCTAAATCTGCACTATCTCTTAAAAATCCACCGTCATAGCTGATAATGTATTTCCACATATTAATCACTCCTTTACAAATCACCTAAGATCCATTTCTCTGCAAAATCTAACACACTTTCGGGAAAATTTTCTGCATCTTCATCATAATTAAATGTTCTACCTACAAGTCTTGTTTCAATGCTTTCATTTTCCTCATATGTGATTTTATATGTTTTTACGTTTCCAATTTCTCTTATTAATTCAATTCTTAATACGTTCATTGTTGTACCTCCTCAATTTTCACTTCATCAATTAAATAATTATTACCAAACTTCTCTCTTGCAACCGCTTCCGCTTCTTTTTTACTATGTGCTTTTATTCTGTATTCCTCGCTGCACATTAAAGTAACATAATACTCTTTTGTAAGCGTAGCCTTATATCTTGCATAATTCGAAGCATATTCAAGTGACTCAGGTGTAATTTCTTGAATAATCGTACTTCCCTTCTGTCCATACTCTTCAAATACCACATAAATATTTCTTGTCACTGTATCAAAGAAACTTTGACTTTCTGCATACTCTTCAAACATTACAAATCTTTTATCTTGAAACCAATTCTGATTTAACATATCTTATACCTCTCTTTCTTATACAATGAAGCGGTTCTTTCATTGCCTTATGCTACTGACTTCATATCATCATATAATGTTTCGCTTATGCCAAAATCAGAAGCAATTTCCTGGACAAGCTCATCGCCCCATTTGTCACTAAAATATCCCCAACATGAATCTTTTTCTTCCCAGTCATCAGTGTCTGTATCATATTCTTCTGTGATAATTCCATACACTTCGTCTTGAAGATACATATTGTACAATTCAATCTCTCCTTTAAGATTTTCTATTGCAGCGTCTCTCCAATTTTCTTCCGTTACATCAACAAGATTTCCATTTTTGTCTTTGTACCTTGCACCCCAATTGATAAGTGTTTCTTTTACATTTTCTTTTGTTGTATAAATCCAACCTGCTTGACCAGAATCCCATCTATCACCAAATTCAAATACGCTTATTGAAGTTCCACTATGCTCGAATACAAATACTGGAAGAATTACAACGTCTGATCCTTTTAACATCTCCATTGCTTCTTTATACATTCCTGCACTAGCATAGAAAATATCTCCATCAAGTAATCCTTCTCTTAATTCTCCGTTGATATAATCTTCGCACTGTTCTTTTGTTCCTTTATACTGAAACCATCCAATATCATTTGCTACTTTATATTCTTTGGAAAGTCGTAAGTTTTTCTCGAACTCATCTTCTCGATTTCTCTTATATGCATTAGCCATGTTTATGTATCTGGCTGCATCATCTGACAGTTCAAGCTCTTTTGCTTTTTCAGCCATAACATTATATTTAAAGACTGTACTTCTAATATCCTTTTCATACTCTGCTTTATTTGGTTTTTCTACAGCAGATGATTCAATCGAAACAATTTCCATACGCTTATTAACAAGTGATTCAACCTGTTCTTCTGTTAAATGTTCCATACAAAGTTCTTTAAAGAAATCCTCTGCATCATCCCATTTATTCTGCTTATCTCCAAGATAACCCCAATTATTTCCCCAACATACGATTTTTCCTATATTGCAATCAAAATCTACTCGTGGATTAAGTGGATCATTATCTTGTTCAATATGTAATCTCATCAATTTCCCATTATCTTTATAGTATCTATATTCTTTATCTGTCATATCAATCTACCTCCGTTTCTTCCCATAAATCAATTAAGCTAGGTATTACATAACCCAAATCAATACTTATATATTCGTCATATTCTTCCAAGTCCTTCCATTCCTCTTCTGTTGGAATAGTTGCACCCATAATTCTATATACATCTTTGGGGGTTCCACCTGCTTCAAGAATTCTATGCAGCGTCATTTCTAACGCTCCTGCAATATCATCACTGCCTTTTACTGTAATTGCATTCCGTAACCAGTATTCATTACATAAATGATACTGTACAATTACTTCTTCATTTTCTAATAAGTCTTTTAATTCAATCATTTTCGTTTACCTCCTATATATCCTGATTCGCTATACTATCCAGTTCCTCAATAATATCATTCATATCTGTGTGAGTAAGTTCTCCAACTGCATATAAAATTTCTGTCAATTTTTCATAAGCTTTAGCACCACCTTTAGTAAACGGCTGCCTTCCACCATCCATATCAATAATCACATTATTTAAAAATGGCTTCTTACTTCCCAATGCTACTAAAATATCTTCTAATGTATTCATAATCACACCTCCATATTATTGTTGATCCAAGCATTAATCTTTGCTGTAACTGCTTCTGTGTTATCAACGAAAATCCCTTTATACCAACCAACAAAAATCATATCCCAATCATCACGAATTGAAATATAAATTTCCGTTTGTGTTTCATCGTCATTAAGACAACAAAAAATATATAAGTTTTCTATGTCTTCATCCGCAATTTCTCCGTAATCTTCCCAATCTTCAAATGTAGTCTTATATCCAATTCGCTTTATAGGTGTAACTAAATCACCTGACTTTACTTTAAATACACAGCAAGTGTCGCCTATTTCATACCGTGAATCTTTTTGTAGTGTAATCATTTCACATTCTCCTTCCATTACAAAAGGCAGACACAATAATTTGTATCTGCCTTTATTTATTCTCCTATTTCTAATCAATTTCATCACATTCTGAACTATCAACGTCCCAATCAAGTTCATTAATCGGCTTATTCCACAATCCATTATCATCCGCAATATAGTTCATAATCTTTGCAAAACTACTTGCTTTTACCTTTTCCATTTCCTCTGTAAATTTATAAGTCGGCTGCATAGTATCGTCTGTTTCATAGATGTACATATCAATTGTGTTGTCACTATTTACGAATGCCTTGATAAACCCCATCTCATTTTTATGGAAAATGAAAAATTCACATAACCTGTTATTGCAATTCCAATCAAACGGTGTACTGTCGTTCCCGTTCATATAATAAATAGCTCCGTTTGTATCCAACATATCATCCGTTACATTGGGATACATGCTTCGTGCCACCTTAAAAATTCTTTCGATTTCTCTTTTAAATTCATGTCCATTCATATTTTTTCCTCCTTAACTTCTAAAATCTCGTATTCAACATCTCCATTATCAAGTCCATAAATTCTTTTACACTCTTCAACGGATGATACTGTGCAACTTTGCGTTCTCCATTCCCAATTACTCATTGCGTCTTTGTATCTGAATGTTATATTAAGCATCTGCATTTTCCTCCTTTGGTGTAATTAAACTCATAAGATTCTCTCTAATATAGCCACAGAAAGCATCAATACTTCCATTTCCAATAGTCCAACAACTATCCTCGTCATAGTTCCAATGAATAATTACTTCATGCCCTGCTGTGATATTAGGTAAATCAACATCTTCCTTTCTCGCATATGAATTATTTGAAAGAGCTTTAAGATATACATATCTTCTGATATTCTCAATATCTCTTTCTGTTTCTACATTGAAAATCTCTACCAAATATTCGTCAGAACATTCATCATAAATATCATATTCAGAAGCTCCATTTTTCTTATTATCAAGTCTCTTCAACTCTTTGCTGATTGCAAACAGTGCTGATTCCTCATACTTTTTGCATTCCTCTTCACTTCTAAATACAGTTCCATCTTCTGCAATGTACTCTGTTCTTACCACTACTTCTCTTGTTTCTTTTACTTCGTTTGTTCTCATAATATTTACCTTTTACCTTTCTCAGTCTTTGATTTCTATAATTCCATTATCTTCAAGAATTGTCTTTACCATTTCAAATTGCATATCTCTATCTTCTGTATTTTCAACTGCATCTACAATAGATTCAATTAGCAACTCCATACTTTCACTTGTCAATCTAAATTCCATTTCAATCACACTCTTTCTAAGTAAATTACAATTTCCTTTGATTACATTTCTTCATTATTATATGTATAATCAAAATCTCCATATTTTAATTCAGACTTAATAATATCCCTTGTTTCTGTTTCCCAATCCTGCCTGAATAGTTTTGCCTGTTCTTTTGGAGTATTCTCTTTTTCTTTCCATATAATACGTTCTCCATCCCAATCCTGATAAGTAGTAACTGGTTTATATTCCATATTACCTTCTTCAATTTCCTTTGAGATTTTCATTTTTAATTTCTGCTGTGATGTTCCAATGAAAAGAAGTCGCATACTAGAATATTCTTTCCATTCATTACAGCTATGTAAATAATATATTTGCTGTGCCATAATATCACTCCTTTACATGTGTGTCTGAAAGAATTTTTCTTCCATCAACTTAACTCTCTCTTCAAATGGTAATTCCCTATTATTGTCCCATATTACATAAAACGGATTCATAACTCCACCATAACCAATACTAGGAATATCTAACATATATTCACATTTCTGTCTTGTGGTTTTCTGATTCCATTTCTCCATAAATTCTGCTTTGCTTCGCTCTGCTGTTCTCTTTATCTTTTCCATTGCATCGGCTGGAATGTAATCTTCAGGAACATAAAACTTAATCACACCATGATTAGAAATATGTGCAATAGTTTTATAATCTCCATGTTCATATACTGCTTTATTACATACAGTAGTTCCATTACCCATACAACCCATAAATAATTCAAATTTCTGTGCTGCCATAATCAACTAACCTCCTCACTTTCTATTTTGTTCATCTTGTTCATAATATTTTCTTTCAAACTTGCAATACTATCAGTTGCCTCTTTTATAGTATTAAATTTGTTTTGAGTTACTTTCTTTTCTAATTTTTCAATATCTCCTACCATCCATACAAAACGATAATCAAATATGTTCTCAATATTTTTATATTCTTTGCTAGTTTTTGCTTCACTTAACTTAACAAGAAGTTTTTCTTTTAATATCTGAAACATTTCCTTAATTTCTTTCAGATCCGCTTCATAGCTAATGGCATCAACCTCTTTTTTTCTCTTATCATCCTTGTATTTATTGAGACGATATTTTAATGCTTGTCTTGTTTCTGTGATATTACAACCACTTTTATCAAATTCATCTGAGTTTCTATTACTATGATAATAGTAAGAACTAGAAGTCCTTCCTACTTCCCTTTTATATTCTGCATCTTGCTGAATGATAAACACTCCAAGTTTTCCACTTTTTCTATCTGTTTCAAAGTCACATTTTCTATAATATTCAGCAATTGAATATTTATATTTATCTCTTGGTATTTCTACTTCAAAAACTCCTCCGTTTAATTCAACACAACGAACCTCTGTTTCTTTACAAACCAACAATATTCCGTCATAACTTCCTGTCATCTTTTGAATACTATTAGCTGTGAATTTTCCAAGTAGACCAGTTACCTTGAAAGGCTTTTGAAAATCGTAACCATAACAACAAGCGAGAAATTGTAATGCCTTTCTTCTGCACTGTAATAACTCTTTCAAAGCATTGTCAAAAACAATATTAAGTTCATCTATATGCTCTTTGTTACCACTATGTAACAAATTCTCTTTCATCGCTCTTGTCAATAAAGTTCCCTTACTAATTTGATTTCTCTCATTAAAAAGTTTGATTACTTTTTTATCATGAAAATCAAGAACGCAAAGATTATCATAATCAGTATTCACATAATATCTTCCGTTATCTGCAAATCTTACTCCGTTTTTACTATCAAGAACAAAGTTGCCAAAATACACATTTTCAACTTCCGTGAAATATTTTAGATAAACTCCGTTTATTTTAGTAATGTCTCTATAATAGGTTTTATTCTTATTAAGAGAAGCTATGTTATAATATCCAAGCACCTTTGCCTGTAATCCAGGAACTAACAAATCCAGATTATTATTAAGTGTACTATCACATTCACTTACAGTGTGATTATAGCGATTCTTAATAGACATATGGCTTCCATTCTTTGCTATCTGAATATTAAGAATAGAAGTTCCATACTCATCTTCCCTTTGTGGTGTTTTACTTCTCTGTATTTTGTCAATATCTTTCTTTATTGCAACTAACATATGATACTGGCTCATACGACCAGAAAGATTATTATAAGTGCAAATTACTTCTCCTGCTGCATAATACTTTTTACATTCTGCTATTTTCTCTTCATCATCAAAAATTACAGTGTTATATCCAGCCTTCTTAAAATCTTCAACGATTTCTTCCTGCGTAGTTTCCCTTATTGTTCCAAAGGTATTATTTGCACTTATTTCAGCACAGATAGACTTTATCTGGAACTCGTCTAAATCAGAGAACACATTCTTTGCATTCTGTGGTGTTACTAATGCTTTGCGAAGTTTCTCTTGATCTACTGCAATGTTTTTAATATAAGAATACGCATAATCTCCTACGAATTTTTTCAAATTACCCATATATATCAACCTACCTTTCTAATTAATCCAACTTTTTGTAACTGTGTCATAAGTAGCTCCATTTGCATCCTGATACTCTTTCCGTGATGAATATGTAAATTTGAAACATTTGTGTCCATTTATACACATCTCTGTTTTATTTCCATTCTCCATTGCAAACCGTTCTCTATATCCACCATTTTCATATGCCGTTTGCATTTCTATACTTCTAAACTTTTTCATTGTAATCACTCATTTTCTTATAATAAAATAGGCAGCTAGGTATTTATTCTCCTAACTGCCTTTGCGTTTACGTTATTTTGTTTAGTTACTAAACATCAATATATTTCACTGCATCATCAATCTCATCTGCCATATCATAATATCTATCAAGATCTGTTCTAATATCATTAACCAAAACAGCTTCTTCTGATGATTCTTCGAGATTCTGCGAATACAACAAATCCCTTGCTCTTTCAAGCTCATTAATTAGATTGTTTATCAAATCAACACCATTCATCATTTCTCTTCACTCCTTTCCCAAGAAATCTTAGTTTCATTAGTCATCTTCTCTTGCACATAATGTATAAATTTCTGCATCAAGTACAACCTCTCCGCAATCTTCACATTCTAAGCATATGTCTGATGGATTGTTCCAATCTCCATATGATACAATACTAACTTTATGACCTCTATGCTTTTTCAGCTCATTCCATAAAATCATGTTGATGTCATCTGATTTCTCTTTATCACATGAATATTTTTCTTCCAAAAATGCTTTATAATATTCAACTTCATCAAATTCATTCTTTTCCATATCCTGCAATGTTGAATAAATCATTTCTGTAAGTTGTTCTTTGGTATATGACTCATACACTTCATCAGGTGTTAAATCTTCATCTTCGCTTCCAATAAAGTAAAACCAAAATTCTCCAATCTGACAAGCAATACAATCATCATTTGGATTACTGATAATCTTTACTGTTCCATCACATAAGCCTTTAAAAATCATCTCTTTAAATGTCATAATCTTTCCTCCAATCTTCTAAAGAAATGCGAATTTACTCTGCACATCCAGTAATTACAATATAATTTCCGTTACCCTTGAGATAAAGTAACTCATATACCTCTCCATCATAACCACCATCATTTGCTTCGTAATCTTCTTTTGTCTCATATTTTTCATAGTTGATTATGAAATCGCACATATCCCATAATCCAGTTTCTCTTGCTTCTTTCTTTCTATATTCTATTTCGTGTTTGTCTTTGTATTTATGACTATTCACATCATCATAACTACATCTTACAAATGGGATTTTTAAATATTCGGCTAAATTTTTTTCGATTTCAAGAAGTTCCTTTTCGTTTTGCTTTAATTCATATCTATTTCCAATCATTTTTTATCTCCTTAAATTTTACATACTCTGTATTTATAACCACCGTATATATCTTCAAATCTTACAAGTGTAAATTCGCTTCTATCATAATCTTCATTATGCACAAGATTAGGAATTTCACTTAAAGGATAATAATCCCAATGATTAGGAAGTTCATTATCAAGTCCACCATTTAACTGAAGATTTTTTGCAATTTCATCGAGTTTTTCTAAAGTAATAACATTGTCAACAGGTCTATAACCAGTAATTTCTTCTATCCAATCAGCACTATCAATACATTCATTATAAAATTTAATCATAATATTTACCTTTTACCTTTCTAATGAAACACGAATTTAGTCTGTTGTTTCTTTTAACATAGCCTTCAAGTATTCATGTCTGAATTGCATTTCAAATTGAAACATTAAATCGTAAAAATCAATATCTGGATATTTTTTAAGAAGATTACTTGCTGTTTCCTTTGCAAATTCGTTAATTCCATTAATTCTTGTTTCCATCATATTATTTTTTCTATTAACATTCTGTCTTTTCAAATCGACACCTCCTACAAAGAATCACGCATTTACTCTAAAAAGAATCCAAGTTCTTTTAACGCTTCTTTAATACCTAAAGCATAGTTCTCTTTTTTCAATGGCTTCTTTTATGGCTTCTTCCCATTCTAACTCATTGCCATTAGAAAGATGCTCTTCTGCCTTTTCATTAAGTTTGTCTGCTTCACTTTCTAACTTCTCGCACTTTTTAAAAAGTTTTTCACATCTCTTATACCAATAACTTTTTATTTCATCTGTTTTTTTATCAAAATATGTTTTCATATAAATACCTCCAATCCAAAAAACATGCATTTATTAAGACATTTCCATTATCTTTTCCCAATCAATCTGTTTAAACAATTCATTTCTAAACTCTTCAAGTTTATCTGCCTTTTCACACTGCTCACAATAATCATCTACATCATCAAAGTAGCCATCTTCTGTTTCCATATGCCAATCTTCCCAGTCCTGAGAGTCTTCATCCCATCTCTGAATTCCACCGCAATTACAATAATCAGGCTTAATTCTATTCTGTCTTTGATATGCATCATATGCTGCTAACATATCCATTACTTTTTTGCCTTCTTCAACTGTTTCTACAGGAACATAAAATGAATTCTCTGTTGCACCTGCTTGTGGAATCCACCATACTCTTAATTTATCCATTCTTTTTTACCTACCTTTCACTATGAAATATCCATTTACTCTTCTATGCTGTTTGCTCCATCTGCAAATCCGTCATCGTAACCCTTGTTATACATAGGATTCTCAAATTTTGTATTTGCAATAGGTGAATCTTCTTCAATACCAAAGAAAGATTTCTCTTCCTCTGACATCTCGCAATATTCATCAAAATATTCCATTGCACTTTCTCTGTCGTCTTCAATAAGTCCATCCTTGAACTGCGTTGCAAGTTCTTCAAGTCTGCAACGTGGGATAAAATTCTCTTCTACCTTTTGCCTAAAACAGTCTAAGGCGTTTGCAAGGTATAGTGTTTTTAATTCTACATTTTTACCAAACAATCCATAAGAGAAATAATTTCCATTCGCCCATTGCTGATTTTCAGGTTGTGTTGGATCATATCCACTAACAACCGCATACTGTGTATCGCTTTCGCTTTGTAACAAAGCATATTTGTCATTCCGTAAAATTGTTATCCATTTCATATTGATTCAATCCTTTCCTTATTATAATGTGACCGTATAGCCGTTATCACAGCTTTATATATGATTATTCTCGTTAAGCGGTTCTCTTTTTAATGAATATAACTTTAGTGCCTTCAATCTGTCTTGACTGTTCAAGTCCAAGTCCTTCAACAATTATATCTTCCACATAAAGAGATACAGCAGTTCTAAAGTCGAGAACAGGATACTTTGTTAAAGCATTTGCCTTAAGATTTTCAGGTGTAATCTGTCTGAAATTATTTGACAAAAATTCCTTAGTTTCATTTCTATCCTGTGCATATAGTTTATACATATCTCGCAATGCTCTTGTAACATAACTTACATATCCACTGTGTTTTCTATTGAAGCCACTATCACGGATAATATCATATACATATTCTGCACAAGCTCCATTGTCGATTGCACAAAGACTTAATGCTTCTGTATATGAGCCAAGAACGCCCATTCCTCTGTTACCTGCCTTTTCTCTGTAAGCAAAACCATATATATTCTTCATTTTCTCAAGAGTTTCCGTTGCTGGATCATGTAATACAAGCATTGCTCCATGTCTCTGTATTGGAGTTACCTTGCGAACTGATATTCCCTGAAAAGCATATAACTCTGCTTCAAATGCAACTCTTTCAGAATCTTCCGTTGGTGCATTTAAGATTAACTGCACCTTTAAATCCTTGTATTTGTCTTTATCAACAATCTGACTTGCAATCCATCTTCCATAACCATCAACTATATATACTTTACCTTCTTCCCAATGTGGTACACCAAGTAAAGGCATAAGTTTCCTTTCATCCCAATTATTAGTGAGATATTTTAAATCTCTCTCCGTTCTTTCGTCTGTCTGATACCGTGAATCAACTTCCATTAACTCAACAGGTATTCTGATAATTGCAATGTCTTCATGCATATCAGTGTATGCCTTTGTAAGACCTTCTAACTTGTCAACACTTCCCTTTGATTTTCTTCCTGTTACTACTTCAAACATTTTGCACATAATTAACTACCTCTTTCCTTTTAATATTTTTAATATGTATTTTGTGTATAAAAAAACGGCTTGCCTTTCGGTTCGCCGTTTAGTTACTAAACTTTTCAAACACCCCTGACTTAAGCATATCTGATTTCCAACACTCAAAGTCTGGATATTCTGCTTTGTTTGCTAAGTCTCTGTAGACTTCATACATCTGCTTTTCTGTGAATGTTTTACCTTTTAGCGGTTCTTCATATGTTATATATTTCATTATATTTCACCTCTTTCTATTAAATAATTTCTGTATGCAGTTTCGCTTTCAAACTGCTGATATTTGCCTATACTTGGCACAAATCCCATATAAGCAAACCCGTTATAATATCCCTTCATGTATTATCCTCCTTGCAAAATGTACTATTCTTACTGTTATCTTTTTGTTCTCTTTAAGCTTTCTCATTTTCTCTTTTATTGCTCTTTCGTGAAGATAATCCTCATCGTCTTTAATAATTTCTGCCTCTGGACGTGTATCTACTACACAAACTCCGTTACTTGCTATATAGGTTACTGTTGGTAACATTTTCATACCTCCTTTAATCTTGCATCACGCATAATCCGTGAGATTTCATTTTCCGTTTTGGCGTTGGCTATTGCCTGTAATGTACCTTCTGAATACTGTAATTGCTTTGCGATGCGTATAGCATCATATTTTGTTTTACTCATAGTTATATTCTCCCTTCTCATTTTGCTATTATGAAATCATAGCAATCTGTATCTGTGTAGATGGTTATATTATTCCCATTTTGCGTTACTGACGTTACTTTGTTTAAATTTAAGTAACCGTATTTGCTAGGCATATTTTTGCCTATTAAAAAAGCACTCAATATGAGTGCTAAAGTAATGAGTATATATGCTATTTTGCGTTTCATTTTGTGTTTACCTCCTTAATTTTGGGTATAAAAATAGCACCTAACAGATTTTCATTTCCATTAGATGCTATATAAATATGACACTTTATGAGATTATTTTTTTACAAGTTCCATTTTATAACCAAGTGCATCAATAATTTTCACAAATAAAACTAATGATGGACTATGTGTTTTCTTTTCAAACCGTGAGATACTTTGCTGTTTGCTTTCCGTTAAATCGGCTAATTCCTTTTGAGAAATATTAGACTCTTTCCGTAATTTAACAACATTATCAATTAAGTTGTTCTCTATATCCTCTGCACGAAAAGTAGTGGCTGGTAAACCACTTACTTCTCGAACTGCAATTTGCTTTTGGTCGATTGCAACAGCTTCTAATAAACCTTGCATTGTATCATCAAAAAATTTGCTCATGATTATTCCTCCTTTAAAATTTTTACTACTGCCTTTAGAGCTTTCTTTTCATCAGGTGTTAAGTCTGCCTTTTCATCTTTTGAGTAGACATTAACAAGATATACAGTTTCTTTTATATCAACATCTACATAAATTACTCTTGCACCACTTCGTTTCCCTTTTCCTTTATTCTCCATTGGGATACGGATTTTTCTTAATCCACCTGTATGAGAAATAGTATCTCCTAATTTCGGATTTTCTAATAAAATTTCTTGTAAGTCTTTTAAATTTTTATCAGTTAATTCTAAATCTTGCCATTTAGCGGTAAAAATTGGTGTTTCAATAAAGGTTCGTGTCATATTTTTATTTCCTCCTTTGTTTATACACCTATAATACATCAAATTTGTTGTATTTGTCAAGTCAAAAATAGCACCCTTTGCGTTTGGGTGCTTAGTGGATGTTGCTATTATATTTGACGTAGTTTAGTCTTCAACATCATAATTTGCGTCTATATCTGCAATCTGCTCATCATAGTAAGCTCTTGCAGATTCACAACGGAGCTCATAATTGCTACCGTTGGATGGATAGCCTTCAGCTTCGCATTGTTCGGCTATCTCTTCGCATTCTTCTTGATATGCCTTTTCAAGTTCGCAGATTTTATCTATATCTGCTTTTGTGTAAACTCCTGCTTTGAGCATAGAGTTACGCATTTCTTCTATTGTCATGATATCCTCCTCACATTTGTTTTAGTTTTGCCTGAAGTTCGGCTATTTGAGCTTCAAGTTTTGCCTTTTCTTCGTTTGCCTTTTCTGAATTTCGTTTTTTAAATTCTATACATAAATCTGTATCCATACCATCACAGATTCGCTTTATATCATTAAATGATAAGCCTTGTTTTTTTAAAGTATTGTAATATGCTTGTGGTATAATTTCCATTTTTTTACATATTTCCGTTATATTATCAAAATTATTAGCAACTTGAAATAATTTTAATTCTTTCTTTAAAGCTTCATTATCTGTAAATGTAAACATTTGTTATCACTCTCCCTTCAAAGTTTTACACTTACAGTATAAATCTTTATGCTTACATTGTCAAGTTTAGCAGCTAAACCAGATTTCAGTTTAGCCACTAAACATTTGCCTTATCCCTCCATGCCAAACATAATATAAGCATAGATATTCCCTCTAATTTCCGTTGGGATATCATTTTGCCTTTCAATTATATCGTCAATGGTCTTATATCCATTCTTACGCAGATACTCCAATGATTCTTTACGTACTTTTAGAGTTTCTATACTTTGCCTTCTGACATTTTCTGGGACTTTATGAACTATTGCTTTTTCGGACATATTATGTCCTCCTTCCTATTTTTAGGCACACTGTACCTATCTACAATGTTACCATAAAAACAACCTCCTTTCAATTTCCGTTTCGCTTCTGCTCATCGGTTACGGACTTACACCGTAAGACGGAAGGCAGATTGTTAGTCTGCCTTTTCATTACGCATTTGTATATTTTCCATTGCATACATTACATCTGCCTGAATACATAATAACTCCATTACATCATTTGTATTGTGCATATCTGGATCACGCTTAAAGAAATCATTGAAGATTTCCGTTGCTCGTATTATTGTAGTTGCAGTCTGTTTATAAGTCATATTAATTTACCTCCATTTTATCCAAAACACAATGTTATTTTTCGTTCGATATAAGTACACAATTCATTATCCCATATTGTACCTTCTGTATGCGAATATGTACATGGTAACTCCTCACATTTTAAGTCGGCAAGGCACATTTCCTCTAATGGTTTATTAGGTAACTCTATATTCAAATTCGCATTTGCAATTTGAGATATTATATCTTTTGCCTTATAATTACCCTCTAAATCTGAATGAATTATTGTTTGTATATTAAGCATGGCTATATCTCCTATTTCTTGCATTCTGAATTTGCGTATTTACAGATAAAATGCCTTTTGTGAGCCACTCTATCCATAATGATTTTATTTCTTCATAGTCAATTTCAGTTGTGTTATATAGTCTGAAAATAAAATTCAGAATATTTTCATCAGTTTCGGAGTAGGCGTTTTTGCCTTTTAAGTCACGGTATATTTCGTAACAAATTCCATACATATCTAATGTGTTAAACATAGTTATTTTTGCCTCCTTAAACATAGCTTCTTTGAAAATCATGAAATCGTTTATGATTATTAGTGCATTCATAATCTGTAAATGTTTTATCAGCACGAAAGTTTTCTACATCAAGACGAATACCCGAACCGCCTGACTTATGTTTTCTATCGTGCTTCATTAGATTTTTTAAGCTGTTTATATGTCTTTCTTGTTTTATAAGTTGTTTAGTCGCTAAACTTTTTTGCTTATCTTCTTCTTTGAACCATTGGCATTTTGTCCACCATAAACGCAGAGCTGTAGCCCATTGACAGATTGCTTGTGTGGTGTCGGAGTTCTCACTCACTTTTACCCAACACTCACCATTAAATCTACGCAGTTCAAGTGTATTATCATTTTCAGGCTTGCCGTGTACTGTGCAGATCCACCAATCCCAACTGTTATCGCCATCTTGACCATACCACGCATTAAGTGGCACATGGAAACCCCAGATATATGTATTATTATCCTTGCAAATTTCAATATTCATAACGCAAAACCTCCTATTCTGAAATAACTGCATCTTTTGCGGTTATTCCGTACTTTATTTCTACAATGTGCATAGCATCTACCTCAGATAATGCAAGCACATTTTGAACTATTTCAAATCATCCGCTTTTATTTATTATTGCCACATCATAATATTTCATATTTTCATACCTCCTGGAATTGATTGATTATATTTTTTATAGTTTAGTCGCTAAACAATTTAGATTATTGTTTTTTGTTTAGTCACTAAACTATAAAAGCATTAAAAAAACCGGGTAACATACCCGGATAGCATTACAAAAAGGGCGGATTTTCACCGCCCTGGTTTTAGTGTTAGTGCTGATTATTTTGCAAGTGTGGCGTTCTCAGCAAGCCACTTTTCAAATACAGCCTTATTGACTGTATAATCTTTGCCCTGGTATGTGAGTACCGCAGTTTCTTCAGATGATTCTTCTTCAGTCTTTTCTTCTTCCTTGCTGTCGCTGTCTGTCGCTGTCTCATCTTCAGAACCTTCTTCAGCCTTTTCTTCAGAAGGCTTTACATAATCTTTTATCATTGTAGCAAGTGTACTAGCTGATAAGTCCATTAAATCCTTAAATATACAGCCATTGAATACTTCAGCATTCTCGAAAATATCAATAATTTTATCATAAGAAAATGGATATAAACCACTTGCAAAATCTGAAAAATAACTATTATCAATAATAAGTGTCATTGCCTTAATCCAACGGCTTAAGGTTGCTTTACTTCTTCCCACTAACTTGATATAATCATTCTGTTTAATAGGATTGTCGCAAGTTGCTTCCCCGTGTACATTACCTTTGTTATCAGTATATTCAGGAATTGTTACTCCCGTACCGTATGCACAAAGTAAAGCAATATTAAATGCGGATTTTTCCACAGTTTCTAACCGTGACTTTACGCTGTCGATTGTGTCGTTGGCTGTCATACCGTTGACAGTCACATTGATGATTGAATTTTTTGCTCCTTGGTTTGTTGTGTTTTTTGTACTCATAATTAAGTACCTCCTTTTTATTATTTTTTTTAATTGTTTTGTTTAGTGACTAAACATTTTTTATTTTTGTTTAGTGGACTAAACTTTTTTGTATTCCTGGATGGTAAAAATTAATTACTATGCTTGCATTATAAAGCATTATGCTTTATATGTCAAGTGCTTTTTTAAATATTTTTAATTTATTTTCAAAGTACTATAAATGATATATAAAGTGTATTGCTTTATACTTACATTATAAGAGTTTATGTAAAAATGTCAAGTATTATTTTTAAAGTTTTTAAAATTTATCTGATTTTATATTAAAGTGGTGAGTTATCCTAATTTTATATATGTTTTATGGTATAAAGTGGAGGATGTGAACTTAAAAACAATTAATTTTGTGGTTAAAGTGGAGAACAAAAACGATATGAGATTATATCTAAACATATGTTCGAGTATGTTCTGCTCAGATAGTCCAGTATGATTTTATCGAATGTTTGTTCTATCTGAAAACAATGGTTAATATATATCTATTAGCCATTGTTTTAGACTGACTGGGGGTACTTAAAACCAACTTGATGGACTGGAAATGCAGCAAACCCTATAGCTGATTCATCTACATACCAACTTAAAAATCCATCCTCTTTCCAACTTCAAAATTCCTAATAAAATCAAGCAAAATTCTAATTTTCCCATCTCAAACCCTTTATCGTACCCCATATCGCTCAAACCCACTAACCAAGCCACTTTCAGCCACTTCACGACTAAAAAATTAAACTTCCATCTTATCAAAAATTCATTCACAAATCCAAAATCTTCCTTATTTATAAATATTTTTACCGATAACCATTTTTAATCTAAAATCTATCATTATAATCAATCACACAAATTACAACTCTCTCATCTACAATACGGGGGTACAGAAAAACCAAAAATTACCTATATACTTCACAAAAATAACCAAAAATCCAATATAAACCATTAAAAAATCCTACTATAGCAATACCAAAAAATCCCATTTCTCATCTAACCCCTCTATCTCACCCATACACAGCGTTTTTATTCTACTCTACCAATAACACCTAAAATCATTTTTACCCACCTAAATGTTCAAAATACAAGGTCAATTTTTTACATCACCCAAAATTACATTAACTATTTATATATATTCATCATATTTACTATAAATAATATTATCAATTCTCACACCTATACAAAAATCCATTCTCACAACTCAAATTTCAATTTTTCTCTCTACCCTAACAACTAGCCACTTGACATATAAAAATCTAAAATAGATTCAAAATCATACATTTTTCTCCTTATATTCCATGTAAAGAATTTTATATTAACTCTCTTTATTAATTAACATATCCATACAATACTAAAAATTCATAAATTCAAAGTCATATAAGAGAAAAATCTATTGTAAATAATCATCACACTACTCTTGCCAAACAAAAAAAATAATAAATTTAAAGGAGGACTCATTATGAGCAATTTAACATATTACAACAGAAACATTTAATAACTTATTATGTAACTTTTATAGAAATATATTTGATGAATTAGTCGGCAGAATTGCATTTTAATCTATTTAGGGACAAAATTACACCTCATAGAAAAATTAGCCATTTTTATCTCATACCCTTATAAGTTATCACCTAAGACATAAAAATTAAAAATTACTCTCAAAAACTCATTTTTAACCCACAGATAGGGGTATGAGAAAACTACACACAAGTTCAAAAAGATAGTATGTGCGTAAGCACAAGATGTAGCCCTTTGATAAGGGCGGTCTTTTCGCAGCGTCAGCAAGAAAAGAACATCTCTGGGTAGATAATTGACAAAAGAATAATATATTAAAATTAAAGGAGTAATCTATGATACAAGAACATGAAATACCCAAATATAAAAAATCTAAGAAAAGCAATATCTCAAAAAGCAATCATAAGTCCAAACACAAACATCAATATGAAGAATGCTTGATTCAATATTATTCGACATTTGTTGGGAAAACAAATAGACATACAAGATTAACTGGATATTGTACTATTTGTGGAAAAATAGGTTCAGTCAAAAATGGAAAATATGAAACTGAACTAGAACAACTAAGAAAAGAAAGACAAGGTGATAGTAAATTTGTCGTATTTATATCAGATGAAGAAATATATGAAAGATACCACAATAAGTTACCTGCATTTTATATTGATGATCAATTTGCTGATTATGTTGTTTTAGAAAGAGAAAAATAATTCAGAAGGAGAATGATATTATGAAGAAACCAATTTTATTTAAAAGAACAAGAGAATCCGTTGCCAAGAAATTATCTAATCATATTTATGTAGATATCATTAATAGCCATGATACAAAATTAATAATAGATAACTTCACATTATTAGAACTTATTTATATTGAAAGAGCATTAAAGAAATTGGATTCTATGTCAGAAGAAGAAATTCAAGAATTAAATAGAGAATGATGTCACATAGGTACATCTCATATGTACCCAAATGAAAATATCAATTAAAAAACACCATGTACCTAAACCAACTAATAACAATCAAACAAAAAAATATAGAGCTTGTATGAAGCGTAAGCGAAATACAAGCGTAATAGTCTGTCTTATTAATATTGTTATATATCTTCTTTCAGTTCAGTTGACCTACACAAAAGTGTAGTCAAAATTCTCATATTTTAAAATTGGACATACATAAAAGTGTAGTTTACTGAACGCTCGTAAAGGCGTTTCTCTTTAAATAGAAACAGAGAATAAATAAATATCACATATAAAGGAGGATTTTTAATTGCAACAAAAAATAGAATATTTTACACGTTTCCCAAATGGCTATATTCAAGGGAATATCAAAACAAAATATGGAGTTAGTAGGAAATTTTATATCACATACATACTTATAGATAAATACAGATCGTATGAAGACTATAGTTGGATTACTATTCGTAAAGTAATGGAATTCTATGGGTATAAAACAACCAAGCATAAACCAAAAGCATTTCAAGAAATTCTTGATGTACTGGAATATATGATTAATAACAAAATGATTGAAGTTCAACAGGATCTTGACACACTCGGATATGATACTGGCATTGAAATTAAGATCATTCCTGAAAATTTTGATGCTGCTGACAAATTCTCAAAAATCACATCCTCTCAGCTTGATTTTATTATGATGAATGAATCTAGTATCAATAAAGAGAATATACTAATGGCTTTTTTATATATTAACTCATATATCTTTATTCGTCCTAAAAATAAAGATGATGAAGATGTCATGTATAATCCTGAATCTAAGCCAGAAGCTTTTTGGCGAAGTATAGAATCTATGTCAAAAGAGCTTTCTATGTCAAAGGATACAATTAATCAATGTATCCAATGTCTCACTTCTTCTATTGGAAATAAAGAACCTCTCTTAATAAAAAAAGAAGTTGGCAGCATTAAACCTGATCCAAAGAAACCACCACAAAATGTACCAAATATATATGTACTTAATAAAGAAGGATATGAGCAAGAAATCGAATGGGCTATTGCTAAGATGTTGGAGATTTATAATGTAGATTCATTTGGAGAAATTAAAAACGGCAATTAAGAATAAATTTTAATAAAACCCTTTTGTAATAAGGGAATATATAAATGTAACACATAAACCGTATCACACTAGCGATGATATGAATAAAAATTTTTATTTAATAAGGAGAACAAATATTTATGACAAATGAAACACAGAATCATATAATGACAAGAACTATGGAACTTAAGACTCGCAACAAGTTAATCTGCTCACCATTATTATTAAAATCAGGAGCAGATTTTGGTGGAACTGATTTAGATATTGCTGAAAGAATTTTTACAGATATTAAATTTGATCGTGCTATGCAAAAGGAATGCGATGTAAGAGATTTAAAGAAAATGGAGGAAATAGCTTAATGAAATACGAAATAATTGGAGATACATCAATAATAATAGATTTACATAATGGATATTCAATACTTGCAATGAGTAGATGGAATAAAGAAGAAAGATTGTATAACACTACCTTATACATTAAGAAGAATGACATAGATAGATTTGATCTTATAGATTTTGCTCTTAGTGTTGAAACAGATAATAAAAAAGAATTATGTATGAAAGTTCTTAAATATGTTGAAAATACTGATTTTACTTATTATGTTAATCGTACTAAGTATGAACTTGATTGTTTTGAACGTGGAAATGCATTATATGAAAAAGAAAAGTTAAATGTTAAGTAAAAGTGATTATAAATACTACGAGAAAGCAAAAATAGCTGCGGATTTATCAGATTATAAAAAAACACATATAGGTTGTATAGCCGTTTATCAAGGAAATGTAATAGGAATTGGTTGTAATACAATTAAAACACATCCTATACAGAAATATTATAACAGATATAGAAAGTCTTGGAATAAGAACGGTATTAAACCAACATTACATGCTGAAATTAATTGTCTTAATTCTATTCGTCATTTGAATATAAATTTTTCCAAAGTAAAATTGTATATTTTCAGAACAAGATTTGATAAAGAGTTTGGCATGTGTCGTCCTTGCTCTAGTTGTATGGCAGCTATTAAAGATTTAGGAATTAAGCATATCTATTACACTACAGATTATGGATTTTGCTATGAGAAAATAAAATGTGAGGTATGAAAATGGCTTGTGAATATTGCGGAAGAGATTCTGGACATGCTGAAAGATGTCCATTACACGAAGATAGGAAAAGTAATTACATATGTTGTTACTGTAAAGAGGGAATATTTAATGGAGATGAATTTATAGTTAATTCTGAAGGTGAATATCTTCATCGAGATTGTATATTTAGCTATGATTTTATAGTTAATTGGTTAGGTTATGATTTTAAGGAAATGGGAAAGGAAGGATATTATGATAGTTGATAAATTAAGAATATTTTTTGATATTGATTATAAAACAGGTATTGAATATTGGATTCCTATTGGTGAAATAAAGATTAAGAATATGTTTCTTGCTACTCCACCTAGTTATTTTAAGTATAGAAGAAAACTTAATAATTTTATTAAGTATGGTGAGCTTAGTCCTATTATCATTGACAGGAATTTTGAATTAGTTGATGGGTATATAAGTTATCTAATTATGAAAAGATTTAGCGTTGGAAAAGTACCTGTTTATTTTCAATAATGTGTAAGTAAATAGAAATTTCATTTGGAGAATATAATGGTGGGAAATAATAAAGATAAAAGGAGGATTTTTATATGGTCAATTATGAACCAGAGTTAATGTACGCATTGGATTCTAAAAGTGAATATGCTGATTGGAAGAATGTTTACAATGTAAGTGGCAATGATGTACTTTATTGTCCTATTTGTTTAGGAAGAGTCAAACTTTGGAATGGACAAAATCCAGATAAAACATACAAAAAACAAAGATGTTTTCATCATATTGATGGAATGTGTTCACAAGAAAGTAGGATTCATTTTGCTTATAAAACTTGGCTGTTTGATAAAAATAGTAAATTTAAAGTTGGACAAACTATATACGAGGTTGCTAACTCATGTATTGAAAAGACTTTTCACACCAAATTTGGAGATTATCGTCCTGATATTTTTATAGAAACTATAAATGGGCAGGAATTTTATGTCGAAATTGCTAATACAAACAAGAAAACAAATGATTATATTGAAAAATGGGATGAGCTTGGTTGTGATGTTTTAGAGTTAGATGTGAATGAGGAACTTCTTAAAGTAACGACAGATGACATCCCTAAATTTAAACTTATCTACTCATCTTCTACTGGTGAATGTTTTATAAAACATTATGTTAGACAAGATTATGATGATTTGATTACTTTAAGAAAAACTTATTGGAAAAGAACGGACTTAATTGAGTATAAAATTCAGTGGGAACGATTAGATTGGTTCTGGACAAAGCTTCAAGAATATTATACTAATAAATCAGTACAAGCAGATTTAATTGATGCCTTTCAATTATTAGAACCTGAAGATCAAAGATTTATTTGTAAAAAAATGAATGGAAAACACTCATCGTTAAGATATATTCTTGAGAAGAATTATATAGATTTAGATGATTATGATAATGCACGATTAAAACATATTGGACTAACCATCAAAAATCTTAACAAAGAATTTGGTTATAGTAGTAGCAATAAAAAAGAAGATACATACTTATTCAGAAAATATAACCATATAATTTTTAAAGATGCTGTTTATTGGGAAAATCGTTCTCACTTACTTGTAGATGAGTTTATTACAGACACAGACGTATTTAATTTTTTTCATCCAATAATGGAAAAATATTATAATGAACATACAATACCGCTCAGAGAGGAAATCAAGAAGAAAAAAGAAAAAGAACACAAAAACGAAAAGTATATAAGTGAATATTTATCTCCATGTATAGACAATATGATAAAACAGATACATAGTAGTAAAAAATCGTCATGGAAAATTATTTATGATGTTTACTCTAATGAGGGAAATACATATTTAAATATTAAAATATCTCTTCTTAATCATTGGTTTGAACACCTTACATTTAATATTAATTTATTGAATAGCATTTCTGAAATTGAAATAACTAATAGCATTGTAAAGGCAATGAATAAGTTATTAGTTCAAGGAAAGATTGGTGATAATCATTTAAGGATAATGGAATTAAAGGAGAAAAATGCTGATGACAAACAATAATATATATATTCCCTCTATTGATGCAAAAGATATTTATTTATCAGCACATTACATTGAGGAAAATCCAGAAGGATATAATTTAAAGCTCAAAGATGGACAGTATAATTTACGAAAATTTATCAATACACTTGATTATAGCTTAGACCTTATAGAGTTAAAGGATATTTATTATAGAAAATTCAGAAAACATGATTTTTCATTTAGAATTAAAAAACATGATTATTCTGTAAATGTAATTAATCTCACGTTTAAGTATTCTGTAAAAGAATGGAATCAGATGAACAAAAATACTTTTGTCAGGCTTGGATATGATTATAGAAATCTGTCTTTTAAAGATGGTATTGCTAAAAATAGCGAAGGTGAAATTGTTGGAATTAAGACGAATGAAAAAATTGAAAACCCAATTGATATACCAAAGCCATTTGTTAAAAAGCAGGTAAATATCTATGATAAAAAGGATAAAACTGTTATTAAAGAGATTCAAACTCAATACCATAAAAAAGGTGAACCGAAGACTATAAAGACAAATGCAGAACTTAGAACTGAGTTGTATAAAGATGGATTTATATGTAATGGTATTAAATATTGTCGTATGAAACGTTCTACTGGCTCTGCAAGAGTTGGTAAATGTCTTTTTATCAGAGAAGATTTATATGAACCGATTATAAAATTCAGTTCAGGTGGTCTTAAATATAACCAAGGAGATCCGATTGATTTAGCTGCATATGAGGGATATATTGCTCTCCCATCTAGTAGCATTATTGATACCATTCCAATTAAACCAGAAAATATTCTTTTAATTGATGATTATGACAGCGTGTTTAATGAGGACGTAATCGAGACTCATGATGAAGACGGATGGCTTAAAACTACTGAAAAGAATTGTGAAATTACAAATACAATTTGGGATGGTCAGTCTCTTATGGATATATCTCTATTTGGTGATTATTCAGAATATGGTATGCTTCTACTTAGAAATCTAATGTTCAAATCTTGTTGTTTCAACTGTAATATCCAACAATGGTTCAAAGATAATAATATAACGGATGTGTCTCAGCTTAATGGTAAAACAAGAGCTACACGAATTGAAGATGTAAAGTTAATTACCACACCTAACAGTATTAAATATTTGAAATTTAGTACATGGGATGAATGGCTTAACCACTTATATCCTGATTTTGGTGTTGTAAAGCATGATAAGAAAACTCATTTCTTTGGAGGTCGCTTAGTACAGACTCATTATCAGTTGCTCAATACCCTTCAGATGTCCAAAGATGAAGTAAGAGAATTTTTGCAGGAATCGCTTGACTTTGCACAAATGCTTAGAGATAGACCAGAAGTTGTACGTTATTACATTAAATATCCTGATATTGATGAAATGTCACCTATGGATAAACCTATGAGTAGCAAGAATGATGTGGTTTATAATTTAATGTGTGTAAATGATAATTTTACTAAAACTAAATATTATCAAGACTTTTTACATGATTTATTGGCATCATATTACAAAAATCTCAAAAATGGGCATATCTATGTAAATGGTAACTACTCTACTCTTCTTGGTAATCCAATAGAGATGTTACAGCAATCAATTGGTAAGTTTGAAGGAAAAAGTCAAATTGGAATTGGTAATATACATAGTACACGCTTTGAATATAATAAAACTCTTCTTGCCAGTCGTTCACCTCATGTTACAATCGGAAACATTTGGCTTCCATATAATACGGAGAATAAATTGATAGATTGTTATCTTAATCTTACAAATGAGATTGTGTGTATTAATTCTATTGGAGAAAATGTATTGCAGAGGTTATCGGGTGCTGACTTCGATAGTGATACAGTAATGTTGACAGATAATGAAAAGCTCATTCGTGCAGCTAAAAGAAATTATCAGTTGTTTAAAACACCAACTGCGAATGTTGATTCTACAAAGAAAAAAAGATATTATACACCAGAACAGCAAGCAGATCTTGACATTAAAACATCTGTAAATAAAATCGGTGAGATTGTTAATCTATCTCAGGAATTAAATTCTTTACTTTGGGATAAGATGTATCATGGTGCTACTTATAATGATATTAAGGAGTTATATTATGATATATGTCAATTAGATGTAATGTCTGGAATTGAAATTGATAAGGCAAAGAAAGAATTTATTATCAACAACGGTAAAGAGTTAGATAAACTACGTGAAAAGTATGATGAACTTTTGCGTGAGTATGAAGAGAATGAAGAAGGCGAATTAGTAAGAGGTAAGAAACGTATGCCACACTTCTTCTCTCATATCTCTAAACAAAAAGGATATTACAATCCTGATAAGAAACATTATTGTAAATGTCACACTTCAATGGACTATTTACAGACCATTATTAATGGATTCAAAATTAAGAATCCATATAAAAAGGATTGGCTACCATTTGTATCTATATTAGATAACTCTTTATTTAGAACAAATCGTGTAAATCAAAAACAAATAAATAAAATTTATAGTATTTTAAAAAGATATATAAATGAAAGAAAAAATATTTACGCTTCTGACTCAGATACAAAAGAAGATAAAAATGAAAAAGCGAATAAATTAAGAGAAGACCTTATTTCCGACATTGAAGATGAAACAATTGGATTTTCTACATTATATCGTCTGCTCTCTTCTCTTGAAGATAAAGAGAATTCTCAAATCAAAAATCTTTTATTAGAAATTATGTATCTCTGTGGCAATGATAGTTTCAATAAAGCTATTATCCAGTCGAAACATGAAATTTCCCAATTAGAAGAAAATGGTGCTGATGTTAAATTGTTTGATATTGGCTTCAAAATTACAAAAAAACAGGCAAAATGCGAAATCGACAGCTAATTACGGCTCTAGCTGTACTGCATATTTTTATTTTACATAGGAGAGGGTAGTTTTCTATCTATTATTTTTTAATTACTGCCCTACTCTATTGTAAAATTCTATGTCTGCTATTATAGCAAAGGAGGAATTGCAATACAAGAAGAAAAAAAATATTATAATCAAAAAGATATAATAAATAACATTTGTGAAGAAACTGGTTGCTCTATACGTGACGTTACGCTTATTTTGAATTCGTTGGGTAGTGTGGTAAAGGATAAGTTTGGTGATAGGAATAATTATGTAGAAATAAAATTATTTCCAGGACTAAAGGTAACTTCAAGATTTATACCATTTGAGCAAGCTCAGTCTAATTTAAAAGGTTATATAAATAATCACGATATGTTATTTTTATCTGCTGACTTTAGCAGAAATTTTAAGGATTCTGTAAAAGAATTACATAATAATTTAGAATGAAATCAGCTTTTCTTTATAGCCCCATCTTATAGGGCATGATAATAATATAGGCTTCTTTCAAATTTTTATTTTTATATAACTTCTCTTTCTTATATTGGTGGTTGCATTATTACAATAATAACGTAGCCACTGATACTCTTCCCATATAGTTCAATGGTAGAGCAACGGACTGTTAATTAACACAGAAATGTGGGGATAATCCGTGTATGGTTGGTGGGAATACCGCAAGTATAACTGCTGGTCAGATTTTGATAATATCTCTTAAGTTGAAAAACAGGGATAGAATCAAAAAGTAAGGAGATCGCAATCCGAGCAGGATGGTGATGATTGGGCGGTACTCAAAAGGTACTGATGGTCAAATATACACCTCATCGTCCATTTGTAAGTACATACTTTTGGTGAATGAACAAAATTTCTTAATAATAAAAATATTATTTGATTTACTGATAGAAAACAACAAGCAAAAGTGTGTATGACCGCAAAGAGAAAAACAACTTATTCACCTGTAATATGGTGACATGTAACACTCGCAAGGTGTTATGTGAGAAAGTACAAGTATATGCAACTCTAATAGGCTGCAACCTATGAATCTCGCAAGGAAGAATGTGTAAAAAGAAAATCTATAACGCTTTGTGGTAAGAGTTTGCCGATTATGTCAAAATCGGTGTTGTTGCTACCTACTGTCTAATCGACAGTGTGATAAATTGTGTCCAACCGCAATAGATGGTAGTGTATTGAGTCAAATATCTCAGCTCATATTAGGTAAGAATCTCATACTTCGGTATGGGGTTTTTTATTTTGGGAATTAGTTCAGTTTGGTTAGAACGCCTGATTTGGGTTCAGGAGGTCGTGGGTTCAAATCCTACATTTCCAACTACTATCCTGCTTATGTAGGAAATAAATCAAGAAAGAAGTGAAAATTATTAAGTACATTTCAAAAAATGAAATTGAAAAATTATTATCTGAAGGTGTAATTAGGAACACAAGACGAGGATATGTAGATTGCAGAGGCGAACATATTGGGTATTATAAAACTTGTGGTGGAAAGCGTTACATTGAAGATAAATACGTTAAGTAGGTTCTGCCTATGAAAAATCGAATTGAATATAAAGGTTTTTATATTGACAAGACTGAAAATGGCTATCGTATCTGTAGACAAGAAGATACAGAAAAGCATACCCATCTCTCGAATCTTAATCCATCATATAGGCTCATAAATAATGTATTATCAAATAAAATTCCTACTCGTTGTGGATGTTATTATTTAGAATCACATGCTAGATTAAGCTATGATGAAAATTATATTAGGAAGATTCGTGAGTATATTAAAGTAAAGCAGAATAAAAGTAAACAAATGTATTACAATCCTGGCAGAAAGCGTTCTGGTGGGAATTTTTAATTTTATGGAGGATTTAAAGGATTATGGCAAATTTTGTTTTTAAGGAAACCAAGCAGACTTCTATGAAGATTGCAGGTATCATTGACACAGATAATATGACTGTTGAAGTAGATGGTGGAGAAAAGAAACTTGCTACTCTTCTATCAGTATTTAACGGTGGCAGTGTTGAAATAAATGTGAAGGTAAAAGAGGAAAGTGAACTCGATGAGCCTACTGAATCTAATGAAGAATAGAGAGTAGGTGAACTATATTTATAATTTCGAAGAAGAATTAAAAAAATATGGGCTAACCCCATCAACTTATGAACAGGTTTTACAAGAAATTTCTAATAAAATGTCTGGAATGTCAGATATAGATTGGAAAGAAATTGTAGATAAATATGATATAAAATGTCATTATGATAGCGTCAGAAAGGCTAGTCAGACCATATTTGGTAACTATTTTGTTAGAGAATATTTAAAAGCTAAAAACATAACAGAAAAAAGTACTACTCTTGATGATGCTAAAGAAGTATTAGGTGAACAATATATTGTTAAACAGCAAATACATAATGATAGATTGAAACTCAATAAATTAAAAAGAGATTTAGTTCCTTGTATTACAGTTGCAGACGAATTAAAGCAGTATATGAAAGATAATAATTTCTCAATGGAAATTCCTACATATATGTACTCTTCTGTTGAAGAAGAATCTGATTACGCTATGATATGTCATATTACTGATTGGCATATTGGCTATATAATAAACAATTGTAATGGTAATAATTTTAATTGGGAAATTGCCAATGAAAGAATAAATAAATATATTTCTGAATGTAAAAAATATATTGAATTGTATAATATCCGTCAGGTTTTAGTTATATCAACAGGTGATATGATTGAGAATTCATATATGAGAGAAACACAAGCACATAATTGTGAATTTCTGCAATCAATGCAAATACACAAAGCTACTAAACTCATATATAGTCTATTAGTCGCTTTAGCTGAAGATTGTAATGTTATATTCGGTGGTATTGCTGGAAATCATGATCGTATGTCAGGTGACAAGAAAAAGAATTATGAGGGCGACAACGCAAATGTGCTTATAACTGAACATATTAAAGATTTGGTTGATGTAAGCGGCTGTGAACGTATTTCTATATTAGATACAAATTATAATGATTCTGAAATAAATATTACTGTTTGTGGTTTATCTTGTAAATTTATTCATGGTGACAGGTATAAAAACGGAAAATATAATCTTTCAAAAATTATATCTAGTGATAATCAGTTCTATGACTTAATCTTTAGTGGACATCTCCACAACTTTTCAATTGAATCAGAAAATCATGGTAGATATGCTATTTCTACAGGTTGCTTAAGCGGATATAATGATTTTTCTAAAAATTTTTATTGTAGTAGTGTAGCATCTCAAACAATAGCAATTTTAAAAGATAACGAAGTTGAAATGATAAAGGATATTCAGCTTAGTTAATTATATTTTGTTTTTACGAGGATAGTTTGTACTACCCTCTTTTATTTTTATTTATTTTATATAGGAGGAATATATAATGTCTACATATAATGTACATGCGGGTCACTGTCCGCAGGATGAGGGTGCTTATGGTGCGGTTGGTATTTTACAGGAGTCTGTTGAAGATAGAATTGTTAAGAATGCTGTAATTGCCAAGTTAGAAAACCTTGGACATACTGTATATGATTGTACATGTGACGAAAATACATCGCAGAATGGTTGTTTAGCAACAATTGTTAGTAAGTGTAATTCACATAATGTTGATTTAGACATATCTATACATCTTAACTCTGGCAGAGGTGATTATGAAGGTGATGATTCTAGTGGTGGTACAGAAGTTTATGGATATGATACTGGAACAGAAGAAATTGGTTCGAAGATTTGTGAGGCAATTTCAGAAAAACTTAATATTAGAAACAGAGGATTTAAGGTCAATCCAGGACTTTATGTTCTTAGAAACACAAAAGCCCCTGCTATCTTAATTGAATGTTGCTTCGTGGATGACAGAGATGATGCAAACAGATGGAATGCTGAAGCTTGTGCCAATGCTATAGTCGAAGCTTTAACAGGCGAAGTAGTATCAGAAGATTCAAGTGAAGATTGTTCTGACAATGATAGTTCGGATAATAATGAAACTACAGGTGGTAGAACTAATGATTTAGGTCATGTTGATGTTTACTATAGGGCTAAGACAAATTGTTGGTGGGATGAAGTTCATGATAGAGATGATTGGGCTGGTGCCAATGATGATCAGGCAATTACAGGTATTGCCATTGGCGTTAGTGAAGGTTATGTGAGATATCAAGTTCACTTACTTAATGGCAATTGGCTTCCAGAAGTTGATGGTTATGACATCAATGATGACGAAAATGGTTACGCAGGTAACGGTAGAACACCTATTGACGCATTAAAAGCAGTATTCTATACACCTGATGGTTATGAATACAAGTGTCTATATATACAGGTATCGCCACAGGGTATGGACGAATATTACCCTGTTCAGATAGATGATCAAACTGTAAATGGACAGGACGGATATGCTGGTTGTTTTGGTAGATATATTGATAAGGTTCAGCTTTGGGTTGAATAAGATTTTTTGAGGGAGTAGACCAAATTGGCTGCTACCCTCTTTTATTATTAAATCGGCACTTATCATTAAAAGTGTCAAAATATTATTGATTAAAAGGAGATTTTTTATAAATGATTAAAACAGAGTTAATTAATGCAATTGCAGAAAGAATTGAAGGAGCTAAGAAAGGTGATATTGCTCTTATACTTGATACATACGCAGAGGTTATTACAGATACATTAAAAGCTGATACTACAGAATCTGTTCCTGTAGGTAAGCTTGGTAAGTTTAAGGTTAAGACAGTTCCAGAGCGTAGAGGAAAGATTATGATGGGCGATCGCAAGGGTGAGGAGTATGTAACTCCACAACATGATGAGATTTGCTTTAAGATGTCAAAGTCTGCAAAACAGCTCTAATCTGAAAGGTCGTGATTATTATAAAAACATTACATTTTGAAAATTATGAAGATTTTGCTTGTGCTGTTTCAGATACATATGACAGAGTAAAATCTGATGATGAATATAATTCAGTAGATATTGTTGCTAAATATGAAGATGTAAAAGAGATTATTCGTGAACTCGTTGGAATCGGATATGGTATTGCATTTATTGATAAGTTTGGTAATCCAGAATGGGATGGGTATGACGATGCTTTCGTTATTAGCTTATTAGATGATGAAATCTGGTGCGAACCAGTTAAGAGAGATGATAAGTACATCTTTATTGAAGCTGATGTCGTATATATCTTTGATGATTGTAATTCTAAGATTATTCCAAAGATTGAATCTGATGAGGTATATGAAGTAGGAATTGGTAATTATGATGACTGCGATGGTGATTGTGAAAACTGTAATTGCCATGACGAAACTTATTTACATACTTCTGAAGACGAAGATGGAAATGCTCACGGATTTACTGCTAGTAGGTTAGATGGCGACTCTTATATGAGTTATTCTTACTACTCTAGCGATGAGTTAAGTCATGAAGATATTCAGAAGATATTAAAGGCTTTTGGATTTTAATTTTTGGAGTGTGTGGTGTATGCTGCACACTCTTTTTTGTATGGGTAGGTATGCAAATGGCTGAAGCAAGCGGTCTGTAAAATCGTGACCTACATGGTAAACATTGTGTGTTCAAATCACACCCTGCCCACTAATAAAATAATTAACTAAAAAAGGAGGCTGAAATATTGTCAAAAGAGAAAATAACAAGGGTGAAATATTTCACTCCTGATAAAGAGAAATTTATTTATGAAGAGAACTGGAAGAAATATGAAAAATATTTACAGTCTAATATCATCAAAAATCGAGATGTAAAAGATACAACATACAAGAGATATAGAGGATTGTTCCGACATTTTCTCATGTGGTTAGGAGAAAATTATGGTGAATTAGATTTATATTCTGATGAATTTATGGAAAATGCAGTTGATATTATGGAAGCATATATGCTTTTCTGTCAGGAAACATTGATGAATCATAAGAAGATAATCAATATGAAGATTTCTGCCGTAAGTTCATTCTATATTTGGTCTATGAAGCGTGGATTTGTTAAATATCATCCTTTTGATGGTAAACTTGACAGAATGAAGAAAGCTAACGAGGAACAGATTCTTAATCATTATTTCTTAAATGATGAACAGATTGCAGCTATTAGAGCAGATTTGTATAGGACAGAGAATAATAAATGGACAATACAAGATCAGTTATTATTTGAAATCGCACTCTTCTCCGCTAATAGAATTGGTGCATTAGAGAAACTTACTGTATCCTCTCTTGACTTAGATAATATGGTATTTGAGTCAATACGTGAGAAGGAAGGATATCGTGTGGAAGTTTCGTTTGATGATACTTGTAGAGATATGCTTGAAACATGGTTATCTATGAGACATGATGACTATGATCATCTTGAATGCGATGCATTGTTTATTCATAAATATAAAGATAAGTGGATTCCTTGGACACAAGGTATGATTCACGATAGAATGAGAAAATTTGGAAAAATTATTGGCATTCCAGACCTGCATTGCCATTGCATCCGTAAAACTTCAATAAATAAAATTTATGAAGATACTGGTGATTTAAACCTTGCATCACAGTGGGCGAACCATAAAAATAGTTCCACGACTCAAATGGCATACATCAAACCTGTCTCAAAGACAGAATTAAGAGACAAATTAAAACTTTTGAAATTCAAACAGAAAGAACTTGAAAAGGAAGCTGAAAAAGAAGGCATTTAGAAGATACTGAGGATTCCGATGAAGCTTTCGTCTAACCTTTGACAAATTCAAAAAACATGCATTCTTAAAACAAAAGAATAAATAAATACAACAACTTATCTATAGGTAGAAAATGGTTCTCTACACACTCTTCGGAGTACCTGAGATGATGGATACACCGCCCATCATAGATAATATAATACAAGCTGCACACATCCAAAAGAAGTGAGGGTGATCTGTCAATCCGTTGATAGATTTTTACAAGTGGCTGTCACTGACCGATATGTGACATAAATATAAAGGTCGGTTTGCGAAATTATTGACCTTTGGAATGGTCTAAAACTTCCCACTGCTACTGCTTATTGGCGGTGTTATGGAGAGGTCTTGCCTTAGTAGACGATTAACATATTTTGGCATTTACTATTCATATAGCATTGTAAGTCCTAAAACGGTCAATATCAACCATAGAAGTGATCGTGCTTCTCTGCGTTAATGAGAACCTTTAATAAGTAAAACACAACTTCTATTAGTCGTTTTGTAAGGTATGGATTTATCGCTAAATTCATATCTGAGTTTTTGAGATAGAAATAGCGAATGACTACTGGGCGGTCTGTCGGATAAGAGACATAAAACCTTATCAAGTGATGGAACGTAGCATATCTATTCTTAAATGTACCATCTAAAAAACGTGATACGCACAAAAATAAGCAAGAATGGAAATTGCAGTATGTGTTTCTATTCTAAAAAACTGGATATGTACAGTCCAATATCAGCTAGTTAGTGCTTTATGCTGATTTTACATATCAGAGAATTTTCAACATTCTCTTTGTCGGTTGACTGGTAATCAATCGGCAGTAGATCCTACCCATCTACATATAATATGGAGAGTGCTCCTCTCCTATTATCATAGCGGAATGACGAGCAATGGAAGCTCACTTGGCTCATAACCAAGAGAATGCAGGTTCGAGTCCTGTTTCCGCAACTCAACGATTAAAAGGAAAACGAAAAAATAAAAGAAAGGAGTATGTATATGGCATATTTACAGGTTACGGAAAATGACTTAGAAATTGGTGATGTATTAAGTATTACAAGTGATAATGGTAAAACTTTAAAAGCTTTACAGATGCTTATTGGAAATCAGACAAAAGCAAGTATGAGTATTGATTTTGATAACAATTGTCTTGTTTTTAAAGTAAACGATACAGATATGAATTTACCACAATTACAGTGTAATTTGTCAAAGTCTACCATTAAAAATATGATTTGTGGATTAAAAGAATTTTACAATTTATTAAGTGAGGAGGCAACAGAATAATGAAATTAGCACAGAAAACAGAAATTAACGAAGACGTAATCACAGTAAGTTTAAATGTTGAAGAATTGGGTGATAGCGTAAGAGATGCTGACACAGAGAAAAATCAGTTACATAATTTCGTAAGATATATCGAATATAGCCAGATTGACTTCTCTGGGAATTTGAAACTTTCAGATACAGGAATTCCTGTGATTGTTACTGATGAGCCAGACGGTTCTACTATTGAAAAGGTTACAATCTCTGATTTAGTAAATAAAAAGTACACTCTTGATGAAAACTTATCTATTACACTTTCTATTGATATAAATAAAATTCCTACTACTTCTCTTGGTACAGTGTTTAATACTCCTGAAAAGTTAGGACAGGCAATGGCAGTTCTTTTCTTGGAAAAAGTGAAAGCTGCAATCACAACAAAATTAACAGAAATTAGAGCATTAGCTAACGATTTTGAAGCGGAAACTTCTGTTGTATTATAATATATTATTAAGGAGTAGTGTTAAATTTTGAAAAAGAAAATTGATAGAGAATATGGTACTCAAGATAGAAAAGAGTCATTTCCTTTGGAGATGGCTCTTTTGTTATATGCACCTTTAGCTTAATTGGTAGAGCAACGATCTCCAAAATCGTCAGGTCTATGTTCAAATCGTAGAAGGTGTGCTAAGTGAAGTGAATTGCACTTTCATTGGAAATTTAATATTGAAAATTATGAGAAGTCATTTCGTATGAAGTGGCTTCTTTTTATGTTGGAATAAAAGGAGGTGGTCGTTAGTTTGGCTACGACAAAAGAAACACAGCCTACAAAATTAACGGCTGCACAATTAAAGAAAAAAGTTGAAACGCAAGAAGAAAAAATCAAGTCTCTAAAAGAAGGTGCTTGGTGTTACATGTGTGATACTCATAAAGCTAAAGATAAATTTTATGTAAGTACAGATCCTATGAGTAAAAGTGGTCTTACTCCAATTTGTAAAGACTGTGCAAAAAAGATAGCCCTTAAAATTGGGAAGGACAAGGTTGAACATGAGCCTGATAAGAACTCTGTAATCGAAACAATGAGGTATCTTAATAAGCCTTTTTTGTCAAAATTATGGGATGCTAGTATTCAAGAATCGGAAAATTTAGCTTTAGGCAAAGTTCGTTCTAATGGTTATTATTCATATATAAAGAATGTTGCTATGGGACAATATAACACTCTAACATTTAAAGATTCAGATGTTTTTGATAATAATACAGTCGAGGAGGAAACCTCAAAAGAACAAACAACCGAGGAAGAACTTATTGAATCACATGCAGGGTTGGATACATATGATAGTTTTTTAAAAAACAAAAATGATGTAATTCGATTACTAAGTTATGATCCTTTTGAAAAAGAAGATATAGCCGACCAACCATTCTTATATTCACAGCTATTAGGATTGTTAGATTCTAGTGAAGACGCTAATGAAGATATGATGCGTACTTCTTCTGCTATTTCTATTGTTCGTGGATTTTTACAGCAGTCTAAAATTGATGACACTATATCAAAGTTGATGTGTGACATTTCTAATATTGAACGAAATTCTGCAACAATTAAATCTTTGCAAGAAAGTAAAGGTAAGATTACTTCTGTTATTACAAGTCTTGCACAAGATAGTTGTATTTCATTAAAACATAATAAAAATGCTAAAAAAGGTGAAAATACATGGACTGGAAAAATCAAGAAAATTAAGAGTCTTAATCTGCGAAGTGGGGAGGTCAATGGTTTTGATATTGATACATGTAGAGGTATGCAACAGGTTCAGGAAATCAGTGATGCTTCCATTATGAAACAATTGGCACTTGATGAATCTGAGTGGTCAGATATGGTTTCTGAAATGCGTGTCGTTAACACTGGTCTTAGAAAAGAAAAAGATGCTTACCAAGAAATTAACAGAATACTATTAAGAGAAAATCTTGATTTAAGAGATACATTAAAAGAAAACAATCTATTAAATGAAGAACAGTTAAAAGATTTAAAAGATGTATATTCTGTATTTGCAGAGTTTGATGAAGTTGAAGAGTCTCCTGACGATGAAACAAAGGAGGTTACTGAAAATGAATCAGAATAAACAAATGATTATGAATTACTATCAGAATGAAATTCTTGATTATGATAAGGATTTTTATAATCAATACGGAATATATGTAAAACCACATGGTTACTCTATTTCTTCTCGTAAAATTGAATCTTATATTCAAATCGCTGAAATCCAAAAATATCTGCAATGCAACCCAGTAAAAGCTATAGATCTCTTTTTCAATATAGAGCTTTTAGATGGGCAAGCACTTCTTGTACAAAGAAGTTGGGTTTGCCCAAATGTACTTGCAGTATGTACTCGTGGATATGGTAAAAGTACAGTTATTGACCTTGAGATTATGTCTAAAGATATGTGTTTTTGTAATGTATGGACATATATTGCAAGCGGTACAGGTGGTCAGGCTGAACAAACTTTCACTACTTTGGAACGACTCGCTAATGATAATATTGATACATTTTATGGTTCAACTGGTTCTTTATTCAAGAATGAGATAGAAATCAAAAATGCAGCAGGTGACGGATTTTCACACTCGTCCAATGGGTTTTCCTATTCATGTTATAACGGATCTATGACTAGGACATTGAACGGAAATATAGATGCCAAGAGAGGTATGCGAGGCACAGTAATTTTTGATGAAAGTGGTTTCTTATCTGATGAAATGATGAATGTATATGGTGCATTTGCCGTTGTAAATAAAAGTTTAAAAACTGGTAAAGATGTAGATGGTAATTCAATAGATCCAATTCGTCAAAGATGTTTGCCACGAGATTTATCATATCAAAAATATTACATCAGTTCAGCATCTTCAACTGATACTCAGTTTTGGAGATTATATCGTGACTTCTCTAAGCAACAAATCATGGGAAATCCAGATTATTGTGTTTTACATATAGATTGTGAACAAGCGTTTAAACCAACTCTTAGAGGTGAATTAGTTACTCCTCTTCTATCTCGAAATACTGTTGAATCTGAAATGAGAACAAATCCCGAAAAAGCAAGGCGTGAATATTATTGTATTTTTACTACTGATGCTGGTACGGATGCAATTATTCGTAGAGGTGTTATCACACGAAATGAAGAAACAAGAAAACCTCTTCTTTATAATGACACAGGTGATAAAAAGTTCGTCATCACATATGATCCTGCTAGAAGCCGAGATAATTCAGTAATTCTTGTTGGTGAAATTTATGAATATGAACAGGTTGACGGAAGTATTGACACAAGAATGAGATTGGTAAACTGTATTAATCTTATTGATGTTGGTAAAAAAATCAAATCTCCTATGCAAACTCCAGATCAGATCGAATATCTAAAAAAAGTAATTCTTGATTATAACGGTGGAGCTGACGCATATGGGAATATTGTTGGTGTATACATTGATGCAGGTAGTGGCGGATCGGGTGTTAATATAGCCGATTATTTAATGCCTGATTGGACGGATTCTGCTGGTATTGTTCACAGAGGATTAATTGATAAGGAATACTCTGCTGATTATGTTAAGAAATTTCCTAATGCAGTAGACAAAGTGCATCTTATGTCTCCTACTGGTTATAAATCTGAAATGTATGAAGCAATGATAGAATTGATGAATCAGGATAAAATCAGCTTTACAGCACAATATGATCATAAAGGCTATCTTACTGTTTTTGATGTTGATGAGAAAAAATTGGCTAAAGAAAAAGAACGAATTTCTGCTGAACTCAGAAAACAAAAAGTTAATGAAAAGGAATTTGAAACTAAGCTCAATGAAGAATTAGAGAAAATTGAATCCGTTAATACAAAAACTATAAAACTTGATTGGCAGGATGAAATTGCTCTTGCTAATATTGATGCTTTAAAAGAAGAGCTTGTCAATATGGTTCGTAAAAAGCGTGATTCTGGAAAGGATTCGTTTGAACTTACACCTGAGAAGGCTAATAAGCTCCATGATGATCGTGCCTTAATTTGTATAGGGTACTTTGTAATAAATGTAGATAAATTACAAATAGAAAATTTTCTCTGATTAATTGGGAAAGTCCAGAAGTGGATAACCCACAGCAAGCGTAATGGTAGCTGCAACGACTAAGTGAGAAAACTTCATTCTACAAATTATATATGAAGATGCGATAGTCTGAACTCGTAATATAACTTAAAAATGAAATACGAGAATTAAGGTCGAGTGTAAAGACACTCTTGGAAGTACCTTAATCGCCTATTAAATATATCAGTTAAAGGAAGTGATACTATAACTGGTATTTATATGATAAAAAATGTTAAAAATAACAAACTATATATTGGTCAATCTACAGATATAAAAAATAGATGGGTGCGACATAAATCTGAATTGAATAACAATCGTCATATTAACAATCATCTTCAATTTGCATGGAACAAATATGGAGAAGATTGTTTTATTTTTGCCGTAATTGAAGAATGTTCTGTCTCTGAATTAGATGAGCGTGAGAAATTTTATATAAACAAATATAATTCTATGAGTAATGGATATAACTTGTGTGAAGGTGGAAATGGAATTCGTGGTTATAAACATACTGAAGAAGAAATAGAGAAAATGAGAATGATTCAAAATCCTAAAACATTACTTCAAATTAATAAAAATTTAGAAATTGTTAATAAATGGCATGGGGTATCACATGCCTCAAAAATTCTTGGTTATTCAAAAAGAAATATAGAATTATGTTGCAACATGGTTTATGGACATAAAACTGCATACGGATATTATTGGTTTTATGAAGATGACTTCAATAATAATAAAATAGATTGGAATTATTATACATCAAAGCAAAAGATTAATTATGATGGAAAATATGTTGTTCAAAAAGATTTAGATGGGAATATTTTATCTACCTTTAAATCTATAATGGAAGCACACAGAATGACTAATATTAATAGACAATCTATTCAATATTGTTTACAAGGAAAACAGAAAACAGCAAAAAATTATATTTTTGAATATATTTAATAGGTTTAAAAGTAACAGAATGATACGGCATGTATGGCTTCTTATGCCCTTATGTGTGAACGTAGAAAAGCCATTACAAATAAAAAGCGACCAACAGAAGATGCCACAAGTTTCATAAATAAGCTTACAATCCGTAAAGCAAAATATAATTAAGGAGGTGCATTATCAAATATGCCTAGACCTAAGAAAGTAGATGCAAATTCTAATGCACCTGCTAAAATAAATAATTCACAGAAGAAAACCACTTCTTCTACTTCCAAACAGCCAACCGCAAATGAAATGCGTGAATGGTATGAGAAAAATAAAAGTAGACTTGAACGTTATGAAGATGCAACAAGTGCAATTACAAGTCTTCGAGATATTCAGAAATCATCCAGATATACGTCAATCAGTAACTACTCAAAGGAAGATGTAAAAACATACATAAAGAATATCTCTTCTAATGAAAAGAATCTACGAAGCTTATCTCGTTATCTTTATTATCGTTCAGAAATCTATTATCGTCTTTGTAAATATTATGCAAATCAGATTGATCTTACAATTCGTAATATAGTTCCTCCATTTATAATCTCAGGCGAAAATGATGTGCAATCCACATTACAAAAGTATCAAGAAACAGTTGATATAGTTGACACTCTAGGATTGAATTATGAATTTCGTAAAGCTGCGTCTATCACTTTAAGAGAAGATGTATTTTATGGATGTGCTTACTATACAGAGGGACAAGGAATGTTTGTTCTTCCATTAGATCCAGATTATATGAAAATAGCAGGTATGTTTCCTGATGGTTCATTTGCAGGAGCTATGGATATGAGTTATTTCCGTAGTCATCAGGAACTTCTTGAATATTGGGGCGAACCATTTAATAGTATGTGGAATACATATCAGAGTACAAATGAAAAATATCAGCTAATTCCCGAAGAATATAATGTATGTATTAAATTTAGGTCTGAAGACTGGGAAACCATCGTTCCCGTGCTTACACCTATATTTTTATCATTGATTGATCTTATGGACGCTTCTGATTATCAAGCAGTTCAACAAGCAGCTAATATTTATAAATTAGTATGGCTTGAAATGAAAACTATGGGTAATGATGTAGATGATTGGGCTGTAAATCCAGATATAATGATTCAGTATTTCAATCGTATGCTTGAAGAAGCATTACCTCCTTATATTTCCGCTGCTATTGTTCCTGGTGAATTACATGAAATTAGTTTTCCAGATGATGCAACAGGTGATGTTACAAAGGTTGAAAAAGCTACAAAAGAAATTCTCAATACGGCTGGTGGTGCTCAGATATTAAATCTAAACTCCGCTTCTAACTCTACTGCTTTTAAATATGGCGTACTTGCAGATTCTACATTTTCTATTTCAACTCTTATTCCACAGATTCAAGCGATTGTAAATCGACTTTTATCTAGTTGGATATCTGAACCCTGTAAAATTAAATTCTTTGATGTCTCTATTTATCAGAAAGATGACTTTAGAAAATCAATCTTGGAATCATGTACCAATGGATTGCCAAACAAAATTCTTTATAACACACTAAATGGTGTGTCTGAAAAAGATACGTTATCTATGAACTTTTTGGAAGAAGACTGTTTGCAGCTTAGTTCAAAATTCAAGCCACTATCTAGCACTTATACTCAGACAGGTAATGATAAAGGCGGTGGTCAAGAGAAGGATGATTCGGAACTTACAGATGCGGGACTTCGTACAAGAGACGAGAATTTAAATGATAAATAGGAGTTGATGGAATGAATCAAAAATTTATACAAACGCAAGATGCACCTACTGCTACTCTCCTATCTCAATTAGGATATCAACAGGTGCAAAATTCTAATGGTATTTATGTATTTTTGAATACTGATACTCTTCGGTTTTCAGAAAATATAGATATAAATAAATTAAAGTATACAAGTATGCTTACATTTTAGTCGTCTTCCTTGGGCGACTTTTATTATGTCAGAAAGGAGGAAAAGATTAAGTAGATGCCAAAGGTTATTAAAAAGAAAATTTTAACTGAAGATGATTTACTAAAATTCTGTCAAGAGCAGAAATTTGCAAAATTCAGTTCTAAAGATACTGGCTATCAGTTGGCTTTAAAAGTACCTACTACTTTTGAGATAGACGATACCGTAGACGAAAATCATCGTGGAATGATGCGTCTTAAATTCAGAATTTTTCATATAGGACTTAACAGAAATAAGAGTTATGTATCAAAGGATGCTGCTGAGAAAGCAATGAATACAATTGCTGACAGACCTGTGTTGGCGGCGATCCATCAGCTTGCAGACGGAACTTGGGATTTCGAAGGTCATGAGATGGAAATTGTTAAAGACGAAAAAGGTAATGAAGAACTTAGATATATTGAATCTCAAGTTGGCTCTTTCTCATCTGAACCTGCGTTTTGGGAACATGATGATAATTTAGATAAAGATTATGTATGTGCTTATGCTTATATTAGCGAAGAATATACAAAGGCTTGTGAAATTATTCGTGCAAAACAAGGTTCAAAAAATAGCTGTGAGCTTTTCATTGATGAATTATCCTACAACGCCAAAGAAAAGTATCTTGAATTAAACGATTTCTATGTAAATGCTTCAACTTTGTTAGGAAGTCATGATGATGGTACAGAAATTCAGGAAGGCATGGAAGGTTCTCGTGCTGATATTGCAGATTTTAGTGTAAATAACAATTCAGTAAAATTTGACAAAGATGAAAAAATGATTGAACTCTTAGAAAATCTTAACAAGACACTTTCTAATTTCAATAAAGAACAGACTCCTGTTCAAACACAATCAAAGGAAGGAGGAACAAATAACAAAATGACAAAATTTGAAGAGTTACTTGCCAAGTATGGTAAAACTGTTGAAGATGTAGCATTTGACTATGCAGAAATGTCAGATGAGGAACTTGAAGCAAAATTCGCTGAGATGTTCGATGATGACAATTCAGACGGAGACAATTCAGATAACGGAGAATCTGGTGAACCTTCCAATGATGGAGAAGGTGATGGCGAAGGAGCTTCTGATCCAGATGGTGATGAAGGTGGAAGTCAGACTTTTGAAAAGATTGTTCGTACATATGAGATTTCTCACGAAGATACAAGATATGCACTCTATAATCTGTTAGCCCCATATGAAGAGTCGGATAATGATTATTACTATATCTCAAATGTATTTGATTCTTATTTTGTATATGAGGGTTGGTGTACAGATAAAATTTACCGCCAGAACTATACAAAAGATGGAGATAATGTTTCATTTGATGGTGAGCGTATAGAATTATTCCGTGAACTTTTAACAGCAAGTGAGAAGGCTGAACTTGAATCTATGCGTTCAAATTACGCCGCCCTCAAGGAGTTCAAAGAGACAGCAGAAAAGAATGAGCTTCATGCCCAGAAAGAAGCTATTCTCAATACTGATAATTATTCTGTTCTTACAGAGAAAGATTCAGAGGGGAATTATATAAATGCTGATTTCGCTGAATTAGTAAAGACTATGGACAATTATTCTGTAGAAGACTTTAAAACAAAGGTAAAGGTTATGCATTCAGATTATATGTCTGCACATGCGAACTTCTCTTCTACTGGCACAAAGAAAAACACAAATTCAGTTAAGATGTTTACGAATGTGAATAGCACAAAAAAGAAAAATAATCGCTATGGAAATTTAAAGTTTAATTAAAAATTTAACACAACTAACAATCAATATGCTCGTTGCTTTTTTGCAACGAGTTTTTTAATGCAAAAAATTTTAAGGAGGAATTTTATTATGGCAAATATGTCAATTAAGTATGAAATTGCCAAACATGCAACTGCTAATCCTTCCAATGTTTTAGCAGCAAATTATGGCGAGCATATGTTTTCTGTTGAACTTACAACAGATACCGATAATGGTAATTTAATCGCAATTGGAGATTGGAAGAGTCTCGATCTTTACAAGGAAGCTGCTGTAACTACTTTTACAGGAAAAATCGTACAGCAGATGAGCAATGGTAATTATCTTGTACTCGTTACAGATCCTGGAGATGCAGTTTTAGTATATTCCGTTCCTGTTGGGGCTGAAGATTGGACTAATACATGGAAGAAAGAGTCAAACCTTTATAACCTAGCTGGCGACAGAGTTCGTTGCTATGGTTTGCACAAATATGACACTTTTGAACTTTCTACTGAAGGATTCAATGGAAAACCAGAAGTAGGAAAGGCAATCACAGGCGTAAGTGCTAAGAAACTTACCATTGAAGCTTAATTATGGAAGGAGGTTTAAAATAATATGTTAGTATTTTCTGATAATTTAAAAAGAGTATTCTCTAAACCAGAGAACGATTTTGAAGGCTTTAGAAAGCTTTTCTATGATTATACACATGGTATAACAGTATATGACGAGGACGGAAACGAAGTTCCTAAGAATGCTGTAAATGCAAAAATTAACAGTGTTTGTTTCGACATTTTAGGATTAGATCCTACACAGAAATATTCAAAGAGAGATATTAAAAGAGCAATGAAGAGAAACGGTCTTGAACTTATGGAGGTTCTTGAGGATACTCTTGATATTAAGGTTACAACTGGTTTACAGGAAAACGAATTCTTTAATCAGTTTGTTGAGTCAAAGAATATTTCTCAGGGAGATAAAAATGAGTTCTGGACAGATAAGGATGTAATTCTTACTGTTGCTAAAGTATCTGGGGATCATCATGACTTATCAATGCAGAAACTTGCAGAGGGTGAATCTTTCTCAGTAAAGACATCCAACTACGCAATCAAGGTTGGTATGGATATTGACGTATATCTTACAGGTCGCAAAGATTGGTCTAAGTTTGTTGACGCTGTATCAATCGCTATGCAGGAAGAAGTTCAGAATGATATGCTTACAGAGGTAATGTCTGTAGGTGATAAAATTCCTGCACAGGAAGTATTCCATGTAACAAAGGAGATTACTGCTTCTAATAAGGAATCTTTTGATCAGTTACTTGATGATGTTTCTGCTGCTAATGGTGGAGTTGATGTAACAGTATTCGGTTTAAAGACAGATCTTAAAAAGCTTAATGCATTTACAGATGTTGATTGGGCTACAGATGCTCAGAAAGAGGATATGGCAAAACTTGGTAGACTTGGCACATACGAGACTACTACTCTTGTCGAAATTCCACAGAGATTTGTTAAGAATGATGTTACAAAGAAACTCATCAAGCCTGGTACTCTCCTTATTGTTCCTAATGTTGACAATAAGTTCTGCAAGTTTGTAGATGTTGGAGAAACAGAAATTGTTGAGGTTACTGAAAAGGCTGATAGAGCTGACGACTTCATGACATACGAAGTGCAGAGAGAAATGGGTATCGCATGTATCTTTGATAGATACTTCGGTGTTTGGACTATTGCCTAAATAAAATAGAAGTTGTAAGAGGTTGGTATAATCCAACCTCTTATTTTTATGGAACGAAAGGATTATAAAATGGCTTATACAAAGAAAACAACAACTCCCAGGACGGAGAATATAGAAGAAAAGAAATCTACAGTTAAAAAGGAAGTTAGAAAGTTTGATGCGACAGATGCCATCGAATGTAAATCAATTGTTTCTGGATGTCTTGGTATGATTGGAATTAAATCAGGTGTAAATTATGAATGGGCTGGTCGTGGAGATGTGACAGAGGTGGAATATCAGGATCTTGTAGCTGCTATTCGTTCAGGTAAGAGACATATCACAGAACCTTTCTTTATCATTCAGGATGAAGATTTTCTTGCAGAATTTCCGCAGGTTCAGAAAATTTATACAACTATGTATTCAGTTGGCGACTTAGAAGATTTATTAATTAACCCAGATGCAGATACCATGATTGCGACAATTGAAACACTTCCAGATGGTGCAAAGGAATCAATTAAAAATATTGCAGCAACTTTGATAGCAAACGGACGTGTTGACAGTGTAAAGAAAATTAAAGCACTTGATGCATTTTATGGGACGAATTTTACACTGATGTCTGAATTATTTGAATAGTAAAGGAGGCTCACAATGACGCTTCCATATGAAACAATTTTTTCACGAACAAGAGGACGAATTTCAGATCTGAAGGAACTCTCTCTTGACGAAAACGATTTGCTTGAAATATACACAGAGCGATTAAATAATGTAATTTCTAATCCAAGAGTGCGCAGACTATTCTCTTCTCTCACACTCGATGATGAAATTCAACAGTTGGATTTTACGCTAAATAATTCAGTAGATGAAACGGCTGATATGAATTTTGTCATAGGAATTCTTGTACTTGGAATGACGATTGAGTGGTTACAGCCACAGGTTGATTCTATTATGCACACATCAGTAATGATAGGTGGCAAGGAAGAAAAGAAGCTACTCGACAATCATAAAAATATGATTGACCGTCTTAATTCCATGAAAACTGAATTGAATAAACGTATTCGTGATTACGGATATATGTATAATTCTTATATCAATACGGAGTCCTAATATGCAATACATATATGGTAACTTCACAGACAAGCAAATCAATGAAGCAGTTCGTGCAATGCATGGTGATATTCACAAATTACTGCTCTATAAAGACAAAACAATTGAAGAGAAAATATTTGAAGATGATGAAGCATTTCTCGTCTTCTTTGAGAATGTTATGTTTAAATTAGGTGGCACAAAAACCTTATTTAATGATAACGGACTTATGGTAACTATTATGGCAACCTTACAAGGTGCTATGGATAATTTCAAGAGTGACCATTTTAGTTATAAAAAATTCCGTAGGGCAATCTTAGATTCTCACGGATATATTAAGCAGATGTTTGAGGGAGGTGTAAGCGATGCCGAGTCTACAAACAGCTAGGCGTGTCGCAAACGCCAAGAACAACGGTGCTAAAACGATTGGTCAGATTTATAAGGAACAGTCTGATTGGGCAATGGAACAGACTTGGGATAATGATATCCAGAGTAAAATCTGTTATATCTACGACTTCTATCATGACGATCAGCCACGATTAGCTGAAGGTATGACATATGAGAATACAACTAAAACACGCATAGATGTAAAGTTTATTGTTAAGTCATATCAGTCTATGGATAAAGACCAAGTAGAATATTATATTCAGTTTAGACCATCACAGGCGGTTCGATTTTCAGTAAATGATGAATTATATTATTTTGAAACTGATTACAAATCTGTTTATGGAAATACATTTCCTGTAGGCGAATACATTGATATTCCAGACGATAGAGGAGTTTATCATAAATGGTTGATTTGCCGTGAAGAAAGAGCAAACCAATTTCCGAAGTATCTCGTTCTTCCATGTGATTATGAATTGTGTTGGATTGAGACAAATGGTAAAGACAGAATTAAGCGTAGAATGTGGTCTGTTTTAAGAATGCAATCGTCTTACACAATCGGGCAGTACACGGATCGTGTATTTACAAGAACAGATAATCAGAATAAAATCTGGCTACCGCTAAATAAACTTACAGAGAAATTCTGGTATACCAATAGCGAAGATACTACAATGAGAATTGTTGTAAGTGCTCCTACTGAACACCCTCTAATATGGGCTTGTACAAAAATTGAGAATATTCAGCCTATAGGTATTCAGAAACTTACAATCTATCAAACTGTTTGGTCTGATAATAGAGATTATATTGAGAAAGACGAAAATGGTAATATTATTGGTATGTGGGCTTCATATTTCGATTCAGAAATTGCCCCAACAGATCCATCTACTCCAACTACTCCCCCATCTTCTATCACAGCAAGAATTTCAGCATCCACTTCAACAATTAAAGTTGGTGGCTCTTATAAAAATCTTACAGTAAATCTATTCAACGATTCCAATGAAGATATTACAACTGAATATGCTGATGCAGCCTTTACATGGACTTGCTCTATTGATAATGAAGACTGGACTGATAAAGTTACATGGCGAGCTGGTACAGAGTACAACCAAAAGAAAGTAAAGTTTCCTAATGACAGTTCCGTTATCGGCAAAATATTGTCTGTTAAGTGTGAAATTGTTAAGGATGACTTGCCGATTAAATCTGAAATTTTGCCGCTGGAATTAACTGAATAGGAGGTGTTTGTATATGGAAAAAAAATTAATTACAAAGAATGACTTGTTAAATAAGCTTCGTGCATATAAGACTACTCCTGATGATGACGTAATTCTATATAAGCAAAAAATCAAAAATGCTTTATTGTCAAATCCATGTCTATTGTATGCTCTTGATGATAAAGAGTTAGAATCGGAATTGTTTGACAAACATGGAAATATCAATTGGGAATGGAATGAAGATACAAAACAATATGAATCTCTTGGAGAATGGGATAGATATTTCGGAAGTGATTCTCTTATTCGTCCATTTTTATTTATTCCAGATACACAGACAACAGTTAAATGTTATGTGTGTTATCAAGTGGGGTTTAGAGATACGGTTAGGCATCAGCCAGGATTAAAAGAAACGCAAGTTACTTTTACTATCTTTGCTCATGGAGATGACCGCATGGATAAACTTACTGGAATTCCAAGACATGATCTTATCGCTTCTATTATAAGAGAACGATTCGCTTGGTCTAATATATTTGGTATGCAGACACATCTTACACAGAATTATGAATCTACAGTAGATAATAATTATGTGGCTCGTACTCTTGTATTTGAACTTACAGATTTAAACAGTAAGGTTCAGACACCTTATGATGGGCAATCGCAGATGATGAACTATCTGTTAAGGCGGTGATATTATGTCACAGCAAAATACTGATATATTGGATGGACTTCAAGCTGCCGTTATAGCTGAAGCTCAACATAAAAAAGATAACAAACAAGAATATAAATTTGATCCATTGAAAATGTATTTTAGAGAAGATTATTTTGTTAAAGGTATTCGTATCGTACAGCCGACAATAGGTGATATTCTCAATATGGGTGAATCAAAATTTTATTCTGGTCTTTCGCCTTTTCTATATAATTCTACATCTATTCGTGTAATGTTATGGGATTTACCACAGCGAATAGATTGGTGCAAAGTTAAAGATATTGAAGTATTTGGTATGATGAAAAGTATGACAGATACTGATAATTCTGCAATTCGATTGTTATTCCCAGATTATAGAATTGAACATATGCGGCTAATGCAGTTTCAAGAAAAAGATTCTTATAAATCTCAGTTATGTTTATATGATTCTGAAAATGATTTTATTTTAAAAGAATCTGAATATATGGAGATAGCTGAATATATCAGAACTTTGCTTAATATCCATCCAAAAATAGAAAAAGCAAAAGGAAAGACAACAAAACAATGGATGATAGACGAAGATAAAATGAATATGGCACAAAGAGATGAGAAAAATACTTCTACTCTTCTGCCACTTATATCGGCTTGTATAAATCACCCAGGTTTTAAATACAAGTTACAGGAACTTAGAGATGTTGGAATATATGAATTTATGGATTCTGTACAGAGATTACAGATATATGAATCTACTTGTGCTTTAATGAGTGGAATGTATTCAGGTATGTGTGATATGTCTAAAGTTCCAAAAGAGCAATTTAATTTTATGCGTGAATTACATGAATAGTTAGAAAGATTGAGCGATTTATATCGCTCTTTTTTAATACAAATTTTTATATTATAAGGAGGAATTATATTATGGCATTTAAACTTGGTGACGTAATTATTGACCGTCTTCAGTTCGGCTATGGTGCTACAAAGACAAAAGCTCTTTATGCATTGACGCAGTTGACAAATGCAACTATTGATATCACTGCCGACTCAACAGATATTAAAGACAAAGATGGTAACTTAATTTATAGAAAGTATTCAGGTAAGAGTGGTGAGGTTACTGCCACTAATGCATTTATGAATCTTTCTGTAATTGAAGCTATTTCTGCTCAGGACGCTGAGATTGCTTCAGATTCTAATACAATTGTTATGCCTATCTTTAAGATTGTAAAAGCAGGTGAAACACTTGATATTACAGATGCTGTTGAGGATTCATTTATTGTAAATGCACTTTCAGCAAATGGTTCACTTGGAAAGGCTTATACAAAAGGTTCTGCTGCTTCTGCAACAGAATTTAAGGTAGATACAGAAACAGATCATAAGCTTACACCACCATCAGATCCAGAGGAAACACAGTACCTCGTTAAGTTTAAGAAGAATGTTAAGAGTGGTGCTAAGCTTACAATTTCTGGTGATAAATATCCAAAGGCTCATGAGTTATACTTCAAGGCTCTTGCAGTTGATAAATGTGAAATTGGAAGCTATCGTGGTTGCATTATCCATATTTCATCATTTATGCCAAGTCCAGAAGTAAGCCTTGCCCTTCAGGGTGGAGATTCACAGACAATGGATTATAAGGGTGCAATCCTTACAAATGCTTGTTCTACATCTCAGGATATGGTTGAAATCTATTTTGTAGATGAGGAAGAGGAAGTCTAATCTTTATACAACCAAAACATATTTAGAAGAGTGGCTTTCCACTCTTCTATTATATTAAGGAGATGAATGAATGAGCAAGAATGATTTAAGAACGTGTTGCGTTTGCCATAAAGAGTATTCGTTTTGCCCAGTTTGTAATCCAGAAGACAGATTTAAACCTACATGGCATTTTGCTTATTGTAGTGAAAATTGCAAAGACATTTACAATATTACTTCTTCATTTGAAGATGGACGTATGACAGATATTGAAGCTAAAGCAAAATTAGAAAAATTGGATTTAAGCAGGAAAGAATATTTTGGCGAAAGCTATAAGAATTCTATTGCTTCTATTATGAAAGCAAAAGCACAAGTTATTAAGAAAGAAAATAAAAAGACAGAAGTTAAGTCTGTCAAAAAGGATATTGTTACAAAAGTCGAAAATGAGGCTGAAAGTAATGTTGAATAGTGATTTTTAAATAAGGGATTATAACATACCGCTATTCACTGTTGTAATCCCTATTTTTTACGCTATTTATATAAGGGATAAAAAGGAATGATTAAAACAAATTTAAAACCAAGAGATTATTCAATATATGAAGTTGTAAGAATAGTTAATCCAAAGCAATATTTGTTATATATCAAAAATGGCGTATATCCAATAGATATGTATACGAGTATTGATGCGGATACAAACAACATTATTTTGGCAGTTGTATTTCTTAAAGAAGAAACAACAGAAGTCTATAAAAAATGGTGCAATCATGAATTAGTATGATTGATGTGATGTATTAAGACAATTAAATAAAGTTATAGTATAAGGAGGATTAAAATTATGACAGATTTATCATTTTTAACAAATTTTGCAGTACCGATTATTGTTGGTATTTGTTTCTGTATCGGCTATGTATTAAAAAATATTGTTACAACAGATGCAGTTAATAAGTATATTCCTGCAATCATGGGTGTGTTAGGTGTTGTTTTAAATATTTGGATGAATATGGCTTTTACACCTGAGATATTACTTGGCGGTCTTGTCTCTGGTCTTGCTTCTACAGGTTTATATGAAGCGTTCAAGAATTTTTTGAAGAAGTAAGAAGGGATGGTACATATGAGTGGGAGCTATAGAAAAACTTGCACAAATTGATTATTTATTAGTCATTCTTGGGTTCTTTGCCATCTTATTTGCAGCTAAGGAAATTATTGAAATATTCAGTTATTTCAAAAAAAAATATCGCATTAAAACAGGAAACGAAGAAGATAAAGAAATTGTTGAAAATCGTATTAAAACGCTTGAAAAACATGACAATTGGCAGTATCAGGAAATCCAAAAAATATCTAAAGGTATTGATGACATTAAGGACAATCTTGTACAAAAAGAGATATCTGATATTCGATGGGAGCTTCTTAATTTTTGTTCTGCTCTTACGGGTGGGCAGGATTATAATAGAGAAGCTTTTGAACATATTTTTCGAACTTATGAGCAATATGAAAAAATACTTGCTGATAATCATATGACTAATGGATATATTGTAGAATCAATGAAAGCTGTTAGAGAAATATATCATAACAAACTTGTTAGTGGTGATTTTAGGTAATTTAGCCATAATCTTCATTATATCACATATTGTATAAACCAATGTTTATTAAATTTCAGTTATTCTATGTATAACAAAATTTTTCTTGAGAATACTTATGATATGAAGAATAAAGTTGGCGAATATAGATATAAGCAAAATATAACATTAAAGGAACTATCTCAGAGAAGTGGTATTTCTGCAACCACCCTGTCAAAAATTGAAAACAATCAAACTAATGATATTCTACTTAGTCACGCTATTACTTTATCTCATATACTAAAAGTTGACTTGTACGAATTATTTTGTATAAAGAGATAGGAGGAATCTAACATGAGGATGTACTTTAATTTAATTTGTGAAGAAGTTGAACTAACAGGTGGAAAAATTATCCATATTGATATTAATATTGGCAATATGGAAGAAGTACACAAAGTCGTACTTGATAATATTGATAAATATCCCAACGCTAAGTGGGAGCTATACCCAATGTTTGTTTGTGCGTAATTACATATTTTATTTTATGAAAGAGCGATTTCATACAAGATCGCTCTTTTGTTATATCTTTATATTAATAAGGAAGAAACTCATAGAAAATTAAAGTGCTTTTACCATTATCTAGTCATATGGTAAGGGCATTTTTTAGTTAGGGCAGATGACTAGACTGCCTGCCCTTAATCAGAAAGGAATGAATAATTATAGTAAAAAATATAGGTAAAGTTTTTGAACAGAATTTCAAAAAATCGTGTCCAGAAGATATATTAATTTATCGCCCTCCTGATGCTGCTCAATCATTTGATATGAGTTCAAAGCTAAGATTCAGTCAACATAGCCCATGTGATTTTATGATTTTTAGTGGTGACAGAAATACATTTTGGACATTAGAATTAAAGAGTTTCGAAGGTTCTTGTTCGTTTGAACGAACTAAAGAAGATAAAGGAATTATACATCACTATCAAGTAGAATCATTAAAGAAGTTTTCTATTTATAAAAATGTTTGTAGTGGGTTTATTTTAGATTTTAGAAAAACAGGTAATACATATTTTCTTATGATAGATGAATGGGATGGATTAATAAATTCTTTATCTAAGAAAAGTTTCAATGAAAGTGATTTATTGAAATATTGTAATCCAATATTGATTAATAAGAAAAAATTAAAAGTGAATTATCGTTATGATATAAATAAGTTTCTTAACGATACAAGATTATAAAGGAGAATATTTGAATATGAAGAAAATAATGAAGCTTTACGAAGCAACAAACATATATGAGATAACAAAAGGCATTATAGAGAACAACGACTCTAACATTACATCTCTTTCTAAGTTTAAGCTACTTGGCATAATAAGAAGTTTTTCTGGTATCTATACAGATTACGATCAGACAAGACAGGATCTTGTTAAAAAATATGGTGAGCCAGTTCTTGATGATGAAGGCAATGAAACAGGAAATATAGAAATCAAGAAAGACTCTGAAAATATAGATAAGTTTGTTGAAGAGATGAATATACTTAGAAACCAGAATATTGATGTGGAATTTACTTCAATGACTGTTGATGAATTGTTTAGTTTAGGACTTAGTGCAGAATCATATACTATATTTATGCCTATTGTAGAAGAATGATTTATAAAGGAGAAAAAGGATTATGAATAAGATAACAGTTAAAGAATTTGTTGAAGGATATATAAATTGTACAGATTCATTAAAGAAAAGATATATACAAGAAAAGTTAAAGGTTATATCTTATATTCCTATAAATGTTAAAGATGCTATTGCAATAGTTATTACAGATAGAACTATGTTTGAACAGGAAAAATATACAGATAAAGATGGCGAAACGAAGTTCCGAAAAACTGACAATATACATGTTAATTCATTTGTTCAGTATATGTTATTTGTTAGAGAAATTATTGAGAAGTATACAAATCTTATTTGTAGTGATGATGCTAATTTTATGACAGATTATGACTTATTAAAGTCTTCTGGGTTACTTGATAAATTAATGATTGGTGAAATTATAGATAGAAAAGATATTCCATCACTTATTCCTGCAAGTGAAATATCTGAAATAAAAACTCTTATTGATATGCACAAGTCTGATATTATGCAGAATATATATGAACCACACGCATATGTTAGTCGTCAGGTCGAAAGATTTGGAACTTTAATTAATACCCTCGTTGAACCTTTTATGGAAGCTGTGCAGAAGAAAATTGCAGATATTCCACAAGAAGATTTGGATAAGGTTGTTGAGTTTGCCAAGAAGGGTGATTTTAAAGAGGTATAGAATATGGTATCAAATAAGTTGTTTTATATAGAAGAATGTTGGTTTAATCTTCCAGATAATTTTAATGGAACTTGTGGAGATGCTTTGATGCTTTTAGCAAAATATAGATTAGAACAGGAAAGTAAAAATAAAATTGGTTCAGAGAATGAACTTTTAAAAAAGAATGATAGTTCAGAAGATTTGTATACTAGCCTTATTTATAGCGATGATAGAAAAGCTACATTAGCACATGCATTTTTAAAATTAGATGAAAAAACAAATACATATATTAATGCGTGATGAAATTCAAATTTCTTTGGATAAAAATAAAAAAGCCGTGACTGGTTTGCCACGGACTTTTTCGTTCTCCTTTCATTCCTTGTGTCTTTCTACTCCTTATAGAAAGAGCACTTAATATCAATGCCACTAAATAATGCTAACTTCACATGAATGTCTTTCATACGGTGGTTTCGTACATAAATCCAAACTGGAAGTAAGACTATTAGCAGCATGATGATGAATAAAATTGCTATCATCAATATGCTCCTTTCTATGACGCAAGTCATGTATCTTTGTGGAGAAATTGTGTTTCTCATCTGATAACAATGCATAACGGATTGTGTCACTTTTACACACAATCTACTATCAGACAAATTAATTATAGCACAAGAAATGAAAATTATAAATAGGCTCTATGGCGGTCAAATGTCATAGAGTTTTTCTTATGGAGAGTGGTTACTACTGCTCTCCTATTTTAGTGAAAAAATAATGAAATTATAGTGAAAATTTTGGAGGTGATAATGATTGGGACTAAATAAAGACACTATTAAATATTTGGAAAAACAGGCTCAGAAAAAAGCTTCCGAATTGGCACACGAAGCTCAACAGAGATTAACAGATGGTTATGTGTCGTTTATTGATTTATATTATAGCGATTACACACCACAACAGTATGTAAGAACACATAATTTATACAGGTCTTATAACAAATTTTATAAAAATAGCCACGGTACTATTTTTTATGGTGGCGTTGAAGTAACACCTGAAAGAATGTTTGATAACTATGACCAAATTACACCTTCAGATCTTATGTCGGAATTTATTTACAATCCGAAAGGTACTTATCATGGTTGGTATAACATTCCTGCTAGTTTCAGTGTGTATAGAGAAATACATAAATATCATGAACGGTTAAAGGATGAATATAGAAAGCGTTGTACAGTTTAGAAAGGATGTGAATAAATGGCTAATTCAGATATTATTAAGATTGGTTTTGATTATAGAGCTAGTCTTGCACAATTTGAAAAAGAAACAAATGGTGTATTCGATGGTATTAGTAATAAAGCTGGTAAGCAGAAAATCATAATTCAATTAGATGCAAAAGATGATAAAGTAATTGATAAAATAAAGGAATTACAGAAACTTAAATTAGATAAGTTCACATTCGAGTTTGGTAATTCTGGATTAAAAGAACAGCTACAGACATTTGATAAATTAGAGAATAAGATTAATGAGATTATTGGTTTATCAAAAGGAATTGACTTATCATTTAATACCAAAAATAAGACAGATGCTTATAACCAGTTAAAAAAATATGCAGATGCTTTTAAAGACTATTATGGTAATGAAGAAGCAATGGCTACCAATGCAGGTGCAAAGGCTGGTTATGCGTACTACAAAGCCTATGAAGAAGCATTGCGAAAAGGTGTCGCACAAAGTAAATTAGAAAAAGTAACTATTGATTTTGATGTAAACGATTCATTTTTCAGTAAAGAGAGAATCGTAGGAAATAGAATTAAAGAGTTTGAAAATTTTCAAAAGTATGGTAATGCAGATGAAAGTAATTTAATTGCAGAAATCACATCACTAGAAAATCGACTTTTGAAATTTAATTCTGCTTATTCTCAAGTAAAAGCTAATTTAGGTGATGCACCAATTACACCTGAAATCACAAAAAACATTGAAGAATATGTCAGGTTATTAGAAGTTGCAGAAAGCAGAGCAAAAGATGCAGAATTATTTGGTTATTCAAGCGAAGATATCAATTCAGATAAAGATCTTGCAAATATGTATCTTGACTTTGCGAAAGAAGATGCTACTGCCAAAAATAAAAAATATATTGAATCATTAAAACAAGAAGAGACACAAACTATTGCTACTGCTGAAGCTGAACAGAAATTAGCAGTAGCTCAAAAGGAAACAGTTTCTAATACTTCTAATTCAAATAATTCTCAAATTGAAGAGTTAAAATCTGATATTCAAGAGGTAAAAACTGAACTTGGTGATGTAAAAGATAGAATTTCTTCTATTGAATCGAATGGTTTTGAAAATGTACGAGATGATGTTGAAAAGACAAAGGAATCTGTAAAAGAACTTAACAGTGAATTTGCAGAAATGAAATCCAACCTCTCTTCTACTTCACAAGAATCGAATATTTCATCTGGAAGGAAAGACGCATTTCCTGACAAGGATGTTTCTGCATCTGTAGAGTCTGCTACTAATTCCATCAAAGAAGAGAATAATGTATTAGAGCAAAATACTCAAAAAGTTAAGGAAAACGCCGATGCAAAAAAGAAATTAACTGATACTGATAAGGAAGTATCAAATGTTAATCTGTCAAAATATGATAACCGTCTTGAATCATATACTAAGAAAACATCTGGTTATGATGCAACTATTACTAGATTTGAAAATGGTGGTTGGACAAGTGATACATATAAGCAAAGGGTTAATGCTGTCAAAGAAGCTGTTGCAGAATATGAAAGAATTCTTAGTAGTTTGAAAAACAATCCCGATCTTGTAACAGAGGAAAACCTAAATAAATTAAATAAACAGGAAAAACTCATCAAAGATAATATTACTGCTGTTCAGAATATGTCGGCTGCTGAGAAAGGATATAGTCTTATATCTGCTCAAAAAGAATTAGATAAAATCAATAATATTCTTAAAGAACATTCTGGAATGTCACGAGAAGCTAAGAATCAGATGAAAGCTTACTACGCTGAAATTAAATCTGGTAACCCAAGTGCTAGTTTAGATGTTATTCATGGAAAGATTATGCAAATAGTCAATGCCGAAATTGAAGCTGGTCGTGGCGGCAAGAGTATGTTTGATGCTATCAAAGAAAAAGCTTGGTATGGTGTTGCTAGTGCTATCGGTACATATTTTGGTTTTAATGATTTCATAAGATACGGTAAAGAAGGAGTTAGTATTGTCAGACAATTAGATACTGCTCTTACTGAAATGAGAAAAGTATCGAATGAATCTGTTCAAAGTTTGAAGAAATATCAAGATACCACATTTGATACAGCAGATGCAGTTGGAACTACTGCGAAACAGATACAAAATTCCACAGCGGATTGGATGCGTTTAGGTGAAAGTATGGATACTGCTGCTAAATCAGCTAAAGATGCAAATATCTTACTTGACGTATCTGAATTTGAAGGAATAGATGAGGCAACCGAATCACTTGTGTCTATGAGTCAGGCGTATAAAGATCTTGATAAAATGGATATAATTGATGTTCTCAATAATATTGGCAACAATTATAGTATCTCGACAGATGGATTAGCAACTGCTCTTAAAGATTCAGCAAGTGCATTAGTAACTGCAAATAATGATCTTAATGAAGCTGTTTCGTTGACTACGGCTGGCAATGCTATAACTCAAGATCCATCTAAGGTAGGGGCAGGTTTAAGAACGATTTCTCTTAGATTGGTTGGTACAGAGGAAGCCAAGGAGGAACTTTCAGATTTAGGCGAAGAAACAGATGGAATGATAACCACAGTATCAAAACTGAGAAATACTATCCAGTCTGCAACTTCTGCTGCAACAAAAGACGGTAAAGGTTTTGATATTTTTGATTCAAACGGAAATTATAAGAGTACATATGAAATCATGCAAGGATTGGCAGATTTGTATGATGAAATTGTCAAGAAAGATAAAGAATTAGGAACAAATAATCTTAACTTATTATTGGAGACTATAGCAGGCAAAAACCGCAGCAATATTGCTGCTTCTATTCTCCAAAACGGTGATATGCTTCGTTCAGTATACGAGGATGCTCAAAATTCCGAAGGTTCAGCAGAAAAAGAATTAAATTCTTATTTAGATAGTGTTGATGGAAAGTTTCAACAACTTCAAAATAGAACGCAAGAATTTTGGTACAATGTAATTGATACTACAACTGTTAAATCTGTTTTAGATTTTACCACAGATTTAACTGAAGGTGCTTCTAAATTTTTTAAATTAGTAGAAAAGCATCTTCCAACCATATTAGGAGCAATTGCAACTATTATTGCTTCAAATAAAAGCGGTGGTTTGATAAGGTTAATAAATTTTATTAACAATTCTCCTTTCCTAGCTACCGTAGAGTTTAACCGTGAGGTGTGCGAACTTATTGTATAATAAGCAAGGACTCTAATTGTAAAATAGTAGAGAATGACTGGCACTTAATCGTGGCTATGAGTCAATATGGCATAATAGCGAGGTTCATAAATAAAACCTTTCAGTTACTATGAATTCAACATAGTACGGGAAAACCAAAAAAATTTGTTCTAGTAACCAAACTATAATACGAAAGGTTATAGCGGCGAATGTGAAAGCATGAGGTATGGTAATATCACTAAAACAAGGTAAATCCGCATCCGACAGTCTTAAACATTTTTGCAAAGACTACGATCATCGAGCATAAGGACTAGACGGTTGATGAAATCGTTAATGTGTGCTCAGGGGAGAATAAGAGGTGTACTTAAAATGAAGGTGATAGTTGATACACTTTACACCATAATTAATATATTGTGAGAGGTATGTTAATTATAATCAACATAACAGAGAATAATAAAATAGGACTGTCGTGAGACAGCCCTACCGTTGGATTAAAAGGAGAAAAATGAATTACGACATATAGGAGAAAATATTAAAATTTTTTGCTCTTAGAGAACATTTGGGTTATATATTTAACTTTCTTATCAGAGAGTTCGTTATGTCTACAGATAAGAACTATTGAAATGAATTCATATGTCAACCAGATAAAGTAACATATGCCTCCACAACCCATAAGTTTTAAAATGGCTATAATAATATCAACCATTATTATAATTTCACCTCCCTTCTCTATAGAATAGAAATATAAATTAGGGAAATATGTGCCCAGAAAGGGCAGATTCATTTTTCCGAATGCCATAAATATAGACATTGGGACAACCTTCGGTTATAGAGTGTTATGGCACACATCTATGTTGTTTCTCCAATGTCTATATTTTACCATTGTACAAAATTAAATACAATTCAGAACAGTAGTTTGTATTCTATAAGCCAATGTGTTTCGATATATATTCTTTTCTTTCGACTTCATTCATTGAGAAGAATTCTTCAAAGTCAATATCGAGTTTTATACAATCACAATTACATACTCGACATACATTTGTAAGATAATGTGTATATGTAACTCTGTGACAATTTGGACAATAATGAATTTTTAGCATAATTGACTACTCTTTTATTATATCTATTTATTTGGACGGAATAACCTAAATTATTATGATGTGAGGTAAAAAATAATGACAAATTTAAATATTAAAATTAAAATCAACGAATTAGAGGAATTAAAACCAGCTATTGAATATATAAAGGCTCTTGATCTTAATAAAATACCCGAACTCAATACAGAAGTGATAATTGAATTCGGGTATGGTAATTAATTTTCTTTTACTACTTCTATAACTGAAATTTCTGACCTAGCGATGGTAAATGCATTATTCTCAGAATATAAATGCAAATCATATCCCGTAGAGTATTGATGATTGAATATTTCATCACCTTCAAGAGTATGTTCGGATATACCCTTATGTCCATAATATACTTTTTTGATATGTTCATACTCTTGAACTTTACCATCTTTGTTTTTAATTTTAAATGTGTACATTGTGATACTCCTCCGTAATTTGATAACACCATCATACTACTTTGAGGAATATTTTACCATTCGGAACATATGTTTACCAAGTATAACCGCAGTTACCACACTTAAATGTCTTGTTAATCTTCTTACTAAAGATACCGAAAGCCCATATTGATGCCCCACGTTCTACTCCACCTATCTTTTTAATGTTTGTAGAACCGCAAGTTGGGCACTTAGGTTTATTAGCATTTTCCTGTTCTTCACGTTTTTGTTTACCAAGATTGAAATAGTAATCCGCTTCTGCTCCACGCATAGATTCCTCGAATTTACGCTTTTCTTCAGCTTCTTCTTCGAGGGTTAGTTTTTGACCAGCTTTTTTGTTACCAGTCAGTCTTGTATATTTGTCATAACGAAAACCGAACCAGAAATCAGGATTACCAAGGGCTAATTCTTTATATGATTTTTCGTTAAAATATGGTGAGTTTTCAACTTCTAATTGAATTTTAACTTCATATTCATCTTTTTCATCTTCGGTCATTTGTTCATATTGTTCTCTTGTTAAACCATCATCAACAATATGAGTGCTACCACAATTGCAACAATAGTCTTCATAGAACCAACAACAATCTTCTGCTCTAATAAAACAGCATGATAAACAATATTTCATATATATTTACCTCTCTCACTTAATATATAAAATATAATATCATTTTTATATATATACTGCAATATTTTCAGCATATAATTAACGATAGGAAAAATTTTAGCTGATAATTGGGGTATTACTGATAAATTAGGTGGAACAAAGAATTTTAAAGAAGTCGAAAAATTATCTACATTAGATTTTAAAAATTTCAAAGAATTAGAAAATACCATCGCCAATGCTAAAGGCGATACAATTCAACTTCAGAAGGTATTAACCGAAACTTTTGAAGATGGTAAGTACTCAAAAGTAAATGGTCTTGAGGAATACATTAAGAAAAATAAAACACTTGATAAGGATTCTATTAATGAACTTATTACTAAACAGAATTATGAGAACATTGCAAAACAGTCTTTCAGTTTTCAAGGTATTAATGCAAATATTAAAGAATATAACAGTCTCTTAAAGAGTTCTGTAAAAGAGGGTAATGCTTTTGCTGAAGTTGTTGCTTCTCATAATATGAAACTTGGTAATTATCTTACAAGTCTTAATGGTGCAAATGCTGGACTTGGTGGATATATCAAGAGTCTTGGTATTGCAAAATTAAAGACAATTGCATTATCAATTGCTACTACTGCCTTAAATATGGTCATAGGTGCTATAGCTTCTGCTATTGCTTCATTCATTATAAAGGGTGTTACCAACATAATAAATAGTGCCGAGAATATGAAAAAAGCCGTAGATGATATGGTTACATCATATAATGATAGTTTAAAGACTCTTGAATCGCACAAAAAGACTATCAATGACATAAAAGATGATTATGCAACTTTATCAAAGGGTGTTGATGAATTAGGCAATAACGTTTCACTTACGACTGATGAATATAAAAAATATCAAGATATTTGTAACCAGATTGCCGATATTTACCCCTCTTTGATAGCAGGACATACTTCTGAGGGTAATGCAATATTAACCTTAAAGGGCAATGTTGAAGCTTTAACAAAAGCATATAAGGATGAACAGAAAGCAGCCGCTGCAAGTGTTATAAGTGGCAGTGATAAGGAAAATACCAATGTAGTCAAGAATTATAAAAACGAATCAAAAACTGGCATAAAAAGTGCCTTTAAATCTGCTTTTACATTTAATTCTGATAAATCTATGGTGAATGGATTATCAACAACTCAAAAGATATCTTATCTCAAAAGAGCTACAACTCTATCTACTAATGACTTAAAAAACAAATCGGGTTCTATAGGCTCAGATAATGTATTTAGAAGTTTATTAAAGACATATGGATTAGATACTGATAGCACTGACCAAGAGGTTACTACTATCATTCAGAATATGAAAGCTGATTTATCAACTTATCAGGCTGAAGTTGATGAAGCAATGAAAGGAATTAAAACTAAAGCGAATGCGTATTTTATATATAATTCAGATTATGATAATTTGAATGACGAACAAATAAATCAAATAAGTTCCTTAATTGATAAGTCATTAACTGAAGAAATCGCTGACACTTTTAATAAAGATTCTGATATCAATAGTAAATTTGTACAAAAAATCATTGATGGTATCGAGAATAATAAAGAGGGTATTTCTAATGCATATAAGTCTTTATTGACAATTGATCCTAATAACATGGGTGATGTATCAAAAGATAAGCAAGCAATTGATAATTACATTAAGAAAATTGCTGATTATATTGGAACGGATGCAGATTCTTTAAAAAAAGGTCTTGGTTATGATGTAGCTGATAATATATCTCAACAGTATAATAATATCATAGAAGAGGCAAAGAAGAAAGAATCAGACTTTGATTGGGATAATTGGTTCAAAGAACATTCAGTTAATACTCAAGAAGAAATTGACAAATGGAAAGAAATAGCATCTTCTGCTAATAGTGCTGCTGAAGCACGAAAAAAATACGCTAAACAAGCAGATACATTTAAAGAAACTAAATTGTTTGATATGGGAAGTGACAGTGCTCCATCGACATTAAGTAAGCTAAATTCTCAATTAGACGAAATCCAATCTGCCTATTCTACACTCTCTTCTGCTGTTTCTGAATATAATAGTAATGGAAATATGTCAATTGACACAATGCAATCCATTATTGCATTAGGTGATAATTGGCTTGATTACATTGATATGGAATCAGGAGCATTTACTCTCGACCAAGAAGCCTTAGATAAACTTACTCAAGCTCGTATTGAGGATATGAAGCAACAAGCACTTGCTAATTTAACTTCAACCGTTGAAAGTATTACAACCGAAGCCGATGCAACAAAGTATTTAGCTTCAACTAATTACGATGCTGCAAATTCATATAAAGAATTAGCAAAAGCAAAATTATCAGAAGTACAAGGTAATCTTCAGAAGAAAGTAGAAGAAGGTTCACTCTCACAAGATTCTTATGATAAGATAATTTCTAAATTTGAATCTGATGCTAATAAGATATCTCAGATATTTGATAATACAAGTTTCAAACTTACAGCAGATGGTTCAATTGGAGATAGTTTATCAGAACTTGAATCACATGCGGATTTACTTAAATCTGTACAAGACGAGTTACAAAACACAAGTAGATTATCATCTTCTACTTTGGATTCAATTGCTAAAGCATTTCCTGAGTTGAACGAAGCTACTCAAAAGTTCAGGGATGGACTTATGTCGTCTAGTGAATTATTTGCATTGCTAGAGCAAGCGTATAACGATGACGCTGAAGCTTATAAGTTATCTGAGCAAAATAAGTATATTTACTCCAATGACTTTTGGAATCAAGTTATAGTTGGTAATGAAAAACTTCAAAATATGCTTACGAGTTTCTATGGTGATGACTGGAAAAATTGGAAAAATTTAGCTGAAGCGAAAGCTGGCTGTGAACAAGAACTCGTTAAAAAACTTGGCGATTTGTGGGATAAATATTTCAATAATCAGCTTACAGCATTTAAGATAGTAAAAGATGCCGAAACTGGTATGATGAGTGTTCAAGATAATGAAGATTCTCCATTAAATCAAAAAAGCAATCCATTAAAAACGGGATTTGCAGGCGCAAAAATGATGGACAACCTTCATCAAGATGTAAAAGCAGCTCAGGAAGAAGATAAAAAAGTAGTTCTTGATTATATTAATCAATATAATTATGCACGAAAACAACTTCAAGGATTATTTGATAGTTCCACTCCCAATTTAGACATAACAACTGACTGGAAATCCATTGGAAGTAGTTCGTCTTCAAGTGATAGTGGAAGTGATTCATCCTCAGAACCATCGCCACAGGACTTCAATTGGGTAGAACGTCTCTTATCTAAAATCTCTAAAGCCTATGACCGCTTAAAGAATAAAGTAGCAGATACAACACGTACATGGCTTAATCGTAATAATGCCCTCTCCGATTCTATGGAAACATTGTTATCAGAGATTAACGCACAGTCAGATGCTTATGACTTCTATATGGATAGATTTAATTCATATGACCTTGACGGATATTACAAAGACCAGATAGCCAATGGTTCTATAAGTATAGATGTTATTTATGATGAAGACCTCAAGGATGCTATTTCAGATTGCCAGGATTTATATGATAAGGCACAAGATGCTGCTGATTCTGTACAGTCATTAAACATTGAGATAAGACAGCTTGCTAAAAGTAGATTCGATAATATTCAATCACAGTTTGAAGAAGTTCTTGGGAAAGTAAATTCTATTAAGGATTTATATAACAAAGATAATGATCTCTTAGAAGAACAGGGCTGGTTCGCTTCTACTCTGCTTAACAGTTCTATGATTGAACAGGAACAAAAGAATCTTGAAAAACTTGAACAGGAAAGAGATGCACTTACAAAGGCACTTAATTCTGCTATGGCTTCAGGTAAGATTGAGGCTGAATCTGAGGACTGGTATTCTATGCAGTCTGATATAGATGATTGTACCTCTTCCATATATGATGCTAAAAAGGCATTGGTTGAGTATGATAATGCTATAAGACAGATTAATTGGGATGCTTTCGATAGAACAAGGGATGATGTCAGCAACCTTATAGACGAAACTCAGTTTCTTGTTGACTTACTAAAGGATGAAGATATTACTGATGATAATGGTAATATGAATGACAATGGCAAGGCTGCACAAGCATTAATTGCACAGAAGTATCAATTATATCTTAATCAAGCTAAGGCTTATAAGGACGAGATACTTAAGATTGATGAAGAGTTGTCTAAAGATCCATATGATAAGGAATTGCTTGACAGAAAGCAAGAACTTATTAAGGCTCAACAGGATGCTATTAATTCAAGCATATCTGAAAAGAATACTCTTAAGGACTTGGTTCAAGAAGGTTATGATACATTTCTTGATAAGCTTGATGAAGTTATCCAAAAGTATAAAGACCTTATGAGTCAACAAAAGGATGCTTATGATTATGAAAAATCTATCGTTGAAAAAACAAAGGCTCTTAATGCTTTGGAGAAGCAATACTCTGCCGTTCAAGGAGATAATTCTGAAGAGGGTAAGAAGAATATTCAGCAGCTTAAAGACCAAATTAATACTGCTAAAGATGATTTGAAAGATACTGAGTATGAAAAGCTTATAAGCGATACTCAAGCTATTCTTGATAATCTTGCCGATACTACAAAAACGTGGCTCGATGGGCGACTTGATTCGTTTGATATAACTATGCAGGAAATTATTGACCAGTCTAATGAAAATGCCTCTAATATCTCACAGACTATTACATCTACTGCTGAGAATTATGGTTATAAGCTTAGTGAATCTATGTCTTCTATATGGAGTACAAACGCTAGTAATATAACAAATGGTATTAATAGTGTATTAGGTGACTTTAGTAATAAGTTTGTTGAAGGCAGTAACGCTATTAATAAGGTTTGTGGAGACATTAATGCTGCTGTACAAGGCTTATTAAAGAATAGTAATGACGAAGCTCAAAGAGTTGCTGATGAGATTGCAAGACAGCAGGCAGAACAGAATGCTAATACCGATGGTGGTTATTCTGATAGCGGAAGCTCTGGTAGTGATAGTGATTCTAATGATTGGTCTGATAATTGGGATAACTCTGATAGTGGCTCATCCGACGATAGTGGGTCTGATGGAGTTAATTGGATATATAGTCCTGACAGCTATCCGAAAGACTTATTAAATATTGAGAATTCGATAGTTGATAGAATTAAATGGCATGATTATGATTCATCTTTTGCAGCTCGTAGTCAGTATTATGACCAGATGGGCGGCGAAGGTCAGTATTATGGAACTTATGACCAAAATGTTTTTATGCTCGATTGGATGAAATCTCACGGCTACCGCAAAGGAACTAAATCAGCAACAAGTGGAGTTCATATTTACGATGAAGACAATCCAGGTTCAGAAGTTATTGTTACAAAGTATGGTACTCTTCGTCAGTTTGATTCAGGTGATACTGTATTTAGTAAGGAACAGGTTCAGAAGTTATGGGATATGTCTAAAGGTATTACCGATCTTACTCCTAATATGGGATTGAATAATATCGCAAGTAAACTTCCTGACATTCCTGTTAATTCAAAGAGTATGTCGAATAAGGTTGATATTTCTTATGGTGATGTGTCATTATCGTTCCCAAATGTTCACAATTATGAAGACTTTATGAAACAAGCACAACAAGATCCTAAGTTTGAAAAGATGGTTCAGAATATGACTCTTGGACAGACTTTAGGTAGGAATTCACTAAACAAATTAACATTTAGATAAGGTTTAAGGGCGTACTAGCTTTATGTTGGTATGCCCGTGATATTGATTAACAAATTGAATTTGCGAATATATGTTCTTGTAGATATTTGTCAATTATTGGTATATAATAATTATATATTAGTAGTTGGAGGATAAACATATGGGAATCAAAAAAACATTTCAAAAAAATAACGCAGTCAAAAACTTATTTTCATTACGACCACCACATAATAATGGAAATTCTAAACCCAAACCACCAAAACGAAAAAAGGGGTGATTATAATTAAAGATTTAACAGAGATATTACCACAAGTAATACTATATATTGTAACTGGTTATTTAATTTATTCAACATATCATTTTACAAGGATAAAACAAATAGACGATAAAAATACAGAACATATATTAATGTCATCTTTGGTCATAGGATATATATATTGTGAGTTAATAAATCTCATTCCAATTTATGCCTGTCAAGAAATATACATATTAGGTATGATTATATGCGCTGTTTTATTGGGTTATTTATTGGGAAAATTAATTCAAAATAAATATATTGTTTCTATTTTAGATTTTCTAAAAATAAGAGAAACAGGTAATGATTATTATTGGAATGATTTACTTGATAAATCTAAATCTATGAAAGCAAAAATAATTATAAATAACAAAATTTATGAAGGAATGATACATTATATTGAAAGTAAATCAAATAGTCCTAATATAATATTATCTTCATATATAGTAAAAAATTTAAACAATGTAGTTATAGAAGATAAAAGAAGTGATAATAATAAGGTTATAATTTTAAATACTTTAAAAGCAGATAGCGTTGAAGTTATCTATGATTCAGATAGTTATATGTGTAAGGATATTCAGGAATTATGTGATGTCAATTTAAAAGATGCAGAAAAATATAAATAAAGATTAATTTTTTTTACAGTACAACTAAATACAAAATCACAAAAAGACACATTAGTTTAGGCTAGTGTGTCTTTTATTATGTTAGAAATTATTAAGAATATTAAGAATATTAAAATTAAGGATAGATTGGAGAATGTAAGATGTCAAATAAGTTAGTAAAAACAAAGAGTAATATAGAAAAGAAGCTGGAATATTATGAAAGACATTGTGCTCTACTGGAAAAGGAAAATGAAGACTTGAAACAGCAAATTATTGACAATGAAATCGGTCTTTCAATCGTTAAAGAAAATGCCTCTGAGTCTTATGATAATCTCTCTATTTTAATTAAAAAAGCAAAAACAGCTAAAAATGTATACGAAATGTTATGTATAAAATATAATGACCGAATTAAGGTTTTAGATGAGCAAAAAGCCGAAGCAGATAAAGCTAAAAAAGAATATACAAAAAAAATGCAAGAGTTTGAAAAGCAATACCAGAAAATGCTTGATAATTTATTAAAAAAATAAAATATTAAAAAGGATGGTGAAAATATGTTTACTGATTTTCAATATGCAAACGAGTTGGCAAGTGATTACGGATTGGTTGTGGTTAATTTTAATTCTTCTTCTGGCGGTGCTGAAACTATCTCATCTGGCTCTACTCTAACATTTAACACTGTTAAATCGGTCGGACAAGATATTTCTGAATTATATGGAAGTACATATGATGAAGACTACTCTTTCACTATTCAATTATGTCGACTAGACAATCATTGTAATCCTATTCCTCTTATGCCAGAAGAATATGGAGCGATAAACAGATGGCTAAATAGAAAGACTTTTGATCAATTTAAAATAAATAAAGAAGGCTACGAAAATATAAGGTTTTATGGCACATTCAATGTTCAAGCTGTGAAAATTAATGATGATATATATGGAATTGAATGTGTATTTACTTCTAATGCACCTTATGGTTTTGCTAAAGAAAGAACTCATACTTTTTCCAATGTAAAATCTTTTTATATATATGATGATTCAGATGAGGTTGGAGAAATATATCCTTATACGATTATAACTTGCAATGAAGCAGGTAATCTTACTATTACTAACTCAGCAGATAACGAATTATGTATTATCAATAATTGTATAAAGGGTGAAGTAATCACTATTGATAATCAACATCGAATAATTACATCTGATAAACTTGCTCACAACATAGCAAATGACTTTAATTATAATTTTATTAAATTAATAAACACATATAAGAATAGGGATAACTACTACTCTTCTACACTTAATATAAATGTAACTATGAGTTATTCTCCTGTTAGAAAGGTAGGAATTTAATTAATGAAAATCAATGTAAGAAATTTACTTAGAATGCAAAAAACTGGTCAAACAATTAGACCATTGCACATCATTTTAGGTAACAGAAATCTTGAAAAATTCGGTGAAATAGTTAATATTCCTGCCGACTCTATAACATATCATCCCCAATTTAATGCAGTTGATGAATTGTCTTTTAGTGTATATAAAGAAAGAAACGGTGAAATTGAGAATCTTTGGGATAAAATTATTGATTTTAAAACTGTATACGTCAAGGAACACAACGAATGGTTTGAAATCACAGTAAGTATTGATGAATCAGAAATAAATACAAAAAAGCTTGTAACGGCTAAATCATTGTGCGAGGCTGAACTTGGACAGGTAATTTTACATGATGTTGAAATTAATACAGAAGCTGATATTGCTCGTGAAGAGTATACAGAACCAACTATATTCTATAATTCTAGTAAGAAAAATTGTTCATTGTTAAATAGAATTTTTGAAAAAGTCCCTGGATATACTATTGCCCACGTTGATGAAACTCTTTTAAATATTCAACGTTCCTTCAGTGTGGATAATACAAGTATATATGACTTCTTAACAACTACTCTTTCTCAGGAAATCGGTTGTATATTTTTATTTGATTCAAATACAAGAAGTGTCTATGTATACGATATGGAAACTTGTTGCTTAAGTTGCGATTATAGAAGCGAGGATTCATTTACTGTTTGTCCTGAATGTGGAGAAACAATTGTACATGAACCATATGGAAAAGATACCTCAATCTACATAGATAAAAATAATCTTGGTTCTGACATTCAGTTAACTTCTGAAACAGACAATATTAAGAATTGTTTTAGAGTCATTGGTGGAGACGATTTAATCAATGCAACTTTAAAGAATATTAACCCTAACGGCAGCAATTATATTTACTATTTCAATCAAGATACTTTATCGGATATGCCAGATGAGTTGCAAGATAAAATAAGATCTTATGATAAACTTGTTAATGAATATACTAGCAATAAATCATTTTCTTTAGAAGCTTCTCTTGTAAATCAATATAATGATATTATTGAATATATCAAGAAATATTATCCTGATACCACATATTCTTCTATTCAACAACAATATAATGGTTGGAGTAATATAACATCTGTGTATTATAATATTATTGATTTATACTCGTATCTTAATAATTCTATGATGCCAACTTGGAAACAACAAGATAAAACAGCAGCATCTCAGTTGGATTTACTTACTCCTTCTAATTTATCTCCTGTGGCGGTAACGGATGTAAGTAAAATATCTGTTTATACTGCTAACAACGCAGTTCTTGCAATGGCGAAAGCAATTATTGATACATCTATTTATAAGGTTGAAATTCTTGAAGGTTCAACCCTTAAATCTCAAACATGGACAGGTCGGTTCAAATTAACAAGTTATTCAGATAGCGATGATACAGCAGAAATGAAAACTGCAATAAGTATTGAAATTAATGATGATTATATTGCTTATGTTAATCAACAGGTTGACAAGGCTATGGGGAAAGTAAATGATCAGGGATTACAAGAAATATATAAAATTGAATCATTAGATGCATTTAAAATAGCAATACATAAGTATTCCGCACAAAGGTTAACTTCTTATCAATCTGCTTATCAAACAGCAATCAATGTTTTAACAGAACAGGGTGTTGCCTCTGAATCTTCTAACTTACATGATTCTATCTATATCCCATATTATGAACGTTTTATCGCATTAGAGAGTGAATTATCTTACAGGAATTCCCAATTAGATACAACCACAGGTCTTAAGAAATACATTGAGGATTTAATATCCAATACCCATAATGAGCTTGATTTTGAATCGTATATAGGTGAAAAATATTGGAAGTTATTTACTTATTATAGACGTGAAGATGATTATAATAATGACAATTACATATCTGATGGACTAACTAATACTGAATTAATTGACAAGGCAAATGAATTATTGGTGGTTGCAAAGAAGGAATTAGTTAAATCTGGCGAGAAGCAATTCACTATTTCGGGAACATTACAAAATCTCCTTTTGTTAACAGATAAAGATGGAAATAGAATTTTTGAACCAATACTTGATGATTTTACACTTGGAAATTTTATAAGAACCAAAATTGATGGGAAAATTTATGTAATGAGATTGGCAGATATTTCTATATCTTATGGTGATTTAAGTAAATTATCAGTTACATTTTCGGATGCATATAGATACGGAAGTTCAGATGTTAATATAGTTAAAGACATTCTTGTAAAATCTCAGTCTATGGCATCAAGCTACTCTTCTACAGTTAAACAGGCTAGTCAAGGTGAGAAAGCTAACCTAACATTTGCAAAATTGCAAAAAGAAGGATTAGATTCTGCTTTGTATAGTGTTCACAATACTAATTCCACTGCTGTTTTTGATGAACATGGTATTTTAATTAGAAGTTATGATGATGTGTTGGATGATTACAAAGACGAACAAGCTAGAATTAATGTTAATGAATTTATTTATACAACAAATAGATGGAGAACTGCTGTTACAGCCTTGGGTAAACAAAAATATACTCTCAATGGTACTATGTATGAGAAGTATGGCTTAAATACAGACTTTGTTATATCAGGTCTTATTATCGCAGGTGATTTATATTCTGCTAATTACACAACAGATTCAAGGGGTATATGTACTGCTGGAACACATTTCAATTTGGCAACTGGTGATTGCAATATTGGTGGAGATACTTTTTCTTATAACGCCACAAATAAAAAATTACAAATAAAAAATGTTGATATTGAGTGGTCTACAACAACTTCTCCTGATATATCTGATGTGAATGGTTTGTCAGATAAGATCAACTCAATAAATAATTCTATTGCAGATAATTCTAAAACGATCACCTTTGTCAGTCAAACCGCAGGAAAAATCAATTGGTTAGTTGCTTCGGGTAATTCTCAAGCAAGTATGACCTTAACTAACAAGTTATATGAATTGATGGCAGACAATATCAATTTAAAAGGTAAAGTAACATTTGAATGTCTTGACAGCTCTGCTCAAAGTAAAATAAATACTGCTCAAAAAACAGCAGATGATATTGCCTCTAATATTTATAAAGCTAACACTACAACCATTGATGGTGGGAAAATAGCAACTAACACTATAACTGCTAATGCAATCTCCATCGATGACCTAGTTGCTCTTAAAGCTACTATTGGTGGTTGGAATATTAATAATGAAGCTATTTATCATGATCAAGATAATTACAGAGTATATCTCCAGAAAGCCACATCGCCTGACACTTGGACGTTTTCTTGTCAACAAAAAAAAGATGGTGTATATTATGCAAATTTCTACATTAAACAAAATGGTGAAATGTATGCTTCTAATGCCAGAATAACAGGTGAAATCAACGCTACGAAATTAACTGCCTCTGGTTATGGTTGGTCAGGTGATTCAACGTATAAAATGGTGGCGAGTATTATTGGTGGAGAAATGAAAATAAACAATGAAACAGATGGCTCATATTTCAGCGTTCAAGGTCATGGAATCTTCGCAAAAAATAACAGAGGATTTAATACATTAACTCTTTGTTCTAATTCTACAAAAGGCGATGGAGATGGAATGACAATCACAGGTGAGGCAGGTACTGAAGTACAAGTTCTTAGAGATGGAATATGGATGTATCATATGCCAAATAGGACTGCAATGACATATATTGGGAAAGGGGAAATAAGTGTAGATACCCAGGGAACAAGATGTTTTAGCGATGCTGCTCTATCAGTGTTCGGTAATATTAAAGCAACAGGAATTTACTGTATGCACGGAACAGAACAAAGAAAAATGGCAGTTGTATTAAATAGATTAGAAGCCAGTAATTCAGATATATCCATGTCTTGGGATGGACAATTTCTTCGATTTTGGGTAGACGATACCGTTATTAACACTTGGGATAATGACAATAAAACTTGGTGTTAGAACACCATTAATTTTTAAGAAGGGAGAATTATTGTAAATGAGACAACAAACTACAGCAAAAATAACTCTTGATTTGTATACAAAAAATGTAGTTTCTGTAAACGCAAAACAATATGATAATCAGACACGTTATATTGAGATAACTTGTGTTGAAAATGGAATTGTATTTACAGTTGACAAATCAATAATGAGTGCTTTTATTCGTTTTAAAAAACCTGATGATAATGGTGTTTTTAATGAAGTTGAAGTTACTTCCGATGGAAAACTTAAAATAGAATTAACAGAACAAATGCTCTCAGCGCCAGGTAGAGCTATTGCAGATATTTTTCTTTTAAGAAAAGTTTTTACATCCGAAGAAAAACCAACAAATATTGATGATATATATAAAGTCAATGCACCTATTATATCAATTATGGATTTCTATATAAATATTACACCTACAGCTTTAAATCACTCTCAAATAGAATCTTCTTATGAATTTAATGCTCTAACCAATGCCCTTGCACAGATAGATTTTAACAACAAGAAGGTCGTTGAATTAGATAAGACCTTAACTGCAAATGAAGATGTACGAAAGAAAGATGAAGCAGAAAGAAAATCCAATGAAGAGTCGAGAATTAACTCTGAACAAAAAAGAGTAAATGAAGAAGATAAAAGACAAAAAGCCGAAGATGCTAGAATTACAAATGAAAACACTAGAATTTCAAACGAGAATACAAGGCAAGCACAAGAAACTAAAAGACAAACAGATACCACAACAGCTATAGATAACGCAAATGCAGCAGCTAAAAATGCAAATGACAAAGCAAATGATTTACAAAATAAATTAGATAATCATCATTTTGTTCTTACTAACGAACTTGAAGATAGCGTATCTTCAAGTTCTACAGTTCACGCTCCTACTGCAAATGCGGTTAAGATAGCTTATAACAAAGCTATATCAGTTGAAAATACTGTAAACTCGAATAAAAATAATTGGAACGATAAATATACTAAGAACGAAATCGACAACAAATTTTCCGCTTTAGAGAATAACATTGATTGGAAAGAAGCTGTCGCTACTTTTGCAGATATAACTAAGACATATCCTAACCCTGAAGATGGTTGGACTGTCAATGTAAAAGACACAGATTATACGTATCGTTATAATGGTTCAAAATGGGTCGCAGTTTCTGCCAACGCCATTCCAAAAGCTACACAATCTGTTGATGGTTTACTATCTAAAGAAGATAAAACAAACTATGATGATGCTAATTCTAAGAAGCATACTCACAACAACAAGACTATATTAGATAAGATTGTAAGTGACCCTCTTCTATTGACTGGTGGCACAATGACTGGAAGAATTATTAGGGAGGCTGGTGGTACTTGGATAAAAGATAGAGAAAATGTAGCTGTTTTTGGTAGCAGATCTTCTTCAAATAGTTACAACCCTGTTGTTGGACAAAAAACTCCAAATGGTGCTTGGACTATTGGTAATTTAGCCACAAAAGAAGATCTTGTGTTTAATTATACTACCGATGCAAATTTTAATGGAAGGGTCAACAATTCTGCTCCAATCTATCTTCCCGCCGCTTCTTCTGAAAGTGGAAGTACAATTATAACTACAGATACCATCTCTGAACAAAGTGTTAAATTTGCAACCTCAGCAAACAGTGCAATTAAGCTAACTTCTTCTGCTGGATCTGCTACTCAACCTATTTATTTCAGTGACGGCAAACCTGTTGCTTGTTCTATTCCACTTGGGGGCACAACTTTAAGCATAGCAAAAGAAATAAATTTAACTGATTCTAAATATAATGAAAATATTTGGTATCCAGTTGTGGCTACTGTATTAATTCCGAGGGGTGGTATGTATCGTCTAAAGTGCGCCGCACAGTTAGACGGTAATTGTATGCCAAGTTGGAGTAATCACACTTATAATAATGGTTTCACAGCTATTCTTGATTTGCTGACTATTCAAAGCGGTTATGGAACAACCGATGCAAATGAAATTGTTTTAAGCTATCAACAAAAATTCATTTCTGATTCCAAGAATCCAATTGGTTACAAACAGTTGATCAACTCATCTAAACCTGTTTTGTGGTTGCGAGGTGGTGGTATATATCAAATATACTCTGAGTGGAACACTGAGTGGACGATACTAACAGAATCTACAACTATAACAAATGAAACCATTTCACCAGTAACAACATCTCCTGGATTAGTATTTAAGAAAAAATCTGATATATATGCTAATCTTCAGGGAAGTTCTACTTACCTCAATGGATATCAAGGCTCAATCCCCAATACGGCTAATACCTATGTTCTTAGAGATAAAAACAGATATGTAAATCTTAATTATATTAATTCTGATACAGCCAAAAACGAAAATGTTGCGATATCACAGGTTATCGTCACAAATGATTCTGATAATTATTATAGAAAAACAAGTCTTGCTCATCTTAAAACAAGTTTAGGATTGATGCCACCAGAGGCTAATAGCAATAATTATATAAAAGTATATAATGATTATACTGCTAATAAAGGTAAAAATAATGATAAAACCGCCAATGATATTGCCAATGCAGGATTTGCCGTAGGAATGATCCGAGGAGCTACTTCTAATCCTCTTGGTAATAAGCAAGCGTGGTTTCACATTATTAATATGGGCTGGGATACAAGAACAACTAACAGTGCTGGGTTGTGGACATCGCAGCTCGCATTTGGTACAGAAGCAGGTTCTGGTATGTATTATAGAACAACTAATTCAGGTGCACAGATTTCTACAATTGGATGGGCAAGAGTATTAGACAGTTCTTGCTACAAATCTTATTGTCCACCAACTTCACACGCTAGTTCCGCTGTTACTTATGGTAAGTCAACTTCAACTAATTATGGTCATACCAAGCTAAGCGATACTTACACTTCTGCTGTAGGTACTGCCGATTCAGGAATAGCACCTTCTCAGACTGCACTTTATAACGTCTATAAGAAAATACCTAAATTTTCATTATCTGGTACTACTTTAACAATTACTACTACTTAAAATTTAAGGAGATATTATGGGAATAATAACAAATGCAACAAATATGGATAACATTGTATATAATGGTACGGCGATTGAAAAAGTAATATATAATGGCACGATTGTCTGGACGAAAGCTCCGAAAGTTTGGGATTTTTCTAAATATGAATATGGTGAATTTGTCGGTTTATATGGAATAAACTGTTTTCTATTTTCTAAAAGAAATGGTCAAACAATTAATGTAATAGATATAAATACTTCTTCGTTAGTTGATTCTTTTACATCTGAAGATTTAGTAGGATATTGTAGTGATTTTATTGCATGGGGAAATGGTGTTTTTTGTAATATGGACAGGAGTGGTACATATTATGCTTCTTATTTAATGAATCTTCAAATTGAATATAGAAGTCAAAATAAATCTATTTATTCAAAGATGATTGGAGTAGATGCAGCTAATACAATCGAACAAAATTTTATGATGATAGGGAATTTGGATTTTGACACTTTAGAACTTAGGTTATATGGAATTAATTACAGTGAAAATAAATTATTATTATTAGTTTATGGAAATTATAGCACTAACGAATCAAGCGGAGAAGATGAATGGACTAATGATTATTCTGATGATTTTTTGATAGAAGTTCCCATTATAAAAGATGGTTTTTTAAATTATGAAGATGCTCATGTTATTAAAACCATTAATCATAAGTGTTATACGATAGATGAGCCAAGTTCATATGAAGATTTTAATCTTACTTATTACTATAATCCTTACACTAAAGATTTTTATAGTGTTTATTATCACGAAGACTTTGAAGGTGATATTTCTTATAGTTCCAGCGATACTGAGTGGAGTGGATATACTGCTAAATATATGTATCACTATATAATATCACATGCGCAATTTTCTTTGATTGATGCAGATGCAACAATATCAATTCATGACTTTTCTACAAGAGATAATAATTTTACAATATATGTATTTAACAAGAAGAAGATAGTTAAAAATGTTTTAACTGACGAAGATTTTTTTGGTACATTAAATAATTCATCAAGTCAAATCACTATTGAATATAACGGACGGGACATTTACATAATTAATATAACCAAAAACTTAATAAGAAAATTAAATTTCGATACAAAAACTTTCAAAATAACTTTATAAGGAGGAATGAAATCAATGTATATTGAATTTAATGATTTAAAAAAAAGTAAATATACTATAAATGATTATGAATTTGTTGAATTTCCAAATATTGTTAGAATATATTTTATTGATAATGTTATTTTTTCAAATGATGATGGTTTTAAAATATATTCCGATGAAGAAACTTGTGTATATGATTTTTCGGAATATTTTTATATTTATGATACAACCGATAATTATATAGAGTACAGTAAGCTTGATACAATATATTATATATACTACGAATACAATTGGGAAAAATATGTTACAAGACAATTTTCAAGCGAAAAAGATAATATTTCAGATTGTTATCTTGTTTGCTCAGGAAAGGGTAAGAAATATAGATTTCCTGAGGCTTTAGATATTGTAGACGAAAATGGATTATATAACTATCAATTAGTAGATAATCAAATAGTCAAGATATCTCAAGAAGATAAAGATAAGATTTTGGAAATAAACAGACAAAATGCTTATAATGCTGCCCTTGAAAATAAAATAAAAGAATTAACAAATGCTTGTCAGAGTGTTATCGTTGCAGGAATCGTATACAATGAAGAACACTACTCTTACACTGTTACCGATCAAAATAATATTAGCAATCTTGTAAGTATGGCAAGAACAACTGGTATGAATGTGCCATATCATTCAGATAAAAGTTTGTGTAGACTATATACACCTGAAGATATTTATAATATATATATATTGCAAGAAATCAATGTTACTTCTAATACAACCTATTTAAACCAGTTAAAAGCTTATGTATATACTTTAACCGACATTAAAGATGTTCAAGTGGTTCAATATGGGCAGGAATTAACAGGTGAATATCTTGATAATTATAAGACTATTATGGAGCATTCTCAAAAGATTATAGAGGTGTTAAATGCAGAAACAGCTAAAGTTAATTAATAAGTATTTATTTTTATTCTTAATTGGAGGTCTTATATATGTTAGTATTGAATTGATATATAGAGGACATTCACATTGGACAATGGGTGTGCTTGGCGGCGTGTCTTTCATATCAATTGGGTTAATTAATGAAATATTAAGTTGGGAAACACCGTTATTAATTCAATGTGCCATTGGAGGTTGTTTAATAACCTTCTATGAATTTATTACTGGATTAATATTGAATATTTGGTTACATTTAGGTATATGGGATTATTCTCATATGCCTTTTAATATTTTAGGTCAAATATGTTTGCCATTTACACTAATTTGGTGCATATTGTCTTTAGTGGCAATTATATTAGATGATTATATAAGATTTTGGTTTTTCAACGAAGAAAAACCGAATTATAAATTGTTTTAACACAATAACTTTTATATATAATTATAGGGATACTAGATTAATTTCTAGTATCCCTATTTTTTACGATTTTAAAATAGAATATACGCATTTAAGACACATTATATTTAGTAAATAATTAGTAAAATAGAAATTTCTTATAATTGTAACATCTATAAAGCCTTATTTTATAGTGATTGTCGAATAATGATAGGCATCATAGTCAATTATTGCTATCATTTTAGTGCCTCTCCATATGCTTCTATCTTGTAATAATAAGTAACAAAATCGCTATTAGACATATCTGCTAAAGATATAGCTTCTGTCTCTGATATCTTATATGTATCCTTAAGTGCATTTATAATCTTATCATAGTTTTCCTTCATCTTATCATCTACGCCTAATTCTTTACCTTCAGCCCTATATGTCTGATATCTGTCAACACCCTTTATAAGAGCATTAATTGCCTCTGTATTCATATTCATCTTTCTGTAATTAAGATATGACTCATACTGTCTTTGAACATACATAACAACCTTTGACTGGTTATATATTGTCTCTTCATTACCTGAAAGGTTCATACCACTTAAACTATTATAAGCTTTCTCGTATTCTCCATTGATAAAGTAATCTTTAGCTGCATTTACTTTACTGTTGTAATTGATACTATAGCCAAATACCTGTATAAGCATAATAATTCCTGCTATAAGTAATATAAATAAAATGATTGATTTTGGTTTAATCTTAAGAATATCACCTGGTTTAGGTGGTTCTTTAACTTTAACTTTTTTAGGTTTCTTTTCTTTCTTAGGCTTCTTATCTTTTGCCTGTTTAGCCTGCTTTTTCTTTTCTTCTTTCTTAGCTGCAGCCTGTTTCTTCTTCTCCTCAGCCTGAGCCTTTTTGGCTTCCTTAGCCTCAGCCTTCTGCTGATTTTCTATTTGTTCCTGTTCTTCTTCAAGCTTACCTTCTTTTTCCTGCCTAATCTTAAACTGCTGATACCTATACTTAATCTTAGCAATTAAGCCCTTCTTAGGTGCTTCTGGCTGGTCAAGATTAGCTTTACCATGAAATACCTCATCAATGAGCTTCTCATTCTCATCCTGCTCTTTTCCATCATCCACTGTGTTAGTCTTAGCAGTTATTGCATTATCAACAGCCTTTTCAAGCAATTCTCCATCGCCTGTTGCCACATTTGCTTCATTAAGATCATCTTCAATACTTTCAAAGAAAATGTCTTTTATAACAGAAAAAATACCTTTTTTATCTTTTTTCTTTTGTTTTTTATTGTGCTTCTTTTTCATAGAAGCTTTATCAGCCTGTGCTTCATCGGCACTTGAAGCTTTATTCTGCACACTGGCTTTATTAGCTGCTTCTGTGCCATTGTCATCAGATGTGCTATCTAAAGCTACATTTGCCTCATTATCAACATTGCCTAAAGAAGCATTATCTGCTGATGAAGCTGAATTATCGGCTGATGTATCCTCAGCAGCTACCTCATCTTCTGACTGCATACCGTTCTCTTTAAGAAGCTCATTCATAGATGATTCATCTGCATTATCATTCATCTCACCTATAAGATCATCCAAATTCATACTTGCAAGACGGTCTTTTTCGGTATCTGATAAGCCCATATCATCCATAAGCTCATCGTTCTTATCAAGATTAGTACCAGCAGCTTCATCAACTGGAGTGTCATCTAACATCTTATCAATAGCTTCATCTGCCTGCTTATCCTTAGATGTATCATCTGCTTCTGTCTGCTTATCTGCTTCCTGTGCCTTCTTAGCAACTTCCTCAGGAGTTAATTCTGATACTGTATCATCAGTTATAAATGTTTCCTCCGTATCAGAAGCCGCCATATGACGAGGAACTGTCATAACATCTTTTAATAAATCTTCTATATTATCGTCATTAAGATTTCCATCCTCATCATCATATATATTTTCAAATTTAGTACTCTTCTCATTAGACTTTTCAAAGGCTTCCCTTACCTGCTCTTTGATCTGTTCTTCCTCTTCATCCTTATTCTCTGATTGTGCATTCTCATCTTCAGATAATGATTTCAATAAGCCATCAAGGTAATCCTCTTCATTCTCTGCCACAATTCCACCACCTTCGTAAAATTATAAATAAAATTCTACCATAAAGAATATTAATTAACAACATTAACTAACTCTTTCAATACTTCATATGAGTTAATCTTCATTGTACAAGCTTTGTCTGCTATTTCTTTAGGTATCTGATAAAACGTACTATGTGCCCTGTAAAAATGTGCTTTATCATTAATCATAACAATTCTCTCAAATGGCCACCTTATAAGATTAGGATTGTTAAATCCTTCCCCTATCTCAATAACAAGCAGCTTCTTAGCCAATGTCGCTGATAACCATTTGTTGTAGAAATCCCACTGTTTCTCATCTTCATTAATATATGGACAAACCATTCTTTTGGGATTTATTGTTGATTCACCTAGATAATTATGCTTGGTAGACGATATAATAAAATAATTATTCTTATCAAGAAGTTCACCAAACTTATTAAGCATATCTATAAGATTACCATCATTATTATTAAGTGCTTCATCACCAAGACCTATTAATATATAATCATAATCTTTAACATCTTCTCTAATTCTATTACAGTAATCTTGTAATGTATATTCCATATCTATCCTCACAGCCTTAACAATAAATTATGGTGCTATCATTATATAGATAACACCATAATAACATAAATAATATTATCTGAGAAGTTTATCAATCTCATTAACTAACAATCCAATCTCTGGCTTAGATAACTGAACATCAGCTCCTAATGCTTCTCCCTTAGCTCTCATCTGGTCATTAATTAATGATGAGAATATAACAACTGGTATATTCTTTAATTTATCATCTGTCTTGATAAGCTTTGTCAATCTGTGTCCATCCATTAATGGCATCTCTAAATCAGTTATAACACAAGCTACATCCATCTGTGCATCTTCTGAATCCTTCAGAGCAACAAGATTCTCCCAGGCCTCCTGTCCATTAGCACATAATGTAAGATTATCATATCCTGACTTAATAAGTGAATCTGAAATAAGCTTCATAAGTAATGGAGAATCCTCTGCAATTACAATATGTGCTTCATTCTTAGTTCTTCCTTCAAGCTTTTCAATATCTGATACTTTTAATCCTGTCTCTGGACTTATATCTGATACAATTCTCTCAAAGTCAAGAATGATAATTAACTGTCCATTAATCTTAACAACACCTGTTGCAATTCCGCTGTCAGCACTGCTTATTGTGCTGTCTGGCTTAATAATATCTGTCCAGGATACTCTATGTATTCCAACAACCGATGCCACATGAAATGCAACATTAAGCTTATTAAAATTAGTGATAATAAACATATCCTTTGTAATATCTTTAGAAGGTGCACACTTAATAACCTTAGCTAAATCAACTATTGTTATCATTAAATCTCTTGGCATAAACACACCTTCTACACAAGGATGTGAATTAGGTACTGGTGTAACCTTGCTATATGGAACTATCTCTTTAATCTTAGCGACATTAATTCCATAATGATTCCCTCCAACTATGAATTCAAGCACCTCTAATTCATTAGTACCACTTTCCATTAATATATTAGTTTCCATATAGTTTTATCCTCCATAAATCCCGTACTTTTATTGGAATATTATAACAAATCACATACATAATTTCAATTGCTATTACATATAATTATACAAAATATGAATATTGTCCAATATATTATCTACTTGAATACTTATATTTAAATGCTGATGTTTAATTACTGATATTATTGTATATAACAATATTATTAAAACTTTCTAATCTACATAATATCTACATAATATATAAATTGATGATAATAAAAAAGAGGCTTTAAAGCCTCTTAAATAACAACTATTCACTGCTCCTTCAAAACTGCACATTAAATATATCTTATACATCCGTATCCTGTCAAGTACTTTCGTACTTTCCTTAAGAATAACTCTCTTTGTTCTATCCAAACCTTAACCTCTTTCGGTTAAGCCCTCGACCTATTAGTACAGATCAGCTCCATATGTCACCACACTTCCACCTTCTGCCTATCTACCTCGTCGTCTTCAAGGGGTCTTACTAGATTAACTCTATGGGATATCTCATCTTGAGGGGGGCTTCACGCTTAGATGCCTTCAGCGTTTATCCCGTCCCGACTTGGCTACTCGGCCATGAGCCTGGTGGCTCAACCGATGCACCAGAGGTCAGTCCATCCCGGTCCTCTCGTACTAAGGACAGCTCCTCTCAGATATCCTACGCCCACGCCGGATAGGGACCGAACTGTCTCACGACGTTCTGAACCC